>Ga0302180_10003362_pt1 | contig 12120 bp, 10 predicted proteins | sample I_Palsa_E3_2_FD_200575 | JGI IMG/M metagenome (GOLD analysis project Ga0302180, IMG submission 200575) | Peat permafrost microbial communities from Stordalen Mire near Abisko, Sweden - I_Palsa_E3_2 | ecosystem: Environmental > Terrestrial > Soil > Palsa > Peat permafrost | place: Sweden... | reverse complement strand
CTTCTGGGTGTCCATGAGGCCGACGATCTCGACTTCCTCGCCCACCTTGACGATGCCCTGCTCCACCTTGCCGGTCACGACCGTGCCACGACCGGTGATGGACATGACGTCCTCGACCGGCATCAGGAAGGGCTTGTCGACGTCACGCTCGGGCTCGGGGATGTAGTCGTCCACTGAGTCCATGAGCTCGACGATCTTCTCGCTCCACTCGGCGTCGCCCTCGAGGGCCTTCAGCGCGCTGACCCGCACGATCGGCGTGTCGTCGCCCGGAAAGTCGTACGCGGTCAGCAGCTCGCGCACTTCCAGCTCGACCAGCTCGAGCAGCTCCTCGTCGTCCACCATGTCGGCCTTGTTGAGGGCGACCACGATGTAAGGCACGCCGACCTGGCGGGCCAACAGCACGTGCTCACGGGTCTGGGGCATGGGGCCGTCGGCGGCGGAGACCACCAGGATGGCGCCGTCGATCTGGGCGGCACCGGTGATCATGTTCTTGATGTAGTCGGCGTGGCCCGGCATGTCGACGTGCGCGTAGTGGCGCTTGTCGGTCTCGTACTCCACGTGGGCGATCGTGATGGTGATGCCGCGCTGCTTCTCTTCGGGCGCAGCGTCGATCTTGTCGAACGACGTGAACGACGTGTTCGGGTTCTTTTCCGAGAGCACCTTCGTGATGGCGGCCGTCAGCGTCGTCTTGCCATGGTCAATGTGACCCATGGTCCCGACGTTTACGTGTGGCTTCGTGCGCTCGAACTTCTGCTTGGCCATCGCCTGGCTACTCCCTGCTCCTTGTCATGGCCACGGTGGCCTGACGCTCTTTTTTGTATGCGATCTCTGCTCTGAAAACCTGAAAACCGATCCGCCCGCTCCGGGGCGGATCGGGGTTACTCCCCCTGCGCCCGGGCGATGATCTCCTTGGAGATCGACTCCGGAACCTGGTTGTACGAATGGAACTGCATCGTGTACGTGGCGCGACCCTGGGTGCGCGAACGCAGGTCAGTAGAGTAGCCGAACATGTCGGCGAGCGGAACAAGCGCCTTGACGACGTGGCTCGTTCCCTGCTGATCCATGCCCTCCATGCGCCCGCGCCGGGAGGAGAGGTCGCCGGTCACCGCGCCCAGGAAGTCGTCGGGCACCGTCACCGTCACCTCCATGACCGGCTCCAGCAGCGTCGGGCTGGCCGCCCGGATCGCCTTCTTCACCGCCATCGAACCAGCGATCTTGAAGGCCATCTCCGAGGAGTCCACGTCGTGGTACGACCCGTACGTGAGGGTCACCCGGACGTCCACGGTCGGGTAACCGGCCAGGATGCCCGAGGTCAGCGCCTCCTGGATGCCGGCGTCGACCGAGGGGATGTACTCCTTGGGGATGACGCCGCCGCTGATCTTGTCGACGAACTCGTAGCCGCCCCCCGGGCCTGTGGGCTCGAGGCTGATGACGACGTGGCCGTACTGGCCACGGCCACCGGTCTGGCGGACGTACTTCTCCTCGATCTTCTCGACCGGCTTGCGGATCGTCTCGCGGTAGGCCACCTGGGGCTTGCCCACGTTGGCGTCCACGCTGAACTCGCGCAGCATGCGGTCGACCAGCACCTCGAGGTGCAGTTCGCCCATGCCGCTGATGACGGTCTGGCCCGTCTCCTCGTCGGAGCGCACGCGGAAGGTGGGGTCCTCCTCGCTGAGCGAGTAGAGGGCCCGGGACAGCTTGTCCTGGTCGGCCTTCGTCTTGGGCTCCACGGCGACGTGGATCACGGGCTCGGGGAACTCGAGCGCCTCGAGCACGATGGGGTGCTTCGGGTCGCTCAGGGTGTCGCCTGTCGTGGTGTTCTTCAGGCCCACGATGGCCATGATGTCGCCGGCGAAGACGGCGTCCTTGTCCTCGCGGTGGTTGGCGTGCATCTGGAGGATGCGGCCGACCCGCTCCTTCTTGTCCTTGGTGGAGTTGGTGATCGAGTCGCCCTTCTGCAGCGTGCCCGAGTACACCCGGATGTAGGTGAGCTTGCCGACGAAGGGGTCGGTCATGATCTTGAAGGCCAGCGCCGAGAAGGAGTCGCTGTCGTCCGCCTTGCGCTCCTCGATATCCTCGGGGTGGTTGGGCCGGTTGCCCTGGGTCGGGGGGAGGTCGAGCGGGCTGGGCAGGTAGTCGACGACGGCGTCGAGCATGGGCTGCACGCCCTTGTTCTTGAAGGCCGAGCCGCACAGGACCGGCACCACGGCGGCCGCCAGCGTGGCCGTGCGCAGGGCGCGGCGGAGGTCGACGGCCGTGATGGGCTCCTCGGCCAGGTACTTCTCCATGATGGTGTCGTCGAAGTTCGAGACGACGTCGATGAGCTGGTGTCGGGCGTCCTCGGCCTCGGCGGCCAGGTTCTCCGGGATGTCGAGGGTCTCCCACTCCTCGCCCATGTCCGAGGACCAGACGAGCGCCTTCTCCTCGAGCAGGTCCACAATGCCCTTGAACTCGGACTCGGCGCCGATGGGCAGCTGAATGACTGCCGGCAGGGCGTCGAGGCGGTCCTTGATCATCTCCACCGTGCGCTCGAAATCGGCGCCGATGCGGTCCATTTTATTGACGAAGCAGATGCGCGGCACGTTGTACTTGTTGGCCTGGCGCCACACCGTCTCGGTCTGGGGCTCGACGCCTGCCACGGCGTCGAAGACGGCGACAGCGCCGTCGAGGACGCGCAGGGACCGCTCCACCTCGACGGTGAAGTCGACGTGGCCCGGGGTGTCGATGATGTTGATCCAGTTGTCGCGCCACGAGCACGTCGTGGCGGCCGAGGTGATGGTGATGCCGCGCTCCTGCTCCTGGACCATCCAGTCCATGGTGGCGGCACCTTCGTGGACCTCACCGATCTTGTAGTTGCGCCCCGTGTAGTAGAGGATGCGCTCGGTCGTGGTGGTCTTGCCCGCGTCGATGTGGGCCATGATCCCGATGTTGCGGGTCTTGGCCAGCGGGAAGTCGCGTGTGGGGAGGGCTTCAGCCATGGTGCAGTGATTTCTTCGTGAAGGTGTTCGTGGGTGTGATGAGTTCGGTGGGCCGGTCCACTACCAGCGGTAGTGGGCGAAGGCGCGGTTGGACTCGGCCATCTTGTGCATGTCCTCGCGGCGCTTCACCGAGGCCCCGATGCTGTTCGAGGCGTCGAGGATCTCGTTGGCCAGGCGCTCGGCCATGGTCTTCTCCCGACGCTGGCGCGAGTACGTGGTCAGCCAGCGGATGGCCAGGGTTGTGGCCCGGCGGGGACGGACCTCGATTGGCACCTGGTAGGTGGCGCCACCGACGCGGCGGGACTTCACCTCGACCTCTGGGCGGACGTTCTCCACGGCGCGCTTGAGGGCGGCCACGGGGTCGCCGCCCGACTTCTCCTGCACCTGCTCGAGGGCGTTGTAGACGATGCGCTCGGCCAGCGTGCGCTTGCCACGGGACAGGATCTTGTTGACGAACTGGGTAACCAGGACGGAGCGGTAGACGGGGTCCGGCGCGAGCTCGCGGCGGGCGGAAGGTCCGTTACGGGGCATGCCTAGGACTCCTTCTTGGCGCCGTAGCGGCTGCGGGCCTGGCTGCGCTCACGCACGCCCGAGGTGTCGAGCGCTCCGCGCACGACCTTGTAGCGGACACCGGGCAGGTCCTTCACCCGGCCGCCGCGGACGAGGACGATGGAGTGCTCCTGGAGGTTGTGGCCGACCCCTGGGATGTAGGCCGTGATCTCGACGCCCGAGGACAGGCGCACACGGGCCACCTTGCGCAGGGCCGAGTTCGGCTTCTTGGGGGTGGTGGTGTAGACGCGGGTGCACACCCCCCGCCGCTGGGGCGCGCCCTTCAAGGCGGGTGTCTTGGTCTTGGTCACCTTGGCCTGCCGTCCCTTGCGGACGAGCTGGGCGATTGTGGGCACGCGCTACCTCTCGCTAATCAGAATGTGAGTCCCACGTGCGTGGCGCTGGCGCGCCGGCCGAAGCCGCACATGGCAAGGAATCAATTATAGCGGCTGCCTGGGGTTCCGACAATCGCGGTTGGCGGGTTTCTTGACGGGCGGGCCGGCACCCGCATGCGGCTGCCGCGCACGGGACAGCGTACCGGCCCGTGCCGTCGTCGCCGATCAGGCCCTGCCGGTCACCGTGCCGGTGCAGACGGGCCGCACCCTGCCCTCCGCCACTTCCGGAGGCGGCACCGGATCCCACCCAAAATCCGGTCCGGCCGAAACCAGGGGCGGCCCCACCGGGGCCTGCTTACCTTCTTCCTGGTCGGAGGAGATTTCTCGGGTCTGGAATCCGATCGGCTCCCACTCTGGAGACGTACCGTCCCAATTTCGGGCGGCCCCCGGGGAGCGTTAGCCTCAGCCGGATGGAACACTCCATGGCCGAACGCCTGGCCGACCTGGCCGAACGCAAGAACGAAGCGCTCCACGCGGGCAGCCCCCGCGCTGTCGAGAAGCACCACGCCAAGGGCAAGCTGACCGCCCGGGAGCGGATCGACTACCTGCTCGACGAGGGGTCCTTCCAGGAGCTCGACATGCTGGCCCGGCACCGGGCCCACGGCATGGGGCTCGAGGACAACCGGCCGTACACCGACGGCGTGGTCACCGGTTTCGGCACCATCGACGGCCGGCGGGTGTGCATCTTCAGCCAGGACTTCACCGTCTTCGGCGGCGCCCTCGGCGAGGTCTTTGCCGAGAAGATCCACAAGGTGATGGACCTGGCTGCGTCAACCGGGGTTCCGATGATCGGGCTGAACGACGGCGCCGGGGCGCGGATCCAAGAGGGCGTCGTCTCGCTGCACTCCTACGGCGGCATCTTCCACCGGAACGTCACGTCCTCCGGCGTGATCCCCCAGATCAGCGTGATCCTCGGGCCCTGCGCCGGCGGCGCCGTCTACTCGCCGGCGATGACCGACTTCATCTTCATGGTGCAGGGCACCTCGCACATGTTCATCACCGGTCCCGACGTGGTGAAGACCGTCACCGGCGAGGACGTCACGCTCGAAGAGCTCGGCGGTGCCATGAGTCACGCCACCAAGTCGGGCGTCGCCACCTTCGTCGCACCGGACGAGAAGGCCTGCCTCGACGACGTGCGCCACCTGTTGTCGTTCCTCCCCTCCAACAACCTGGAGGAACCGCCGATCGAGCTGAGCGGCGACGAGCCCGACCGGCAGGTGACCGAGCTGATCGACTTCCTGCCCACGTCGCCCAACCAGCCCTACGACATGAAGCGCATCATCACGGCGGTGGTCGACGACGGCGAGTACATGGAGGTCCACCGCCACTGGGCCATGTCGATCACGTGCGGGTTCGCGCGCATGAACGGCCGGGTGGTCGGCATCGTGGGCAACCAGCCCGCCGTGCTGGCCGGTGTGCTCGATATCGACTCGTCGGAGAAGGCGTCCCGCTTCGTGCGGACCTGCGACGCCTTCAACATCCCCTTGTTGACCTTTGTGGACGTGCCCGGCTTCATGCCCGGGACCGACCAGGAGTACGGCGGCATCATCCGGCACGGAGCCAAGCTCCTGTACGCCTACTGCGAGGCGACCGTGCCGCGTATCCAGATCATCACCCGCAAGGCCTACGGCGGCGCCTATGTCGTCATGAACTCCAAGTCGATCGGGGCCGACCTCGCCTTCGCCTGGCCCTCGGCCGAACTGGCCGTCATGGGCCCCAACGGCGCGGTGGAGATCGTCTACCGGCGCGAGCTGGCCGAGGCGGCCGACCCGGCACGGCGCCGGGCCGAGCTCATCGACGAGTACACCGAGCGCTACGCCAACCCGTACATCGCGGCCGAGCGCGGCTACATCGACGACGTCATCTCCCCGGCCGACACCCGGGCCGTCATCAACCGCAGCCTCGACATCCTCTCCTCCAAGCGCGAGGAGCTGCCCCGGCGCAAGCACGGGAACGTGCCGCTGTGACGCTGCCCGTCGACGAGGATCAGCTGTCCCTGTCCCTGTCCCTGTCCCTGTCCCTGCTGCCACGGCCCGTCCCCGACCCCGCCGTGCTGGCGGCCATCACGGCAGCCGTTCAGTTGGCGTGGCCCCGCCCCGCGCCGGCCGACGAGTACGACCCGGTCCACGAGGCCTGGCGCTTCAGCGGCCGCTGGTGGAACAAACCCCTGCCGCTGCGCCGCGACCGGCCCTGGGCACGCCGCTGACCGTCTACGTCGACGACTGGCGCCAGCGGGCCACGGTGCGCGATCGCACCGATCGCTGGTCACACCTGTTGGCGGACGATCCCGAAGAGCTGCACGCCATGGCCGCCGCGCTCGGGATCCCCCGCCGGGGTTTTCAGCACCACCGGCGTTCGGCGGCGCTGAACCACTACGACGTGCCCGAGGCCCTGCGGACGCGGGCCATTGCACTCGGCGCCGTGGCGGTGACGTGGCGCGAGATGGCGCGCCTCACCCGGGAGTGGCGGCGCGCTGGCGCTCGGCCAGCGCCACCAGGTCCTCCATGATGCGGTCGAAGGAGAAGTCCTTCGGCGTGTAGACGGAGGCCACGCCCTTGCCGAGGAGCAGCTCGGCGTCCTCGGGCGGGATGATCCCGCCCACGACCACCGCCGCCGTGCTCCCGGCGGCGCGCAGGCGGTCGAGGACGTCCGGCACGAGCTCCAGATGCGAGCCCGAAAGGATCGACAGGCCGACGATGTCCACGTCCTCGTCGAGGGCGGCCGCCACGATCTGGGCCGGGGTCAGCCTGATCCCCTGGTAGATCACCTCGAACCCGGCGTCGCGGGCCGCCACCGCGATCTGCTCCGCCCCGTTGGAGTGCCCGTCGAGGCCCGGCTTGGCCACCAACAGGCGCGGCGGCCCACCGGTGCGCTCGGCCAGCGCCTTGCTGCGCAGGCGCACGGGCTCGAGCCCCACGTCGTCACCACGGTGGCCGACGCCCCCGCTGATGCCCGTGGGTGCCCGGAACTCGCCGAAGACGTCTCGCAGCGCCCCGGCCCACTCCCCGGTGGTGCCGCCGGCATGCGCCAGCGCGATCGTCGCTTCCATGATGTTGCCGCCCGGGCCGTCGTCGTTGGCGACGCGACGCAGCTCGTCGAGCGCGGCGCGCACCGCCGCTGCGTCGCGCTCGGCGCGCCAGCGCTCCACCTCTTCGATCTGCTGGGCCTCGACACCGTGGTCCACCCGCATGACATTGTCGAACTCGCCGTCGCCGAGGAGTGGCGAGGGTGCGGTCTCGGTGAAGCAGTTGACCCCGATCACCTTCTGCCGGCCCGACTCAATGCGGCGGACCCGCTCGGCCTGGCTGCTCACGAGCCGACGCTTCAGCTCGTCGATCGCCTCGAACGCGCCGCCGAGCGCCTCCACCTCGGCCAGCTCGGCCGTGGCGGCCTCGGCCAGCTCCGCCGTCTTGGCCTCGATCACGACCGATCCCTCGAAGATGTCGCCGTACTCGAGCAGATCGGACTCGAAGGCCAGGACCTGCTGCATGCGCAGAGACCACTGCTGGTCCCACGGCCGCGGCAGCCCGAGCGCCTCGTTCCAGGCGGGCAGCTGCAGGGCCCGGGCCCGGGCGCTCTTGGACAGGGTGACGCCGAGCGACTCCAAGACGATGCGCTGCACGTTGTTCTCCGGCTGCTGCTCGGTCAGCCCGAGGGAGTTGACCTGCACGCCGTAGCGGAAACGGCGGAGCTTCGGGTCCTCGACCCCGTAGCGCTCGCGGCAGATGCGGTCCCACAGCTGGTCGAAGGCCCGCATTTTGCAGGTCTCCTCCACGAAGCGCACGCCGGCGTTCACGAAGAAGCTGATGCGACCGACCACCGCAGGCAGCTCGGACTCGGAGATCTTGCCCGAGGCCCGCACGCCGTCGAGCACGCCGATGGCGGTCGCCAGCGCGTAGGCGATCTCCTGCACCGGCGTCGAGCCCGCCTCCTGCAGGTGGTAGCTGCACACGTTGATCGGGTTCCACTTCGGCGCGTGGCGCACCGTGTAGGCGATGGTGTCCACCGTCAGCCGCAGGCTCGGCCCGGGCGGGAAGATATACGTGCCCCGGCTGAGATACTCCTTGACGATGTCGTTCTGCGTCGTGCCCGACAGCAGCGCCGAGTCGACGCCCCGGTCCTGCGCGTGCGCCACGTAGAGACTGAGCAACCAGGCGGCCGTGGCGTTGATCGTCATGGACGTGTTCATGTCCTCCACGGGGATGCCCTCGAGGAGTTCGGTCATGTGGCCCAGGTGAGCCACGGGGACGCCCACCTTGCCGACCTCTCCGGCCGCCTCGGGGGCGTCGGGGTCGTACCCGGTCTGGGTCGGCAGGTCGAAGGCGATCGAGAGCCCCGTCTGCCCCTTGGCCAGGTTGGTGCGGTAGAGCTGGTTGGAGGCGCGCGCCGTCGAATGGCCCGAGTAGGTGCGCATCACCCACGGCGCATCGCGCTTCTGTGGGTCGTCAGCCATTCACATCACCTCCGGACGAGTGGGGTGCACCACCATTCTGCCCGGGTTCACCGGCCCCCTGGCACCGGCCCCCTGGCACCGCACCGCACCGCACCGCACCGCACCGCTACCGGCTGTACTCGTAGAAGCCCTTCTTGGTCTTGCGGCCGAGCTGGCCCGACGTGACCAGGCGCCGCAGGAGAGGGACCGCGGCGTAGTTGGGATCGCGGTACTCCTCGTAGAGGGCGTCCAGAATGGCCAGCGAGGTGTCGAGACCGACGAGATCGAGCAGCGCGAACGGCCCCATGGGGAATCCGCAACCGCCCTTCATGGCGGCATCGATGCCTTCCTTGGTCGCCACGCCCTGCTCGAGGAGGCGCACCGCGTTGTTCAGGTAGGGGAACAGCAACGCGTTGACGATGAAGCCGGCCTGATCCTTCACCTCGACCGGGTCCTTGCCACAGCCGTCGGCGAAAGCGATGGCCGCCGCCACGGTGGCATCACTGGCCGTGATGGGCCGTACGACCTCGACGAGCGCCATGGCAGGCGCCGGGTTGAAGAAGTGGATTCCGCACACCAGGTCGGGACGGTTGGTGGCCATCGCCATCTCCACCACCGGCAAGGTCGACGTGTTGGTGGCCAGGATCGTCTCGGGCTTGCAGATGCTGTCGAGCTCGCTGAAGAGATCCTTCTTCACGCCGAGGTCCTCGACCACCGACTCGATCACCAGATCGACGTCGACCAGTTCGCCCAGGTGCGTGGTGGCGCGAACTCTGCCCGAGATCGCCGCCGCCTCCTCCTCGGTCCGCTTGCCCTTCTCCACCTGTTTGGCGAGCGACCGGGCCAGGCCGGCCGCTATCCCCTCGGCACCTGACGTGCTCCGGCTTCGCAAAACCACCTCGTGCCCGTTGGCCGCAGCCACTTCAGCGATGCCCGCGCCCATGATGCCCGAACCGACGATTCCCACCCGTGTGATCGACATGGGCAACGAGTTTACCGGTCGGTAACCACGGGCGTCGAAGCGGACCGGACAAGCAGGAGGGGTCGCCGGGCATGCAAGAGTGGCCCCATGGACACGTCTGGCACGCTGGCCCTGGTCGGGGGCAATGAATGGACCGACGGCTGCACCTTCGACGCCTCCTTGCTGGCGGCCTCCGGAGGGACCGATGTGGTCGTATTGCCGACCGCCGCCGCCTACCAACACCCTGAGCGGGTCGTCCTCCAGGCGGCCGAGTGGTTCGAACCGCTGGGCGCCCAGGTCGAAGGACTCATGGTGGTGGACCGGGCCGCGGCCGAGGACCCCGGCATGGCCGCCCTCCTGGCCGGCGCCCGTTTCATCTACCTCTCGGGGGGGTCGCCGCTGCACCTGCGTGCCGTGCTCAAGCGGTCTGCCGTCTTCGAGGCGCTCCTCCAAGCCTTCGCCAGCGGGGCCGTGGTGGCCGGGGCCGGCGCGGGCGCCATGGTCCTCACCGACCCCATGGCCGATCCTCGGGGCGGCGCGCTGACGCTCGGGCTGGGCCTGGTCGACACGTTCACCGTCGTCCCCCACTTCGGCGACGAGCACGACGACGCCCACGGGCAGAAGCTCGAGCGGACGGTGGCGATGGCGCCGGCGGCGCTGCCCGTCGTGGCTCTCCCGGCCCGGACGGCGCTGATCAGGGATGGCCGTGGCGCCTGGCGCTCCGAGGGAGCGGGGACGCCGGCCGTGTTCGTCGGCGGCTCCCTGACCGAGGGGCTGGCCGCGCTCGGAGGCTGACCTTTGGATTCGGTTGGCCGCCCGGTTCTGCGCGCTCCCTACGGGCGGGCTCGACCGTTCTCATTGCGATGTCCGCCGCTCACCCGACCCCGGAGCGGCTTAGTCCTTCTCCTCAATCGTGACGCTCTCGATCACGACCTGCTCGGTCGGCGTCCCGGAGCGGCTGCCCACGTTGTTGATCTTCTCGACGACGTCGAGCCCGCTCACGACCTCGCCGAAGTGCGCGTACAGCGGTGGGAGCCGCACCCCGTCGGGCCCGCTGATCACGAAGAACTGGCTGCCGTTGGTGTTCGGCCCGGCGTTGGCCATGGCCAGCGATCCGACCTGGTATCGGCCTTCGGCCGGCAGCTCGTCGGGGAAGCGGTAGCCCGGTCCGCCCGAGCCCGTCCCGGTGGGGTCGCCGCCCTGCAGCACGAAGCCCGGGATGATGCGGTGGAACACGATGCCGTCGTAGTAGTGGTAGCGGGCGAGGAAGACGAAGCTGTTGACCGTCCTCGGGGCGGCCAGCGGGTCGAGCGCGATGACCATGGTGCCGTGCGAGGTGACCATGGTCGCGACGTAGCGCTTGTCGGAGTCGATGAGCATCGGCGGCTCTTCGTCGAACTTGCGTTGCTGAGGGCTCGAGCCGTCGGCTTCGGGTGGGGTCGGTGTGGCCATGGCGGCGGTCCTAGCTTTCGTGGATGGTGACGGAGAGAATGCGCTGCGTCACGTCGGGCGGCACGCCGGCGGCGGAGCCCTGCTGATTGATGGTGTCGACCACGTTCATACCCGAAGTGACCGAACCGAACAGAGCGTAGGTGTTGGGCAGGGACTCACCCTGAGACCCGGCGACGATGAAGAACTGGCTGCCCCCCGTGTTCGGCTGGCCCGTGTTGGCCATGGCCACCGAGCCGAGCGGGTACTGCTGAGCCGGGTTGGCCGCCTTCGGCGGGTTCTCGTCCTGAATCGTGTAGCCCGGACCGCCTTCCCCGGTGCCCGTCGGGTCACCCGTCTGGTCCATGAAATCGGGGATGACTCTGTGGAAGATCACGCAGTGGTAGTAGCCCTTGTCGGCCAGGAAAACGAAGTTGTTCACCGTGATGGGGGCGGTCTTCGCGTCGAGCGCGATGTCGAAGGTCCCGGCCGTCGTCACCACCGTCGCTGTGTAGTTCTTGGACGTGTCGATCGTCATCGCCGGGGCCGACGAGTACTTCTGGGTGTTGACGGTCGTCTTGGTGCTGGCCGGGCAACCCGCCTTGACGGCTACTTCGTTGGCTGTGGCCTGCAGCTTGGCGTCCGCGCTCTTCCCGCTGGCTGCGGTGGTGGTCGTCGCCTTGGACTTGGAGTCCCCGTTGTTGTTCCCGCCGGACACCAGGAAGACGATCCCCACGATGATGCCGACGAGGACCACGCCGATGACGCCGTTGCGGATCTGCTTGCGGCGCTTCCGGCTCTGAGCCTCGGCGGCCAGCCGCGCCTCACGGGCTGCGCGCTGGCGGGATCTCTTGTCGCTAGGCACGGCCCGAGACCCTACCCAATCCGGGGGGCCGTCTCGGATCGCCCACTGGGGTGGCCAGCCTCAGAGCAACCGAGGTCACAGAGCCGGCCGCCAGGACCAGCAGGGCGTTGCACAGTCTGTAGCCTCATCCGGATGCCGTTGGTCGTCCAGAAGTTCGGGGGCACCTCGGTCGGCGACGCCGACCGGATCCGTGCCGTGGCCGACCACATCGCCCGCACGTGCCGCCAGGGCACCCAGGTGGTGGCCGTGGTCAGCGCCATGGGCAAAACCACCGACGACCTCATTCACCTCGCCAACTCGGTCAGCGCCACGCAGCCGCCCCGCGAGTACGACATGCTCGTCAGCACCGGGGAGCGCATCACCATGGCGTTGCTGGTCATGGCCCTGGCCGATCTCGGCGTGGATGCGTCCTCGTTCACCGGGAGCCAGGTCGGCATCATCACCGACGACGACCACACCCGGGCCAAGATCCGGGAGGTCAAGGGTGACCGCCTGCGTGAGGCGCTGGCCGC
>Ga0302180_10003358_pt1 | contig 12123 bp, 10 predicted proteins | sample I_Palsa_E3_2_FD_200575 | JGI IMG/M metagenome (GOLD analysis project Ga0302180, IMG submission 200575) | Peat permafrost microbial communities from Stordalen Mire near Abisko, Sweden - I_Palsa_E3_2 | ecosystem: Environmental > Terrestrial > Soil > Palsa > Peat permafrost | place: Sweden... | reverse complement strand
GGCCATGACGGGCGTCATCACGAGCACCCAGGCAGACCGATGCCGCATCAACATCCGATTACCCATGCACGTTCACCTCTCGGTAGTGCCCGCCCGCCGTTGGGCAGGATCTAGCGGCTGCACTGGGTGGCCCCCCCAGATGCAAGGCACAGTGCGCCGCGCGCGAAAACTATCGGTGCGCCCGATCACGGTCAAGGCCCAAAACACCTGATCTCAGGATTGTTCGACAGATGAGATGCGCTGCGGTGATCGCCGGGTGCCGCTCGCCCGCCGGCTGGCTGCGGCGTTTCCTGCCCGGCATCATGGCCGGCGAGCCGGTGGCCCTGTTCACTCCCGCGGTGGTGTCGGACTCCAGCGACGGGCAGATAGCCCACCTGCACGGCCTGAACGCGAGCCGGGCCTGGTGCTGGCGCCGGATCGCGGAGAGCCTCCCGGCTGCGGACCCGCGGATCGGCCCTGCCCTGGCGGCGGCCGGCCGGCACGCGGACGCGGCGCTTCCGCATGTCGTCGGAGACGACTACGCGGTCGAGCACTGGCTGGCCTGCTACGCGGTGCTGCTGCTCAGCTGAGGCGCACCCGCACCGCCGCCCTGGCGCGGCCATCGGGCCGACCGTCCGGCGGCCTGCAGGCCCTCGTCAATGTGAAGATACGCGGCATCGAACCCGCGTATTTTCACATTGACGAGGCGGTGTGCGCGTGCTGCCGGGGCGCAGGGCCGGCCGGGACGTCAGGACGCGGGGTGATCGGCCGGGGGCCGGGGCTCGTGCCAGCCGCTGGTGATCGGCAGCCTGCGGTCGCGGCCGAAGTTCTTCGCCGTGATCTTCGGTCCCGGCGGGTACTGCCGCCGCTTGTACTCGGCCCGGTCGACCATCGTGATCACCCGGCTGACCAGGCCGGGATCATGACCTGCGGCGATGAGGCCGGCAGCCCCCATGTCGCGTTCGACGTAGTCGTGCAGCAGCGAGTCGAGCACCGGGTAGTCCGGCAGCGAATCGCTGTCGAGCTGCCCGGGCGCAAGCTCGGCGCTCGGCGGCTTGGTGATCGAGTTCGGCGGGATCGGGGGAGTCTCGCCGCGATCCTCCGACTGCTGGTTGCGCCACCGCGCGAGGTCCCAGACCAGCGTCTTGAGCACGTCCTTGATCGGCGCGAACCCGCCGGCCGCGTCGCCGTAGAGCGTCGAGTACCCGGTGGCAATCTCGCTCTTGTTACCCGTGGTGAGCACGAGATGGCCGTCGGCATTGGACAGCGACATCAGGATCATGCCGCGGATCCTGGCCTGCAGGTTCTCCGCCGCCAGGCCATGCAGGTCAAGCTCCGACTCGAAGGCGTCGACCATCGCGGCGATCGGCACCGTCCTGGCATGCAGGCCCTGCCGCTTCGCCAGGTCGTCGGCGTCGCTGACGGAGTGGCCGGAGGAGTACCGGCTGGGCATCAGCACGACGTGCACCCGGTCCGGCCCGATCGCGTCGGCGGCGATGGTAGCGGTCAGCGCCGAGTCGATGCCGCCGGACAGGCCGATGATCACGGAGCGGAAGCCGTTCTTCCGGACGTAGTCCGCCGTGCCGGTGACCAGGGCCGCGTAGACCTCGGCGAGATCGGTGAGCCGGGGCCAGCTTGTCCCTGCCGTCGGCCATGATCCCGAAGGATCCGGCGCCATGGATGACGCAAATCCTTCGGGATCATGAACGGCTCCTTCGGGATCATGAACGGCCGGGCCGCCGGCCGCCGGGCTGGTCACCCGGGGGCCGCCAGCAGCGCGGCCGGCTGGCGCACTGGCGCCCGGGCCGTCCGGCGCGGCCAGCGTGAGCCGCTTGATCGTCATGACCGTGCCGTCGCTGGCGTCAGCCGGCGTCTCGCCAGGGCCGATGGCCTGGTCGGCGGCGGGCAGCTCCAGGTCGGTGATGATCAGCGCCTGCTCGAACTGCGGGCCGCGGGCCAGCAGCGTGCCAGCGGCGTCCACGATGATCGAATCGCCGTCGAACACCAGCTCGTCCTGGCCGCCGACCATGTTGACGTACGCGAGCGCGGCGCCCGCCTCGCGGGCCCGGCGCTGGCAAAGCTCCAGCCGGGTGTCATCCTTGCCGCGCTCGTACGGTGAGGCGTTGGGCACCACGAGCAGGCCCGCGCCGGCCTGCCGGGTGACTGCGACCGGGCCGCCGTCCTGCCACAGGTCCTCGCAGATCGCGATCGCGACGTCTACCGGCTGGCCGGCCGCCGCCTGCAGCCGGAAGACGGGCAGGCAGTCCCCGGGCACGAAATAGCGGTACTCGTCGAAGACCCCGTAATTCGGCAGGTGGTGCTTGGCCGAGGTCACTGCCACCGTCCCGGCATACAGCAGGGCGGCGGCGTCGAGCGGTGCCCCGAACGGCAGTCCCACGCGCGGTCGCAGGCCGGCCCGGCGGCCCAGGTAGCCGGTCACCACGGCAATGCCGCCGAGGTCCTCGGCAGCCAGCCGCCGCGCCGCGCCAGCCACCGCGGCGATCGAGGCGTCCACGAACGACGCGCGCAAGGCGAGATCCTCGACCGGGTAGCCGGTGAGCATCATCTCGGGGAATACCACGATCCGGGCACCGTGCCCGGCGGCCAGCCTGGTCCACTCGACCAGCAGCCTTGCGTTGCCCTCAAGATCTCCGACGGTGGCATTGACCTGGGCGAGCGCGACGCGGATCTGGGGCACCTGCCTAGCTTAGGACGGCACCGGCGAGCGCAGGCCGGCTGGCACCCGGACCCTGCGTAACTCATCCGAAACATGGGGCAGGCAGACTGAGGAGGTGGATAGGCAGGAAGAGTTCGTGCTCCGCACGCTCGAGGAGCGTGACATCCGCTTCGTCCGGCTGTGGTTCACCGACGTGCTCGGCCAGCTGAAATCCGTCGCCGTGGCCCCCGCTGAGCTGGAGGGCGCGTTCGCGGAGGGAATCGGCTTCGACGGCTCGGCCATCGAGGGCTTCGCGCGGGTCTACGAGGCGGACATGATCGCCAAGCCGGACCCGTCGACCTTCCAGCTGATGCCGCTGAGCGGCCACATGCCGGGGGTGGGGCGGATGTTCTGCGACATCCTGCTGCCGGACGGCACGCCATCCTACGCCGATCCCCGGCACGTGCTCAAGCGGGCGCTGTCCCGCGCATCCGATCTCGGCTTCACCTTCTACACCCACCCTGAGATCGAGTTCTTCCTGCTGCGGGAGAAGCCGGAGCCGGGCGTGAAGCCGCAGCCGATCGACTCTGGCGGCTATTTCGACCACACGCCGCACAGCATCGCGCACGACTTCCGCCGCAGTGCGATCACGATGCTGGAGAGCATGGGCATCTCGGTGGAGTTCAGCCACCACGAGGCCGCGGCCGGCCAGCAGGAGATCGACCTCCGCTACGCCGATGCGCTCAGCACCGCGGACAACATCATGGCGTTCCGGCTGGCGATGAAGGAAGTCGCGCTGGAGCAGGGGGTCTACGCGAGCTTCATGCCCAAGCCGTTCACCGAGCATCCCGGCTCGGGAATGCACACGCACATGTCCCTGTTCGAGGGCGACCGCAATGTCTTCTACGAGCCCGGCGCGCAGTTCCAGCTCTCCAAGCTCGGGCGCGCGTTCATCGCCGGGCTGCTCCAGCACGCCGCGGAGGTCACCGCGGTCTGCAACCAGTGGGTGAATTCCTACAAGCGGCTCTGGGGCGGGGACGAGCGGATCGCCGGCGCGGGGGGAGAGGCGCCCGCGTACATCTGCTGGGGACACAACAACAGGTCGGCACTAGTCCGGGTGCCGATGTACAAGCCGCAGAAGGGAAACGCGACCAGGATCGAGTTCCGCTCGCTGGATCCCGCCTGCAATCCGTACCTGGCGTTCGCGGTGATCCTGGCGGCCGGCCTGAAGGGGATCGAGAACGACTACGAGCTGCCGCCCGGCTCGGAGGACGACGTATGGGCGCTCACGTCCGCCGAGCGGCGGGCACTGGGCATCGCGCCGCTGCCGCAGAGCCTGTCGGAGGCGTGCGACGTGATGGAGGGCAGCGAACTCGTCGCCGAGACGCTCGGCGAGCAGGTCTTCGGCTTCTTCCTCCGGAACAAGCGCGCCGAATGGAACGAGTACCGGCGCCATGTGACCGAGTTCGAGCTGGACCGCTACCTGCCCGTGCTCTGACGCCGGTGCGCTGAGCGCGTGCGATGAGCGCGATGAGCTATCGGCATCAGGTCATGCGGCTGGTATCCGATACGGCCGCGGCCGCGGCGCCAGACGAGTCTCACGCAGCGGCAAGGGCGGCAGCCGCCAGCGCGTTGTCTCAGCTGGTCGGCCCGGTCGGTGATCCTGAGACCGGCGCGCCAGTCCAGCAGGGCTGCGGCGGGCTTCAGCCGTCCGCGAATATTCGCGGCGAAGCTCGCCGTGGCGGCGAGAATCGTGGGGTACTACCCGAAAGGAATCCCCATGCGGCTCGCGGTCCTTGCTGACATCCACGGCAACCTGCCCGCGCTCGACGCGGTGCTCCGCGACGTCGGCGCGGCCGGCGCTGACGTCATCGTGCTGAACGGCGACCTGGCCACCGGGCCGATGCCGGCCGAGACCCTGGACCGGCTGGCCGGGCTGGGCGACAAGGCGATCTGGGTGCGCGGCAACGCCGACCGCGAGCTCGTCGCCGCCTACGATGGCGCCCTCGACCCCGGCCTGCCCGACGTCGCACGGGTGCCCACCGAGTACTGCGCGTCCCGCCTGGATCGCCGCCACCGGGACCTGCTCGACGGCCTGCCGCTGTCGGTCAGCCTGGACGTGACCGGGCTGGGCGCTGTCCGGTTCTGCCACGCCACGACTCGCAGCGACACCGAGATCGTGCTGGTGGACTCGCAGCTGGACCGCTACCGTGACGCCTTCGCCGGCACCGCGGAGCAGACCGTGGTGCTCGGCCACACGCACATGCCGTTCCAGCGGCTCGCCGACTGCCGCCGGTTCGTCAACCCCGGCAGTGTCGGCATGCCCTACGGCGGCACCGGCGCGTACTGGGCGCTGCTCGGCCCGGACGTGGTCCTGCGGCGCACCGAGTATGACGGCGAGGCTGCGGGGGAGATGTTCCTGGCCGCCGCGCCCGGCTACCCGGACCTGGCCGAGTTCATCGCGGAGAACGTGCTGACCGTTCCGTCTGACGCCCTCGCCCTGGTGGCGTTTTCCGGCTAGTCCTTGACGGCGGTCAGGTAGGCGAATGCCGTGCGCTCCTGGCCGGTACCAGATTCGACAAGAGGCCTGAGATAGTCGCTGAACTCCGTGGCCTCCCGGGTGGTCAGCGCGCGGTCAAGCGCCTCGCCGAACGGCGGGATGAGCGGGTTACCTGACATGCGCAGGAACACCTCCCAGGGGCAGGGCTGCTTTGTCGCTTTTACGCTGACCTGCAATTCGAGACCGATCTCCGGGAATCCGGCGCTCTCCGCGCAGCGCACCAGATCACGGTCGTCGAAATTCCCCATGGGCCCGGTCGCCCGTGGCTGGATGGATTCGTAGAGCGCCGTGATCTTCTCCGCCAGCGCGGCAACCGGGCGCATGTCGTAGCCGAGCAAGCGATCAGGGTCGCCGGACATCAGCCGGTTGATCGGCTCGAAGAGGCTGACTCGCCCGCCAGGCCTCAGCACGCGACAGAACTCCCGCAACGCCGCCGCCTTGTCCTGCACGTAGATGAGCACTGACCTGGTGGTGACCACATCGGCCGATGCGTCCGCCACGCCGGTCAGGGAGTCCGCAGAGCCCAGGACGAAGCTGCACCGCGCGAGCGCCCCTCCGTCGGCTGCAGCCTCCCGGCAGTGATCAAGCAGATCCTGCGAGACGTCGGAGAAGATCACCCGGCCGGAGGGGCCAAGCCGGTCAAGCGCGCCGAATGCGATCAGCCCGTCGCCGGCACCGACGTCCAGCAGCGTGTCGCCGGGGCGCAGCTGAGCCTTGTCGAGCAGGTGATCCCTGACCGGGTACAGGAGCCCGGTCAGCAACTGCTCGCGCGCGGCCGCATCGCCACCATGGCGCACGTCGATGAGCCACCGGTGCCAGCGGTCAGGACCCTCCGTCATGGCTGCTCATCCTCTTTCCATCGAGCTTCCTGAACTCGCCGGCCCGCGCCTGCCCAAGCATCCGGCGCGTCCATAGTGCCGCAGTCGCTGCGGTTCCCGTTCCTGGACGTACCGGCACCGCTGCCAGTTGCCCATGAGCTGTTCAGCTGGCGGCGGGAATGACATCGGCAGCAGCGGGAGTTACCACCAGCGGGCCGCAATGCCCCCGCCCCGCGGCCTGACGAGAGCACGTTCGCCGGCCTGCCGGCCCGCCGTGTACGGCGCTTCCCTGCTGACTCAACCATCGAGAGGAACTGCATGGCTATCGACCTGCCAGTGCCCGCCGGACGGCGGATCGCGCTGATCGCGCACGACAACAAGAAGCAGGACATGCTGGAGTGGGCTGAGTACAACCTGGCGCTGCTCGCCGGGCACGAGCTGTTCGCGACAGCGACCACCGGCCGCCTGCTGCAAGAGGAACTCGGGCTTCCGGTCACCTGCTTCCGCAGCGGCCCGTTCGGCGGCGATCAGCAGATCGGCGCCCGCATCGCCGAAGGCGGGATCGATCTGCTGGTTTTCCTCTGGGACCCGCTGGAGCCGCACCCGCACGACCCCGACGTCAAGGCCCTGCTGCGGGTCGCGGTCGTCTGCAACATCCCCGTCGCCTGCAACCGGGCAACCGCTGACTTCATGATCTCCTCGCCCCTGATGAACCAGATCCACCAGCGATGGGACCCCGCAGCCGATCCAGCGCAGCGCGGCCGCCCGAGCGCACGCCCCGGATCCGTGAGCCGGATCGCCTAGGAGCCTCCTGAATTAAGGCCGTTTCCGGGTCGTCCGCCGGGTCGTCGCGGCGCCTGGTGGCCTGGTGCCGGTCCCGTGCTTGCGCTGAACTGGGGGGTGGACCGGTCGCGGCTGCCGCTCAGCGGGGAGCGGGTGTGCCGTGGGACCTGCTGGCAGCCCGGTGCCGATGGCGGCCGGGGGTTGCCGGGGTGGTCAGGTGGCGGTCAGTGCCCAGGTGCCGTGCTGGCGGGTCAGGCCGCGGTTGATGAGGTTGCGCAGGTTGAGTGCGGCGGTGCGGCGCTTGAGCCAGGCGTTGTTGCGGGCTGTTCCGCGGTAGCGCAGCTTGATCCGGCGGCCGCGGGTGGTGGCGACCTGGGCGATCGCGCGCTCGACGTTGGGCCGGTGATGCCGGTAGTCCTCGCGGAGCCCCGGGTCGGCGGCCCAGCGGGCGCGGGCGGCGCGTAGCAGCTGGTCGCGGGGGTGCAGCTGCAAGGTCCGGCCGCTCCTGGCGGTGGTGCACCGCGAACGCAGCGGGCAGCCGCGGCAGGCCGCGCCGAAGGTCACGGTCCCGGTCGCGGTGACCGGCCGGGTGATCCCGGCGGGGCAGGTGGCCTGGCCGGCGTCGTGGTTGATGGTGAAGTCATCGAGGGTGAACCCGCCCTCGACGGCCGGGCGCAGCGGCTTGGGCTTGATGACTGCCTGGTCCCCGGCGCCGCGGATCACCGCACGCAGCTCCCCGGTGCCGTACGCCGAATCGCCGTACCATCGCAGGCCGGTGCCCGCCTCGCCGCCTCCGGCCGCGGGGACCGGGCCGGCGCCGTCCCTGGTCTCCTCGTCGTGGCTGGCCTCCTCGGCGGCGGCGGCCACGAACCCGGCGGCGGCGTCCGGCTCGCCGTTGCCGTCCCCGGCGGCGCGGGTCAGCCGCTCATCGGTGATGATCCCGGTCTCCGGATCCGAGGCCACATGCGCCCGGTACCCGTCGCGGCGCTGGCTGCGGGACTTGCGGGCGTGCCGCGCCTCGGGATCCACGGTCGAGACCACCCGGTCCTCGGCCACTTTGTTCGCGATCTTCCACCGCCCGTCGGTCCCGTCCGAGCCTTCGGCCGGCTCGACGTCCTGCCCGGCGACCAGCGCCAGCAGCGCCACCGCGCCGGCGGCCGGACCCTCCAGCCGGCGGCCTTCCAGCGCCGCCAGCAGCGCGAGCGCGTCGTTCACCAGGGCCGAGACCAGGACGTCTTTCGCCTGCGGGTCATCCCAGCCGGTCACCGGCTTGCCCGGCTGGCTGTAGTCATGGGCGGTGCATGTCACCGGGATCAGCTCCGCCGCTCCGGGCACCAGCCGGGCGACCTTGCGGATCGCCGCGACCAGCTGGGTGATGGTGTCCTGGGTGGCCACCGCGTCGTCCAGGACCGTGCCGTCCACCGCGCGGCGGCGGCGCCCCCGCAAGATCCCGGTCTCGGCGATCACCGCCCGGACAACGTCATTGACCCGGTCCGGGCGCGGCGAGGCGGCCAGCCGCCGCCGCCAGTACACCAGCGTGGAAGGGTCGAACCCCTGGTAGTCGACTGAGAACCCGCAGGCCACCTTCCACCGCAGATCACAGCGGGCCGCCTCGGCGGTCTCCGCATCGGAATAGTCACACAGCGCCTGCAGCGTCAGCACGGTCGCCATCACGCTCGCCGGGACCGACGGCCGGCCCCGGCGCGAGGGGAACAAGTCCGCGAAATCCCCGTCGGGAAACAGCTCCCCGCGGTGCGCGGCCAGGAACGCGAACATGCTGCCCGCCGGCACCAGGTGACCGGCCAGCGCGGCCGCGTCCAGAAGCTCCCGGTCCGCCCGCTCTTTACCCTGCATAAGAAAATCATCCCGCGACAATCGAACAGGCAGCCGGCAGACACGCCATCAGCAGGCCGATTATTCAGGAGGCTCCTAGGCGCCCTGATGTTCGCCACCTCCATGGGCAATGCCCCCGAGGACTCGGCCCGCATCATCCACAAGGCGCTTGACGCCGGCATCAACCTCGTCGACACCGCCGACGCCTACGGCGACTCCGAGGACGTCGTCGGCAAGGCCCTGGAAGGGCGCCGCGACGATGTCGTGCTCGCCACCAAGTTCAGCCGCCCGACCGGGAAGGACCCCAACCACCAGGGCGCCTCACGGCGCTGGATCGTCACCGCCGTGGAAAGCTCACTGCGCCGCCTGCGGACCGACCACATCGATCTCTACCAACTTCACCGCCCCGATCCCCGCACCGACATCGAGGAAACCCTCTCCGCGCTGACCGACCTGATCCGCAGCGGCAAGGTCCGCGCGATCGGCACGTCGCAGACCCCCGCCTCCGACATCGTCGAGGCCCAGTGGGTCGCCGAGCGGCGAGGCCTCGCGCGATTCCACACTGAGCAGCCGGCCTACTCCATCCTCAACCGCGGCATCGAACGCGAGGTCCTGCCCACCGTCCAACGCTTCGGCATGGGCACCCTGGTCTGGGGTCCGCTCGGCCAGGGACTGCTCACTGGCCGCGTACGCAAGAACCAGGGCAACGACGTACGGCGCGCCGGCCTGTTCCAGCATCTCAACGATGAGCGCCGGCTCGACGTGGTCGAGAGGCTCATCCCCCTCGCCGCCGAGGCAGGACTGCCCATGACCCACCTCGCGATGGCGTTCACCATCGCCCACCCCGGCATCACGAGCGCACTGATCGGCGTCCGCACCATGGACCACCTCGACGGCCTGCTCGCCGGCCTGGACGTCACCCTCACCGACGACATCCTCGACCGCATCGACGAGATCGTCCCTCCCGGCACCGACGTCGGCACCCTCGACCAGGCCTACCAGCCCCCGGCCCTGGCTAACCCGGGGCTGCGTCGCCGCCTCCTGGCCGCACGCGCCGCAGCCTGACCACAGATCCCGCGCATCAGCACCAGAAAGGTTCCGTCACGAGCGACATCACCATCGATGCGGGATCGGCGGCCATGCCTGCTCGACCGAGCAACTCGCGCGGCTACGGGGCCGTGCCCCTATGCGTGTGATCACCTGACCTGGCCCCGTTTCGCCCCGTCCCGTCGTTCTGCATGAATGTTGGCCCCATCTGGGGTGGTGATCATCCCGCCCGGGTGGGTGCGGTGTGTCGTCACGAATGTTGGATCTGACCCACATTTCGCCATGCTTGCCGACGCGGCTACAGCCGCGGGGCTCACCGTCAACGCACCCGTCCAGTAGCCCGAGAGCTGCTAACGGATTTGCTAACGAGATATTGCGGGCAAGGCAAACAAGGTGGGGCAGGGAGACGGCGACCGATCCCGCGTCCTGGTCAGCGAGATGCACCGGACCGCCCGAGACAGGGGAGATGGATGTCACTGGCTGTCGTACTCGTCGTGGCGGCGCCACCAGAAGCCGGTCTCGTTGCGGCCCAGTGGCGCGCGGTCGAGCCACTGGTACATGCCCCAGAGGCCGTCCAGGCCGCGCTCGTACGCCGAGTAGGTGTGGTAGACGACGCCATCCTCGAGCGCGAACGCGCTCACGCCGGGACCTTCTCGCCGGTACGTCGCCCAGTCCGTTCCGACGATGCTCGTTGCGAACTCGTCGCGCCCGGAACTGTCCTGACCGGCCGGCGGCCGGAAGTCCACCGCGCGGAAGTTGTACTCGACGGCTCCCGACTCCCACTGCTCTTTGGTGACCGCCGCCTGGAAGTCGTAGTTGAAGTCGCTGCCGGCCGAAGACGCCCAGGGGAAGCTCCAGCCCATCCGGCGCTTATAGGCCTGCAGTTTCGCGAGCGGAGCCCGCGACACCGCGCAGAGCGTGACACCGTGATTGGCGAGGTGCACGACGGAGCCGTCGAAGCCGTCGGCGATCGCCGAGCAGGACGGGCACCCTGCGGTGTAGTCGGGCCCGAACATGAAGTGATAGATGAGCAGCTGCGAGCGTCCTGTGAACAGATCGGCGAGGGATGCTGTGCCCTCCCCGGTCTCGAACCGGTACTCCTTGTCGATCCGCACCCAGGGCAGCTCCTGCCGCCGCCGCGCCAGTTCGTCGCTGCGCCGGGTCAGCGCCTTCTCGGCCTCGAGCAACTCCAGCCGGGCGGCAAGCCACTGTTCACGTGCTCCGGTCTTGTGATCGGTCATTGTTTCTCTCCTTCTTGTGGTCATAACAGCTTGGCGTGGCCCGCGGCACCGATGACCTCTCACATCGGCGGCGTGAGCCCTGGAACCAGCGAGGGCGCGATGACGATCAGGATTCCGAGTCCGACGATCGCCAGCGCCAGCGGCACATCGACGGCGGCTTTGGCGGGCAGCAGCTTCTGGGCGAGGACGACGACGGTGATCACGGACATCCAGGTGACGCTCATGATGCCCAGCGCCACCAGCAGCAGCATCAGCCCGATGCTCGAGCCCGCGCAGCAGAGCCCGAACCCGAATCCGGAGCGGGCGCTCTGCCGGCAACGCCGGCGGAAGTGCCGCTTGAGCGGCGTGAACTCGTAGGCACCTGCCGCGATCGCAACCGCGCCGGCGGCGACAGACCCGTGCGGGCGGCACACCGCATACACCGCGACGCCCACGATTGCCCAGACCGCGAGGTAGGACCCGACGAACAGCGGCACGGCGCGCGCGCCGCCGGCATGAGCGCGTCTCACGACTGCCGGGGCCGCGCCCGGCAGCATCATCGCCGCCATCATCCACGCCCACAGGGCGGCAAAGAACGCGAACGAGCCGAGCCGGGTCTGGGCACCTATGTCCATCCCGTTCATCTGCCGGACCGCGACGACCCAGGATGCGGCGGCGAGCCCGAGCGTCGCCGTCAGCGCGGCTGCCGTCGCTGCGGTCTGGCCGTGCCGAAGCTGCACCGTGTCCCTCCCCGTGCTCATGACTTGACTGGCTCTGCTCGGGATAGGCATCGGAGAACCTCCGCATATAGCAACCATACGATTGCGATAAATATATGGCAACCTTATGGTTGCGTCAAGCTCCTGTTCCCCGCATCGATCAGGCGGGCACGGAAACCTGAGACAACTTCCTTCTGCTGCCCCTCACGAACTGAGATGCCGTCTGAGGGCGTCGAGGCTCGAGTCCCAGTCACGGGCCAACACGGCGAGAAACTGCTGCGCGACCTGGATGGGGGCCGGCTGGAGCCGGTAGCGGACGCGGCGTCGCTCGCCGGGCTCGGCGATGACCAGCCCGGCCCCGGTGAGCAAGCCGAGGTGTTTGGCGATCGCCTGCCTGCTGATCGGCAGGCTGGCCGCCAGGTCCGTCGCCGTGGCCGGCCCGCGGGACGCGAGCACGGCCAGGATGCTCCGCCGGCTGGGATCGGCCAGTGCGGCGAACACCGCTTCG
>Ga0302180_10003355_pt1 | contig 12127 bp, 13 predicted proteins | sample I_Palsa_E3_2_FD_200575 | JGI IMG/M metagenome (GOLD analysis project Ga0302180, IMG submission 200575) | Peat permafrost microbial communities from Stordalen Mire near Abisko, Sweden - I_Palsa_E3_2 | ecosystem: Environmental > Terrestrial > Soil > Palsa > Peat permafrost | place: Sweden... | reverse complement strand
CGGCGCCCGATGCGCGCCTTCCATCCGGACCGGGCCCGCCCACAACGGCGGTCCCGGCGCTCGCGCCATAGGCCTGACGCCCAGCCCGCCCGGGCGCGGCGGCCTCGCCCGGACCGCGGGGGCCGTGGGGGCCACCGGGACCGCAGGTGCCCCGGCACCAGGCCCCGACCCCAGCGCCCGATCATAGGCAGCCCGCCGGGCCGGGTCGCTGAGCACCTGGTAGGCCTCGGCCAGGGCGCGGAACCGGCCCGGCGCGGCGGCGTCACGCGGCCGGGAATCGGGGTGCTCAGCCCGGGCCCGGCGCCGCCACGCCTGCGCGATCTCCTCCCGGGAGGCCCGCCGGGCCACTCCAAGCAGCTGGTACAGATCCGGGTCCGGCTCGCCGTGATCCACACCGGCCATGACCATCACCTTCCCTTCGCCCAGGTAAGCACGCACCAATCTTCTCCAGTATGCGGCATGAAAAAATCTCAGTCGAGCCTTGTCAGATAACAGTGGGGCATGATAGATAGATCCCGTGAGCGTGACACGACAAAACGACAAAACGACACGGCAAGGAGGCACCCATCATGCTCATGCGCACCGACCCGTTCCGCGAGCTGGACCGGCTCACCCAGCAGGTGCTCGGCACCGCCGCCCGGCCCGCCGCGATGCCGATGGACGCCTACCGCCAGGGCGACAACTTCTACATCGCCTTTGACCTGCCCGGCATCCGGGCCGAGTCCATCGACCTGACCGTCGAGCAGAACGTCCTCACCGTCCGCGCCGAGCGCGCGCCCGCACAACCCGAAGACGCCGAGATGATCGTCTCCGAACGGCCCTACGGCACCTTCACCCGCCAGGTCTTCCTCGGCGAGACCCTGGACGCCGAGCGCATCGGCGCGGACTACACCGCCGGCGTGCTGACCCTGACTATCCCGGTCCACGAGGCCGCCAAGCCCCGCAGCATTCACGTCACCAGCCGCGACGACAAGCAAGCCGTTACCGCCTAGCCGCAGCCCCAGGAATCACCGGCATGGGCCGCCGGCAACTGGCGGCCCATGCCGGTGAAGACGATGACGTACTCGGAGTCGCAGCAGGTAGGCGACGGCGCCGGCGACCGAGAGGGCGAGCAGGACGGCCGCGGCGGGCCGCCAGGCGGGGTCGGACATCAGGCTGGCGGATATCAAGATGGCGCCGATCGCGATAGCGGTAAACGCGATAAAGGCCAAGACCAGATGAACGACACCGCTGCCGTGCTGCGGCTGACCCTCGAGGTCGTCGGCGAAGAACGCGAGCAGGCCGGAGCAGATCGCCCAGGTGACGAGCAGGGCCAGGCCGACGCGGGTCCGGCCGTCGAGGCGGACGGCCCGGTACAGGGCGGTGGCGATGGCCAGGGACAGGGCGCAGCGCAGCAGGAAGTTCAGGTCCATCACCCAGTACCACGGGCCGCGGCCGTAGTCGCTTTCCGCGTTGTAGATCAGGCTGTACCCGGGCCGCAGGAAGGCCAGCAGGACGTCGATGGCCACGTAGACCGCGACCCCGGCGAGCGCGAGTCGGACCAGCGGCTTCACGCGGGACGGGGCGGGACGCTGCCGCGGCGGCGAGACGGCGGCAGTCATCGCGATCCCCGGCAGGGCGGGCCGGGGCGGGGACCGCGGGTCCGCGGCCGTGGGGAGTGCCGCCAGAAAGAGCAACCTAGTTGCATATCTTTAGTATGCTGAAGTCATGGCTGCGGAGTCAACTCCCACGTACCGGTTCGGCGACCTGCTCGCGCTGACCAGGCAGAGCTGGCTCGGCCAGATGGCCAGCCGACTGGAACGGCTCGGTTACGCCGGGTACCGGCACAGCGACGCGGCCGCGATGCGGATGCTGTGGCGGGATCCGCTGCCGGTCGGCCGGCTTGGCGCGGGCCTGGGCGTGACCCGGCAGGCGGCCAGGAAGGTCGCCGACGGGCTGGAGCAGCGGGGCTACGCCACGACCGGACGGGACTCGCGCGACACCCGGCAGCTGAACGTCGCCCTCACCCCGCTCGGACGCGACTACGCCCGCGCCATCACCGCCGTCATCTCCGAACTCAACCGCGAGGTCGCTGGGCGGGTCGGCCCGGCCGAGCTCGCCGCGGCGGACACCGTGCTGCGCGCCGCCCTGTTCGATGACAGCACCAGGGAGCGAGCGAACCGGCTGCCTCCGCCTCCGGGCCGCCTGCCGCCGGGCGGCTAGTGCGCTTCCTGGCGACCTCAGCCGGTCAGGCCATGTGGAGCGCCAGGTCGGCCGGCCGATGTGTCGTAGTCAGCGATTTTGAGCCCCATGACCTCGGCCGTGCGGGCCATGGCACCGTCGATGAGCTTGAGGTCGCGGATAGCTAGCTGACCGTCGTTGGGGATACCGGCGCACTCGTCGAGTTGGTGTTCGGCCCATTCGAAAAGCGCCGATGACCGGGTGTAGGTGACGTCACGGGATCCGGTCAGCGCGGCCGCCACCACCTCAACCGAGTTGTGCAGCGTCGCGTTGGCCCGTTCGATGCCCGCTCGCGTCCCGGCGTCCACTGGCCCGCTCGCTTCCACGTCGGCGACCAGGTTGCGGCCGTAGTTGCGGGAAGCCAGGGCAAGGCGCATGACCTGCCCGGTTTCCTGGTCGAGGGTGCCGAAGAGATTGCGGCGCAGCGGCTGGGCGGTCGCGACCAGGGCCTGGTAGGACGCGTCGATGGCGCGGGCGTCGGCGTGCAGCGTGCCGTGGGTGCCTTCGCCGGCCAGATAGCTGCCGGCGTGATCGGCTATCTGGCCGACCGCCTGGACGTGGTCCCGCAAGGCGATGCGCAAGACGCGGCGAGTGCGCAGCGGGAGGACCAGCACGACCACGGCGATGGCCACGGCTGAGCCGAGGGCTGTCTCCTCGAGGCGGAGCAGCAGCAGCGAGTCGGAGAATTCGCCGAGCTGCACATAGAGCTGGGAGATCATCACGGTGATCCCCACGACCATGAAGGCGTAGTTGATCCGCATCAGGTAGAAGCCGAGGAACAGGGCGACCAGGATCACGGTCAGGGACAGGGCGGTGTTGTCGCCGATGACGTTGACGAGGAACAGGCCGATGCCGATGCCGGCCACGGTGCCGACCACCCGGAAGAGAGCCTTGCGGACCTGCTCGCCTGTGTTGTTGGCGCCCATGAAGGTGATGAAGGCGGCGATCACGGCCCAGTAGAAGCGCGCCCCCGAAAGCAGGTCACCCAGCGCGATGGCGGCACCCACCGCGATTCCCATCTGGATGGCGGTGCGCGTGTAGGGCGGCAAGTGGACCCGGTCGCCCAGGCGCGTGCCCGGCTCGGCCGAGGCCTTGGCGCTGACCTGGCTCGAGCCTGGCAGCCAGCCGCCGAACAGATTGACCGAGGGCTGGAAGGTGCCCTTGCCCTCGTCGGTCGTTCCGAGGGAGATCCACTCGGTCATGGCGTCGGCCAGGGCGATGACGGAAGCGGCGAAGCGGCGCGGCACCACCACGGTGCTGCCGTACTCACCGGACGGGACAGCATCGGCGGCGAGCAGGCCGATGAGGTCAGTCGCGTGCGTCCTGGCGCCGCGGGCGTCCTGCCGGACGATGTCCAAGAGCGCCAGCCGGATTTCGGCGCGCTGGCCAGCGGGCAGGTCGAAGCGGGACAAGGCCTCGGAAAACCGGGCCATGTTCGTCACGGCCAGCTCGGCATCGAATAGGCCCTGGTGCAGCAGCTGGCCCGAGGAGCCGCTGGCCACGGCGTTGGGGTCGGCCAGCTGGGCGTCGATCATCAGGGCCGCCTCGTTCAGCCGTACCAGCTGACGGCGCAGGCGGCGGGCGTCCTGCTCGGTGTGGCCGGGATCGTCGAACAGCTCGAGCGCCAGCGCGGCGACCTTGCGCGCCCTGGCCAGGTAGGAGCGCTGGGTGCGCTCCAGTGCCTTGCGCGGATGCGGGTAGAAAAGCGCGAAACGGATGACGATGGCGACGAGCAGGCCGACGCCGATCTCGGCGGTCAGCCAGCCCAGGTCGCCGATCGTGACGGCGCTATGCAGAAAGTAGCCAAAGAAGTCGCCCATGAACAGCAGCATCCCGGCGATGAAACCCCGCGGGCCGAAGCGCCGGCAGTACGTGCCGACCGCCAGCACGACCGCGAGGGAGACAAGCGCCAGGACCCGGTGACGGCCAAGCACGAGCCCCAGAGCCAGCGCGGGAACCATCACGACGGGCAGGAACAGCATGGTCACAAGCTGCCCCCTGGCGGTCGCGTCCATGACGCCGAAGCTGGAGAGCATCCCGACGATCGCGCCGAGCAGCATGGCGACGACCAGGTACTCATGGTTTGCCGCGGCCACCCCGGCCGCCTGCGCGGCGGTCAGCTTGGCGCCGGGCTGGACCTGGAGAGCATGGGTGAGGTCAACGAAGATCCGTTCCGCCGCGAGGATGACTCCGATGGTCAGCACGCTGCGAAGCGCCATCCGGAACCGGTTCAGGCCCGGATCGGAGCCGGCGAAACGGTCGGCCCACCTGTCCCGGACCCTTACCGCAGCCGCGGCCGGGGGCTGCCGGAGCGCGGTACCGGCGCTCACCGCTTGCCGCCGACGATCTCGGCATCCCTCGCGACCATGGCCAGAGCCCGCTCCACGAAATCCGCGTCCGCTCGCTTGCGCTCGAAGTACTCCAGGAGTGCCCGCCGAAAGACCTCGTTCACCGAGATCCCGTCGACGCGCGCGGCGATCTCGGCGCGCTGAGCGTCATCCAGGCCGATCCGTAGGGTGATGACTTTGGTCTTAGCCTCCTTCATGCCATCATGCTATCATGATGTCACGACTGAATGATGGCAGCGAGCTGGCCTCTGCCGGTGCCTGCGACCTGGCGGAATGCTGGCCGGGTGGCTATGTGTTCAGAGTAGATAGAGCGTCCCCGGGGTCTGGCGGACGACATCGAGCGGACAGGAGACAGCGGCGATGAGCGACGAGGGCAGGCCGCTCGAGAAGCGGATGGTGGTGGAATACGGCGTCACGCTGGACCACGTCTGGCTCCCGCTTGACATGCTGCGCCGCCTCCGGACGCACGGCCCCTGGAGTCCCCCGTTCGCTGAGGCGAACGCCGACCAGGAGCGGGTACTGCTGGCGCACGGCCTGGCCGAGCGGCACAACGAGGCCGGACTGCACCGGGGCCTTGGCCTGACGGGGTTCCTGGACGCGATACCGTTCGAGCCCACGGTCGCGTTCCAGAAACTGCCTGGCGACCAGGCCAGCCCGGCTCCGCCGCCTCGGTGAACTAACTCATCGTCTTTCCCCAAGAGCCGTGGCCTGGTCCCGGCAGCCCGGCGGTTCTTACCAGCCGAGTTCTCTGAGCCGCTTGTCATCGATGCCGAAATAGTTGGCCGATCTCGTGGATGACGGTACGGCGGACCTGCTCGGCGACTTCCCCCTCGTTATGGCAGATCGCCCGTCCAGCGCCGTGGTGACCATCTCCTCGAAGCGGCCCGGTTCGATGTCGATCACCAGCTCATTGTCCGCCTCGTTGGATAGTTCCTACTGGGAGGCGGAACGGTGGTTTAAGCCGGGACGGGGCCGGTCCCCGGTTCCATGGGCATCGGTAGCTTCGGAAATGAAAGCACCTGTCCTTCGCGGCCAGCTGAAAGAGCCCCCATGCCGACAGCCACTCCGGACCCCGTGCCCCTGCCAGGCCGTCCCGTCCGGGGCTCCGCCACCGGACGCCCCATCATGGCGCTGCTGGATCTGCTGGGCCGCCGCTGGGCGCTGCGGGTGCTATGGGAACTGCGCGGCCCGGCGGCCCCGACGTTCCGCGAACTGCAGGCGCGCTGCGACGCCGTCTCCTCGAGCGTGCTCGCCGAGCGCCTGCGCGAGCTCGGCGAGGCCGGCATCGTGCGTCACAGCGGGGACGGCTACGCGCTCACCACCCAGGGCCGCGACCTGCTGTCCCGACTGACCCCGCTGGACGAGTGGGCCGCCCGCTGGCGCCCGGCCGACGAGTGACAGCCCGGATCGTCTACGTCGACAACGACCGTTGAAAGTCGGGTTTGTCCACGCAGGATCACCGCGCGTTCGTCCCGTCGTCCCATCCCGTCCGTTAAGCCGTAGCTCGTGATCTCGTATGGTTCTGTCGTGAGACCGCAATCTAAGTAGCCTACCGTTAACGAACATGAACTCGCGCCGGCAGCGCATAGGCGCGTCTACAGCAATGCCGGTAAAGTAACTGACGCCAGCTAGTATGGGGAGAAGTACTCCAGCATCCCAGAGACTAGGGAGCGTAGATGAGCCAGACAATGATTCACGTGCTCCGCCGACGAGCTTACGCTGGAAAGGCCGTCGCTTTCCGCATCGAGATCGATGGCCAGGAAATAGGAAAGCTGCGCAACGGTGAAAGCGCTAGCCTGGTTGTGACCCCAGGTTTTCATGCCATGCAGATTCGCGCAGCAATGGGCGGGCATAGTGGCACAGTGACGATAAACCTCGCCGAAGGCGATGAAGCCGAATTTACGTGCAGTGGCGGGATGAATGCGATGAGCACTAAATACATCGAGTTGCGCCAGGAAAGATGGCGCAATCAACTTCCGGTTCCCGCCGACCGAACTATGGTGCCCGAACCGTCGATGCCTGGGCGAGTACTGGAGGTCGTTGAGACGCGGCGTTCTGAAGAGCCTATCGGGGACGAGACGCGTACAGTCGACAACAGGCGTGGAAATGCGGAGGTCACACGTGTCATCCGCGCCAGCCAAGACTGGTCAAGAAGCGTGACAATAACGGAAAATCGGGCGCACGACAAAGGTGGCGGAATCTCTGTAGGGCCTCTTCAGTGGGCTAGTTTGCATGCTGAAATTAAGAGCACCTTGCAGAGGAGCTATTCTATTAGTTCAGACATTCGCGAGACTCATGCCGAGGAGATCACGCTCCAGGTTCCGGCCGGTTCTTCCGTGCAACTGACATTGCGCTGGAAGCAGATCGTACAGCATGGATTCGTCCGTGTTCAGGAAAGCTCCCGTGGTGCGATCGAGATTCCTTTCCAGATTGGCATCGCTGTCACATTTGATCAAGTCCAACAACAGCTATTGTAATTTCGGCGACACGTGCTGACGCTCCGGGCAGGCCACCCCGCAACTGGAGGAAGTGACCGAGTGCGCCTGGATACCCCTGGATAAGGTCGCCGACCTTGACACGCCGCCCGAGCTGCCTCGGCGAGGAGAGCCACGGCCCGTTCAGAAGAAAGGTTGTAGATCTCCGTCTAGTGGCCGGTGTCTCGCGCGCCCCCGAATCTCCTTGACATGCCAGCTAGGTAAAAAGCTATAGTGCTAGTCACCTAGTTGAAGTGAGGTCGTGGTGATCGAGTTCCACCTGGATGCCCGCTCCGGGGTCGCGCCGTACCGGCAGCTGATCCACCAGGTGCGGCACGCGCTGCGGCTGGGCCTGCTGCGCGAGGGCGACCAGCTGCCGAAGGTCAAGGACGTGGTCGCCGGGCTGGCGATCAACCCGAACACGGTGCTCAAGGCCTACCGGGAGCTGGAGTACGAGGGCCTGGTGGCGGCCCGCCCGGGGGTCGGCACGTTCGTGACCGGGACGCTGGACGGCGGGTCGCTGGCCGCGCACGGGCCGCTGCGCCGCGACCTGACGCGCTGGCTGGCCAGGGCACGACGGGCCGGGCTGGACGATGAGTCGATCGAGGCGCTGTTCGCCAGCACGTTTCGGTCCGCTAGCGAGGAGGACATAGCGTGAGGGCCGTCATTGAAACCGACGGGCTGGGCAAGCGGTACCGGCGGCGGTGGGCGCTGACCGACTGCACGCTGTCGGTCCCTGCCGGGCACGTGGTGGGATTGGTCGGCCCCAACGGGGCCGGGAAGACCACCTTGCTGAGCCTGGTCACCGGCCTGCTCGCGCCGGATGCGGGCACGATCGAGGTGCTCGGCGGCACGCCGGGGGCCGGCCAGGCGCAGCTGGCCCGGGTCGGGTTCCTCGCCCAGGACGCGCCGGTGTACGCGCGGCTGTCGGTCGCCGATCACCTGAAGCTGGGCGCACGCCTCAACCCGGGCTGGGACGCGGAACTGGCACGCGGCCGGGTCGACCGGCTGGACCTGGATCCCGGCCAGAAAGCCGGCACCCTGTCCGGCGGGCAGCGCGCCCAGCTCGCGCTGACCCTGGCCGTCGCCAAGCGTCCCGAGCTGCTGGTCCTGGACGAGCCGGTGGCCAGCCTGGACCCGCTGGCCCGGCGGGAGTTCCTGGCCGACCTGATGGAGGCCGTCGCCGAGCACGAACTGTCCGTGGTGCTGTCCTCGCACCTGGTCGCGGACCTGGAACGGGTGTGCGACTACCTGATCGTGCTCGTCGGCTCCCGCGTCCGCGTCGCCGGGCCGGTAGACGAGCTGCTGGCCGCCCACCACCTGCTCACCGGCCCGCGCCGGGACCCGGCCACGCTGCCGGACGGGCTGGAGGTTATCTCCGCCAGCCACACCGACGTCCAGACCACGCTGCTGGCGCGCACCAGCGGCCCGGTGCTGGACCCGGCCTGGACGGTCTCCGAGGTCGCCCTGGAGGACCTGGTGCTGGCCTACATGAGCCAGGCCACCGGACGCCGCCGCCGCGATCATCACCACCTGGAGGTGCAGAAATGATCTGGCTGACCTGGCGGCAGTTCCGCGTCCAGGCTCTCACCGCGGCCGCGGCGCTGGCCGCGTTCGCGATCCTGCTGGCGGCCACCGGGCCGCACCTGGCCAGCCTGTACGCCGCCAGCGGGATCACCGGCTGCCACGGCGGCACCTGCGGGGTCGCGGCCAGCGACTTCCTCAGCCGGCTCGCCGTCACCGGCCCCTACCCGATCGTCTACCTACTTGGCATCGGGCTCATCCTCATCGCGCCCGCGATCGTCGGCATCTTCTGGGGCGCCCCGCTGATCGCCCGCGAGCTCGAGACCAGGACGTTCACCCTGGCCTGGAACCAGAGCATTACCCGCACCCGGTGGCTCGTGGTCAAGCTCACGCTGACCGGCCTGGCCGCCATGGCCGTCACCGAGGCGCTCAGCCTCATCTATGCCTGGTGGGCGGATCCCATCGGCAAGGCCATCGGTCTCCTCGGTCTCGGAAACGGATCCGGCCACCCGTGGGAGGGCCAGTTCAGTTCGGTGGTCTTCGCCACCCACGGCATCACCCCGCTCGGCTACGCGGCGTTCGCTTTCACCCTCGGAACCGCCACCGGCGCCCTCATCCGACGTACCGTGCCCGCCATGGCGGTCACCCTGGTCATCTTCGCCGCCGCCCAGGTCGCCATGCCGCTGGGGCTCCGCCCGCACCTCATCCCGCCCGACCGGACGATCGCCACGATCGAATCCGCGGGGCTGGACTTCGGCAACCTGACCGCCACCGTCGTCCCCGGTCAGCCCGGCGCCTGGCTCATCTCCAGCGGAGCCATCAACGCGGCGGGCCAGCCGGTCAGCGATCTCCCCGCAGCCTGCCAGGCGGCGTTCTCGGGCCTCAAGCCCACCTCCCCTGGAGCCTGCCTGGAAAGCCACGGCTTCCGGGAGGTCATCACCTACGAGCCCGCCAGCCGCTACTGGCCCCTCCAGGGGATCGAGACCGGGATCTTCCTGGCCCTCGCGCTCGCCCTGGCCGGGTTCTGCTTCTGGCGGCTCAGCCGCCGCCGGACCTGACGGTGCCGACGCCAGCTGGCCTCAGCCTGCCTGCACACGGCTTGCACAATCTGCAAACGTGCGTGCACTCAGCGCGAGATTCGCTTATGGTCGAAGAAAGATGCCTATCCGGAGAAAGTTGATGGGGTCAAATGAGTCGGTGCCGCGCCAGCTTTCCATCGGACCGCTGAAGAGCCAGGACGCGGGCGCGATTGTCCGCGCCGCCCGTCTCGCCGCAGGGCTCACCCTCGCCGCCCTCGGCCGCCGCTGCGGCTATTCGGCCTCGCAGCTCTCCCGGTACGAACGCGGCATCACGCCGTTGACCGACATCACCGTGCTGCACCGGTTTAGCCAGGCACTTGCCATCCCGCCGCAGGTGTTCGGCCTCACCCCGCCGGACGCCTCACGACCCGAGCAACACGTCGTCGAGCCCGATGACGGCGGCCCTCGCGTCGGCGGGCCTAGGGTAAGCCGTGAGCCTCAGTGGGAGGATGGTGAGGACCCAGTGCGACGTCGCGAGCTGCTCGCTGGGGCGGCCGGGTTGGTCGGCGCCGCAGCACTCGGTTTTCCCTTAAGCGCCCGCAGGAGGACGCTGGCCGATCCTGGCGCTGGTGTTGAAGAGATGCTCTATCACAGCACTGCCGACGTCGAACCTGTCCCGCTCGCCGCGCTCCGCACGGCCGTCACCGGGATCCGCTCCGACTTCCAGAAGGCCCGCTACGATCGCCTGGCCGCCAGCCTCCCGGCGCTAATCGCCGCCGCCACCGCCGCCCGCGACCACGCCGACGGTCCGGAGCGCGCCACCGCGAGCACGCTGCTGGCCGATGTCCACATCACCGCGGCTAGCTTCATGGTCAAGCTCAACGACGACCTGCTCGCGTGGACGACCGCCGACCGGGCGTTGCAGGCCGCCCAGGCGGGCGACGACCCGCTGACGCTCGCCGAGGCCCGCCGGGCGGTCGCGACCGTGCTGCGTCGCACCGGCCGTCCCGCGCAGGCCCGTGACCTGCTGCTCTCTGCCGCCGGCGCCATCGAACCAGGTCACCGTCCGACCCCGGACCAGCTATCGATGTACGGCACGCTCCTCGAAGTCGCCGCCTACACCGCCGCCGTCGACGGTAACCATGGTGCCGCCGCGGAATACCTCGGCGAGGCTGCCGTCACCGCCGCCCGGCTGGGCTCCGACGCCAATCACCGGTTCACCGCCTTCGGCCCGGCCGGCGTCATTCTCTACCAGGTCAGCGTCGCCCAGGTTCTCGGCGACAGCGGAACCGCCATCTCCTGCGCCAGGAAACTCCGTCCGGCCATGATCACCACCGCGGAGCGGCAGGGCCGGTACTGGATCGATGTCGCCCGGGCTTACCACCAGTGGGGCAAACCCGAACGCTGCTATCGTGCGCTGCTGGCCGCCGAGCGGGCAGCCCCCGCCGAGGTAAGCTATCGCCCGCCCGTCCACCGCATGACCAAAGATCTCCTCCGAGCAGACCGGCGCCGGTCTCTTCCTGACCTGCGTTCCTTCGCCCACCGCATCGGCGTTCCAGACGCCTGACAGCGGAGATTCTCGAAGAAGATGTGGGGAGGATGTCGAGACCGGCCCGGCGGCTCCGTCCCAGGGCCAGATGCGGCTACCGTGGCCGCACCGGACCAAGGAGACCCAGCATGGCGAAGTACCTGCTTCTCAAGCACTACCGCGGCGCCCCCGAGGCCGTGAACTGCGTCCCGATGGACCAATGGACCCCGCAGGAGGTCCAAGACCACATGCAGTACATGGCCGACTTCGCCGCCCGGCTGGAGAGCGCCGGTGAGTGGGTCGACGGCCAGGCTCTGTCGCCCGAGGGCACGTTCGTCCGGTACGACGGGGAGGGCCGGCCGCCGGTCACCGACGGTCCCTTCGCAGAGACCAAGGACCTGATCGCCGGCTGGATGGTGATCGACGTCGACAGCTACGAGCGCGCGCTCGCGCTGGCCGGGGAGTTGTCGGCCGCCCCCGGAGCCGGCGGCAAGCCGATCCACGAGTGGCTCGAGCTGCGCCCGTTCCTGACCGCACCGCCGACGGTCACCGAGTGACCGGACCGGCCGGGGCGGATCAGGTGATGGACGAACTGCTGCTGAGGGAGCTGGCTCCCGCGGTGATCGGCGTCCTCGTGCATCGCGGAGCTGACTTCGCGACGGCCGAGGACGCCGTGCAGGAAGCGCTCATCCAGGCCGCGCGGACCTGGCCGGACCGGCCGCCCGCCGACCCGAAGGGCTGGCTGGTCACGGTGGCCTGGCGCAAGTTCCTCGACGCCCGCCGCGCCGAGGTCTCGCGTCGCGACCGGGAGCTGCGGGTCGAGGCCGAGCCGCCGCCCGGACCGGCCGAGACCGCAGACGACACGTTGCAGCTCTTCTTCCTGTGCGCCCATCCGTCACTGCCCCCGGCGTCCGCGGTGGCCCTCACGCTGCGCGCCGTCGGCGGCTTGACCACCCGGCAGATCGCCCAGGCCTATCTCGTGCCGGAGCCGACCATGGCGCAGCGGATCAGCCG
>Ga0302180_10003354_pt1 | contig 12128 bp, 14 predicted proteins | sample I_Palsa_E3_2_FD_200575 | JGI IMG/M metagenome (GOLD analysis project Ga0302180, IMG submission 200575) | Peat permafrost microbial communities from Stordalen Mire near Abisko, Sweden - I_Palsa_E3_2 | ecosystem: Environmental > Terrestrial > Soil > Palsa > Peat permafrost | place: Sweden... | reverse complement strand
CCGACGTGATCGGTATCCCGTTCTACGTGTGGGACATGGCCGAGCGTTTCCACCGCGACGTCGTCGAGGACTTCGTCGCCGAGTACGCCGCGGGCCGCACCCCGAACCCGTGCCTGCGCTGCAACGAGAAGATCAAGTTCGCCGCGGTCCTCGACCGCGCGCGTGCGCTCGGTTTCGACGCGGTCTGCACCGGCCACTACGCCCAGATCTCGGACGGGATCCTGCGCCGGGCCGTGGACGCGGGCAAAGACCAGTCCTACGTGCTGGCCGTACTCACCTCCGATCAGCTCGGCCACGCCATGTTCCCGCTCGGCGACACGCCCAAGATCCAGGTCCGGGCTGAGGCCGCCCGCCGCGGCCTGGCCGTCGCGGACAAGCCCGACAGCCACGACGTCTGCTTCATCGCCGACGGCGACACTAAGGGTTTCCTGGCCCGGCGCCTAGGCCAGGCGCCCGGCCAGATCGTCGATGAGACCGGCGCCGTCCTCGGCGAGCACGACGGCGCCTACGCCTTCACCGTCGGCCAGCGCAAGGGTCTGCGCGTGGGCACGCCCGCTGCCGACGGCAGGCCGCGCTACGTGCTCGACATAGAGCCGGTAACCAGGACAGTGACGGTTGGGTCAGCCGAAGGGCTCGACATTGGCGAGATCATCGCGGCACGTCCCGTCTGGACCGGAGGCGGCCCACCGGCTGAGCCCGTAGATTGCCTGGTGCAGCTACGTGCTCATGGCGGAGCGCACCCCTGTACGACGTGGCTGGACGGGGAGGCGGTGCGTATCCGCCTGCACCGTCCCGCGCGCGGCGTCGCCAAGGGCCAGGCCGCTGTGCTCTACGCCGGCGACGTCGTCCTCGGCAGCGCGACTATCACCGGTACGTCGGCCATCACTCCGCTGGCCCGCGTTCCCTGACTCAGGTAGCGGTCGAATCGCCCGGCCTGTCGGGCCGGCCACGGCCGCGCTTGCCCTACCAGGTCGGCCGAGCAGGAGCTGATCCCGCTACCAGCTGGACAGGAGCTGATCCCGCTACCAGCTGGACTTGCCGAGTGCTGATCGGTAAGGTCCGCGCTCGTGGTGGCCAGCTGGCCCGTTGCGCAGCAAAAAGCTGTATCAACACTGTTGTTTCAGCATCTCAGATGTGCTAATCTGATCATCATGGAAAGGAGGAGATGCAGCGATAAGCTGCTGGCGAGAGATTCGATCACCGACCTGAGCTTCGACCGAGGCTATTTGCGAGGAGGTGAACACCACGATGGCGCCTCGACCAGGCGAAACCTAGTGGCCAGAGGCGTCGTGCGAAACCGTCACGGTCGCCGCGATCTCGGCTGCCGGAGGCACCTTCCGGCTCAACAACCTTCATTCGCCCGCTACTGAATCTCGCGAAGCTTGTCCGGCTCCCGCAGCGCCTCGGCAGGACAAGCGACATCCGGGTGCCTCGCCCTAGCCAGGCGGGGCACCCGATCACCCGCGGTGCCCGGTGCCGGATACGGCGTCGGGCACCGCGTCTTGCGTGGCAGCCGCAGCAGCAGCCCTCTGCCGGCCAGACGGTCCTCGGCGGCGGCATAGGGTTTTTCGACTGGCTGATCACATGATCGGACCGGGGCTAACCCGCAGGAACGGGACGGTGCGGAGACCTCGCGGCCACGGACAGGCTGTCGGGCGGGCAGGACGAGAAGCTAGGCAGCTTGCCTGACCGGTTAAGTCGATCCGTTACCAGACTGCATGTGCGGACCGGTCATGCGAGACGGTGTTCCGGCAAGACAGCGGGCTTTGCGGACAGCGAACCCGTTACGGACCCCGAAGACGCCTAGGACGCCTTCGGGCACGCTGACCCTTGCACGATCGGCCGATGCCACTCCTACGCTTCCGGATGATGCACGCCTTGTCTAACATCAAAAGACTGCTGTATTGACATCGAAAAAATGGTTGAATAACAGCTAAATTACATGTATCTTATGTCTAAGCTGCTTCAGTTCGTGATCTCGACCGGAACAGGAGGTCATTCCCCATGGAGGAACCTACCGCCGAGGCGGAGCTCCACATTCTGCTGAGGCGGGATGGTGCCCCTGACGGCCGACAAGATGGTGCAGGCTGGACGGCGAACCGCGCGCTCACATGGCTGCGGCGGCTCGTCCGGGCGGCGGTCTGGGTACGGGTCATCGTCTCGGACGCGGAGGCTGGCCGGCTGCTCCGGACGCTCGAGCGCATCACGCTCACGGTCGCCTGGCCTACAGCGATCATTGGCACGCTTTTCGGAGCAGCAGCGGCGCACTTGCCGTCGGCTGGGACAACGATCGTAGTTGTGCTAGAGATCGCGATCCCCCCCGTGATTCTTCGCACGCGTCACAGCACTAGCGACAAGTAGAGCCGCGCCGCATCCCGGCGGAACACCGGACACCGCCGAGATCGCGCCACCGCTTCGGCGAGGCGCCACCCCTTCGGCGAAGGCACCGCAGTCCGCGATTGCGGGCTGGTACGCGGTTGCCGAAATGGTCCCGCCGAGGCCGGGACGAGTATCAGCAGAGCACTGCTTCAAGATGATTCCGGCGCCGATGCTGGTGCCGATTGTCGGCGCGATGACGTTCCCGGGGCAAGGTCTACAGGAGCACGACGGTCTGGGTTTCCTTCGTTTCCTTGTCCCGGATGAGTATCTCCTGGCCCGCCCGGATGTGCTGATCGATGAACTCATACAATGTGATCGCGCGGTTCACGAGATCCGTCTTGGACCAGCCGGTCCTGTCCTGAAGGAGCTGGAGGTCATCTCCGGCCTTCGGAATAAGGGCGACCGTGATCCGATCAGGCGGTGACTGCCGGGCAGCATCATCCCTTTCCTTGTCTTTAAGAGCCTTGCCGCCCGGTCTGTCGGTCATTCGTGCGGTCCTCCTTCACACTCACCCCCCCACTCCCTTGTGGAGCAGAGGCCGCTCTGTTACTACATCGAGCTGTCCTATTAGCAGAACGACACTGCTCTGTTGTAGGACGACAACTGCTAGATTATCCCATGTCTGCCGCGCGCACAACAGTCTAAGAGCAGATTTACTATGCTCATTCCATGTTGAGAAGAAATCTGCGGCGAACCGGCGCTGCCGCAGGAGGATCTCCGGCTCTAGGGCGTGGCAGGACTCATCACAAGCAGCCGAGGTCCGGTCGCCCTGACCCACGGCCCGCTCCCCGTCCGGCGACCACTGGGCAGCGCTGAGGCCGGAGGGGCTGGAATCACCGAATACGAGCGGGGTGCGGTGAACTAGGGCTGCTTCCGTTTTTTGTGCCCTCATGCGAGGTGCCGCCTCTAACGGGCTGCGCCCAAAGCGCGGGTTGAGGACGGCTCGACATGGAGCCGTCGTAGCTAGCCGGAGCGCAGGTCCCCGGCTGCCATCTGGACCCAGGCGATGGTGCTGGGTTCAGATGGCAGCCGGTTTCAGGCGGATCCTAGCTGGCATTATGCTTCCGGCCGCCGGGCCGCGTCTGATCCGGAGAACCTTTGGCGGCTGTTCTGCTGGCGGCCCGTGGCGCGACGCACGGCGATGAGCACCGCAGCTGTGAGCGCGAGGGCCAACTCAGCGAGGGCAGGAGCAGTGAGGCCGGAACCGATGCTGAGAGTAAGGACCGCGCCGGCGATACCGGCGACGACGCTCCCCAGGACGCCGAACGTGGTTATCAGGTGATGCGCCTGTTCGGGCGGGACCTTCCCCTTCGCGGTTCCCCACTGCTGGGCGGGACCGACCTGGATCTCCAGCTCGGCGAACACGGTAGGCGCCTCAGCGAAGATCGTAAGCGCATCAGGGGGGACCAGGTCGGGCACGGACGGATTGCTTGGTGGCATAGGCGGTTGTCTCCTTCAGAGTAAGCGGGATCCCGGTCCCCGCTTCCAGGGCGCAGAGGCCGGGGGGCTGGTCCGCGGTCAGGCCGGGCTGTGGCCTGGCGCACGCCCGGGACCAGCTTGCGATCTGGTGAAGGTCATTCACGGTGATGTCCTCTCTGTGGCCTTCGAAGTGCAGGTTTACCTGCCGATACGGCCAGTTTAAGCCTCCGCATCATGCGGCTGCAAGAAACCCACAAAAAAACTGCTCTTTATCTGTTGTAAAGCTGTCGATCGACAGGTACTGTGATGCTGACGGAGAGGAGGAGGGACAGCCGAGAGATGCTGAATCGACATTCCTCGGCTGTCATAGATAGCAACCAGGCTTTTACCGGGGCTCTGCCCGAGGAGGTGAACACCATGATCGGCAGTCTGGCCAGGCCCATCGCATGGTCACAGTCACTAGGCCGGCGCATCACGGTCGCCCTGATCCCGAAGGCTGGAGATGACCTCCAGCTCCTTCATGACAGGACCACCCTGTCCAAGACGGATCTCGTGAACCGCGCGATCATCTCGCACGCATTCATCGACGCACAGCAGCGAGCTGGCCGGGACCTGATCGTCCGGGACAACGGGACGGGAGAAACCAAGCTTGTCCGATTTGTGTGACGCCCCGACAGGACAAGCAAGACGACCAAGCACGACGCACACTGGCCCCGCCCTGACCGGGGCGGGGCCAGTGTGCAGCCATCAACCGGCGGGACCTCCTGCCACTAGCAGGCCGAGCAGGCCAGGAAGTGAGAACACGATGAGCATGAACTTCACGCACAGGACCGGCGGGCTGCCCGATGCGGTAGCCGCTCCGGCGAGCCGCGGCGCCCCGCCCGGCCGCGGCCGGGGCCCGGGCGGCTGGGGAAATCCTGCGGCGGCCGCCACGGAAAGGCGGCCGGCATGATCGAGATATATGTAGGCGCCGCCCTGGTGATCGCCGGCGCCGCACTCGGCATCGTCGCGGTTATCTCGCTGGGGATCCGCCGCGAAGAGCGAGACCTCAGCCTGACAACTGACACCACAGGCCGGGTAGCTCGCGGCACCCGGCGGCTAAACGGCGTATACACCCGCAACCCAGGGATCCTCGAAGAGGTCCGCCTGCACAGGCAGGGCCTCTGGCCGCTAGCAGGCCAGGAAGTGGAGTGGTAAGACGATGAGGACGAACGCTACGCCCAGATCCTGCGGACCGCCTAGCACGGCAGCAGTCCCGGCCAGCTGGGACGGCCCGGCAGACCGCCACCAGGCTGTCCCGGGCAAGCACCGGGGCAGCCCCGGAGACGCTTACCCGGGTGCCCCGGGCCGGCGCCGTCGTCGGCAAGACGATGCGGCCCAGGACACGATGCTTGCCGGGACGAAGGCGGCATCATGTTGACCCGGGTCGGCACGAGCGCTCACAGCGCGCAGGTGCCTGCGCGATTGACATGGCAGCAGCACGACCTGGCACCGTGCGCGGCGTGCCATATCTGGCACTGTCAGGCATGCGGGTGCGTCAGGGGCCTCGCCCGTACTGGCGCGCCACCACGGCCGTGACTCGCGCGCTGGGTTTCCGGCGCCGGGATCACCCTCAGGTCATTCTGGGGTATCGTCGGGCACTCCGTCCTCGGCCGCGGCGAGCAGCGGCCGTATCGTCCCGCCTGGCGCAAACCGGAAGCTCAGCGCCCATCTGCTGAGTTTGGCGGTCACCGGGTCCGGGTGGTTGCGTAGTCTCTCAAGTAGCTCCTGGGAGAGATCCGTCCTGCCGACGTGCGCGGGCTGCGCGGTGACGGTAAGCAGGTAGGCAGCCGCTCTGGCGGGACGCCGCAAGATCATCGCGCGGTCACCTTTCGCGTCGGCCAGCTTGGTCAGGATCGGACGCAGCCTTTCTCGCACACTTCTCGCGCGTTCTTCGGCGCCTGCGGCACCGAAGCAGTCACCGACCGCGAAGAGCGAGGCGTGCATTTCGGTGACGTGAGACCGTGACGGCGGCTCGTCCCAGGAGGTCCCAGCCAGCTTCAGGTTCCCGTAGGCATGCTCGCAGGCGCGCGCGAGATCTGTTTCAACTGATGCGTCGTGTCTCTGCAGGAAACTAAGAGCGAACTCGACGCGGACACGAAGCCATGCTTCGTCCTGCTCGGTCCTGAGCAGGGATCCCAAGGCCCTGGCGACGGGCTCAGTCCAGCCGCTGGTGACCACCGTCTCGATCGCTTCCCGACGATGCACGCCGGCGTTCTGCAAGATCATGTGCCGGAACAGGTTCTTCAGACCGGTAAGGAGATGGTCCGGAATATCAGCTTTGTCGAGTTCGTCAACCGCCGTCTGAACATGCCGGAACCAGGGTTCGTCGACCTCGGGCCACTTGTTGCATACGGGTACCTCATTCTCAATGACATGCTCCAGCGTTGCCGCCAGCCACCGGAGTCCGGCTGCCGCGTCAGGCCGGGCCTCGGGGTCCCTGAACTCAACGATCAGCTGGTGCAGGTCTTCCCTGGTACTTCTTAGGCTCGGCCCGTTCCCGGTGATCGCGCGTTGCCACAGGCCCATGGCCGCTGTCCCGCGTTCCCGGATGGTGGCCTCGTTGTTCCGGGCTCTGGTGAGCAGGGCCTCTCCGACCCAGTCATCGCTGGCCGGTGACCACGCGGCGGGGACGGTGATGGCGAGCTCAAGGTCAAGGCTCCGGCCCGCGTAAAGACTGTTCGTCCGCAGGGTTTCGGAATCGGTGATTAGCTGGCGGACCCAGCCTTTCAGCGCGTCAGCATGCTCACCGTCACCGCTCAGCTTGACGAGCTTGGTGATCGCCCGCCATACCCGGAATGACATCGGGGAGTGCCGCAGCTTGGAGTCCAGCCGGTCCATCATCGGCTCGAAGGCGTAACTGGCGAGGACGCCGAGCAAGATCTGAGCGTCGTAATTCCTGGAGGTGGGCGGCGCTACGGAGATAAGGATGAGCCGGCGGACCAGCAGCTCCATGTCCGTTTTGTAGCGATCCCGGATACCGGCGATGATGTCGGGCGCGTCCATTCGTTCCGCGGCCATGAACTTCGACAGCAGCGCTGATGCCTGCATCAGGACGCCGGCTTCGTCGGCGGGTGGATCAGTAAGTATCTTCGTGGCCCAGCTCGGCGGGACGCGTGCCGCCAGGCTACTGCTTTTGATCTTGTCGCGTTGTTCCGAAGATAGCCGCAGGGCCAGCGATGACAGGCCTCCGGTCCCATCCAGATCCTGGGCCAACGCGCCAATGATCTCATCCAACCTGGGCAGCTGGTCAGCGTCAGGGCCTTTCTTCAGCGCCTTCGACAAGGCCGGACCTGCATTCCGGCTGGTGGAACCCAGACCCGCTCCCTGGGCGATCTTGCCCTGGGTGAGGCCTCGCCTTAGCAACGGCTCCAGTTGGCCGGCTGTCGCGAACCTGAGCAGCTGATCGGCGGAGCTGATGTCAGTGACGTCTTGCGAAATGCGGCGCTGGCGCCCCTTTGTGTCCGGCATTGCTTGATGTCCTTAACATCCGACCATTGTACCAACCTTCAGACGTAATTGTGAGAATCTAACAGGAAGTTGTGTGTATACACCAGAGATGTTGTAATTACCCAACATGCACAACTTTACCTAGAGATCTGACCTGCGGAAATCGGATTCTGATGCCTAAAAGTTGCCGTGAGCGGCACGGCAGCGAGCCGGGATGGTCGCGCGTGAGTGCGCGTGGTCGGGTCGGGTCCCGGCCCCCGGCCTGCAAGCTAGGCCTCGGGGCTCTGCGCCGCGACGCCGCATCAGGCGGCGCTTGATACGGCGGATAGCTAAGCCTGACGGCTGCGTCAGCCTTGCGGCAGGCGCTAGGGCGATAATCGTGCTGTCTGGAACCCCCGTCGGCCAGTACGCTGTTGGTTCGGTGGCCTACCTAAGCCGGATGCTTGACGAAGAGGCCGGTCTCGGCGTTCTCGTCTAGGTTCGTATCCGGCGCAGGGGCGACTGCGCGGGGCGGCTGTCCGATTTTGGGCGTTTCAGTTCCGCAGTACCCGACTACGCCGGTCTCTAGACGGAGATTTGTAGGGATAACTCTGTAAATCTGATGTATTCGGTGGATACTCGACGAGGGTTGTTTGGTCGCCACGTCCTAGTCGCGCATCGGCAGGCACCTGCCGGTGCGGGAAAGATGGCCTTGGGAGGGTGGATGGATACGTCAGCCACGGGAGTCGGCCGGAAGGTTACTGTCCCGCTGATTCCGAAGGCGGTAACCGATCTAGCGGGGACACGTGAGCGCAGGAACCTTACCGAGACAGATATCGTCAACCGGGCGATCTCGCTCTATGAGTTCCTCGACGAGGAAGCGGCCTCGGGCGCGGAGATCGTGCTCCGCCGTCGGGACGGATCCAGTTACCTGATCGGATGGCTCTGATCAGGGCCTACGCCGACGGCTGAGCAGCCACCTCGATGGCCGGGTGACTTCTGCTGCGCAGAGGGTTAAGTCCAGCAGTGAAAGCATAAAAAACCTGTAGCTACGATGTTGCATCCATGGGTGCAACACCATACACTAACAGTAATGACGCTGCTATGACGCACAAGAAAGCTGGTCCTGAACCCGGCCCCGGCGGCCTTCGCCGACAGCCGGGAGGGGGCACGGGACTAGGTGCGGCATCGCGACTTCGATAACTGCGCAGGGGGAGGCCATCCATGGTGACTGCCCGCACCGGAAATAGCGCTACTGACGCCGGTAACAGCGCTTCGGGAGAATCCAGGCTTTCGCAGTCCGGTGACCTTTCGCCTCCTGGCGATCTTACGGGTCTGCCCTACCGTTCGCCTGCTGCTGAACTTGCGGATGCTCCTTGCCGTTCACACCCTCCTGAACGAGTCACCATCGCCCTGATACCGAAGGCCGGGGAGGATCTCCAGCGACTTCACGACCGGACTGGCCTGTCCAAGACGGATATCGTTAACCGTGCTCTTACGCTCTATGAGTTCATTGCCGCACAACTGGCGGCGGGCCGGGACGTGCTAATCCGGGACAACAGCACGCGGGAAGTCCAGGCCGTCTTGCTTCTGTGACGCCTGGGTGCCTGAGATGAGTTAAGCCGTTGGCGCCACCCGCACCCCGGGCGGCGCCAACGGCTTAGTGAAAACGGCGATCAGGCCCCGCAGGGGACGTCATCGGCCGTTTCGCGCGCTACCGGCGGGTTACCCGAAACGGGGATCGTAATGCTCGTACCGGTATTGCGTGGAAGGGCGGCTGTGACGCTTGGCCATGACACCTCCTTGCTTGGCCTAGACGGCTCGCATCGCCTTGGCTTGTGGCCTGGCCGCATGAGCATCCTCCGAGATGCCCGGTAGCAGGATGCAGCCCCGGTGATGTCCGTCGTGCCCACTCAACTTGAGTATCCGCTACAAAGTCCCTGCCGTCACGTTCAACCTTTCGCCCAGAAGATCAACTCTGCTGCGTCCAAGCCCGCCTTCGACGCCTATCCAACTAGATGACCAGGCCAGTTGCGCTTCCGGTCGAAGCCGACGGGACGCCTGGAAGGTAACAAAAAAATATCTTGCAGGTGATTTCACGAGCTCCGCGGTCTTGGCCGCGGGCAGCGGATGATGCTCACGCGAGTGCGGCTACGTCATGACGGCGGGCCATCGTGAAGTCGGCAGAGATTCCAGCGACCTGGGGGATGGCGAGCTCCCCGATCTCCGAGACAGGCTTCTGGAACAGCGCACCCGATGGGTAGGCGGGGTCAGTGCAGTAGCCGCAGGGCTCGAACTGTGACATTTTGTAATAATGATGCAACTTAGTGTTATTAGTCCATACGTCGATCCGGATCCACTTTGCCCCCTTAAGGTCACGACCGCGCAGCCCGGTCCAGTCGATCAGTTCCGCACCCAGCCCGCGGCCGGCGTAGCGTCGCGAGATGATCAGCCGATGTACGTAGACGGCTGGCTCGGTTAGGTCGCATTCGCAGCCCGACCAGACGGCGTCGTTGGGCTCCTCCGCGATCGTGACCGTGGCGGCCGCGCATTTGCCGTCCCACACGATCCAGATCTTTCCCTCCTCCAGGTCCCGGCGCACCCTGGCGTCGCGACCTTTCCTATCCGGCCACGGCACGGCCCACTGGTCTGTGTCCTTGGTTCTCAGCCAGTCGCTGGCCTCCTTGACGAGGCGGAGGACTGCCTTTCGGTTCCTGCGCGTAGCTCTCGCGCGTTCGATTCGCATCATAGTCGTCATCGTCCATCTATGGTCTGATCTACCTGTTAATGCTCGCTGCGCGACGGTGCGCAGCGAGCATTAAAGGCAGAGTAGTGATATTAGGAAAAGAAAGCTCAGCCGTCCGGTAGCGGCTTTATTCGATCAAGGCGTGTTCGCGACAATCAAGACCCGACGGGCCGAGGCTGGTGGCGGGCTCCGTCGGACAAGCGCAGCACAGGTTGGCTTCGCTCGTTCAGGCTATATATATGTCTTTGGGGCGGTGTGCTCAGTTCTGGAGAAGAACTTCCGGAAGAACTTCAGGAAGAAACGTATCCAGCGGATATGCCCGGAGTATTCGGGCATCAGGATGATGGTAAGGAACGCATCTGCCGACGGTGGAGGGAACTCGGGTTCTGCTGAAACCCGGGGGGACACCGCTGGGTGATTGGCGGATGTTTCTGAACCGACTTGCTTTGTCATTACTACCCTCCTCTCAGCTGCGGCCTGAAAAAGATCGCGCTGCCGCAGGTCACGTCCATTTTGTGCGTTGGCTCCTCGAACCCGGCCGGTGCGGCTGGATTCGGCATGATCTCTTTCTTGGGCACGTTCGGGCTCCTTAACCTGGTGTTCCCGGTCCCCACGGACATCAGGGAGGTTCTGTGGGTTAGACATTGTTCCTCCTCTACTAGTGAGGTCCACGGAACGGGATGGGCCTGACTGAGCGGATTCGCTTTATTTATCCCGGCTGCCCGTCTCCTGCTGAGGCTGGGGTTCCGGCACCTTCCCAACGTTGAGAATGAACTGATTCCGGTCCGTCGGGTAGACGGTGACGGTAAGACGCATGGGTACGCCGTTCCCGTCGAAGGCGGTCCTGAATATTTCGTACATCGCGATCCGGCCATCCGGAGGCAGCTTGAAGAAGTCTTCCTCGGTCGGGTTAGGTGCGCGCACAGTGATCCAGTCGCGATAACCGACCTGGCGGATGCGAAGTGCCTCGGCCAGGTATTTTACGGTTCCTTCTGCGATGTTGCGGGCGCTCCTGAGCCGCTCGGCACCACGGTCTGCGAACTCCATCGGATAATACGACGTCTGCATCGACCAGGGGGTGCCGTCGATGAAGTGCCGCTCATGCCGGCTGATGACCTCGGTGCCTTTGGCTATCCCCAGCCCAGAGGAGACATCATCGGAGGCTTCCTGGATCTCGACCTGGAGCGGGCTGGTCGAGGATTTTCTGTCCCGCTCGGTCACCTTCGACAGGTAGCTCGCGCCTTCGGTGGGGCCTGCACCGGCCGGTTCGCCGGACAGCGTGTAGATGAAGGGATCGATTTTCTTCGGGACGAAGGTGCCCTGGCCTGGACGCGTCTCGACCAGTCCCAGGGCGGTGAGCAGTTTGATCGCATCGCGGACGGTGTTCCGCGACGCCCCGTAGCGCTCCCGCAACTCGATCTCGGTCAGCAGCTGGTGACCTGGCTCGAGTCGGCCCGACTCGATCTGCTCGCGCAGATCCTCGGCGATCTGCCGGTACATGGGATTCGCCATCAACCCTCCTCGACCCTCCTCGGCGCTCGGTAACTGAGTGATCCTGCCTATCCGGACCATCCCTGCCGTCCGGCTCGCCGGAATGTTTTATCCCGGCGGTTTATACCCCGCCCGGTGGTGGTAACACCGTAAGTACCAAAGGTTGGGATGACCTGGATGACACGGAACATGGGATCTATCCTAGCAGTAGGTCTGCTTGGATGCACCAGAACCTGTCAGATGGCTCCAGCGAGCCGAATAGGAAGCCTCAACCGGACGTATGGTATAGCATAGCTAGATCATGGACATACGGAGACATCGTGGTCCACAAGCACCAGGCGCGCGAGAGCATCTCGCCAGGCCTGGGTCGTAGGAAGCGGAACCTGCGGAACGAAGTCCGCGGGCCGAAAATGCGGGAGGCCATCATGGCCGGTGTCGTAATCGCTCTGTTCCTCGCCGGGATCGTTGCCGGGGTATTCGCTGTGATCGCCGTCGCGGTGCGCCGCGAAGACCGGGCCTACACCCTCCTGGGCGATGCACCCGGCCGGATGTCCAGGAGCGCCCGCAGGCTTAACGGACTCGGCCGCAGGGACCTGGACGCTGAATTCCTCGGGTCGGCCCGCTA
>Ga0302180_10003351_pt1 | contig 12137 bp, 9 predicted proteins | sample I_Palsa_E3_2_FD_200575 | JGI IMG/M metagenome (GOLD analysis project Ga0302180, IMG submission 200575) | Peat permafrost microbial communities from Stordalen Mire near Abisko, Sweden - I_Palsa_E3_2 | ecosystem: Environmental > Terrestrial > Soil > Palsa > Peat permafrost | place: Sweden: Abisko... | reverse complement strand
AGTCGCTATACCATCCTGCCCGCAAGTGATGACGGCTGGTACGCCCAGGTGGGCCGCCACTGGAATATCGACCGTCCTGATCCCCGCTAATTCAGCCCAAAATACAAGGGCGGCGATCATGGATCCCCTGCTTGCACATGGTCTCAGGCATCATGTACGTGCACGTGGACGGTGCCTACGTTCGCCGGCTTGCCGCGCAATCGGCTGCTTCAGGTGCCAGATTGATCTCCGGGCGATTCAGCGACTGCCTTGACCCGTTCGAGGGTGCGGAGCATGTCTCGTCGGTTGCGGCTCTCCCGCAGGAATCCACCGAGTGGGCGCCATATCTTAGTGAGGAGATTGTCGCCGAGGTCGAAGGACTCGGTGACATCGGTGCCTCCGTTGTCCGTGGCACGAAACTCGTAGCGCCAGGTGTTCATTGGCCGCTCGCGCATGATCACCGCGAACTCGAAGACCTGACCTGGCACGCACTCGGTGATCTTGCATGTGGTCCAGTAGAGGATGGGCCAGTTCTCATTCCGCTTCACGTGCCCCCGATACAGCGCGCCGACTGCTGGGCCGGTGGCGCCATCGATCCACTCGGCTTCGATCACCTCGGGGCTGTACTCGCCCATTTTTGTGATGTCGCTGATGAGCCCCCAGACCTTGTCCGGTGAAGCATTGATATGGAGACTGACCGCAGCGCGCATACCGGTAGACATTAGGGCGTCGAACGATACATGGCAGAATCGAATGCAAAGTTCCAGCAGACGCACTTCTTGGTGTCCCGACCGTCGGGACGGGATTCTCCCACCGAGTTCCCGATGGGGTCATACACGGCCTCACGTGAGCTTTGGTCAGCCGACCTGCGGTGGCCGCCACATCGACACGATGGGTGGGGCACCCTCCGGCATGACTATCTGAGCCACTTCCTCGAAACCATGGCGAGCGTAGAACGAGGTATTGGCGGGGTCCGAGTTCTCGAGATAAGCGCCGATCGACTTCACGTCACACTCGGCCAGTGCTGGCTCGAGCAGATCTGACGCCACGCCGAGGCGACGGCGAGATGGGACGACACCCACCGCATCAAGATAGAAGTGAGGATCCGCCGGCCTACTCGCAGCCAGAGCTTGCAGCGCTGCGACTCGACGTCCGCTACTCCATTCCGCCGTGTCTGCCGCCACGTCGGCAGGGGGATGATCCGGCACATAGCGCTCGTCACCAATCGGTGGAAACCATATGGCCGCTCCGTCGCCTTCCGTCGATCGGTAGACCAATCCGTGGCAAACCCCGAACTCGACCAAAGACCTGAACAGACCCTCGAGGCGAGTAGCACTCAAGTCCTCAGCGAACATCCATCGCACGAAGGGATTGAACCGATAGGCCTGCGCGAGTGAGCGAGCCAACCTGGGCACATCCTCCGAACCCGTGACCCGCGTCGGCACCATGTGATGGTATTCCGCAAAGTGCACGATCGGCTGGGATCCAGAGCTTGGGTAATGCCATGATTGGCCCATGGGGATTGAACTGAGAGAGACGCTCGACGAAATGGTTCAAAGGGCGCTGGCAGGCGAGTTGCCCGATCGGGACCAGGCGCTTGCGGTTCTGGCCAGCTCAGACGAGGATCTGTTGGACGTGGTTTCGGCGGGGGCACGAGTGCGTCGGCACTTCTTCTCCAACCGGGTCAAATTGAACCTGATTGTGAACATGAAGAGTGGGCTCTGCCCTGAAGACTGTTCCTATTGTTCTCAACGCCGGGGCTCCGAAGCGGGCGTGCTCACGTACAACTGGGTCGACCCAGCGACCGCAGCAGAGACCGCCGACCGGGCGATCGCCGGAGGGGCGAAGCGGGTGTGCCTCGTAGCAAGCGGAAGAGGACCCTCTGACCGCGACGTCAGCCGGGTTGCCGAGACTGTGCGCGTCATCAAGGCGCGGCACCCCGAAGTGGAGATCTGCACCAGCCTGGGGCTCTTGACTGCGGAGAGGGCCGCGCACCTGGCAGAGGCGGGGGTGTTTGCCTACAACCACAACTTGAACACGAGCGAGGCGAACTATGCGCAGATCTGCTCGACGCATACCTACGCCGATCGCGTCCAGACGGTGGGCGTCGCGCAAATGGCAGGACTTTCGCCCTGTTCGGGTGCAATCTTCGGCATGGGCGAGACCGATAGCGAAATCGTCGATCTCGCGTTTGACCTGCACCAGGTCGACCCCGACTCTGTTCCCGTCAACTTCCTGATCCCCTTCGATGGAACCCCCTTGGGAAACGAATGGCAGCTCACACCTCAGAGGTGTCTGCGCATCCTCGCCCTCTTCCGGTTCTTCTTCCCCGACACCGAAGTCAGGATCGCCGGCGGCAGGGAGATTCACCTCCGCACGCTGCAGACGCTCGGACTTCACCTTGCCAATTCGATCTTCCTCGGTGATTACCTGACCAGCGAAGGCCAAGCGGGCAGTGCCGATCTTCAGATGATTGCCGATGCCGGGTTTGTGGTGGAGGGTCAGGATGAGGCGACGCTGCCCGGTTCCCGCCGCGACCTTGTCTCGCTTCGTCGCCGAGGACCAGGAACCAACCTTCCAGCCAATGCCTGAACGAAGGTCAATTCGGACCACACACACGTAGCCTCCGTAGTCGCCGGCCAGCGGGCATGGGACTCGACCACACCGCACTGGGCTCACGGGGTGCCTGGTCCGTCGGGCCGAGGCGATGAGGAAGCGACTCCACTACATCCAGTACCGACGAATGGTCGCTCCACCCTCACTCGTGGCCAGACCCCCGAAAACGCCCCCGCAGCGCTCGATGACGGTCGCCGACCCAAGATTGACGTCGTCGCAGACAATCAACAGCGGGTCAACCCCCTCGTGATGCGCAATATCGACGGCTTGACGAAGCATCTCTGTGGCATAGCCCTTGCGTCGAAAGCCCACCAGCACGCCATACCCGATATGTCCGCCCTCGCGGGCAAGCCAATCGTTCAACCCGAAACGCACCGGGACGCGGCCGACAAGTTCGCCGTCAACGTCGGCGGCGAGGAATTCGGCACGGACTCTATTCGGCGGGAGATCCAATCCAAGACGGTAGCGCTCGATGTGGGCCAGCCAATCCAGCCACGACATTTCCGGCTGATAGCCCAAGAGAAAGATCAGGCCTTCCTCCGCGAAGGCCATGTGTGCGGCCAATGCCACGTCTTCATCTCTTGCCTCGAACGGCCTCAATAAGAGTCCCATACCCATGTGATCCATTCTCTTCACGAGTCGACCGGCCGTTTCAGCTGAAACGCCTTGGCGACGCTCCGAAGGTCGGCTAGCTGGGAGTATCAGGTGTGCGCCAAGCGTCGAGAACACCTTGGATGTCAGATCGCACCCGATTACGAGCCTCAACACGCGGGACCCCGGACATGAGGAGGTCGTCATAGCCGGTATCGCCGTGACGCAGTGCGGCCACGACGGCGAGTGTCACGGCGACAGCCGCACGATCTCTTCGGCCAGTGAGCCCGTGAAGGATCTGTCCTCAACCGATCGGCGTTCGACCTGGCGCAGGCGGCTCCTGCCCCGCGCCTCCTGGTCGACCAGGCAAGCAGCTTCGGCCAGGGCGAGTGCCTCTTCCTCAACAAGAATCCCCTGGCGCTCGTAGCGGCCCCTCGAACGACTGAATCGCACGACGACTGCAACCAGTCCACTCGCCTTCTTCGCTCGCCGGGTGAGTGCTGCGTCACCGGCCGGCAAGAAGACCAGATGATCGAGATCCGCACACTCGAGGCACATGGTTCCGTCGCCCTCCATGAACAGGAGAATGCCGCTGCCGGCGCATTCTGCGCACATCCACTCCTTGAGTGGTGAAATGACGACAAGATCGGGAGCCCGGCCCTGCTTCTCGGCCAGGAGCACCTTCTTGGCCTCGGAGAGCTGCGGGGAGACCCAATGGGTTCTGTAGGCCGCTTCGGTTCGGGGATCGCCGCTCTTCGAGAATTGCAATGGCCGATGATCCCTCGATCGCGACAGGTATGCGGACTCGCTGGGGTTGAGCCCCTCTTTCTGGGCCCAGCGGCCGAGGATGGCCATGGCATTCGATATCTTCGAGATATTGGCTGTGACCTGGCGCTCCAGATTGTCCACCCGCCCCTGCTGCCATCGGTCGACCTGGGGTGTCGTCAGCCATCCGATGCCTACCAGCACGTCGATCGCTGTCACCAAATGACGATCGGCAAGTGCTGCCTCGGCTGCCTTGACGACCCGATCTTCGAGCCTGCTCTGAACCACTGTGGTCATAGATAAGAGTTTCGATCACAACGAAGACGAATTTCCACCAATCTGTTGGGCAACAATCGGGGTGGGGCTCGACCAGTGGGGCGAGACCCCTACCGGACCGTGCGAGCCCTGTGGTAGCGAGAGTTGTGCAGCCGTTGGGCTTGGCTCGACAATGCATTGGGGGCTATTTGCGAGACTTGTCCAGTGAATCGCCCCAATTGATCAGGCAGGCGTCGGAGACGCGGGTTCAGGATCCCCAGCAGGTGGGTCGGCCCATTGGACAGCGCTCAACAGCGTCCTGGGCCTTTTTGGGAGCCAACGTTCCCCTCGTAGTGGCGATTTTCTTGCTTCCCCACTACCACGTCTACCTATGGGGCACACTCGGCTTGGGCTCCGCAGCAGCGATCTTCGGTGGGATGGTCCGGAACCGGCCCACCCACCGCAGGGCGTGGATCCTCGTCGGCCTGGGAGTCGTGACGTTCGCTTTGGGCGATATCACCTACGACGTGCTCACCGAGTTCCTGCACGAGCACAACCCCTTCCCGTCGCTCGCTGATGTCTTCTATCTGGCGACGTATGTGTTCCTTATTGCGGGATTGCTGACGATGGTCCGAGCGCGTCGACGACTCGATGGCGACACCGGGGCGTCGTTGGATGCGCTCATCATCACGTCGGGCCTCGCAGTCTTCTCATGGATTTATCTGATCCAACCGTACGTGCACGCGGAGGACATGACCTTCTTCTCCAAGCTGACCTCGATCGCATATCCCTTGGGCGACATCTTGCTTCTGTGCGTACTCGTCCGCCTGGTGTTCGGAAGCTGGACCCGAAATACTTCCGTGCGCCTCTTGGTGGTCGGCGCGTCGGGCCTGTTGATCGCTGATTGCGCCTATGGGTGGATCCAGTTGCACGGATCATGGAAGGTTGGCGGTCCGACCGACCTGGGCTGGGTCCTGTTCTACCTGTGTTGGGGGGCCGCCGCGCTGCACCCGGCCATGCGCGAGCTGACAGTGGAACAGCCCTGGCGACTCCGACATCTGAAGCCAGTGACGCTCGCGCTACTGAGCGCGTCGGCACTGGTTGCCCCTCTCATAATTGTATGGCGCGATATCGTGGGTGTACCCAAAGACGCTGGCATCCTCGCCGGATTCTCGGCCGTGATCTTCGTGCTCGTGATGTTCCGCCTCGTAGGTTTGGTGCGAGCGCAGGCGGACAACGCCCGCCGTGAGCAAGCCTTGCGAAGCTTTTCCGAGCGACTGGTTGCGGCTTCTGAGCGCGCCGACGTCTGGGTCGCCGGAGTCGACGCCGTCGTGGCCATCGGAGCAGCCGGAGTCATTGGCTGCATGGTGACCCACATCGAGCCACACCGGGAGGACATCCTGGTGGCCACGTGGGCTGATCTTGTCGGCGCAGCCGTCAAGGTGACTACCCCCGACAGCGGGAGCGACCGGCGCGTCGTTTGCCTCGCCGGCGGGGAGACCGTGGGCGCCACGCCAAAAGCGACGACCTGGACGCAGCTCGGGTCGACTGCGCACGACGTCTCGTCGGAGCGGATACTCCTCGCTCACAATCGGCCGCTTCCGCTTGATCTCCGGGCGATGCTCGATGGGATCGCGGCCCAGCTGACGCTGGCACTCGGGCGCGTCGAATTGGCGCGTCTGGTCCATGAGGGAAGGAAGGAACGAAGATTCCAAGCCATGGTGAAGTACTCCTCAGACTTCATCACGCTCCTCAGCACCGACTTTCGCGTCGTCTATCAGAGCCCGGCTGTCACTGCCATTCTTGGCCGGTCACCTGACGAATTTCTCGGGAAGAAGCTGAGGGATCTGGTACATCCGGACGATGTCGCGACAGCCCAGGCACAGTTCACGAAGGTCATCACGGGAGGTCTCGGAACCACCTCAAGCTTCGAATGCCAAGTGGCCCACGCTGACGGCGAATGGCGCATTCTCGACATCTCCGTCACCAACCTTCTCGACGAGCCCGACATCGGCGCCATCGTGCTCAATGGTCGCGATGTGACCGAACGCCACGCGTTGGAGCAAGAGCTCAATCATCAGGCATTTCATGACAAGCTCACCGGTTTGGCGAACCGCTCACTTTTCCTGGACCGACTCTCGCATGCCATGGACAGAGGGGACCGCGGCGCTGACCCTGTGGCCGTGTTGTTCTTGGACCTCGATGACTTCAAGACGGTCAATGACAGTTTCGGCCATCCGGTCGGCGACCGCCTCCTAGTCGCCGTGGCCGAGCGCATCCGTTCAGCAACTCGGCCCGGGGACACGGTCGCGCGATTCGGTGGTGACGAGTTCGCGGTGCTGGTCGAGACGGGATCGATGCCCGAGGCGGCAGAGGTGGTCGCCGAACGTATCACCGAAGCCCTGATCGGGACATTTCGCGTCCTGACGAACGATGTGGCGATGCGGGTGAGCATAGGCATTGCCCTGGGCCAGCGGCCGCAAGAGACGCCCGACGATCTCTTGCGCGATGCGGATCTGGCCATGTACCTCGCCAAGCGCAACGGCAAGGGACGATTCGAGATGTACCGGCCCGACATGCACATAGATGCCGTCCGTCGTTTGGAGACCGCCGTCGGGATCCGGGAGGGCCTGGAGTCGAATCAGTTCGAGGTCTACTACCAACCGATCGTCAACGCTCATAGCGGGCAGCTCATCGCGGCCGAAGCTCTCGTCCGCTGGAACCACCCGAGCCGGGGGCTCCTCGTCCCGATGGAGTTCATCCCGGTCGCCGAGGCCACGGGCCTGATCGTCCCGCTCGGTAGGCAAGTGCTTTGGGACGCCACCTGCCAGACCCAGGAATGGAGACAGAGCGGCCTCGTCAATGACGACTTCTACATCAGCGTCAACCTTTCGGCCCATCAGCTCCAAGAAGCCGACCTCGTGGACGATGTCTCCCGCGCGCTGGGCGATTCGGGCCTTCCGCCAGGAGCGCTCGTCCTCGAGGTCACGGAGAGTGCCCTCATTCAGAACCTCGATGTCACCCTGCCGCGCCTGCTCGCGCTCAGGGCCCTTGGCGTCCGCCTCGCGGTCGATGACTTCGGCACCGGGTATTCATCGTTGAGCTACCTCGCCGACCTGCCCGTCAATTTTGTCAAGATCGACAAGTCCTTCATCGATCGAATAACCCCGGAGATAGATGGAGCGGCCATGGTGCGTGGGGTCGTGGACCTCAGCCGGGCCTTGGGCTTCACCTGCATCGCCGAGGGAGTCGAGAACGAGAGCCAGCGCTCCATTCTCGACGAGCTTGGCTGCGACAGCGCCCAGGGATACCTCTTCGCCCGACCGGCAGGAGTGGTCGACGCGGCCCAGTCGCTCCGGAGGCTCCAACTCGGCCTCGCCGCTCCCTCCTTGTCAGCGACGAGCTAATCGAAGGTTGCTCCGGGGCCGTCCGGTCGGCCTACTCGGACGCGATCACTCTGGTGTCGCAGTCACTCTTCGTCAAGATGGCGTTTGAAGAAGGCGACAGCTGCCTCCCGTTCGAACAGGGGGATCCCAACGTGCGGGCCGGGATTGATGTGCATCGTCTTCTCTTTGGACCCAAAGGCATCCCAGAGCGCGAGTCCACCTTCGCGATTCATCAGCTCATCGTCCCATTGAAACAGGAAGAGCAAAGGGATCTCGATGGCCGACGCCTGCTCCGTTTGGCGCACGCCATCGCCGTGTAAAGCACTCAGTCCGAGAACCGCCGCTGTGATGCGCCGCTCGGTAGCCAACAAGGGAAGGCCGAATGCAGTCCCCATCGAGACGCCCCAGTAGCCGAACGGACCGCTGGCCCATTTGGGATCGTTACCGAAGTCGTCAAGGAGCGCTTTCCATTCGCTCACGGCCGAGGTGGCGGCTGAAGCCATTGCCCGCAGTCGCTCTTCTGACAAGGGTGACAAGCGCTCTCCGGTTCGGCGGGCGAGAAGTTCGGACTGTGCCTTCTTCTGCTCCGGAGTCATCCGATCACCATGACCAGGAGCGTCGAGGGCCACCACCCCGAACCCGCCAGTACGCACCAACTTCCTGGCCAGGCCGAGCACGTTGGGCACCCGCTTGTGCTGCGTGCCTCCATGGCCGATCAGGATGGTGGGACGCGGCACCGTTACGCTCTCGGGAAGCCACTGAATCCCGGGCACCAGCTCTTCACCTGACGTCAACGTGAATCTGCGTTCGATCACGCCTTTCTCGCCCACCTCGTCGATGATCTCCATTGCCCTCCTTCGCCCACCACGCTCCGTTATGCAGTATGCAACAGCTTCGCTCCCCTATTTGGGTCAGCGTTGGGAAACGGTTGGGGTCAATGAGTGCTTGCCGACTCAGGCTCGTGTGGACGTGGGGCTCATCGTGACCCGGACAAGGGCGTGAGGACGATTCATGAACAAGGCAACAGTGGTGACGCCATCGGCTCCTGCGCACCACCGGGGCGACGAGCTGCCTGCTGCATGAGCGGCGGAACACCACCGACGAACTGGTCGCGCCGGTGAGACAGGTGCGCGCCGCACTCGTGGCGTTGGTGGCTGGCGGCCTCGTTGTGTCCGGTGCCGTCGGCCGATCGAACGCGTCCGCTTCGAGTGCAAAGACCCCGTCCACGTATTTTCCGCCAACCGGCTTCGGGGGGTACAAATGGTACGGCGCGGTCACCCAGATCAGCGCGCAATGGAGAATCCCCACGATACGTCCGAGCCGCACGTTCGAGGATGCGAGTACATGGGTCGGGGCCCAGAACGAGCGAGGCGGGGCACCGTTCATTCAACTCGGAACCACCGAGAACAACGTGGGCGTTCTGGGAGAGCAGTACCAGTCATTTTGGAGTGATCCCAAGGTTGGTTTTCATCCCCAGGTGCTGGGTGTCGTACGGGCCGGCGACCTTGTCTCGGCGGACATGACTCGGACTTCAGCTGGTTGGGTCCTGACCTTCAAGGACCTCACCCACGGCAACACCGAGACCAAGAGAGTGACCTACGGAGTCGGATCGGCGTTTTCCCAGGCCGAGTGGCTCCAGGAGGACCCGTCCCCCAATGGCACCTCGCCAACCGATCTGCCGTATCCAAAGACGTCGATGGTGCAAATGCAGGACCTGCTGGTCAATCAGGCGCCCCCGAAATTGCGCCTGCAGGATGGGCAGGTTCTGATCGCCTCGAACGGCATCATCTTGGTCCCGAGCACTGTCGAAAATGACATGTTCCACTTTTTCGGGCCCACCGGGAAGGCAAAGACATATCTGAATGCGGCAAGGTCGTTGGACGCCGCCCTGTCCCCGCTCGATGCCGACTTTTCTCATTGGAACGACATTCCGAGAACACGGCGGGAACACATAGTGAGCGTGTTGTCGCGCTCCTATCGCGAGAACGCCGCAGCGTTGGGCACATTGTCACTTCCGAACAATGATGCAACACTCCTCGCCCACCGGATCGTGACTATCGAACATGATCTGTCGGCTTGGGTCAGAGCGGGGTTGGCGGAGCACGGCGCGACATTTGAAAAGTTCGTTCGGGATGCTCAAATCTCGGAACTGGCAGATAAGGTTCGCTCCGATATCGGGCTTCCGCCAACGTGAGCGGTTGAGATCACTCTGTTCTCGGCCTGACAGCTTCGGACCGGGCGGTGATCCGCCGGGCCGGCGGCCGGCCGATCTCCCACGAGTCGGTCCTTTGGGGCAGACTCATCGGCAGCTCTTGCCGCCTGTCGTATGAGCTTGGAGGAACGTCATGGGGAGCATCATGGTGATTTCGAGCGACGGTCATGCGACGGCCCGGATGGAGGAGTACCGCGGCTATCTCGACGCCGAATTTCGTGATGAGTTCGATGAATTCGTGGTCGAGTACACCAGCAAGGGTTCGAGGAACTTCGATCCACCGGCTCTCCGGCAGCGGCTCAGTCCCGAACTCGTGGCGGAATGGACGGAGAACATGGTGGACCAAGGCCGGCTGGAGGGGAGCTCCGACCCGCATGCACGCCTCCAGCAGCTCGATCGAGAGGGGATCGCAGCCGAGGTCCTCTTCCCCGACTTCGGGCTTCCGTTCGAGCTCTACTCGCCTGGACTGGCGGCCGCCAAGGGTTATCCCCCTCCCGATCAGCCCCATGTCCGGGCCGCCAAGCGCGCCCACAACCGATGGATTGCCGACTTCTGCCGCGTCGCGCCCGAGCGCTTTGCCGGCATGGCGGTCGTGGATTGGACCGACGTGGACGACGCCGTCGCCGAGATCTGTCAGGCGAAGAACGCCGGATTACGGGGCGTTGTGCTGCCCTTCTTCGATCCCACCCTTCCGCTCTATCACCCGCACTATGACCAGATCTGGTCGACGCTCGAAGAGCTCGACATGGTCGTCAACAGCCATCAGGCACTGTCGGGAACCTCGAACGTCCCGGCCTACGCACGTGGCGTCCGCCACCCGGCAGCGGCGATTCGACTCTCGGCCGGCTGGCTGCTGTTCATCGTCCATGATCTGCTTCCTCAGATCATCTGGGGCGGGGTCTTGGAGCGCTTCCCGAATCTGAAGTTCGTCGTCACCGAGTCAGGATCGAGCTGGGTGGTGGCCGCTCTTGCCGATATGGACTTCGCCTATGAAGGAAGCTATCTGCGAGGCGACATTCGCGAGGCGCTGCCGATCAAACCGAGCGAGTACTTCGACCGGCAGTGCTACCTGGGCTCGTCCATATTCTCCCGGGCGGAGATCGAAGGCCGTCATGCCATCGGCCTGCACAAGATGATGCTCGGGGAGGACTATCCCCACCACGAGGGCACCTTCAACAGTGGGACAGCCCACTACTTGCGGGCAACCTTAGGTGCGGCGGGCGTTCCTGAGGACGAAGCGCGTCTCATGCTGGGCGAGACGGCCGCCACGGTATTCGGCTTCGACACGACCGCTCTGGCGCCCATATCCGCTCGGATCGGTCTGGACACCGACGACGTACTCCGCACCCCGGACGAAGATCTCTTTCCGCTCGGCGATGTGAAGAAACCGTTTGTCTGATCGTTGAAGACGAACGTGTTGGCGCTGAGAAACCGAGCGCCGCAACCAGAAGTTGCGCCGCGGTGGCAAGCCGGTTGCATTTCCAGTGAACGTGGCTCTGACCACGAAGAAAGATGCAATACGTAAGGAAAGATCAGTATGTAACGTCTACCGTTGAATGGCATGACGGAGAGCCGCCCGCGCCAAGCCTCCCCCGACGAGGGTGGAAGCCACGCCAGCGCGGTGCTCCTCGGTCTTGCGGCGCCGCGCGCCCGGGCGATCGGCCGTACGGCGATTCGTCGCGACGCGCTCCTCGGCGTCGGCATGGTCGGTTCCCTCCCTGTCGTGATGATCTGCACCCTCTGGTTCATGCCCGCATCGGCCGGTTCCGTGGCTGGCACGCTGGCCATCACGATCGGGGCCAGCCTGCTCGCCGCCACGCTGCTCTGGCTTCCCTGGTCGCGCCTACCCGCCGGCGCCCTCCTGGTTTTCCCCGGAATTCTGGCCCTCAGCCTGATCTCGACGGCGACCGTTGATCAGGCCCTCGCCGCTGGCTACATCGGGTTTCTGACTGTCTCCTTCCTCTACATCGGGTTGACGCAATCGCGCATCATCCCCCTGTTGGCCCTCGCGGTAGCGATTCCGACATACCTCTTCTGCGAGGTCCATGTGACTCCGGCGATTGGCGTCCGCCTGCCTATCGCCGCAGTAATCTGGTTGCTCATCAGTGAAGTGCTCGCTGACCGCGGCGCCCGCAGTCGTAGTCAGACGGAGCTGCTGTCCGCGCAGGCCGGCTGCGACGCGCTCACCGGCCTGATGAGCCGGATCGGTCTGTTCCGCGAGGTCTATCTGGCCCTCGATGATGGCAATGGCCTCGGCGCCGACTGCTTCTTGTTCCTCTTGGACATCGACGGCTTCAAGAGCGTCAATGACACCTTCGGCCACCCTGTGGGTG
>Ga0302180_10003346_pt1 | contig 12148 bp, 15 predicted proteins | sample I_Palsa_E3_2_FD_200575 | JGI IMG/M metagenome (GOLD analysis project Ga0302180, IMG submission 200575) | Peat permafrost microbial communities from Stordalen Mire near Abisko, Sweden - I_Palsa_E3_2 | ecosystem: Environmental > Terrestrial > Soil > Palsa > Peat permafrost | place: Sweden... | reverse complement strand
GCACCGTTCTGGTTTACGATGATGATGTTGTAGGTGCCGGCTAGCAACGTTGGAGGCACGAATGCAGCCGTGTATGGCTCGTTCGGCGTCGGATTGATCGGGTCGATTTGCGAGACGCCAATTCGGCTCGTACAGGGACCGAGTGGGTTTATCGTCCCCGGCGAGCACCACAACACCTGACCATTCGCGCTGCTTGAAACGCCGACGTTCGGCTGGAACTGCAGCAAATCACCCTGAGCTGCTTGCGTCACGGGCCCCGGTGCAACGCCGCTCAAATCGCTCGCCACCAATTGCGAGGGAAGCACGTTACCACAAACGTAATTCACCGTGGTCGTCGGGCCAAACACCAGATTCTGCTGCCCGAGCACGCCCGCGGCCGCCGCAACGGTTTCGGCGCGATTTGCCGGCACCGTAAACGGGGCTTGATACTGAACCTTTGTAGGCGACGTCTGCGGCGAGGAACCGTCGGTGGTGTAAAAAATGACGTTACCGGAGGCTGAGTCCGTAATCGTCACCGTGAACGGGCAATTCTGCGTGCTGAAGGCGGGCGAAATCAACGGCGCCGGCGGCGTCGCGGGCGGAGGGCCGGGCGGGCATCCCGTCAATGCAAAAAGCGCGACGACCGAAAGAAGCTTGCGCGCAAACGGAAACGTTCGCATGGTCCACACCCCCGAGGCAGTGCCTTAGCTGCTGGGCGCGCTGGGGCCCGTCATCGGCGGCTCTTCCACGAACACGGCGGCCGGCGCCGTCTTGCGCGGACGCCGCAGCCGCGCGAGCAGCCCATCGACGCCGAGCACGCGACCCGTCGGCAGAACCACGTTGAGCGCCGAGAGTACGAGCGCAGCCGAATCCAGTCCCGACCACACACTCAAGTGCGCGAGGCCGCCTTTCGCCGAGATGTAGTTGAGCGCCAGCAGCACGCCGATCAATCCACCCAGACGCGTGTAAAATCCGAGCAGCAACAGACATCCCGTCACGACTTCGCCTAAGCGCACAATTTCGGCGAAGAACCACGCGTTGGGAAGGACCACATTGGTCAGGAACGTTTGATAGAATCCGCTCGTATGCGTGATCTGTGTATTGAGAAATTGCGTCATCATGCCGTTCGGCGGCATAAAATCCTGGCTCTGAGTAAACTTTGGAATGCCGTGCATCAGCCAAAACGCACCCGCGTAGATGCGTAACAGCGATAGCCAGAATGCGTAGGTCGATGAAGATGGGAGTTTCACGCCGGAACCTCCTTCGGTGCGGCAGCGAGCCGGAAAATCAATGAAGCGGCATCGCGCGCAGCATCCGGGCGCCCATGTTGCCCTGCTGCATCAATCATTCGCTCGCGGCGCGCGGAATCCGTTAGAATCGCGGTCAACGCTTGGGGGAGATCGGCGATGCTGCGTGCCCGTACTGCGACACCCCAGTCTGCGAGCACGCGAACGTTACGTTCTTCCTGACCGGGCAGCGGCTTGAGCAGCACGATCGGGATCCGCGCGGCAAGGGCTTCGGCCGTACTCAGGCCGCCCGGCTTGGTAACAAACACATCTGCTGCGTGCATGTAATCGTAGACATTGTCGACGAAGCGCACGACGCGTACCGGATAACGAACACTCTCGGCCGCAGCAAGCACGCGGCTCTCCGCGCGCGAGTTACGACCCGCGATGACAACCGCGGCGATCGGCACGCGTACGTCCTCGAGTGCACGCATCGCGCGTTCCAGAGGCCCGATTCCCAGGCCCCCTCCCATCACGAGCGCGATCGGCCGATCGAGCGGCAAGCCCAAGCGCTCGCGAATCGCGTGTACCGGCTCTTTACTGCGCGTAAAGTGCGGATCGACCGGAATTCCCGTGACGCTAATGCGATCGGCGTGAACGCCGCGCGCAATCATCAGCTGGCGCATTTCCTGCGTTGCGACACAATAGCCCTCGATGTTGTCGTGAATCCAAAACGCGTGCACCGCAAAATCCGTCACGATGCCGATCACCGGCGGCGCGTCATCGTACAGCCGCTTGTACTCGGCCATCGCGCCACTCGGAAACGCATGGGTGCACACGACTGCATCGGGACGCTCGCGTTCGATCAGCGGGCGCAGGTTGCCGGCCGTAAACTGATGCGCCCAGGTGCGGAAGGGGCCGACTTCGGTTGCGCGTTCGGCCCGGTCGTAGATATAGCGGTACATTTGCGGAATCGTCTTTACCATCCGCAGATACCCATCCGAGACCACGCGCGAAACGACTAACGCCGCGTATTTATACGAATCAACGACCTGCGTGCGAACGCCCGGGTCGATCTCGCGCAGCGCGACGCACACGGCATTGGCCGCCGAGACGTGCCCAACACCGACGCTTGCCGAGAGAAAGAGAACGCGGATTAGTGTCCCACCCCGCTAACTCTCGCCGCCTTCCTCTCCGGCTTCTTCGGCAAATACCAGAAACTCGTCGAGGATCTCTTGCGCGAGCGCATCATCTTCGAGCAGATTGCCTTCGAGATCGGTCACGATAAACTCGCTCTCGGCCTCTTCATCTTGCGGCTCGTGCATCAGCACCGCGTAAGAGGTCCCGTCGTCGGGATCTTCGAGAATGCCCACCACCTCGAACGGCAGCTCTCCGCCGTCCTTGGTCTCGATGTAGAGCACCTCGCTCAACTCGAGCGGTCCGCTCTTGCTTTCACCGTTGTTGGACGACATTTTGGCTCCTTAGAAGGCGTTTTAATGAAGGCAGCGTTGGACGTTGGTCTGGTGCTCTGCGAGCGTCTTCGCAAAGACATGATGCCCATTCCCGCAGTACACGTAGTACAGGGCGTCAGTTCTGGCCGGGTGGAGCGCGGCGAGGAGGGAGGGCAGGCCGGGGTTGGCGATCGGGGTCGGCGGCAGACCTGCGTGCTGGTATGTATTATACGGCGAATCGATCTGCAAATCGTGCAGCGATAGCTCGGTTTTGTGCTTCGGCAGCGCATATTCGATGGTGGCATCGACCTGCAAGGGCATTCCGACGCGCAGGCGATTGTAGATGACACCGGCGATCAGCGGGCGATCGCTCTCGATCTTCGCCTCCCGCTCCACCAGCGAGGCGACGGTGACAGCTTGCGGCACTGTCACACCGAGATCGCGTGCGCGCTGGGCCGCGTCGGGCGGCAGTTCCTTCGCAAACTGGTCGGTGAGCATTTTCGTCACCTGCGCCGGCGTTGCCGCGAGTTGGATCAGGTAGGTACTCGGGAACAGAAATCCCTCGTGACCGCGGAACGAGCGTTCGAACGCATTGGCGCGCCCGACGCCTTCGTCTTGAAGACGTTGCGCGATCTGATCCGCCGTGAACCCTTCGGGAATCGTAACCCAGGTCGCGACTTGCGCGCCGCCGCTGACGAGTTGGTCCAAGATCTCCGCGGCGGTTGAATGCGGCGCAAATGCATACGCGCCGGCCCGCACGTCAGCATCGGCGTGGCGGACACGCGCCAGCACCCGAAAGGCCAGCGCGTTGCGGATAACGCCTCGGGACTCGAGTAGCGATGCGATATCAGCAAGACTCGAACCGCGCGGCACGATGACCTTCGCGCTCGATTCGGGGACCGAGCGATCCAGGAACACGAGTGCAAACCACGCAGCGAAGACGCCCGCGACAAGCAGCGCGGCCAGCGCGAGGACGAGACTGAAAACGCGGGTACGGGTCACGAACCGCCCAGGCGCCGGCGCGCGAGAAATGACTCGAGAATCAGCGCTGCGGCCATCTTATCCACGACCTCTTTGCGCCGCTTGCGCGATACGTCCGCCGCAATCAGCGTTTTGGTCACCTGCGCCGTCGTCATACGCTCGTCGATACGGTGGATCGTGCCTTTGAAACGGTCGCGCAGCGATTCGACGAATGCGTCCATCTTCTGCGCGGCAATCCCGCGTTCGCCCGAGAGCGCAATCGGGTCCCCGACGACGAGGTCGCTCGCGCCGTAGGATTCCACGAACTCTTCGATGCGCGCGAGATCCGCACGCAAATTCGTGCGTTCGATCGTGCCAACCGGCAACGCAAACGTCTCCGTCGGGTCGGCCACGGCAATACCGATCCGTTTGGTGCCGACATCGAGTGCCAGAATGGCTATGATGCGGCCTTCGGCTTTCTACCGAGATGGTGAACCACGATTTCCTCGATGGCCACGGTGACGCGCGGGCGCGCGAGCACCGCGGCCCCTCCGGCGCCGCGCGGTGTGCGCAGGCCGGCCAAGTTGCGCAGGTCTTCGGCATCGAGTTCGATCAGATCGCGCCAGGCCTCGCGGCACGAGACACAGATGAAGCCGCCGGCCTGCGGGTCGACCCAGGCCTGTTCGCGCTCGAAGCCTTTGCCGCAGCGAATGCACGCGTCAACCGGCGGCTCGATGCCGAGCGATGCGAGCAAGCGCAGCGAAAAGCGCGGCACCAGTGCGCGCGGCGTCTCGCTCGCGGCGATTGCCGCGAGTACGCCGGAGAGCAATCCATAGATTTCCGGAACCGCAAGATCCGGCTCGCAGAACGCGTCGATCAATTCGGCGACAAGCTGCGCGGTGGCGAAGCGTTCCGGTTCCACCAGGCGCTCCCACGGCGCGCAGACGATGTCGGCATGAACGATCACGTCAAGGGAACGTCCGTGATGCATTTGGAGTTCGCACTCGTTGCCGAACTCGAGCCGGCCGGCAAAATGGCTTTTCGCACGGCGCACGCCTTTCGCGACCGCGTCGAGTTTTCCGCGTTCGCTCGTAAAGAGGCGGATGATGCGATCGGCCTCACCGAGCGGACGCGCGCGCAGCACGATGCCGCGCGTCTTATACGAGCGGGCCGAAGGAATGGGGAAGCAGCTCCGCGACCGTCGTTGTGACCGGTCCTTGGGGCGTGGTATAGACCACCGTCATGTTGGGATTGAACTCGGCCAGCACTTGACGGCAGGCGCCGCACGGACTGGTCACGATGCTATCGGGTCCCGCGACCGCAATGGCGGCGAAGTCGCGATAGCCGGCGCTTATCGCTGCGCCAACCGCGACGCGCTCCGCGCACATCGTAAGCCCGTAGCTCGCGTTCTCCACGTTGCAGCCTAAAAACACGTGACCGTCGCCGGTGTCGAGCGCGGCACCGACAGCGAAGTGCGAATACGGAGCGTAGGCGTTCTCGCGGACCTCGCGCGCGGCCGACAGCAGCGCTTCGTGGTCACTGAGCAACGTCGTGCTCATCCGCGTGGGCCTCCGCGTCGCTGCTCGCCGTGCCGTTCGGACTGATGAAGACGCGCACCGATAGGATGCGCCGTCCGCGCGTGCGCTCCACTTTCAGGCGCGTGTGCGAATCGGCGGCGATTTCTTCGCCCTCGCGCGGAAGGCGTCCAAAGAGCCCGACCACATAGCCGCCGATCGTTTCAAAATCTTCGCTGGGTATCTCTGTACCAAGCTTGTCGTTCACGTCCTCGATATTGGTGCCGGCTTCGACCACGGCCTCTTGATCCGAAAGCACGTGGATCGGTTCTTGCTCGTCTTCGTCGTGCTCATCGCGAATCTCGCCGACGATCTCTTCGAGCAAGTCCTCCATCGTTACCAGGCCCGCGGTTCCACCATATTCGTCGACGACGATCGACATCGAGAACTTTTCGCGCTGCATCTCGCGCAAAATCTCGGCGATCTTCTTGGTTTCGGGCACATGCGAGGCGGGCCGCATCAGCGAGCGCAGACTCGTTTGCGCAAGGGTGCCGTTGGCAAGCGCGATCAAAAGCTCGCGATCGTGTACGATACCAACGATGTCGTCTTTCGACTCCTGGTAGACCGGGAGCTTGGAGTAGCCTTCGGCGATGACCACATCGAGTGCGCGCCGAGGCGAATCGTCGATCGAGACGGCCACGATCTCGGGACGCGGCGTCATGACCTCACGCACGATCGTGTCGCCGAACTCGATGACCGAATGGATCATCTCGCGCTCTTCTTCTTCGATCACGCGCTGCTCGGCACCGACGTCGACCAGCGAGCGGATGTCCTCTTCCGTCACATACATCTGGTGCGCGACGCGGATGCCGAAGATCCGCAAGATGCCGTTGGCCACGAAGGTGAAGGCGTTGCTGATTGGTCCGATCACAACGGCGACGATGCGCAGCGTGGGCGAGAGCACCAGCAGCCAGCGATCGCCGCTGCCGGCCGCGAGCGTTTTGGGGATGATCTCACCGAAAAGCAAAAGGATCACCGCCATCACGCCCGTCGACCACAGCGCCGGCTGCGCCAACCCCATTTCGATGGCCACCGTGGTGGCGAGCGAGTCGGCGGCAAGCAGTGCGACCGTGTTGCCGATCAGGATCGAAGTGAGGACGTGGCTCTTGTCGTCGACCAGCCGCGCCACGCTGGCGGAGCCGCGCAGCTTGCGGTCTTCGAGCGTCCGGGCGCGCACCTTCCCGACCGAGACGAGCGCCGTCTCCGATGCGGAAAAGAAGGCCGAGGCGAGCACCAGGACAACCAGGGCGGCGACTTCGAGCCAGTTGGTATGCGCCGCCGTCATGATGCGGGACTTCGGTCAGGGTCGGTATTCAAAACGGCGCCATTATACCACGAGGTGCGAGCGGGCTAGCAGGTAGATTGCGAGGGCAACCACGGTTCCGAGCACCGACCCGGCCACGACCTCGCCGGCGCTGTGGATCTTGGCCTCGACCCGGCTCTGGGCCACCAGGAAGGCCACGAAGTAGCCCAGGAGGGCTGCTAGCGGCCGCTGGTAGAGGAACGCGAGCAGCGTGGCCGCGGCAAATGCCAGGGCGGCATGGCCCGAGATCGCGCCGCCCTGCAGCGCGGACCCCCGGCCCACCCAGGCCTTAGCGAAGATCGTGGTGATCGCGACGACAGAGAGCACGACAAAGGCAATATTGCTCGGGACGCTCGCGACGGCCTCGAAGACGCGCTGCCCCCCGTTGATCAGCCCTTGGTAGAAGACGAGGTAACCGATGACCACGGCGGCGACGGAGGCGACCAACACGGCGCCGGCCGCCGCATCCTTAGCGGTCTTGGCTAGTGGATGGTGGGTGACGGTAAGCAGATCGACGATCGATTCGACCGCGGTATTGAGCAGCTCCAGTGCAAGGACAACCGCGATGATGATCACCAAGTCCACGACGTAGTCGCGGCCGAGCCGTAAGATGAGCGCTGCCAGAATAACGAGCAGCGAGATAATCAGGTGCGCTCGCATGTTGGGCTGCGTGCGCGCTGCGTACATGATCCCGGCGAATGCGTGGTTGAACGAGCGCCAAAATCGCACGCGTGTTAGCTCTCGTACGGCCAGGGCATGCCGATCGCCGCGGCTAGGCGTCGCTCTTCGGCTTCCATCTCGCTCCGCTCGCCCGGTTCCATGTGGTCGTGACCAAGTACGTGCAAGAGACCGTGGATCATCAGGCGTTCGATCTCGCGCTGTAGCGGGGCGTCATAATCGGCGGCTTGACGGCGCGCCGTCTCGATCGAGATCACGATATCGCCGAGAAGCTTTTCGTGCGCGAACGGCTCGGGTTCCAGTGGGAACGATAGGACGTCGGTCGGTTTGTCTTTGCCGCGGTGGTCGCGGTTTAACTCGCGGATCGCCGCGTCATCGACCAGCGTGAGCGAGATGGACGCATCGCCCCGATCGATGCTCGCAAGCAGTTTGCGCATCGCGCTCTTGAGCGAGCGTGCATCGACGCCACTGCCGCGCACCTCATTGCGATAGTGGATTTGCATAGGCTTTGATAATCTTGGCGACCAGCGGGTGGCGAACGACGTCGCTTTCGTTGAGCTCCACTACGCCGACCTCATCGATCGCTCCGATGCGACGCGCGGCTTCACGCAATCCGCTGCGCGCACCCGAGGGCAGGTCGATCTGCGTCACATCGCCGTTGATCACCATTCTCGACCCCGCGCCCAAACGCGTCAAGAACATCTTGAGCTGATCCCCGCTCGCGTTCTGCGCTTCATCCAGGATGATGAAGGCATCGTTGAGCGTGCGGCCGCGCATATAGGCGAGCGGCGCCACTTCGATCGTGCCGCGTTCGAGATAACGCGCCACCACCGCGTCGTCGAGCAGATCTTCGAGCGAATCGTAGAGCGGGCGAAGATACGGATCGACCTTTTCGCGCAGATCGCCGGGCAGAAAGCCGAGCTTTTCACCCGCTTCCACGGCAGGACGCGAGAGAATGATGCGCGCGACCTCGCGGCTCTTGAGCGCACGAACGCCCATCACGACGGCGAGAAATGTCTTTCCCGTACCGGCCGGCCCAATGCCGAAGGTCAGCGTGTTGCGCTCAATCGATTGCACGAACGCGCGCTGCCCCGCGGTCTTGGGACGAATCTCCTTACCGCGCTGCGTACGAATCAGTGTGCCGGGCAAGGCATGCCCATTGACGCCTTCGCCCGCATCGGCAATTGCCAGCGCGACATCGTCGGGCGTGATCTGGGCACCGTCAACGGCAGCATCAAGCATGCGGCGCACCGCATGTTCCGCGCGTTCGACGTTGGCGACTGAGCCCGCGAGCGTTAGAAGGTCGCCGTCGGCACGAATGCTGACGCGAAGACGTTCTTCGAGCGCTGAGAGGTTCTGATCGAATTGTCCGAAGAGACGGACGCGATCTTCGAGATCGCTTAGATCGACGGTTCGCTGTGACGTGGACTCCAGATCGTTTGCTCCTGAAATGCTTTCGGCTGACCCAAGACCTCGGCGGCAACGATTGCTCGCACGAGTGTCGCGCTCCCTCCGAACATACCACGAATCGGTGAGGTTCCAATCCGTGGGTGCTCGGGAGCGAGCGTGAGCGGCACCTGCGGCGCGAGCGGCTTCGGTTTCGGTGGCGGCACCGGGCGGGGCGGCGGCGGCGGGTCGACCGGCGGCATGGCAAATGCGGTGGTCACCAACCGCGGCGGCGCGGGCTGCGGCTGCGCAGGTTGCGGCCGCGGTTGCGACCGCGATTGCGACGGTTGAACGGCGGCTTGGGGCGCAGCTGCACGCTGCGCCTGTGCCCGCTGCACGTTCTTGCGGATGCTCGAGATGACGCCGAACGCCACGATGATCAGCCAGATAATCAGGCCGACGTTATGCATCGTGACTTATCTCGGCGGTTGCGGCGGCTGCGTTGCGTCGGGTCCAGCGCCGCCTTCTACGCTGTTACCGATGGAATCGCGCATACCCGTATCCGCTTGCAGATTCTTGAGCTTATAGTAATCCATCACACCGAGGTTGCCGTTCCTGAACGCCTCCGCTATTGCGAGCGGGATCGCGGCCTCGGCTTCCACGACCTTCACGCGCATGGCCTGCGTCTCGGCTTTCTGCTCTTGTTCGGCAGCTTGCGCAGCGTACTGCCGCTCCGCGGCCTTCGCCTGAGCGATCTTGCGATCGGCATCCGCTTGCGAGGTCTGCAATTCGGCGCCGATGTTCTTGCCCACGTCAACGTCGGCGATGTCGATCGAAACGATTTCGAACGCCGTTCCCGCGTCTAAGCCTTTTGCCAGCACGGTCTTCGAAATGCGATCGGGATACTCGAGCACTTCCTTGTGATCGATTGCCGCGCCGACCGCGGCAACGACGCCTTCGCCGACACGCGCAATGACCGTCTGCTCGCCGGCACCGCCGACGTAGCGATCGAGGTTGCTGCGCACGGTGACGCGCGCCTTGACGTTGAGCTGAATGCCGTTCTGCGCGACGCCTTGGAACGTCGGCGTCTCGATGACCTTGGGAGTGACCGAGGTCTGCAGCGCTTCGACGACGTTGCGCCCGGCTAGATCGATCGCCGCGGCACGCTGCCAATCGAGCGGAATCTGCGCGCGCTGCGCGGCGATCATGGCGAACGTCACGTTCTCCACGTTGCCGCCGGCGAGATAGTGCGACTGCATCTGATCCACGGTGAGATTCAAGCCGGCCTTACGTGCGCGCACGTAATTCGCGACAATGACGCTGGGTGGGATGCCGATCAGCCGCATGCGCACGAGCGTAATGATACCGAGCGGCACGCCGGCCGCGACGGTGCGAATCCACGTAGCGATCGGAAAGTAATACAAGAATACGAAGAAAAGAATGATCGCTACGATGAAGATGATCACCGCACCGATGGTCGCGAGTTCCACGCTATTTATATCTCCTTATTAATCCTGACCCTTCGACGAGCTCAGGACTATGGCTTGTCGAAGGACCTTACTTATAGCTCGGAAGAGTAACCGGCTCGACGAAGACACGCGCGCCTTCGACGCGCGTAACACGGATGGGCGTTCCCGCCGCGATGAATTCACCTTCGGTCAGAACGTCTACGCGTTTGCCGTCGATCTGCGCGACGCCCGCCGGGCGCAGATAGGAAGCGGCTACGCCGGTCATGCCACGCAGCGACGAGTGGTCGAGGCTCGCGACATAGTCGGGTCCTTGCGCGTCGACCAGCGCCATGCGCCGCATCCACGCATTCTGCGGAAAGATGCGCGTCATCAGCGCAAAACATATCGCCGTGAGAATTATCGCGGTTGATATCGCTTCAACTGCAATGAACGTAAAGGGCAGACCAAAGGCCAGAAAGACTGCAGCCAGCAGGGCGAGCCCCCCGAGTATACCGGGAAAGCCATGACCTGGAACCACGTGCAACTCCCATAAAATGCCGAGCAGACCGGCGATCGCGAGCGCGATGACGAGTCCATTGGAAAACCCGGCGTAGATGTGCGTCCCGAAAAACAGGCCGAGTGCAACGATGCCGATCGTGCCGGCGATCCCGTGCAGCGTCTGCATCTCGAGAATCAGGCCGAGCGCGCCGACGGAGAGCAGCAGCGAGCTGATCCACGGATCGTTCATAAAGCGCGCCAGTTCTTCGCCCCATGTGTAGTTTTGAGTCAGACGCGGCGCATCGGCAAGCCGGACGGTTCCAAGCGCCGCCGCGAGCGAGGGTTCGATGGCGTCCGCCATGCCCGTCTTCACCGCGTCTTGCGCCGGAAGGGTGAGGAAGGTGCCGGGCGTCTTATACTCCGGCACGTCGATGCTCTTATCGACGAAGGCCGCGGCAAGTTTTTCCGGACGGTGGTTACGCTGGGCGGTCGCGACGAAGAGCGCTTTGAGCGCCGACACGGTTTCGGGAGTATCCGGGTGCGGTTCGGCCGAGCCGATTGCGGCGCCGGGCTCCATAAAAATTCGCGAGGTCGAGAGCGTGATCAGCGACGCCGCCGAAAACGCGCGATGTTCGACGAACGCGTAGACGGGTTCGTGAGCGGCAAAAATGTCAGCGCGGATGTCCTCGGCCGCTTCGACCAGCCCGCCGTCGCTGTTCACGTCGAGGACGACCGCGGCCGCGTGTTCGTCGTTTGCCTGCGTAAACGCGCGGTGGACCAGATGGGCCATGCCGTCGTCGACCATCCCGGTAATGGGCACGATAACGACCGGCGCCGGCGTCGCGGCATGTGCAAAACCGAGCGCGCCTCCGAGTACGAAGGCCGCAACTATTGTCATCCGCAGGAGACGACGCAAACCAACCATGCCGGATGCTACTTTCGCAATAGGGGAAGGTTGCACCCACGCATAGGGCGCGAGCGAAGCCGCGCGACTTTAGCGGGCAAAGCTTTAGCTTTGACCGATAAAGTCTAGTTCTTCGGTGACGATTTGGCGGATCAGATTGCCGTCGGCCAGCCCTTTGAGCTGCGGCATGACGGCCTTCATTGCCGCGCCTTGGTTCCGTCCAGCCTCGGGCAATGCGGCGATTGCCGACTTGACGATGGCGCGAATGTCGTCGGCCGACTTCTGTTCGGGCAGATATTTCATAAGAATCTCGTGCTCGGCGCGCTCTTTATCGGCCAGATCTGCACGGCCGGCCTTCTCGAACTCGGCGAGCGAGTCGTTGCGCTGCTTGACCAGCTTCTGCACCACAGCGAGCTCGTCGGCGTCCGAGAGTTCGGCGCCGGCTTCGGTACGCTTATAGGTGAAGCCGGAAAGCGCTGAACGAAGCGTATCCAGCCGAAGCTGGTCGCGCGCCCTCATCGCCTCCTTGAGATCGGAGGCGATGCGGTCTTTTAATGAACCCACTCTGTCACCCTGAGCTTGTCGAAGGGTTACGCCCGGCGCTTGCGAGCCGCGGCGGATTTCTTCTTGCGGCGAACGCTTGGCTTTTCGTAGTGCTCGTGCTTGCGCGCCTCGGCGAGAATACCCGCCTTTTGGGTGGCCTTTTTGAAACGGCGCAGCGCGCTCTCGATCGATTCGCCC
>Ga0302180_10003345_pt1 | contig 12149 bp, 11 predicted proteins | sample I_Palsa_E3_2_FD_200575 | JGI IMG/M metagenome (GOLD analysis project Ga0302180, IMG submission 200575) | Peat permafrost microbial communities from Stordalen Mire near Abisko, Sweden - I_Palsa_E3_2 | ecosystem: Environmental > Terrestrial > Soil > Palsa > Peat permafrost | place: Sweden... | reverse complement strand
TCCGAATGCCGGCCGGCCCGCACCTGTTAGGTTCTCACGCGGGTGTGACGCTTACGGTTTGGAAGGCTCGCCGGCTTCGCACTTGGGAGCCGTTTGGCTTCTATTCTCGGAGCCATGGCGGGATCCCACATAGCCCGGCCTACCATGTCGCAATGGACGTAGAGGTCGTCGTCGAGATCCCAAAGGGCACGCGCAACAAGTACGAGGCTGACCACGAGACGGGCGAGATCTGGCTCGACCGCATGCTGTTCACCTCCACCCGCTACCCAGAGGACTACGGCTACGTGCCAAAGACGCTTGCTGCGGACGGCGACCCTCTTGACGCCCTCGTGCTCCTCGAGGAGCCGACGTTCCCCGGTTGCCATGTCCGGGCGCGGCCCGTCGGAGTTTTCTTGATGAGCGATGAATCGGGCGACGACGCAAAACTGCTCTGCGTTACGGCCAGTGACCCCCGCCAATCATCGGTCCAGGACCTCGACGACTTGCCGCCCCACGAGCTTGAAGAGATCGCCCACTTCTTCGCCATCTACAAATCGATCGAGCCCGGAAAGCGCACTACTGCTACAGGCTGGCGGTCCCGTGAGGTTGCTGAGAAGGTCGTCGAAGAAGCGCGGCAACGCTACCGGGACCAGAAGCCGACCTGAGCCAGCGGGACGGGAAGCTCAGACTCCGACCAGGTCCGACACGATGTCGAAGGCTTGCCCCACCGTGCTCAACTTGGTGGGGTCCACATCGGGAAGTCGTATCGAAAATGCGTCGTTGAGAGCGATCGTGATCTCCACGACGGCCAGGCTGTCCGCATCCAGGTCCTCCGCCCAGCGGGCGTCGAGCCTTACCTGCGCCGGGTCGATGTCGAGGACCTCGGCCACGCAGCCCTGGAAGATCTTGAACGCCTCGTCTCGCCCCATCTTGTTGCCATCCATCGTGGAACGAGGCTAGCCGAGCCGCCCGCGGGCGGGGGGACATCTGGCGCGGCCGCCTTCGCCTCGCTTTGGAGAGCGACGACGAGCGCTCCAGGGGGCGTGCGGGCCCGCCAGCGGGCACTAACCTCGCACTCCATGCCGGCACTTCTCGAGGGAAAGCGCATCCTGGTCACGGGGGTACTCACCGACGACTCGATCGCCTACGGGGTAGCAGAGCTGGCCCAACGCGAGGGTGCGGAGGTAGTGCTGAGCAACTTCGGTCGGGGCCTTTCACTGACGCGGAGGGTCGCCAAGCACCTCCCCGTACCGCCGGACGTGCTCGAACTGGATGTGACCGTGCCGGAGCAGATCGAGGCCGCCGCTGCTGAGCTCCTGCAACGTTGGGGCGCTCTCGACGGCATGCTTCATTCGATCGCCTTCGCCCCCCAGTCCTGCCTAGGAGGCGGGTTCATGGAGTCTCCCTGGGACGACGTTAGCGTTGCCGTCCACGTTTCTGCGTACTCGCTCAAAGCGCTGGCAGCAGGGTTCCTCCCCCTTTTCAAAGCGGCAGGGGGCGGTGCCATAGTCGGCCTCGACTTCGACGCAGGAGTCGCCTGGCCGGGTTATGACTGGATGGGGGTGGCGAAGGCGGCCCTGGAGTCCACGGCGCGGTACCTCGCACGGGACCTCGGCCCGGACCGTGTCCGCGTCAACCTCGTCGCGTCCGGACCGGTCCGGACGATCGCCGCCAATGCGATACCCGGTCTGTCGGTCTTCGAGGGGGTCTGGGACGAGCGCGCCCCGCTCGGTTGGGACATCTCGGACTCGAGCGCGGTCGCCAAGGCTTGCGTTGCACTCCTATCCGACCTCTTCCCTGCCACGACCGGTGAGATCATCCACGTCGACGGCGGCTTCCACGCCATGGGGGCCTGAGTGGCCGTCGCCCCGGGCCGGGTCGTGCTTGTGACCGGCGCCAACCGCGGCATAGGGCGGGCGGTGGCGGCCACTTTCGCCGCTGGCGGGGACCGCGTCGCGGTGACCACGCGTTCGGGTGAGGTCGAGGGCTTCTTCAGCGTGCTCTGCGACGTCACCGACAGCGGCGCAGTCGACAAAGCCGTGGGCATGGTCGAAAGCGAGCTGGGCCCGGTCGAAGTGCTCGTGGCCAACGCCGGCATCAACGACGACAAGCTCCTGCTCCAAATGGACGAGGAGTCCTTCGCCCGGGTGCTCGACACCAACCTCGTCGGGACCTTCCGGGTGGTGCGCCGCGCGCTGCCGAAGATGCTCCGCCAAAGGAAGGGACGGATAGTCCTCATATCTTCGGTCGTGGCGCTCTCCGGTGCCGCGGGCCAAGCCAATTACGCAGCGTCCAAAGCTGGTTTGATCGGGTTCGCACGGAGCCTTGCAAGGGAGATCGGGAGCCGCAGCATCACGGTGAACGTGGTAGCCCCTGGTTTCATCGAGACGGACATGACAGCCCAGCTGAGCGAAGAGCGCCGCGGCAACGTCCTTGCCCAGGTCCCGCTCAAGCGCTTCGGGATGCCCGACGAGGTTGCCGGGGTGGTGCGATGGCTCGCTTCAGAGGGCGCCAGCTACGTGACCGGCAGCGTGGTCCCGGTTGACGGCGGCCTGGGTATGGGCCATTGACGTTCCCCCAACCAGAGGACATCCTCCCTCATCGGCCACCGTTCTTGTTCGTAGACGAGATCACCGCGCTCACCCCTGGTAAGAGCGCGAGCGGCCTCTGGCACCTGATCGGCACCGAGGACTTCTTTCGGGGCCATTTCCCGGGGCGCCCGCTCCTGCCCGGTGTGCTGATGGTGGAGGCGATGGCCCAACTGGGTGGGATCGCTCTGCTCACCGACGAGCGCTACACCGGCGGCCTGGCCCTGTTCGGAGGCATCGACAAGGCTCGCTTCCGGCGCCAGGTCGGCCCGGGCGACACGCTGGAGATGGCGATAGAGCTCGACCAGCTGGGGGCCAACGCCGGCAAAGGTCACGGGACGGCGACGGTCCAGGGAAAAATAGCAGCGACTGTGTCGATGCTGTTCGTCATTGCGCGGGCCTGAGAGGGCCAAAAGAGGCCCTCGAAGCAAGTCTTTCATCGGCCAGTCACCCGCTGTTTACCTGGAAGTCGCCCAATTGTCAGCTTGACGCCCGACACTTGGGAGATCGCCGCCAAGCAGCATGTACCGGTGACCACGCCTGTGCCGGTAGCAACACCCCCCGCCCAGGAAGACAGCCAGCCCGGCGTGCTGCGGCCGAAGGTTGGGACCGCGGTGATGGTCGCCCACGCGCTCGGCGCCGGCGCGGTGCCAGCCGACCTCGAGGGAGCAGGTTTCGAGGTTGTCGTCGCGACAGATGGCGAGGCTGCCATGTCCTGGGCAGGCAGCGCTCGGGCCGACATAGCCATCGTCGACGGGCGCTTCGAAGGCGATGGCCTAACTTTCTGCGAACGGCTGTGGGCTGCCTACCCGGGTTTCCCCGTGCTGTTCCTAGGCCCCAACGACGAGAACCTCGTCACCAGGGCCCTCGCAGCCGGCGCAGACGACTATCTTGTCCTCCCGCTTCGGCCGGCGGAACTGGTGGCCAGGGTGCGTGCCGTGCTCCGCCGTGCCCCTCACTGGGCGAGCAGCGTCAGCCCGGAGGAACGTGTGCTCCACGCCGGCGATGTCCGCCTCGACCCCGAGAGCCACGAGGTGACGCTCCGATCGGCCCGGGTGCACTTGCCTCTCCGGGAGTTCGAACTGCTCCGGCTCCTCCTGGAGAACGCCGGGAAAGTGCTCCCCCGCGCCACACTGATGAACCGCTTGTGGAGGCCTTCTGGGGCGCTCGACAGCACCAGCCTTGAGGTGCACGTCCGGCGCCTGCGCTCGAAGCTGGAAGACGACCCCGCCGACCCCAAGCGCATCGTTACAGTTCGGGGGATCGGGTACCGCTACCAGGTCGAACACTGACACGACCGGAGAGTTCACCCTGTAACGGACGGGCTGTCACCGTCCGTTAATCTGCCGTTCAATCGGGCAATCTAAGGTTGCCACGTCGTGAGAAGCGCGTCTAATCGCCAGACCTGCGGAGCAGCCGCATGAGTTCACCAATGACACCCTCAATGAGCACCGTTGTGGAAACCGGCGTCATTGATGTGGACAAGCCGCCCACAGTTACCGCCATGGAGGCAAAGGACCTGGCGCTCGGGTTCGGCTCCGCTACCGTGCTGTCGGACGTCAACGTGTCGATCCCCAAAGGCGCCATTACCGCTTTGATCGGGCCTACCGGATCTGGCAAGACAACGTTCCTGCGTTCCCTCAACCGTATGAACGACAGGGTCTCCAAGCATTGGCACAAGGGCGAAGTGCTGCTCGAAGGCTCGAGTATCTACGCGCCCGGGGTGCAACTCATGGCGTTGCGCAGGCGGGTGGGCATGCTCTTCCAGCGCCCGAACCCTTTCCCGATGTCCATCGAGGGCAACATCCTTTCCGGCGTCAAGGCCCATCGGATCGCCAACAAAGCGCACTACGGGTCGATCGTCGAAGCGCGGCTTAGGGAGGTCGGTCTCTGGGCGGCCGTTTCCAACCGGCTCAACACGTCGCCTTTCAACCTCTCCGGGGGACAGCAACAGCTCCTGTGCCTCGCGCGTGCCCTCGCAATTGGCCCCGAGGTCCTGCTCCTCGACGAACCGACCTCTTCTCTGGACCCGGTCACCACCGAGAACATAGAGGCGATGATCCGCAGCCTGGCGCCCGCAGTGACGATCATCATCGTGACTCACAACCTGGGCCAGGCCAGGCGGATCTCCGACAGGACCATCTTCTTCTACCAGGGGAAGCTGGTCGAGTTCGACGAGACCGAGAAGCTCTTCGAAGATCCAAAGGAGCCCGAAACGGCCCGGTATGTCACCGGCCGAATGGGCTGAAGTACTGCCCGGATAACGGCGCCGGGTAGCAACTCAGAGTAGGTGGCGCCGCGCCTACTAACCCCTGCAAATAACCGCCCTTTGTACAAGCGCGCTCCTAGGAGGAACACGCCCAAATGTCAATTACAAGCCCATCCTACGTACGGCGGCACAAGGCCCTGCTGGCAGGCGTGGCCATCATCGCCGGGATACTTGGTACGGCCACTACAGCAGTAGGGGCCTCCGCTAGCACCAGCACCAAGTCGGCGTCTTCGGTCGCGATCGCCTTCAAGACGAAGCCCAAACCGAAGCCCAAACCCAAGCCGAAGCCCAAGAAAAAGACGACGCCAACCACCGTGCCGAGCACCACTCCCGTGACCGATCTGACGCCCCCTAACGCCTCGGTCGGCCTCACCGAGGAGGGCAGCACCTTGCTGCTCCCGCTCTTCGAGCTGTGGTCTGACGCATACCATCAGCAGTACTCGAACATCTCGGTTACGCCCGGTGGTGGTGGCTCAGGTAAGGGCGTTTCAGACGCGGCGAACGGCGTCATCGACATCGGTGCGTCCGACGCCTACCTGTCCAGTGCGCAGGTCAGTCAGTACCCAGGCCTGAAGAACATTGCGCTGGCCATTTCGGCTCAGATGATCAATTACAACATTCCCTTCCTCAAGCCCGCGGGCACGCACCTGGTACTGTCGGGGTCGGTGCTGTCGCAGATTTACCAGGGCAAGATCACAGAATGGAACGACCCGGCGATCACCGCACTCAACCCGAACGCGATCATCCCGTCGCTCCCGATCGTCACACTGCACCGCTCGGACTCCAGCGGCGACACGTTCATCTTCAGTTCGTTCCTGTCCGCCGCCGACCCCAACGGCTGGGGCAACAACATCGGCTACGGGACGAGCATCTCGTTCCCTGCGATCTCCAACGCTCTCGGCGAGAACGGCAACGGTGGGATGGTCTCGGGCTGCCAGGCCACCGCTGGGTGCATTGCCTACATCGGCATCAGCTACCTGCAAAAGACACAGGCAGCCGGTCTTGGTGAAGCTGAGCTCGTCAACGCTTCTGGCAATGCCGAGCTGCCCACGGCGGCATCGATATCCGCAGAGTCCCAGGAGCTCGCGAGCAGCACTCCTGCCAACGAGGCACTGTCGATGATCTACGACAAGGCTTCCGGCGGTTACCCGATCGTCAACTACGAATACGGGATCATCCCGCCCAAGGAGCCCGACACCAACACTGCCGCGGCCGTGAGGGCGTTCCTCTATTGGGCAATCGACCCGGCCAAGGGGAGCTCGCCCACCTTCTTGAACCAGGTCAACTTCCAGCCGCTGCCGACCGTGGTCGCCGACCTGTCGGATAAACAGATCGCTTCGATCACCAACTAGCAGCGGACCTTTTACAAAGTGGCCCGCTCCCGCTCTCAGGATTGGGAGCGGGCCGCTGCCCTCCCAAATCCACCGGTCAAAGGACACGGACGAGTACCAATCCATGGCGATCACGACACCTGACCAGCTACCACCTCTTCCGACGGGACCACCCCCGATCGTGTTAGAGGGTGCCCCTGCCAATTCGTTCCGTAATTTCAGTCAAGAGAAATTGCCGCGCCTCGTGACCGGGTTTGTCGCTACGGTCCCGGTTATCGCGCTCCTAGCCGTTTTAGTGGTGCTGTTCTGGAAGGCGTACCCTGCGATCAGGTACAACGGGTGGGGGTTCCTTACCCGGACGACCTGGCGGCCGGGCAATGCATACGCCAACGCGGTGAAAACTGGTGGCGTCCTCCACCCGGTTGCCGTCAGCTACGGCGCGCTGCCTCTCGTCGCCGGAACTCTGGAAACCTCGGCCATTGCACTGATCTTGGCAGTGCCAGTGTCCGTTGGGACTGCCCTTGCGGTGGTGGAAAAGCTCCCCCGACGCGTTTCCAATGCCGCTGGCCTGTTCCTCGAGGTGATCGCGGGCGTACCGAGCGTTGTGTTCGGCCTCTGGGGGGTGCTCACCTTCGGTCCGTTCTTGGCTCACCACGTGTCGCCCTTTGTCGCTGACCACATGCCCGACGTCCCAGTGCTCGATTTCTTCCGCGGGAACGTCGGTTACGGGGAAGGCCTTCTTGCTTCGGGCATGGTGCTCGCCATAATGATCGTGCCGATCGTGGCGGCGACCACTCGAGACCTGCTCCGCACGGTCCCTCGCCTGCCAAAGGAGGGTGCGCTCGCGCTCGGGATGAACGACTGGGAGGTCGTCAGGAAAGTAAGCCTGCCGTGGGTACGCTCAGGGATAATCGGGGCGGCCGTCCTCGGGTTGGCAAGGGCGCTCGGCGAGACGATCGCCGTCGCCATGGTCTCGGGCACGATCCTGGGCCAAGTCCCTCCTAACCTTTACGAGGGGATGAGCACCATTGCTGCCACTATTGCCCAACAACTCGACGGGGCCCTCTCCGACGGTACGGGCTTCGAGGTGCGGACCCTCGCTGAGTTCGCCCTCGTGCTCGTTGCGATCACCCTGCTCACGAACCTCGGGGCTCGTCGTTTGGTCCGCAGAGCTGCATCGACGGCCCTGCCCGTAGGCCGGGGGGTATAGCGATGGCGACTGAAGCTCCGGGACCAGGTGGCGGTCTGTCCGAAGGCCTCGATCTCTACGGCCGGCCCCCGTGGACCAGGTTGGCGAAGGGTTATCTCGGTTGGGGCCTGTGCGGGTTAGCCCTCTTGCTCGTCGCAGCGCCGCTGGCGTCGGTCCTGTGGGGCGTGATCGGCCGAGCCCTCCCGGTCTGGCACTGGAGCGTCCTCACCGAGCGGACCACAGCCACTGGCGGCGGGCTGTCCGATGAGATCCTCGGGACACTGGAGATCGTCGTCGGCGTCGGCATCATCGCTGGGATCGTGGGGGTCCTGTCCGGGATTTACCTTTCCGAGTACGCCAAGGGGCGTTTTGGCTCGTTTCTTCGCGGAGCTTCGGAAATCCTCGCCGGGATCCCATCGATCGTGCTCGGTTACGTGGCCTACATAGCCCTCGGGATCGGCCTGCATTGGGATTTCTCCCTTGCCTCGGCCCTGATTGCGCTCTCGGCACTCACGGTGCCATATATCGCCAAGGCAACCGAATCCGCTCTGCGGTCGGTGCCCACTACCTACCGCGAGGGTGCCGATGCGCTCGGGATGGCCCCGATGCGCTCGCTTTCCAGGATCACCATGAAGGCCGCTTTGCCGGGGATAACAACGGGTATGCTCGTGGCGCTGGCAATATCCGTCGGCGAAACGGCGCCTTTGTTGTACACCGTCGGCGAGTACACCACCTACGGGCCGACCGTCCATCTGACGCATATGTCGGTCAGCTACCTGACTTGGGTTGTGTACGCCTACAACCAGGGGACGTTCCCGCAAGCTCTGTCCTACGACGCCGCCTTCATATTGATGGTGATCGTCCTCCTGTTGATCATCGGTTCACGCCTGATAGTGAGCATGACTCAGCGCAACACCGAAAAGAACTAGGTCCCGGCCCGCCCTGGCCCCCAGCCCCGCACCGGTACGATGAGTTCGTGAGCGAAGCGGCCGACGCGGTCAGCACTGTCCAACAAGAGGCGGCCCAACTGAGTCGCCGCGGTGCATCGCGACCCACTGAGCCGGGAGCTCGCAACGTACCAGCCGAAGCCGTCGCCAACACAGCGGACACGGACTCAGTTGTCGAGGCCGCAGGACATTTCCGCATCTATCTAGGTGCCGCTGCGGGGGTCGGCAAGACCTACGACATGCTCAACGAAGGTAAGCGTCGCCTGGAGCGCGGCACAGATGTCGTGGTGGGCTTCGTGGAGTGCCACAAGCGCCCCTTGACTGAGAAGCTGCTGGAGGGCTTCGAGGTGGTCCCCCGCAAAGTCGTCGACTATCGGGGAAGCTGTTTCGAGGAGATGGACCTCGACGCGATCCTCGCCCGCCACCCAAAGGTCGCTCTTGTTGACGAGCTGGCCCACACCAACGTGCCGGGCTCAGGCCGCCACGCCAAACGTTGGGAGGACGTGCTGGAGCTAGTCGACGCTGGCATCGACGTGGTCTCGACGCTCAACATCCAGCACGTCGAAAGCCTGGCGGACGCCGTCGAGCAAATGACCGGTACACATGTCCGCGAGCGCGTCCCTGACTGGGTGCTGCGCAGGGCCAACCAGCTCGAGCTGGTCGACTCCTCTCCCGAGCAACTGCGCCGGCGCATGTTGCACGGCAACATCTACCCCCCTGACAAAGTCCCCTATGCGCTCACGCACTTCTTCCAGACCGACAACTTGATCGCGCTCCGAGAGCTAGCGCTGCGCTTTCTCGCCGACGAAACCGAAGAGGAGCTCCTGGAGCACCTGCACCGGCACAGCGACAAGCGGCTGTGGGAGACGAGGGAACGGATCCTCCTGGCATTAGCCGGCGCACCCGGCTCGGACGTGCTGCTACGGCGTGCAGCCAGGCTGACATCGCGTTCCAAAGGCGAGCTCAACGTGGTCCACATAACGGACCCGGAGGCCAAACCAGCCAAGGACAAATCCCTTTTCGAATCGCTCCGCACGCTGGCAAGCGACCTCGGCGCGCACTGGTACGAGCTCGTCAACACGGACCCCGCAGAGGCTATTACCAGTTTCGCCAAGGAGCACCAGATCACTCAGATCGTTCTCGGCTCGAGCCAGAAGAGCCGTTGGCAAGAACTGTTCGGAGGCGGGGAAATCGTCCGCAAAGTTATCCGCCGGGCCAGTGACATGGGCATCGACATCCACGTGATCGCCCGGCGGGAGCTGCCGGCGGGCGACGACCACGGCTCAGAGGCGATCGAAGAAAGCTGAGGTCCCCGGTCGTCCCTAGCACCGCCTGGCGTGTCGCTAGCGCAGCTTCGAAAGGGCGACGTTCAGCTGGAGGACATCGACGTAGCTGCTCCCGAGGAAGCCGAGCTGAGCGCCGTGGCTCTCCTTGTCGACCAGAGCACGTAGCATCAAGGCGGAAAGACCGGTTGCCTTTGAGACCATCGGGATCTGGACGATGGCGTCCTGCGGTGTAATGTCGGGGTCGTAGCCGCTCCCCGATGTCGTCACCAGGTCCGGCGTTGGGTCGACACCGAGCTTGTGCCAGTAGGAGACTAACGCTTCGGTGTTGGCAAGCAGGACCGCCGACCGCGGCCCAAGGTTGCTCGCCGCCGATTCACCGTTCACACAAACAGGCTTTTTCGTCCAATCGGAACAGGCGACAAGGGGGTTGTCCCCGTCGCCAGCGTAGGGGCCCGTGTCGTCGGGACGGCCATGGAACCATTGCGGGCAGTCCTTTTGCAGGCCTATGCCCTTGCAATCCGACCAGTTCTGGCCAATAAGCGTTGACCCGTTGGCGGTGATCGAGCCGTCTGCTTTGCTCTTGAAGGCGACCTGGGCGAGCCCGGTGCCGACGAGGGCGTAGACGAAGGTGAACACAATGGCCACGAGGCTGAAGAAGAACGCACGGCGCAAGTTGAGCAACATCAGAGGGCCTCTCTTAGTACCAGTGGATCGCGACCAGGAGCAGGTCGATGAGCCATATGAAAAAGAACGGGGTGATGATCCCGCCGACGCCGTAGATGCACACGTTGCGGCGCAATATTGCGGCGGACGATGCGGGGCGGAACTTCACTCCCCGCAGTGCGAGCGGGATCAAGGCGACGATGACCAAAGCGTTGAATATGATGGCCGAGAGCACCGCAGACTGAGGGTTGTGCAGGTGCATGATGTTCAGCTTGCTTAGCACCTTGGCGTCGCCTACGGAGAACAGTGCTGGGATGATGGCGAAGTACTTCGCCACGTCGTTGGCAATCGAGAAGGTCGTTAGCGAACCGCGTGTTATCAGGAGCTGCTTGCCGATCTCTACGATGTCGATGAGCTTGGTCGGGTTCGAGTCGAGGTCGACCATGTTGCCGGCCTCTTTTGCCGCCGTGGTGCCGGTGTTCATAGCCACGCCAACGTCGGCTTGGGCTAGTGCCGGCGCGTCGTTGGTGCCGTCACCTGTCATCGCGACGAGCTTGCCGCCCTCTTGTTCGGCTCTGATCAGGTCCATCTTCGCTTCGGGGGTGGCCTCGGCCAAGTAGTCGTCGACACCAGCTTCCTGGGCGATGGCGGCAGCAGTCAGCGGGTTGTCGCCTGTGATCATGACCGTGCGGATGCCCATCTGGCGCATCTGGTCGAACTTTTCGTGGATGCCTTGCTTTACAACGTCTTTCAGCTCGATGACGCCGAGGATTTTCTTGCCGTCAGCCACGACCAATGGTGTGGCGCCTGAGCGCGACACGCTTTCGACTATCGGGTCGAGGTCCGGGGGTACCGTGCCGCCTTGCTCTGTCACCCAGCGTTTCACGGACTCGGCAGCACCTTTTCGGATCTGCTGGGCACCTATATCGAGGCCCGACATACGGGTCGTCGCAGTGAAGGGGACGAAGGTATGCCCCTCTCCCAGGGCGCGTTCGCGTATATCAAACCGCTCCTTGGCGAGAACGACGATCGAACGGCCCTCGGGGGTCTCGTCCGCAAGGGACGCGAGCTGGGCAGTGGCGGCCAGTTCCTGTTCGCTTTGGCCCGCTACGGGCAAGAACGCCGACGCCATGCGGTTGCCGAGAGTGATCGTTCCCGTCTTGTCGAGCAGCAACGTCTGCACGTCACCAGCAGCTTCGACGGCACGACCGCTCATGGCGAGCACGTTGCGCTGCACAAGGCGGTCCATCCCGGCGATGCCGATGGCCGACAGCAACGCGCCGATCGTCGTCGGGATCAAGCAGACGAGGAGCGACACCAAGATGACAACCGACACGGTCGCACCTGCATAGGCGCCGAAGGGCTGCAGCACCACGACAACAGGCAGGAAGACGATCGTGAGCACAGCAAGCAGGATCGTGAGGGCGATCTCGTTGGGGGTCTTCTGACGGTTGGCGCCTTCGACGAGGCCGATCATGCGGTCCAAGAACGTGTGGCCGCGCTCAGCGGTGATCCGCACGACGATACGGTCGGATAGCACTTTTGTGCCCCCCGTGACGGCGGAACGGTCTCCGCCCGACTCACGGATCACCGGTGCAGATTCCCCCGTTATAGCTGACTCGTCGACCGAGGCGATACCTTCGATGATCTCCCCGTCGGAGGGGATGATGTCGCCGGCTTCGCACACTACAGAGTCGCCCTTACTGAGAGACGCTGCGGGGACCCGTTCCTCGGTGCCGTCCGGCAGGAGGCGGCGGGCCAGGGTCTCCGACCGCATCTTGCGGAGCGTCTCGGCCTGTGCCTTACCGCGGCCTTCGGCCATCGCCTCGGCAAAGTTGGCAAAAAGCACAGTCAGGAGCAGCCAGATCGTGATGCTCCAGTCAAAGAGGCCCGGGTT
>Ga0302180_10003344_pt1 | contig 12149 bp, 11 predicted proteins | sample I_Palsa_E3_2_FD_200575 | JGI IMG/M metagenome (GOLD analysis project Ga0302180, IMG submission 200575) | Peat permafrost microbial communities from Stordalen Mire near Abisko, Sweden - I_Palsa_E3_2 | ecosystem: Environmental > Terrestrial > Soil > Palsa > Peat permafrost | place: Sweden... | reverse complement strand
TTGCGTAGGCAAAGCTCCTACCGCTGTAGGCTTTCCCTATGAGGGAGAGGAACGGCAGCTACGCGAGCCAACTGCGGCAGGAGCTTTGCCTACGCAACCGGCAGTACGCTGTCGGCTGTGCGCACGTAGAGAGCTATGGTAGACAGCCGGTGATCGTCTACGCACCGGATGACGGGCGCCACGGGAACTTCTTCGACCCAGCGTATGCAGCGATTTACGCACGGCCGGAGTTGTTGCAGCGGCTGAACAAAATTCATGCGCAGGCGGCGCGGTCGTTGCCCAGGCATGAGGCCGGCCGGCGATGGTGCGAACTGGACTCCTCGACCAGTTCAGACGCTCTGTTGATGAATGTTTTTTGCACGCCGGGGGTGGTGGAGTCGCCGAGGGTGCGCCAGGCCTTGGGACTCGCGGAAGATGAGCCTCCGGTCTTTGGATGGAAGGCGCGCGTACCGCTCAAGAACGGCCGTGGGGACCGCACTGAAGTGGACTTGCGGTGGGGCGGCTTGATGGTTGAGGCCAAGTTGACCGAGACGGATTTCCAGACGCGCTCCGCTGCGGTAGTCGAGGGCTACCAGGACTTCGATGAGGTATTTGATCGGGAACTTCTGCCGAGAGTCGAATTGAAGACTGCAAGGCAGAAGGCTGCGGTGGAGTTTCCCGAAGAGTTCTCTCAGGAGTGGGAAGCGAGCGATCTCTCGGACGATGAGATCAATGCGAGGGCCAGAATAGCGAATGCGCATCAGGCAGCGATTATGGCTCAGGAAGCGGCGAAACAACCCTGGGAGCCGGGCTACGCGGGTTATCAACTGATCCGCAATGTGCTAGCGGCCTACGCAACGGGATGCAGCTTTTGCGTGCTGCACGACCAGCGAAGGCCGGATCTGCGCGAGGCCTGGTTTCAGGTGATGGCGGCGGTGCGGAGCGCGGAAATGCGGGTGCGCTGCAAGGTGCTGACCTGGCAGGAGCTGGCTTCGCTGCTTCCCGGACCGTTGCAGGAGTTTCTGGAGCGGAAGTACGGGATTGCACACGCCGGTTGATCGGAGCCGCTAACAATTGCGGGCTCTGATCTGCGGGAACTGATCTGCGAGGCGCCAAACGCCGCTCGTGAGAACGGGAACACTTCGCCTGAGTTCAGATTTTGTGACTTGCAGTTATCCGTGACGCGAATCACATTCTATCGATAACGATTTTCCGTAGGATCATCAGCAGAAACTCCCTATTCCCCATGGGAACGCCGCGCTGGCGTTATGAAGGAGCTGTGCCGATGCCTGGTTTTCCGATTGTCGATCCCATTCCGCTTCCCGCCCCGGTCTGGCTCTTCAAACTGCTGCACATCGTAACGCTTTCGCTGCATTTCGTAGCTATGGAGACTCTCGTTGGCGCGTTATTGATTGCGGCGCTGCTGAATCTGCTGGGGCGGTCTGGATCGACCAATCTTGCGGCCGGAGCGATCGCGCGAAGGCTTACGGTGGTGATGACCTACGTGATCAATCTGGGCGTTCCTCCGTTGCTGTTCGCGCAGGTTCTTTATGGACGCGCAATCTATACCAGCAGTGTGCTGATCGGCGCGTATTGGATCAGTGTTATCCCTGCTCTGGTGCTGGTTTACTGGCTGCTATATCGCTTCGCTGCGGGCATCGAAGAGGGCCGAAAAGTATGGTGGATGGCTCTTTTGGCGTGGATCATTACCGGCGGGATCGCGGACGTTTACACCACCAATATGACGCTCATGCTTCGACCCGAAGTCTGGCAGAAGATGTATTCGGCCTCACCGCTTGGCACGCATCTGCCAACGGGCGATCCGACAGGGTTGCCGCGCTTTCTCTTTATGCTGATCGGCGGTTTCGTGGCGGCTGGCCTGTGGCTGATCTATCTCTCGGGCAGAAAGAGCTTTGTCGAAGTCGACCGGCGATATCTGTCGGTGCTAGGCGGGCGCATCGCCGGCATCGGTTCAATAGGACAGCTGATTGCCGCGTATGCGGTCTATCACGCACAGCCCATCGTCGTTCAGGCGGCGCTAAACGAACATCTTCTCTACAAGATTGCAGGGTTAGGTTGGCTGTTGCTTGAAATGCTGATCCTCATCTTTGCGGGATTCGTCGCAATCTCGCGGCCAATGGGCGCAGAGACCAGTTGGGTGGCGGTGCTGTTGTCTTTCCTGTCGATCGCGCTGATGACGCTTTATCGGGATGGCATTCGCGACTTCACGCTGTTGAGCAAAGGCTACGACGTTTGGCAGCGGACAGTAGTTACAAACTGGAGCGTTGTCGGGCTCTTCCTCGTGCTCTTTGTCGCAGGACTGGGCATGGTGGGCTGGTTGATTTCAGTGGTGGCGCGGGCCGAACGCGTAATGGAAAGGGCGATCTGACCATGAGTGACGTTGTGATTGCAAAGCCGGAGATAGAAGAAGTAGAGCCGACGCGGACGCGAAGGGCGTTTGTAGCGGCAGCGGCTGCTGCTGGACTCTGCTACGCGGGCGCAATGGGCTATCCGATTTATCGCTATTTGGCTTCTCCCGCGGAGATGGCTGCGAATGAGTCGGCGGTTGTTGAAGTCACGCTCAAAGGCGCGCAGACGCTGGCGCCGGCATCCGCTCTGATGTTCAAGTTTGGTAGCTCTCCTGCGATGCTCATTCACGGTGCGGACGATTCATGGGTGGCCTTCAGTGCGGTGTGTACGCACCTGGGATGCACGGTGCAATTTGAGCCACAGATGAATCGAATTCACTGCGCCTGCCACGGCGGCGTGTATGACACGCATACAGGCAAGAATGTGAGCGGTCCGCCACCCAAACCCCTGACGGCCTACAAGGTCAACGTCGGCGTGGACGGCATCGTGGTATCACGGACTTGAAAGACCAGGCTTGCTAAAGCGGTCTTGCGGGATTTGACAGACAGATGCAGAGAAGGGTGAGGGGCATGACTGGTTCGATCTATAACTGGGTGGACGAGCGGCTGGGTTTGACCGAGGCTATCGCCTTTGCGCGGCACAAACGAGTGCCGGTGCATGCGCAGTCGTTCTGGTATTACTGGGGCGGAATCTCGCTGTTTCTGTTCCTGATTCAGGTGTTCACCGGCATTCTGTTGCTGGTTTATTACCGGCCTGGCTCTGAAGCCTTTGAGAGCGTGCGCCAGATCACCTATGTGATGCACTTCGGATGGCTGATCCGTTCGGCGCACTCGTGGTCGGCGAACCTGTTCATGTTTGCGGTTCTGGTGCACATGTTCTCGGTGTATTTCATGAAGGCGTATCGCAAGCCGCGCGAGGTGGGCTGGCTCACCGGGATTGCGCTATTGTTCCTCGGCGCGCTCTTTGGATTCAGCGGCTACCTTTTGCCAATGGATGAGCTGAGCTACTTCGCGACCAAGGTGGGTTTGCAGATTCCAGCATCGATTCCACTGCTAGGGCCATTCACCGCGACGATTCTGCGCGGCGGTCCGGATGTGAGCGAATTCACAGTGCAACGCTTCTTTGCTTTGCATGTGGTGATCCTGCCGTTGCTCTTCTTGCCGCTGCTGGGTCTTCATCTTTGGCTGGTGCAGAAGCATGGAAACGCGTCGCCTGAAAGTGAGTTGGCGAAGCCGCTAGCGAAGCGCAGGAGCGTTCCTTTTTTTCCCAATTTTCTGCAGAAAGATCTGGCCATGTGGCTGATCTCGCTCAATGTGCTTGCCTTGCTGGCGTCTGTGTTCCCGTGGGACCTCGGCAAGCAGGCTGACTCCCTGACGCCCGCCCCGGTTGGGATTCATCCCGAGTGGTATTTTATGGCCCCCTTTCACATGCTCAAGATCCTCGGCAGTTTTCTTCCTGGTGAGTCAGGCGAAGTAATTGGGATTCTGCTCTTCACCGTGGGGCTCGCGCTGTGGGTCCTAATTCCGTTCTACGACTCGGAGAACGTCGCAGGAACGCGCGGAAGGGTGGCGCACTACTTCGGCATCTTCGCGGTGACTGCGTTGCTATTGACCACAGCGTTGGGCTACTGGGGCGTTCGATAAAGATCCGTTTGACAAAGACCGGTTCGAGAGAAGAGAGCTAAATGAACTATCCGTTTTGGGAAGTACCCTTTATCGGCAGCGGGTGGGTGATCGGCATGATCGCCATCTTCCACGTGATGATTTCGCAGTTTGCTGTGGGCGGCGGCCTTTGGCTTCCGATGGCGGAGCGCAAGGCGCTGAAGGAGAATCGCTCCGACTGGATGGCCGAACTGAAGAAGCATGCCCGATTCTTCCTGCTCATCACTGCCGTCTTTGGCACTGTGAGTGGAGTGGGTATCTGGTTCGCAATTGGACTGGCGCAACCCGAGGCCACGAGCACTCTGATTCACAACTTTGTTTTTGGCTGGGCCATGGAGTGGGTCTTTTTCCTGGTTGAGCTCACGACGATTGCTGTCTACTACTACACCTGGGGCCGGATACCGGACAAGCTGCATCTCAAAGTAGGCTGGGTGTATGCTGGCGCTTCTTTTTGCACGCTGGTGATTATCAACGGCATTCTGACTTTCATGCTTACTCCCGGCGAAACATGGCTGGGAGTCGCCGGCACGGGCGCTGAGGCGAGCAAGTTCTGGAATGCATTTTTCAATCCCACCTACTGGCCAAGCCTGGCAATGCGAACGTTGGTTTGCATCTCGCTGGCCGGCATTTGGGCCTTGATCACCGGCGCGCGGATCGATGGCGACAAGCAGCCGGCATTGAAAGCCGGCTATCTGCGCTGGACCACTCGCTGGCTCGTACCCTCGTTTGTGTTCATGCCGTTCACGTTGATCTGGTATCTGCTCATGGTGCCGGAGTCGCAGCGAGCGCTGCTCACGCTTGGAATTTCAACGATAGGCTCGGGAACTTTTTCGCAGGTGACGCGCTTGGCGCTGGTGATGATCATTACCTCAGCGACGATCATCCTGGTTGTCTATTACCTTGCCTACAAGAATCCAAAGGACTTTACGGTGGCACATGCCTGTGCGGTATTGCTGATGGCTCTCATAGCCACTGGCAGTGGCGAGCAGGCGCGCGAGATGCTGCGTAAACCGTATGTGATCGGCCGGCACATGTATTCCAATGGTATGCGGGTGAGCGCCGTAGCTGGTGCAAATCACGATGGATACCTGCGGAAGACGCTCTGGCTCAATGAAGATACGAGCGAGCATTGGGCCCAGGGCGAGGCCATGTATCGCGGGCAATGTGGATCTTGCCACACGCTGACCGGCTATCGTTCGCTGAACAGGTTTCTCGTCGGGCGAGATCGTGAGTCGATTGGCAACCTCCTGACAATGCTCCACGAGTACAAGCCGGATTCGTCCTACCGGCGATTCATGCCGCCGCTTACAGGTACTCCGGAAGAGATCAACGCGTTGGGAGACTATCTCTATGCGCAGACGATCACCCCTCAGCATGCGCCCGATACGACGTTGAAGGCGCAGAAGTAACACCGCCGTTAACCGCCAAGAAAGCAAACGATAGCCCCGCATCCACAAGTCTCTACGCCTGTGCGATGGACACCCGGATGTGGGGCTTGTTTCTGTTCGTTTGGAATCCTGCCGACTTACTCGCCCCCACCTGACATGTAGGTGTACTGAATCTTGTCGGAGTGCTTAACCGGGTCGCCAGTCAGATCGTGGGCATGCCAGACGACGCTTTCATTGGCTACCTCAGGGTGCTTGCGTAGGAACTCAAGTGCATACACCGATGCGGTCGGATCATCCTTTTGATCGGCGAAGCGCGCAGACTCGACTGCAGCCTTGTCCTTCTGGCCCAGGCGCCGATAGAGGATGGCGAGATTGTAGTGGGCGGCCAGATCGTCAGGGTCGACTCCCTGAAGTTGCTGGTATATGTCGCGCGCCTTCGGATAATTGTGCTGCTGGTAGTAGCTGAAGCCAAGTTCGCGCAGGGCATCTTTAGACCGTGGATACTTGGCAATCACAGCCTCAAGGTCCGCGACGGCTTCTTTGACCTGGCCGCCATTGCGCTCGACCAGCGCCCGGTAGTACAGCGCTCTCGGATCGCCTGGGAGCAGCGCCAGCGCCTTGGCCAGGTTGGGACGTGCATCGTCGTACTTTTCCCAGAGAATTTCGACGACAGCCATGTTGGTGAAGGCATCCGCGTAATCAGGCCGCAGAGCCGCCACTCGCTCGAAGGCGTGAACCGATGCGGCATACTGTTGCGCATCCAGCAGTCCAATGCCGTAGTTATTCCAGCGCATCCACTCCTTGTTTTCGTCAGGGCCAGGGGTAGTCGGCACATTCTCTCCCACATGGAAGGTGCGAGTCTGGCCAGCCATATCGATGACCGGCTCCGGATAGTGCTTTTCTTTCATCGCAAAGTCGATGAAGTGCTGGTCGAAACGGCGATACTTTACAGTTGTGGTAACGCTGAAAGAACCGGTCAGATCTTCGGGTATCCGGAAGCGATAGCGGACCAGTTGGCTGCGTCCCGACTGGACGGTGTTGTTGTAAGCCAGCACCCGATTATGCCAGATCTGGTGAAGATCGTTGAACTCGCCCTTGTTGTTGATGATGCGGTTGGTGAAGGAGTGGGCGGATGGATCGAGATAGCCATCGGGCTGAAGGAAGCCGCTTTCGACGAGTGTCTTGCCGGCCGAATCTCTTACGGTGAAATCCACCCAGGATTCGTAGAAGTCGCGCTGCTCTGGCACATGCGAGTGAGCTGCTCCTTTGTTCTGGATCACAACATCGGCGGTTAGGGTTTCTCCCGCGGCAAGCGAGTAGCTGGCGAGGCCAAGTGGCGCGATCAACACCGAGTCGGACGCCGTCGCTGCTGCATTTTCTTTCTCAAGCGCGAAGATGTCGACGTTGAAGACTCCATTGCGCAGAAAATCCGCCACCTTTTGTGCCTGCTCATCGAACTTGTAGTACTGGGGGATGAGGGTGTTGCCGCCCGGCCAGCGATGGCTCACCAGCTTGCCATCCTTGGCTCCGTAATCGGAAGCGGTTGTTGGCAGCGCTTCTTTCAACATGTGACAGGTCTGGCAGGTGGAGACGACGTCTTTGCGGTAGAAGGGAAGCGGCGACTGCTTGGTGAAGCTGGCCGCTTGCCATTCGTCGTAAGGAGTCATGGCGCGGAGCCACTTGTAGTCGTCGAGCGCGCGCGGGATGGCCGCCTTGTGGCAGGCCGCGCAAAACTCGGAGGTATGAAGCAGCGGGCGCATGACGGCCTTCGAATGGCGATCGAGATGCGCGAGGATTTCGCTGTCCGGCACCGCATGCGTAACCGGTTGCCCGTTTTCATCGACCATCACGGCCGGAATCCCCATGACGTAGCTGCCGGTGCCGTAGGTGGTGGTCGAGGTAATCGCATGGCAGGTCATGCATGTGACGCCTTCCTCCTCAAACGGCCGCTTGCGCGGCATGCCTTGCGACAGGTCCCCTGAGAGCAACGCGACCGGGTTGTGGCAACCCTCGCAGTGGCGCGAGAACTGCACGCCCTTCTCATCGATGAGCATGTTTACGTTCTTGAGATACCACGGAGCGCGGAAGCTGTTGGAGTGAGCCGACTGACGCCACTGGTGGTAGCTCTCCTGGTGGCAATGGCCGCAATACTGCGCTGTCGGAAAGCTCTTGGGGCTCATGAATTCGCCGTTGTAGCTGGTGGCGTTCGAGGGTAGAAATGGCGAATCCTTGCCGAAGGCATAGTTGTATTTCGAAGCGATGTGCTTGTCGTACTCGGTCGGCGGAACGGTCATCCAGGGCGCGACCGTGGGGGTCGTGACCGGCGCTTCGGGGGCGCTGCCGAAGATGCCTTCGTCGGCAGCGGCGGGGTTTTGGGATGGTGTTTGCGGCGATGTTTGGCCTTGTGGCTGTGCCGCCTGTTGCCCACTAGCCGCGTGGACATGACCCATGAGAACGGAGACTGAAAACGCCAATCCGAGGATCGAAGCAAACGCAGTAAAGGTGGCGGATGCTACAACAAGGCGAGCCTTGCGGCAGAAGTAAGCCTTACAACGGTCCGCATGGCGGAAGAGGTGGTCGTGCATCGCGTCTAGTCTCCCCAGAGAGCGGCGAATCCCCGCTGGACGTCAAAGAAAAGGCGTGGGAATCTCCATTGCGAACGATAGCAGCAGCAGCGTAAGGATTGTCATCCACCGGAGGGTGGAGACGAGGGCCTGGACGACCTTCGGTTTGAGGTCGTCAATTTTGAACCGATTGGCCATGATGTGGGACTAATCCGCAGCAGGCGCTGTCCTCAGTGTGGCGCAGCGAACGGTAAATACATTAGGATGAAGTGGAAAAAAACAGGTCTGGCTTGTGATCTTCGGCACTTGCAGTTGCCCGGTTCGGCGGCTAGGCTGGTACGGTATCTAGGTAGCGTTTTTCGACGAAATCATGTTCTCAAATCCTTACTTTCCATTGGCAGTTTTGTTCGTCGCGGCGCTAGGCTTCGGCCTGGCTCCGTTGGGGATGGCGTGGGCTTGGGCCCGGCTGTTATCCCCGGCAAAACCGAACGCTGTCAAGAACGCGATCTATGAGTGCGGACTGGAGTCGAAAGGCGATGCCTGGGTGCAGTTCCGTTCAGCCTATTACCTCTACGCGATCATCTTTCTGATTTTTGACGTCGAAGCGGTCTTCCTGCTGCCATTCGCCGTAGCATTTACGGGGCTGGGCATCGGAGCGTGTGCGGCAATGCTGGTATTTGTGTTGCTGCTGGCCGAGGGGCTGGCTTGGGCTTGGGCCAAGGGCGTCCTGACCTGGGCGTAATAGCAGGGAACTGGAACCGGAAATGGATGGAGCGGTAAATGGCTGTTGAGCCTGATTTGAAGATTGAACTCGGCAAGCAAGGCGTCTTCGTAACGACCATCAGCGAGATTTACAACTGGGGTCGCAAGAATTCCGTCTGGCCGATGCAATTCGGATTGGCCTGCTGCGCCATCGAAATGATCGCGACCACGATGGCGCGTTACGACCTGGCCCGCTTCGGCGCCGAAGTCTTTCGGCCATCGCCACGCCAAGCCGACCTGATGATCATCTCCGGAACGATCACCAAGAAGATGGCTCCCCAGGTGGTACGGCTCTACAACCAAATGGCCGAGCCCAAATACGTCATTGCGATGGGTGCTTGCGCCATATCCGGCGGACCGTTCAAGCAGGGGTACAACGTGCTCAAGGGGATTGACCGATACATTCCTGTGGATGTGCATATTCCAGGTTGCCCGCCGCGGCCGGAAGCCCTGATTCACGCCTTCATGATGCTGCAGGCAAGGATCGATGAGCAGCCGCTGACGGGCGAGGATAGGCCGCGCCATCTGAACGCCGAGGCGCAGAGCCTGTTTCCAATTCCCGCGCAGGGAGCACATGATTTGGAGCCGCCAGTGAACCGGCTGGTATGGCCGCTGCCTGCTCCGACTGCGAGCTGCAAATCCGCGGAGAAGTGCGGATGAAGACTGCCGAAGAGATCCTCGCCGCGATCAAATCAGCATTGCCGGATGCAGGCTTAGAGTTAGTGCTCAATTCCAGCCCCTGCGCCCAGCACTCATTGCGGGTTGCCGCGAAAGACATGGTCGCCGTGGCGAGCTTTTTGCGTGCCGATCCAGTGCTTGCTTTGGACTTCTGCTCCAATGCAACCGGAGTCGATTGGCCGGGCAAGGAGATCAGCGAAAAGGTCAAGGTGACCAAGGTAGTCGAAGGCGAGCAGACGGTTGTCGAAGAGACAATCAAGCGCGTTGAGCCAGGCTACCTTGAAGCTGTCTATCACTTGTTCTCGATGAAAAATGGTCCCACGGATCCAGGCGGTCCGGTGGTCCTGCGTATGCGCACCGCCAATCGGACCGACCAGGTGGAACTGCCATCGTTGACTCCGGTCTGGCGCTCTGCGGAGTTTCAGGAGCGGGAGATCTTCGATCTTTTTGGAATCGTATTCACCGGGCATCCCGATCTGCGGCGCATTCTCATGTGGGACGGCTTTGAAGACCATCCAATGCGACGCGACTATGTGGACCCCGACGATTTTGAATACGAGCCGACGCCCCATGATGAAGTGCTGAAACGTGCCGAAGCGCACAAGACGGGGGCAGTGGCATGAGCGCAACCGAACTCAAGATCTTTCGCCCACCCGTTATGGACGTCACAGAAGAAGGCGATGAACTGCTTGAAGTAGCCATGGGCCCGCATCATCCCTCGACCCACGGAGTCTTTCGCATGGACGTGGCGCTCGACGGCGAGCGCGTTGTAAAGCTGAAGCCGGTCTTCGGCTACCTGCATCGTAACCACGAGAAGATCGCGGAGAAGGCCAGCTACCTGGCCTCGATGCCCTATACCGACAGGCTCGATTACTTCTGTTCGCTGACCAACAACTGGGCGTACGCTTTGGCCGTAGAAAAGCTGGCTGGCCTGGAAGTTCCCGAACGCGCCGAGTACATTCGCGTGATCACGGCCGAGCTTACCCGAATACAGAATCATGCCAGCGCAATCGGTTTCCTGATGCAGGAGATGGGCGCAAGCGGCACTCCGCTGATGTACGCCTTTCGCGAGCGCGAAAAGATTCTCGATCTGTTTGAAGAGCTGACCGGATCGCGCATGATGTGCAACTACATGCGATTCGGCGGTTGCCGAGTTGAGCTGCCCAAGGGCTGGCTCGAGAAAGTCAAGACCATTGTCGAAGGTTTGCCTGAATTCCTCGATGAAGTCGAAGCTCTACTGACCGGCAATGAAATTCTGATGGCTCGTACGCAAGGTGTAGGCGTGCTGAAGCCTGACCTCGCCATCAATGCGGGAGTGACCGGCCCCATGCTGCGCGCCGCAGGTGTGAACTATGACATTCGAAAGATCGATCACTACGGCATCTACGATCGATTCAAGTTTCGCGTGCCCTTGGGTGATCATGGCGATATCTACGATCGCTACATGATTCGCGTGCTCGAGGCGCGCGAGTCGATTGAGATTTTGAAGCAGGCCCTCCAGGATGTTCCAGCCGGCCCGATCATGGATCCGAAGTCGAAGATTCGCGGCTTTCGTCCCAAGGTTGGCGAGGCTTATGGCCGCATTGAAGCTCCTAAAGGCGAGCTTGGTTTTTATCTGATCAGTGACGGCAGCGCCAACCCCTACCGGTACCGCGTGAGGCCGCCATCGTTGATCAATCTCACGATCCTCGAAGACTTGTGCCTTGGCCAGAACGTGGCCGATGTTGTGTTGATTTTCGGCAGCGTCGATATCGTACTCGGCGAGGTAGATCGCTAATGGAGGCGCTATGTTAGGCGAGGGTATCCTCAAAGGGCTCGGCGAAACAGCGAAGAATTTTGCCGGCAGCTTCGTATCCAAAGAGCGGCTAACGACGGTGCAATATCCCGAAGAGCGGATTGCGCCGATCGAGAACACCCGCGACTTTCCGTTCCTCGTATATGACGGCACTGACCCCATGGCCGGTCTGCGTTGCGTGGCCTGCCAGATCTGCGAAAAAGAGTGTCCTCCGAAGTGCATCTATATCGTCAAGTCCACCGACAAGAAGCCGGATTTCGTGGGAAAGATGCAGATCTACCCGGCTCGCTTCGATATCGATATCTCCGTGTGCATGAGCTGCCAGATCTGCGTCGAGGTCTGCCCCTTCGAAGCGATCAAGATGGACACCGAGTTTGAATTGAGCACCACCGACCGCTTTGGCGGATTGCTCTTCGATCGTGAGCACCTTTCGAAATCGAATGAGCACTATCACAAGATTCATCCCACAGATGCCGCCGAGGTAGACCACCGGCTCGCTGAAGAAAAAGCCAAGGTAAAGGCGAAAGCCAAGGCAGCTGCCGAGGTGGCTGCTGCAAAAGCCGCGGCTGCTGCAGCCGCACCTGCTGCTCCCGCACCAAAGACCGCTCCAGACAAGGAGCCCGGCGCGTGAGTTCAAGCCCATTTTGGACGCAGTTGGACCAGATTTTCGTGACCTTGCAGCATTGGGTTGCGAACCTCTTTCCGCACTGGCTGCAGGCGGCAGTTGCAACGGTCCTTTCCGTTGTTGGGATCATCGCAACCTTTCCTGCAATCTTCGCTCTTACGACCGTGCTCGAGCGCAAGGGACTGGGCCGCATGCAGAATCGGTTAGGCCCAAATCGAGTAGGTCCGCTCGGCATTTTGCAGCCCGTTGCGGATGGGATCAAGTCGCTGACCAAGGAAGATATCGTACCCTTCAGTGCCGATGCCGTTGTCCATTTCCTCGCGCCAG
>Ga0302180_10003340_pt1 | contig 12159 bp, 13 predicted proteins | sample I_Palsa_E3_2_FD_200575 | JGI IMG/M metagenome (GOLD analysis project Ga0302180, IMG submission 200575) | Peat permafrost microbial communities from Stordalen Mire near Abisko, Sweden - I_Palsa_E3_2 | ecosystem: Environmental > Terrestrial > Soil > Palsa > Peat permafrost | place: Sweden... | reverse complement strand
CCGCAGCGTCTCGGCCGGGATCCGCGGGCCGAGCTGCGGGATGTCGCGCTCGAGGTATGTGCGGATGAAGTCCTGGCGCCAGCGCAGGCTGATCGCATCATTCTTTGCGAGGAAGCTGTCGGGGAAACCGCCTCGAATCCACAGCTCATCCAGTTGCTCCACGCCCACCTCGGTGACGTCGAACGGCGCGAGCTCGACAAACGCGATTCTCCCCGCCAGGCTCTCGCCCGACTGGGCCAGCAGGTCGATCGCGGCGGAGCCCAGCAGCAGGAACCTGCCGGCCCCGGAGCCCTCGCGCCTGCCCTGGTCGATCACGCCGCGCAGCGTCTCGAACAGGCCGGGCGCGCGCTGGATCTCATCGAGGATCACGAGCTCCCCGGCATGGTCGGCGAAGTACAGCTCGGGCTCGGTCAGGCGAGCCCGGTCCGTCGCGGACTCCAAGTCCAGATAGACCGACGGCCGCCCGGCGGCGATCTCCAGGGCGAGCGTCGTCTTCCCCGCCTGCCGCGGGCCGAGCAGGGCAACAGCCGGCACCTGGCCCAGCAGCGCCACAACTTCAGAGGCCACCCGCCTCTCGATCATCCATGCAATTATAAACCTCCACTTCAGATTTGCACGGATAGTGGCCAGGTAGAGCGGCGCGCCCAAGGCCCTGGCGTCCGCGCCCTAGCGCCGCAGCGTCTCATGGTTCTTCGCTGTCTGCGGGTGCGGGTGGCTACTTGCGCCGCCGCCGCACGGGCGGTGGGCAGGGGACGGTCGTAGAGGCGCTCGCCTGGGAGCCGTCCTGGAAGGCGAAGGAAGCGCTGAACGGAAAGCCGCCGTGGGGGCAGTGTTCAGGCACGCCGATGCCGAGCGGATGGAAGGGCTTAAGCTTGCCGTGCACATGCTTGTAGTAGGTCAGCCCGCTGGGACCGATCATCGCGTTAACGCTGACGATCGAGACGTCCGAGCCGCCCGGCACGCTCGCGACCGGCGGCACCGCAGTCAGAAGCTGCGAGCCGAACACGCCCGAGTCGGGTAGCACTTCGCCCTGGAACACGAGCTGCGCGGACACGGGCGCCTTGCCGTTGGCGTAGAACAGCACGACCATATTGCCCTTGCTCGTCGGCGGTCCCGACACGGCCTGGATTTCGGGAATCTCCTGGCCGGAGCCGGTACCGAACGGGACTTCGACGAACGCATTGCCGGAGCCCAGGCGCGAGTTCGGCGGACAGCCCGCCACGCCCTCTGCCAGCAGCACGGCCGGCCGGCAGATCGCCAGGCCGAGCGTCGTCAGCGTGTAGTTCATCCCTGCCGGGATATACAAGGTGATGCTCGCCAGCGGCGGCGGCGCGAGCCCTTCGCTGGTCTGCAGATGAAAGCCATAGGAGATCGTCGTTGACGCGCCCAGCCTGTCGGGCGAGAACGACGCATGCAACGAAGCCCGCTCGGAGGCCGGCGCGGCCAGGGCCGTCGTGGCGCCCAGAGACGACGCGCATAGGAGCAGCGTGGTGGCGGCGGTCACGATTGCGATGCCTTTACGCACAGTTATCCTCTCCCGAGATACTACTTCCCCCGCTACGTTAGAACGCTTCGCTCAGCCTCAGCACCCTCTTGCGTTGCGATTCCCGCTAACACGAGGTTCCCGACGATTGCTGGCGCCACGCCTATATCCGCGGCAGCGAGATTTCGCCGTGCTTTAGGTGCTGCGTTTAGGTTCGTCCGCGGGATGGCAAAGAGGGCGGACAGGCGCCGCAGGGAAATCGAGAGGTTCCGAGCGTCGAACGAGCCAGAGGAGGGCACAGCTCTCGAGAGCACCACAAAGCCCTCGATACCCGGCAAGGCAAGCGAGCAGCCGCGAGCAGCCGGCACGAAGAAGACCGCGAAGCATCCGAAATCACTGACCGCATCCCTCGTCGAGCTCGCCGCGATCGTGGTGATCGCCATCCTCCTGGCGCTGCTCATCCAGGCGTTCATCGTCAAGCCCTACAAGATTCCCTCCGGCTCGATGGAACCGACGCTGGCGGTGGGCCAGCGAGTGCTGGTGAACCGCATCGGGATGGACGTCAACGGACCGCACGTCGGGGAGATCATGGTGTTCCACCCTCCCAAGGGCGCCGAGCAAGAGATCTGCGGGCCGGCGCCTCATAGGGTCACCCTTGACGGGGCGCCCTGCTCGCAGCCCGTGCCCGAAGAGGACACCGGCGTCAACTTCATCAAGCGGATCGTTGCCGGCCCCGGCGATGAAATCTACGTCGGGGAAGGGCACGCCTACCTCAGAGAACCTGGCAAGAAGACGTTCGTTCGCGAGCACGACCCGTACATCAAAGAATGCAGCGGTGTGCGGGAGTGCAACTTCCCGACCCCGATCAAGATCCTGCCCGGGCATTGGTTCATGATGGGAGACAACCGGGGCGAGTCCGACGACAGCCGCTTCTGGGGGCCGGTGCCCACTAGCTGGATCATCGGAGGGGCATTCTTCACCTACTGGCCCCCCGACCGCATCGGACCACTTTAATTACCGGTGATTATCGGTAATGCAAAAGCCGATTCTTGCGAGTGAGGGTGATGGTACAGTGAGATTCACCCGGTGGGAGCGGTGTACTCCTTGCAGAGTTCGACGATGTAACCCACGGAGCATTCCGTCCCGGCTTTCAGCTTCGCTCTGATTTCGTTGTCGTACTCTTTGGCCCGAGCTGGGCGGCCCTCGACGGAAGGACCAATGCCTATTACAATTCAGCGCATGACCGCTGAGCGTTACCCAATTCTGCGTCATGCCCTGCGCAACGGCGAGATCACCGGATCGCACAAGCCGCCGGCGAGGAGCCGGACCCTGCGAACGATCGACCTCAGTCACCGCCTTTATCCAAGACAACGCACCCATGACCAAGACATGACACTCACGATCGCCGGCACCCGCTTTGACCAACACCAGTACGACGAGCGCGGCGACGTGCTCTACCTCAACGTCGGGCCGCCACGTGAGGCCGCCCGCACGATCGCGACTCCCGAGGGCCACGCCGTCGACTACGACGAAACCGGCGCCGTGATCGCCATGACCCTCGTCAACGTCCAGTTCCTCCTCGACCGCGACGGCATGCTCACCCTCAGCCTTCCCCCACAGCACATCGCGGCCGAGACGCTGGCACCCGTGCTCGCCGACGCCTGACCAGGCAAGTCGCAGCTGGTTGGGTGAGCGTTTTCGCGCTCACCGCAGGCCGGAGCCGGTCGAGCTTATGCATGCTCAGAAGATCGCGTACTCACGGACGAGCTTTGGGAGTGAATCGGTCTCAAAGAGCAATGCGAGTAGACCTTGCTCGAGATCCTCCCCGAGACGGGTCGTCTCGCTAAACGCCGGGGAGTCCGCTCAAGAATGCCGCGGTGGCGCCTCGAGAATCCAGAGGACGTCCAGACACCGTTGAAGCAGCGGCGTGAACAGCTCTTCGTGTTCCTCGGTGAGCGGAACGTGGTGCAAGTCGGGGGACAGCGAGCTCACGTGGAGATGTCGCAGTCGGGTGCGAAACGCGTCGAGCAACTCGATGCCAGCCGCCATCGTGTCATCGACCGACCAGGCGTGCGCGATGTCGAAGCAGAACCCGGCCTCGGGCAGCACATCGAACCACCGTGAGAGCCCATCGACGGTGCATCCATCGTGCTTACCAGCATCCATGTTCTCCAGTACGAGCTTTCTCCCCAAGGACCGGTAGGGAGCTGGATCCTCCATGGTGTCCGGGTGCATCACGACCGCTTGAGCGTGGGCACTGAGCTCGAGGAGAACGTCCACGAGAGCCGGCTCGGACATCACGCGACCCTTGGACGGGCCGTGAATGCTCAAATACCGAAAGGGCAGGGGCGGATCGTCAGCCAGGTAGCTCGCGAGACCATCGATCTCGCCCTCGGAGAGCACAGAGAGCTCGATCGCAAACGGCGAGAGCTCTCGTGCCTGTCCGACTTGGGCCGGCCAGTCGCCTCGCAGATCGCCCATGTAGCCAGTCGACGCCCCCAGCGGATGATGCGCCAGCACCAGCAGGTCAGGCTCGGTGAGAAGCAGCGGGACCATGGATTCAGCCTAGCGATCCGGCCAGACAAGACATCGTAGCCATCGCAGCTGGATTACAGAGTCCTTGTAATGATCGGCTGTTCTAACAACTTTTTGTTATGACTCCCGAACCGGATCTGGGTCGATCAGCGCCAGCTTATTTGAGCGGGGCAGCTTCTTGATTCTGGCCTCCTCGCGGCGCGCGGCCGTGCGATCTGGCATCGGTAGCGCCAATGCCATCTGCACCGGCAGACGACTGGCTGTGTAGCGACTGGCCTTACCCGCCCGGTGGCGAGCCATCCGTCGGTCGAGGTCGCTGGTCCAGCCCGTGTACAAGGAGCCGTCGCGGCAGCGCAACATGTAGACCCAGGCGTCGGACACATTGGTTTATTTGAGCTGGAGGGGGTGGATACCTGCCGGCGCGGGCGTAATCGAACCTAGGCCACGGCCATGAGCTCGCGCTCGACCTCGCCCGGCGGGTCTAGACTCGAGGTCATGAGTGCAGACGAACACACTGAGGCGAACCCTGCCGAATCGGGCGGCAGTTTCGCTGGGTCGCTGCCCCACCTTGCAGACGTGAGCTGGGAGGATTTCGAGCGCGCCAGCGAGCTCGCCCGCCGCGATCTTCTCGATGGTCAAATAACGGGCAAAGACGAGGACTACGTATCGGCTGCGCCCCGAGCGGACTTCGGCCCCGGGGATTGAGCTCACGTCGCTTTAAATCGCGTGCAACCAACTACACTGACAGGGAACGCCCCGATGCGCCTCTCTCCTTCGGGATGATGCGGCCGGGCTCTCTACGTGAGGCACCCCGCCAGTGCGGCCGAAGCCGCAGTAGTACGGGTAGAACCAGTCGCGCACATCCCACTTATCGGAATGTCAGGGCTGCTCGTTGACTCCAAACATTTGAGCCATCCGGGGCGACTTATCCCCGATGTATGCTTTTGCTCATGGCCAGGAAACCGAACGGCAGACGTGAACAGAAGACATTCGAGCATCGCAAGCTGCGGCGGGCATCCAAGCGGGTGATGCAGGGAACACGTGTCGGCACCGCCAAGCACGTGTCCGGCCAGCCCCTGGCGCGAGACCTGCGCCGCCTGACGCTCGGCGACTAGCCGGGAGCGGCAAGGCTTCCCGCCCGAAGCTTCAGTCATTACAGATCTGGGTCGATCAGCGCCAGCTTGTTTGAGCGGGGCAGCATCTCAAATGCGACTGATATCGGTGAGCATGCCGGCCCTGCTTAGCGGGAACGTCAGCTGTGGAGAAAGGGCAGGTAACCCGCGAGGAGCACTTGCAAACCGACGCCCACGATGTGGACCGTTGCCGGAGAGTCGTACTCTTAGCGGATGTCGATTTCGGCAGAGGTTCTGTACAAGCCCTGGGAGAGGGCTTGAGCCCGAAGGAGGTGCTGGCGTGACGCTGAAGTGCCCGATTTGTCTTATGCCTGTGGAGGTACCGGACAGCGAGTTTCTGGAGCACCCGACGGTCAAGTGTCCTCAGGGTCACGAAGTCCCGCTCATGACGGATCGACTCATGCCGGGCGTCGAGCAGCTCGTGGAGTCGCAACAAAGCGCCGAAATAAGCGAGGATATCACTCAATGGATCGTGGGTGCGATCATTCCGGTCTTGAACGAGATGGTCGACCGATTGAGCGTTGATCTGTCCGAGCCCGATCTCACGGCGGTCTCGACGGCCATTCTGAAGGCAGCCGTCGCCGGGGCGAGGCAAGGCATCGCGTTCTTGGGCAGTCTAGAGGACGGGCCCATCGTGACTTGGCGTGGTGATGCCAACTTCGACGAATGGGCAGCGCGGTTCGGCGAGAGGGAGTCTGAGGACGAGCTAGAGTCGGACTGATGAGGCCCGTCAGCCGCGCATCGCTGAACAGCGTACGCCGAACCTGCACACCGCCCCAGTCCCCGTTGGCCGCGTCGATGCGGGTCCAGAAAGGTAGCTGATCGAGGTTGTCCCGTTTGGCTCGTCTCGTCGGAGAAGGTAACGGAGGTCTTTACGCGAGGAGCCCCTCCTGGGCGGCTCGTACCTTCACCTCGAGCCAACCACGAACGAACACGGAGCAAGCCATGTTTACCATCAACCATGTCGTCCTCACCGGGCGGCTCACGAGGGACCCCCGCCTGCATCCCCTGCCGTCGGGCAACAGCGTCTGTGAACTGCGGCTGGCGGTCAACACCAGACGCCGTGAAGCGGCGGGAGAATGGGTCGAGAAGCCCAACTTCTTCGACGTCGTCGTGTACGGCGCCTCGGGCGAGAACGTCGCCAAGCACATACACAAGGGTGGTCCCGTAGCGGTCGACGGGCACCTTGACTGGCGCAAATGGGAGACCAAAGACGGTCGCCCCGCCCAAGCGGTGCGCATCATCGCCCGAACCGTGCAGTTCCTCAGCGGCGCACCCAGCAACAACGGTCATGTCGATGACGGCACTCGAGCACTGCACGGCGTCGCCATTGAGAATGAGGAGCTCTTGGACCTCACCGACCAGGACGCGATCGCGATGGCCGCGGCCGAAGGCTGACGAGCACCGACTCAGCTCACGCTCAGACATCACGCTGCGCTCCTCGGTAGGTTGCCGCCCGGCCGCACCTCACCCGCTCCCCTCGACGTGCATCAGGTCCACCACCGTGCCCTCCGCGTCCACGAGCACTCCGATCGCGTCGAAGCGCATGCTCTGAGGCTCGGGGGTCGTATACCGCTCGTCGTCGAGCCATGCTTGCGCGACCGGGCGATATCGGGCGAGCTGACCGGCGGAGAGATAGGCCAGCGGTTTGACCGATGCCGGCGGTTGCGATCTTCCCAGCTGATGTGTCTTGACCTCGACGAAGATCAAGGTACGCCCGTCGAAAGCGATCAGATCGATCTCACCGCGACGCGTACGATAGTTGCGCGCAAGCACGGTGAAACCACGAGCCCCAAGATGATCGAGGGCGAGCTTCTCGCCGTAGCGGCCCAGCGCACGACGATGATCTCTGGGCCGACCATCCCTACCCCGCGCGGCACGAACGCTCAACAGAGAATCGAGCGAGTCACGCAGACGACCCTGACGGGAAGACATACACATACACAGGACGCTACCGCCACAAATGCAACAAACCACGCACGAACGTGACAATTCTGTGCCCGCTCACGCAACAACAACCGCCACGACAAGGTATCCGTGACATCTGGTGCGGGTGGGCCTTCAATTCGCTGATCCCGACGGCGTCGGCGATCTCACGGTTCGAAGGGCCGAATCCCCGCTCCCCCAGCTCGGCAATGGCGTCGAGCACGCACAACGTCCGGCGCGTACGCCGCACCCGAAGCTCCTGCGGCGGATCCGTCACCGGCGAGTAGTCGAAAGTCGAGCTCGAGGGCCATTCATCGCAAGTGGCAACACTCACTGCTCCGAACGAGACAGGGCGCTTATGCGCCGTTGCCTGGTCCGTTGATGATCAAAAACCAGAACGCGAAGATCACTGCGCAGATTGCGGCGGTGATTGCAAAGATCCGCCCCAGCACACCCGTGCGCTGATCGTGGCCGGCGGCGCGGCGCACGAGGATCTATGCTTCGTCGAGGCGGCGCAGGATCGCGAGTGCTCCGAAGAGGAGCACGAGCAGACCGACGAAGGCGATCAGGATGCCGAAGGAGACGCTGCCGGTGAGGTAGTCGACCTGCGAGCCGATCCACAGGCAGGCGATCGGGATCGGCCCCCAGCACAACAGGCTGAGGACCGTGATCGCGGCAAACAGCACACCAGCCAGCGAGCCGTCGATGCGTTGGCGGCGATCGCCGCCGCGCTCGGGCAGCTCGCGAAAGCGAGTCGGCGCCGTCCCGGGCCGGCGACCGACGAACAGGCCGCCACTATCGGAAGGATCGCTTCGCACAGGCATTAAGGGTTAAGGCCGAGTATTTCGAGCAGGTGATACCACGACCGCTGCCCGACGGTGAATTCGAGTTCTTCAAACCTAATAATGAGATGCTTTACGCGCGTAAATAGCTGTCTGTCGGGGGGCTGCACGTACTTGGCGGCCAGCCCCGGCGGGGGGACTTCGACGTTGATCGCTTCCACGTGCTGGTCGTATTGCAACGCGCTCTGCGGGACCGTCTGAAAGCCGCTCGCGCTCCACGAGTGCACTTCGCCGCACAGGTTCGGCACTTGCAGGGCGATCATTTCGCGCAGCCCGGTGATGTATGCGTGCATGCGGCGCGTCAGCTCGGGGTTGGTCCACCTGAGCGGGCTCACCGTCCTGATGAATCGCTGAGCGATACTCGCGTCTGCGTGATACCCGACCGCCCACAGCGCGCCGGTCAGCTCATAAGCCATTCTGCCCTCCGGTTCGTTCTCGGGCGATCCCAGGCCCGCGAGAGGGCATTCGGCGGCGAAGCGCCGATCGAGCGCCTGCAACTGCGCTTCCACGTTCGGCCAGGTTGCGACGATCGAGTGCAGAGCCGTGTAGGCGGCCACGAGCGCGGTGTGCGTAGAGGAGACATTCTCGCTGGGAGCGGCGAACGCCCGGGCAGGGGCTAGCCCAAGGACGAGGACTGCGATGAGAAGTGTCAAGTGTCTGAGCGTCATCCATCGAGTCTAGCGAGAATTTGACTTTCGTTCAAACTTCTTTGGTAAGTTGCGTTTTGTGATTGAACTTTCGTCAAAAACAGCAAGACGATAAGCACGGTATGGGCCTGCTCGACTACTACCGCCAGTTCGAGGGCATGCCTAAAGAGGAGGTCAACGAGGGCCTGCGCGCGCAGGCGGCCGAGCGCAGGCGTAAGGCGCTCACCCGTGTGGAGACGCTCGATCTCTCCCAGACCACCTGGCCCGAGCTCGCCCACCCCCACATCGTCTCAGCGATCACGTTCACCGCCCAGCGCGGCATGCAGCACTATCCCCACACGCGCGGCAGCGAGTTGCGCGGCGTGCTGGCCGAGCGCCACGGCGTCGATCCCGCTCGCCTGATCGTCGGTAACGGTTGCGCCGAGCTGCTCAGCGCCGCCACGCGCGCGCCGATCGCTCCCGGCCAGACGCTCATCACTCCCTGGCCTTCTTATCCGCTGTTCCCGATCATGGCCCGTCGCGCTCACGGCCGCCCCGTCCCGGTCACGGGCGGAGTGGATGCACTGCTGGAGGCTGTGGGTGAGCACGACACTCGCGTAATCGCGCTGGCCAGCCCCAACGATCCGACCGGCGAGCTGCTGACGGCCACAGAGCTATCCCATCTGCTCGAGGGACTTCCCGAGGGCGTCGCTGTGTTGCTGGACGAGTCGCTCGTCGAGTTCGCCGACGCACAGCCCGTGGACTCGTCGCTGGTGCTTCTGGAGCAATACCCCCAGCTGCTCGTCTTCCGCAGCTTCTCCAAGGCCTGGGGCCTTGCGGGACTGCGTGTCGGCTATGCGCTCGGGGGGCCCGGGTCGGAGGAGCTCCTTGCCGAGCTCGCGCCCGACCTCGGCGTCTCGGAGATCTCTCAGGCGGGAGCCCTGGAGGCGCTGCGCAGCTGCTCGGAGCTCGTGGCCGAGCGCGTGCGCGTGATCTCTGCCGAGCGCGTCGCGCTGAGCACCGCGCTGCGCGAGCGCCACTTCGAGGTCACCGACAGTCAGGCCAACTTCCTCTGGGTCGCACACCCCACAGTCGACGGTGGAGAGCTCGTCGCGCGCCTGGCGCGCGCCGGTGTACTCGTGGCCGGTGGAGACGCCCTCGGCGAGCCCCGCCACGTACGAATCAGTCTGCGTGACGCAGCCGCCTCGACGCGCCTGCTGCAGGCGATCGACAGGATGCTCGGCTGAAGACATAAGCTCCCCCCACGCCTCCAGCACCTAAATCCAAGGGCGCGGCCAAGCGTCGCGCCGAATTCACCGACATCGCGCTGCGCCTGTTCTCCGAGCGTCCCTACGGGAAAGTCTCGATCGACGAGATCGCCGCGGAGGCCGGCGTCGCAAAGGGCCTGCTCTACTACTACTTCGGCGACAAGCAAGGCCTCTACGTCGCCGGACTGCAACGACTAGCGGGCGAAATGCACGCGCGGATGGCCGCCGCCGCCGACTCCGCCGGCGCCCCACTCGAGCGCCTGATGCTCACGCTCGACGCCCACCTCGCGTTCATCGAGCAGTACCCGGAGGGCTACCGCGAGCTGCTCAGCGGCGCGATGTCCCACCCCGAGGTCCGCGCGATCATGGACGGCGAGCGCAACGCTCTCCTGGAGATGGTTCTCTCGGGCCTGCCACCCGAGGCGCCCAACTCTCCAACCGTCACACTGGCCGTGAAGGGATGGCAATCGTTCGTCGAAGGCGCCGAGCTGGCCTGGCTCGCCGACGGCGGAATCGACCGCGCACACCTCACCGAGCTATGCAGCCGCATGCTGTACGGCGCGATCATCGCCGCGATCGAGGTCGACAAGAAGACCTAGAAAGGCCGTGTGCGCGAGGTTCTCTTTCTTCTCGCTCGCTTCGTGGGTTGCTCGCGCGCGCGTGCGCGCGCGTCATACTGATCACCCTGCAGCGATTCTGATCACCCTGCGACGATTCGCTGGGCGTGTTGTGATCTGGCTGAGGAGTCACGGGCCACCAACACCCCATCCGCGACCTCGGCCGCCACCAGGCCTGTTCCTGATCCTTGGGCTCGAGCATCCCAGCTCTGTGACCGGCGACACCCACCCTTGTTCGGTCGACTGGTGTTGTTGTCTCCCATCCAAAACACCTGTCCTCATCCCCATCCCTCCATGTCTGCCCGCCCCCACTGACTCGCCTCAGTCGATGACGAAAGCCTCGCTTTCCTAGACGTCCTCCACCGTTATCCCGAGCTCTCTCGCAAGCGTTCCCGAGAGCTCCATGAGCTGCAACTGGTCGATGATCGCGCCACGAAGACCCAGCACAGATCCCGCGAGCCTGAGCTCCGAGCCCCGCAGGTCAACGAGCGACATCTCAGCCTTCGAGAAGTCGGCTTCCACGAGCTGACAACGGGAGAAAACGGTGGCCTTGATGCTCGCCCCCTGGAAGTCCGCAGCGGTGAGCACACAATCCTCGAAGGACACCCGCTCAATCTCGCTATGACGGAAGTTGGCATAGTCGAGCTTGCAAGCCTTGAAGCTCACCTCCTGGATCCGCGCCTCAGCAAGGTTGAGGCCGGTCAGCCGCGCATCGCTGAACAGCGTACGCCGAACCTGCGCACCTCCCCAGTCGCCGTTGGCCGCGTCGACACGCTCAGCAATCACATCGACGAACTCGACGCCCCGTAGCTTGGACTCGCCGAGATCGACGTCCGTCAGATGCACCCGCTCGACGCGTCCCGAGCCCGCGTCCACCTCGAGCAGGGACGCCGAGCAGACCCGAACATCTTCCAGCTCAAACCGTGCATCAAGCCCAGCGAGCTGAACGCTCTCAAGCTCCTCGACGTCGAGTTCGGGTGCCTGCGTGGCCCCGATTTGGTGGGGGCTTGGTTGTCGCGGGGGCATTTTGTGATGGTATTCAGCCGTCAGCGTGCGAGGACGTAGGCGCTCATTCCGGGGATCGTGAAGCGCAGCTCATCGCCTTCGACGGTGAGCGTTCCCGCTTTGATGAGGTCGTCGCGCACACTGGAGAGCTGTTTCGGCGTGCGGCCGAGCTGCTCAGCGATTGCGCGGCCGGTCGTGGGAGTTGCTGTGGCGGTGACGGCAGCTACGGCTGTGAGATAGCGCTTCTGGGCTGGGCTCGCCGCGCTCCAGCGGGCGGCGTAGAGTCCACCTTCGAGCTCCCGCTGGGCTCGGGGAAGAGCAGCCTGTGCGGCCGCGAGGTCGATCCTGCCATGGCCATTGGCTGCCCGCCAGGCGTGGTGGCCGTAGAGCTGGATCGCGTAGGGATAGCCGCCCGAAGCTTCGGCGAGGAGGATCGCCGCGTCCTTGTTCATCGGTCTTCCCGCCTCCTCGGCGGGCAGGCGCAATGCCCCCACCGTCTCCTCACCGCTGAGCAGGCCCAGCTCGTGCCATGCGCCGCGCTCGAGATAGGTGACGGAATGTTCAGGGGCGCGCATCAACGGCAAGCCAGCGATCACCACGACCACCGGCCAGCGCTCGCCGGTGCCCTCCTGCAGGAGCGCACCGAGCGCTGAAAGCTCACGGCGCGAGGCGAGATGCGCCTCGTCCAGGGTCAAGACGAAGCCGCTTTCGCGCGCGAGCGCGA
>Ga0302180_10003337_pt1 | contig 12163 bp, 10 predicted proteins | sample I_Palsa_E3_2_FD_200575 | JGI IMG/M metagenome (GOLD analysis project Ga0302180, IMG submission 200575) | Peat permafrost microbial communities from Stordalen Mire near Abisko, Sweden - I_Palsa_E3_2 | ecosystem: Environmental > Terrestrial > Soil > Palsa > Peat permafrost | place: Sweden... | reverse complement strand
CCTTCAAGGAACATTCTTTCATCGAGTTTCGTTTCTTGCTACGTTGGTTAAGCAGCCTGAGGCTAAAGGGAGAGAGAGACGATGGAATCGCTGATCTGGATTTGGATACTCTGCGCTCCGGCGGTCGCGTTTGTGGCGATGAGTTATATGTACTGAGTCGGCGGCACGTTCGTCGTGGGACCCGGCGCCGATATGTTCGGGCGCCAGTGGGGAGCCCAAAGGTTTTGGCGTAGTAAGCCGGGAGGCGCGGCAATTAGGACGCTGTCGATATTGACAGACAAGGCTCCATTCGGGGCGGCGACGAGGCTAGCAGCTTAGCCCTCGACCGGCCGGGCGAACTTGACAGTGGTTAGGCTTGTATTACAGTGTAAACGTCACGCAGACGCTACACTGGCTTGTCTAGCCACGCCTATGGACGAGGCCCTTGTTTCAGATGGACCTTTGGACCGGGCTTTCGGGTGTAGTCCAGCAGGAGTCCGCGCATTTGGAAAGCCATGATCGAGGAATTGCGCGTTCGGCCTGACATTACTCTCGCGGTCGATGGCGACGGCGTGATCCGTAGCGCGGTCTCCGCCGAAAGGCTCGCCGGCGAAGTCCTCGACCCCTGGAGAGGCTTGCCCTGGAAAGACACCTTAACTCCCGAATTGGCCAGGGAGGTCGCACAAAGCGTTGAGGAGGGCCCCAACTCGGGCGGGTCGTCTTGCTTCACGATTAATCAGCGAATGCCGAGCGGGCGCGAATTCCTGATCGAATACACGACCGTCAATCTCGGCAAGGAGGCGGGGTTCGTCGCGATCGGCAAGAGCCTCCAGGTGATTTCCGAACTCCAATCGCGTCTCGCGCTCACCCAGCAGGAACGTGAACGCGACTACTGGAGGCTCCGCGAGATTGAGACCCGTTACCGGGCGCTTTTGGAGGCTTCGGCTGAAGTGGTCGCCCTTGTTCGCATCACAAATTTGCGCGTCGTAGAAGCCAACGCGACAGCGAAGGCGCTTGGTCTGGTTCCTGGGGGCGAGTTCTACCTCGATCTGCCAGATCGCGATCAGCGAGCGCTAGACGGGATGCTTGAGGCGGTTCGCATGCGGGGTCGCGCGCCGGGCATAGCGCTCCATCTGTCGTCGGGCGCACAATGGAGCCTGCGCGGCTCCATGATCACGAGCGAAGCTGGTGGCTTCTACTTGTTTCAAATGGCTCCACTGCTCGGATCTGCGAGCGCGCTTCCCGCGCAGGAGGCCAGTCGCGTGGAGGAGCGATTTTCGGTCGAAGACTTTGTGCAGCGGATGCCCGACGGCTTCGCGATCGTCGATCGGCAGGGCCTCTTAACCCATGCGAACCACACGTTTCTGGACCTCGTTCAGGTCGGCGCCGAAGGCGCGGTCATAGGCCAGAACATCAAGCGCTGGCTGTCGCGACCTGGCTCCGGAATCGCGGTCATTCTGGATCTCGTCGAACGTCACGGGAGTGTCCGCGCCATGAAAACCACGCTCGAGGGCGAACTCGACGCGAGCACGGAAATCGAGGTTTCGGCCGCTGGCGACCGGGTAGGCAAGCCGAACTTTGTCGGCCTCGTCCTTCGCGACGTGACATTGCGGGCCCCGGCTTTCAGTGAAATGTCTGCCGAGGCGGTTCCGGCCGATACATCCAGCGATGTACCCCTTGAGAGCATGGTCAGGTCGTCGATTGAAACAATCGAGCGGAGACGGATCTTGGATGCGCTCGCTCAGACCGGAGGCAATCGAACGCTCGCGGCGAAGGCGCTCAGGCTGAGCCGACAGAGCTTGCATGCGAAGTTAAAAAAATACAGGCTGGGGAAAAGTTAGGCGTCTCCGTCAAGTCGGCCGCCACGGGAGGTCCTTTGGCAGTTGCTCAGCCGTCGTCGCCTGCTTTCGGAACGGCCGACCTTTCCAATTGCGAGCGCGAGCAGATCCATCTGGCGGGTTCAATACAGCCGCACGGAGCGTTGCTTGTCGTGCGCGAGTCGGATCAGACCATTGTGCAGGCGAGTGAAAACGCGGGGGCCTTCCTTGGTGTCGACCTCAAGCTGCAGGGCGCCCGCGTGCGCGCTCTGGGTGGCGACCTCTGGGAACAAACGCGCAGGCGCCTTCCAGAGAGCGTCGCGACGATTCCGATCGCCGCTCGATGCCTGATCGGCGCGCGAAGCGACTCGCTCAATACGCTGCTCCACCGCACCTCCGAGGGTGAGCTCGTCGTCGAGATCGAGAATGGCGGCCAATCCCCGGATTATTCCGAGGCGATCGAACGCGCGGTTCAGTCGATCGTAGCCGCCACCGCCTTGCAGCCTCTTTGCGACGAGAGCGCGCGCATCTTCAAAGAAGTGACCGGATACGATCGCGTCATGGTTTACAGGTTCGACGAAGCCGGGCACGGGGAGGTATTCTCGGAGACAAAGAAGCCCGACCTCGAAGCTCTGCTCGGAAACCGTTATCCGGCGTCGGACATTCCCCAGATCGCGCGGCGTCTCTATGAGCGCAACCGAGTGCGTCTGCTCGCCGATGTCAATTACGAGCCGGCTCACCTGGCGCCCCGTCTCTCGTCGATTTCCGGAAAAGATCTTGATATGTCGCTGTGCTTCCTGCGCAGCGTGTCGCCCATCCATGTGCAATATCTCAAGAACATGGGGGTCGCCGCGACTTTGGTCGTATCGCTGATGGTCGGAGGCCGGCTCTGGGGCCTTATTTCCTGCCATCACTATGCGCCCCGTATTCTCCATTTCGAAATGCGCGCCGTCTGCGAGCTTCTGGCCGAAGTGATCGCCACCAGAATTGCAGCCTTGGAGAGCTTCCTCCAAGGTCAGGGCGAACTCGCCGCTCGTCGTCTCGAGCAAAGAATGATCGAATGGGTCTCGCGCGATGGAGACTGGCGAGGCGCGCTGTTCGATCGCTCCCGTCCCCTGCTCCTGCCGCTGGCGGCGACCGGGGCCGCCTTGATCTTCGAGGGCGAGGTCCAGTCGACGGGAGATGTCCCGGGAACGGACCAGATCCGCGAAATCGCGGCTTGGATACGCCCGAGGCTGGGGCAAGGCGTGTTTTCGACCTCGAGCCTTGTCGCCGATGAGCCTGCTTTCGCGGGTCTCGCGGGGCTGGCGAGCGGTGTCGTTGCCGTTGGAATCTCCGGGCAAGATGATGAGATGCTGATCTGGTTTCGGGTCGAACGGGTGCGCACGGTCACCTGGGGCGGAAATCCCTTCAAGCCCCCATCCTCCGGCGACGATCCATCCGAACTTTCACCGCGCCGGTCTTTTGCGCAATGGCATCAGGTGGTCGAGGGCACCTCGGATCCGTGGACCGCTGCCGATCTAAGCGCCGCGCGGCTTATCGGCGCGAGCGTCAAGGACGTCATCGTCCAGTTTCGCGCAGTCCGCATTCTCATGGCGCAGGACCAGCTGGAGCAGGTCTTGCGCCAGGTGCGGAGTTCCGACCAACAGATCATCGTTGCGGACGCCCAAGGAATTATTCTCGAAAGCACGGCCACGTTTAACGAACTGCTCTCAATCGAGCGCGGCGCGGTGGATCGTATCGACGAGCTGGCGGACTATTTTACTGATCCGGCGGACTCGCGCCGCAAATTGAACGCGCTGCAGACTGACGGCCAGCCTTGGAGAGGCGAAGCGAGGCTCGAGACCACGCGGGGGGAGACGAAGGCTGTGCTCGTGCGAGCGGATCCGGTCCTCGCCACGTCCGGCCGCGTGCTGGGCTTTGTCTTGTTGTTCGCCGACCTGGCGGATCGCAAAGCGGCCGAGGCCGCGCGCAGGCGTTTCCAGGAGGGCATCCTTCGCAGCCATCGCAAAGTGTCTCGGGGCATCGACTTTCCCACCGAGGCGGCGCGCCAAAATCTGATGTCGGCTGTCATCGAAAACGCGCAGCTCGCCGCTCTCGAGATCACCGACGGAACAAACCTGCACGACATGCCCGCATTGCTCGAAAGTGTGAAGACTTCGGTGGCTCGGGTAGCCGAGGTGCTCGATCAGCTGGCCTTGGCGACGAAAGACCCGGAACACGCCGGTCCCGGAGGTCGATCGTGAGAACCGCGCGAGTCGAGCCTCGCGATTCGGTTTGGAGACATCCCGACAACGGGACGTCGTCGAGCATGCGGTCTCGGCTGCGCGCTGCGACGGCTCCGGCTCACGAACGAATGCACGCCCATCCCGGATTCGCCGCAGCGGCGGCCGGCGCGATTGGAATCGCCGACTATCGGCGGCTGATTGCGCGCGTATACGGGTTCCATTTGCCTTTTGAGACGGCCGCACGGGAGGCCGTCGCATCGTCCGGTTTTGATTTCGACGTCGAGGGACGGACGAGGTCACCCGCGCTTCTTGCCGATCTCAAGGCGTTGGGGGTTGAGTTAGAGACCATCGCGCGGCTTCCACTTTGGGCCCCGTCATTTCCCTTCGCTAGCGAAAGCGTCCTTCTGGGCGCGTTTTACGTTCTGGAAGGTTCGACTTTGGGCGGCGTCCAGATCGCGCGAACGTTGCGAGGAGTGGTCGGCGACGACGCGGGCGATGGAAGGCGCTTCTTTCTTGGCCGCGGCGATCGGCAGAGCACAATGTGGAAGGATTTCCTCGAGCGGGTGGAGGCTCTGTCCGAAGATTCTGACGAATCCGCGAAGGCAATTGACGCTGCGGTTGCAACGTTCGAAGACTTCGAAACGTGGATGGCGGGCTGGAGAGTCGAAACGGACCCCGCCCTTCGATCATAAGGCTCGGGCCGTCTTTCGCATCAGCAGGTGTGACGCCAAGGCCGCCGCTGACGGCGCGTCGAGCCACGCGGCGTCAGCGCCCACCTGAGCCGCCAACCATGGGCTTTCGGCGAATATGCTTCCGCCGACCATCACACCGACATGCCGGTTTCGTGAGGATGCTCGGACCTTCGCGATTGTTTTCGCGGCAATGTCCAATCGCGCAACCGCGCCCACGGTCACGCCAACTACGCCAACGTACTCGCCGGCGACCGCCTCCGCGGCGTCCTCCGCTGCGAGAGCGCGTTCGAATCTCACGTCCCAACCGATCGCTTCCAGGAACCTCGCCACCACTTTGACGCTGAAGACTTCGGCCTCGCCGGGCGGAGCGATGAATACGGCGCGACGTCGAGGATCCGGGACCGAGCTTGCATCCGTCGACCCGAACCGATCCATGATCGCCTGGAGACGGCCCTCACCTACGGTGACGTCAAAGAAATCGCAGCGATCTTCTCTGCAGAGCTCGCGCAAGTAGCGTGCTGCAGGGGCAATGAGATAGGCCAGCAGCGTCGTAAACGAGTGCTGTTGCGCACGCACGTTTTCAAAATGAGACGCCGCCTCAGTTTCGTCGTTCCCTATCGCGAGAATTGCCAGCCTTTCGATATCCTCGCGTGTCGGCTTTTTTTCCGGCGGCCGGCCGTTGGAGTTGTGATGCAGGAGGACGAGTCGCGGACAGATGACACCTTCAATCGCATCTTCAAGCCGCGATCGGACGCTGTGCGACTCGAAATTGAAAACCGGCTGCGAGCGAGCAGCCCGGCCTATGTCGATGTTCTCCACTCCGGGCCGTTCCGCCCCGAACCGGTCCATGGAGAAGTCCCCGTGCGCCGCCATAGCCATCCTCCCCGAATGCCGCCCCGGCTCGGCTCCTCTTAGTTAGGGGCGGGAACTATGCTTCTCTTCGATATTGAACCCACGTTGGCGCGATTTGTAAAGCACAATTGACGATATTCACAATTGTAACGTCTAATTGACACTCCGCGCCCGCCAACATCTCGACGCGTCCGCCAATCCGCGGGCGCCCCTAAGTCCGACTTCCACGCAGGGGCCCGGAACCGGCGTCATCAAACCGCGCCCGGGACGAGCGCGTTGGTGACGATGCCGCGAGCATCCAGAATCGCCATCGCGTCGATTCGGCTGGGGCTATCTTGCTCGAGAATTCTGTCTGGAAGCATCATGGCGCGGACACGGTCTGCGACGCATCGACTGTCGGACGGCGGGCGCTCGGTGAGCCTGAAGCGGACCTCCAGCGTCCAACAATGTCTGCGCCGTGGGCGGCAAGCGCGATCACCAGACAAACTGAAATAATCACGGGCGAGGCCCCCGAAAGGGCGGCGCGCAACGCCAGAAGCAGGCTCGCCCCCGCCAGGAGATTGGCGACCAATGCAGCGGGCGGCGGACCGCGTCCGGTCAGCGTGCGCCACGCAACAAGGACGCAACCCTCGACCGCCACGAGCGCGACGATGGCGTCGATAGCGCGCCCATCAAGAAGATACGTCGCCATTGTCCTCCCTCTCCCCCGACGTCGTGGCGCCGATCACGCGCCCTTTAAACGGTTTGTTCAATTGGACGACACGCCAATTCAGCCAACCGGCGAAAGTTACCCAGCCGAGGTACGGAGCGACGAGCCACCCTGCAAGGCTCGACAGGCGGGACAATTCGATGACCAGGGCGAGGACGGAGAGCCAGAACGCAAGCAATTCGTAAAGCGCCCAATCCGGCCGGCGCAGTTTGAAAAACAGCGGACTCCAAAGGACGTTGAGAACGCCGTTGACGGCGAAAAGAGCGATCAGCCGCGATCGGGCTTCCAGGCCCTTGGCGTGCTCCCAACCAACGATGCCGCCCGCTGCGGTCAGCAGATAGATGGTCGTCCACGCGGGCGCGAAAAGCCAATTCGGTGGGCGCAGCCGCGGGAAGTTCAGGCTCTCGTACCACTCCCCGACCTCAGTCATCGTTCCGCCGGCAAACGCGACAGCCATAATAGCCGCAGCCGCGACGACAATCTCTGCCGTCCTTCCGGAATCGAGCCCCATCATGGCGGAACGAGCCGCAAAAGATGCGCGAGATCCTTGAAGAAGATACGTACCTGCGCCATCGGGCGGCGACGCGGCAGTTCTTTGTTCATGTAGGCTTCCCAGGTGAGACGCTGGACGTCGGGATCGCGGCAAATGCTGACGAACCGCTCTCGGCGCTTGTCGCTGCTGTACCAGAAATACTGCATGATCCCGAGGATCCAGAAGACCCGTCCATGCGCCTTCATGAACTGCTTGCGCGCCAACCCCAGCGCTCGCCCGTCGCCGCTCACGAGGGCCTGCTCCGCCGCCTGCGCCGCCAATCGTCCGCCCAGCATCGCATAGTAGATGCCCTCGCCCGACGCAGGCGCGACCACGCCCGCGGCGTCTCCGGCCAACACGACATCGCGCCCGTTGTCCCAGCGGGGCAGGGGCTTGGCCGGAATCGGCGCGCCCTCGCGGCGGATCGTCGGTGTGTCCGAAAGGCCGGTAAGCGTTCGCAACGACCGGACCGAAGTTCTCAGCGAGAATCCCTTCCTCGCGCTGCCGGACCCGACGCTCATCGTCTCGCCATGCGGGAAGATCCAGGCATAAAAGTCGGGCGAGAGCGTGGCCCGGTAGTGAATCTCGCAGCGGGGGTCGGTCGTCCCGTCGCGCGGCGTTTGGATCACCTCATGATAGGCGTAGACAAAACGCCCGCGATCGGCGCGCGGCACCTCCTGCCGTCCGAGAATCGAGTTGGCGCCGTCGGCTCCAATGACCACTCGCGCCTTGAGCGATCGCGTCGATTCGGGCTCCGTCTTCGGTTGAAAATGGATGCGCGGCAAACCGTCGGCATCGCGAGTGATGGTCTCGAATTTGCCCGAGATACGCTTTGCCCCCGACAATCCGGCGCGCGTGCGAAGCCATTCGTCGAACTCCTCGCGGTCGACCATCCCCACAAATCCGCGTTCAATCGGCATATCGACGCTCGCTCCTCGTGGGGAGACCATCGTCGCCTTGTGTACGCGCGCCTTCAAAAGCGAGTTCGGAATGTCGAAGTCCTTGATCAGCCGTGGCGGAATTGCGCCGCCGCAAGGCTTGATGCGCCCGCTCCTGTCGATGAGCGCGACCTTGCGGCCAAGGTTCGCGAGATCATTGGCGGCGGTGGCCCCGGCTGGCCCTCCCCCGACGACGACCATGTCGAAAACCTCCTCAACATCCATGGCCGCTGCGCCTTCTCAAGGTCTCGTCGAGATCGCGCCGGACGGCGTCAGGATGGGACTACCGGCTTCCGACGAATGGCCGCGCACAACGGCGCTCCCCAGAACCGCCGCGACCAGGAACAGCGTCGCGGCGACCGCAAAAGCGATCGAATACGCGACGAGGAGCGGCGCAGAGAGACCACGGGCGCTATCTACGAGCAGCGTCGCGAAAACGCCGCCCAGGCCAAAGGCGAGCGCCTGTGCTGCGCCCCAAAGCCCCATCCGGGTGCCTTCGCGCGATGCTGCGCGTGCGCCCGCGCCGGCGAGACCCATCATCGAGCCGATCGACGCCACCGCAAAGGCGCCGTTGGAGACGCCAAGCGCGAACACGGCGGCGACAAACACGCGCGGGTCTGCGGAAAGAAAACCGCTCGCGGCGATTCCCGCCAAGGACAATCCAGACGCGGCGCAACCGCCCGCCGCCCACAGGCGCAAGGAGCCGAAGATCGGCCAGCGGGTGACAGAAGAAGCGGCGACCGCGACGCCGAGCATGCCGGTCAGCATACCTCCGTGCTGCAAGCCGGCGAGTTTTGTCGTTACGCCCGGCGTCATTCCGAACACCAGCCCGGCGAACGGCTCGACCAGCAGCTCCTGGGCGCTCAATGCGAGCATCGACACGAAGATGAAGATGGTGAAGCCGCGCGCCGCGGGGTCATTCCACTGGTCTCTCAACGCGGCCGTGAATCCGGGCTTGCCCGGCGCCGCCGTCCGCTGTGCCGGCGGCGCCGCGGCGCAGCCCTCAACGCCCCAGACCGCCAGAACCGCGACGAGAAATGCGGCCACGCTAACCGTTGCCGTCACCGCGATCAGGCGCTCCTGCGAGAACGGGTCCAGGAAATGCCCGGCGAGGGGCGCCGAGAGCGCGAAGCCGAGAATCATCATCATCCAGACCGCCGACGCCGCGGCGGCGCGCCCGGCTGGCGTCACGCGCGTAGCGAGCATTGCCAGGACCGAAGTGCCGGCCGCTCCGACGCCGACGCCGACGAGGAGGAAGGAGATCGCGGCCAAGGCGATTCCAAGCGGTCCTGACGCCGCAGCAAGGGCCGTCCCGCACGCGGCGCCGACTGCGCCGAGCGCGAGCGCCGCCATTCCGCCGATGATCCAGGGCGTTCGCCGTCCACCGATGTCGGACCCGTAGCCCCAGGCCGGCCGCAAGATTTGAACCCCGTAGTGCGCGCCGACAAGCAGGCCGGGGATCGAGGCGGGCAATGCAAGCTCGACGACCATGACTCGATTGATGGTCGAAATCATCAGGACGACGATCGCGCCCAGCGCGGTTTGCACGAGCCCGAGCCGCACGATGCTGGTCCGTCCAAACGGTTCCGGCGTCATGGGCCCCCCATCCCGACCGAGCGCAGGGCGAATGCGCTCGCCAGCATCCCGAGCACATAGAGAGTTGTCCCGGTGGCGTTGTAGGCGGCGGCCTTCTCGCTCGGGTTCGCAAGCAGTCGCGGCATCAGCGCCAATTGTCCGATGAGAAGGACGACGACCGCGGCCGCATATGCGGGCCGCCCCCAGGCGACGAGCAGACCGATCACGATAATCTGCGGCGCAGCCATAACGACGCAGGCCAGCCGAACCGCCCGCTTGACGCCGAGTTGCACCGGCAACGAGCGAACCCCGAGCCTGCGATCGCCGTCGATCGATTTGAAATCGTTCAAGGTCATGATCCCGTGTGCGCCGAGGCTGTAAAGCAGGGCGATCGCAATGATCCGGAGGTCCGGGAGGCTTGCGGCCATGACCGCGGCGCCGGTGAACCAGGGTAAGCCTTCATAGGCGAGGGCTACCGCTGAATTGCCCCACCAGCCGTTCTGTTTGAGCCGCATCGGCGGAGCGCTGTAGGCCCAGGCGAGTCCCAGCCCGACAATGGCTGCGCCCAGGACCCATTTCCCAAGTGACCATGCCCAGGCGAGCGACAGAATTGTCCACAAGCAGGCGATATAGAAGCCCCAGCGGCCAGGGATCCTGCCGGACGGGATGGGCCTGTTGGGCTCGTTGATGGCGTCGACGTCCCGATCGTACCAGTCGTTGACCGCCTGGCTGGTCGCGCACACCAGCGGCCCGGCGAGGGCTATCCCGGCCAGGACCATGTTCCAGCGCGCCGCGGCGGAAAACCCGCTCGAGACGACGCCGCAACCGAACGCCCACATCGGCGCGAACCACGTAATGGGCTTGAGCAGTTGCAGGACGGCGGACGGCTCTGGAACGCGCATCATCAAAGCGTAAGCTGGCCATATTTTTGTGTCAAGTTAGCATGACACATGCCATGTCGCCGCTGGACTACAGGAACGACTTTGGGCATTTAAAGCGTTGCAACCATGTGGAATCCACGGCGTCGGCCGCGATTCGAAGCGTGGTCCTCGCACACTTTCTGGCCTCGATGGTTGAGAGGATCGCGCGATCCCATTGTGTCGTCGAAATGTCCCTGCTCGCCTGAAAAGAGCTCCCAGTTCAGCGCGAAAAAGCTCCCTGTTAAGGGCAAAAAACCTCGCTGTTAATTCCGCTTACATGACGCGTAAATCTGGGGTCTGCGCCGGACAAGGCCGCTTCCAGCGCTGGCTCTCAACCTTTTGTTCGCTTCTGGAGGCGGCGGAGGGCGGGAGCCAATCCTCATAGCTTTCATAGGCTTGCCTCGTCCGTACAAAAGATTCTCCTGTTTTTTCTTTTCCAGAAGAACGACTCGTGCTAAAGTGCTTTCTTGGAGAATTTCGAACATGTGCGCTAACGACGGCGACGAGAAACCTCGGCTTTTCCGGGTTTCAAATTTTTTCGCCTGGCTTTGCATATTAAACTTGGTAGACATGTTATTATGCGGCCAGGGTGAGCGCGAGCCCGGCCCTGGCGTCCAGCTAAAGCGCGGATCAAGCCAACTGCAACGCGCTTTAGCTGGTGTGTTCGGTTTCGCCGAGATCGCCCAAACCAAATCGACGCAACTTCGAATAGAACGCCTGCCGGCTAAGGCCGAGCATTTCGGCGGCGGAGGCCCGATTGTCGCGGGTCAGTTCGAGCGCAGCTTGGATGCAGAGACGTTCGATCAAGTCGGTCGTTTCCCGCACGAGGTTTTTCATCGGCACGCGACCAACAAGTTGCGTAAACTGCTCCACGGTGCGCGGAAGCTCGCGCCCGCCGAGCGCCTCCCGTCCGCCTCGCCATCTGGCCGCGCGAATCGCCAAACCGATCGAAGGCGTTTGCCCGTCCACCACCGACGCTGCAATCTCGACGTCCTCGCTCGCCCCAAACTCGCTTCGGACGACGGTGGAGAAGTTACTAACTCTGCCATGAGCGCGGAGATTCGCAAAAAGAACGTCGATCTCGACGCCCGGACGTCCGATCCAGCGGTCAATCGGCTCGCCATGAACTTGTTGCACTGTTGTCATTTGAACAAGGTCAAGGAATGCCGCGTTCGCCGTTAATATCCTCCGATCCGAGTCTGTGAGGACCAGCGCTTCCGGCATCGCCTCGGCGAAGCGCAAGAGGGTGGCTTCTTGGGTCGAAATCGGGCTGACCTCGCCCAGTCGAGAAAGCAGAACGATGAGATGGGCGGCGCCTTCCTGGCGATAGAGCGATCCCGTCAACAAAACGCCGCTCTGATCGCGCTCCAGTAGGACGTGGACGTTGTCCACGCGCGGCGCAACCCGAGCCGCAGCCAAGAAGGATCGGGCTGCTGGCCGGCTGTGGTCGAGGAATAACTCACTGAACGTTTGCCTTTGCAGTCTTTTGGGCTCGACCCCAAGCAGCGCGGCGGCGGCTGGATTCGCCTCCATGATCTGTTCGTTGGCCGAGTCGACGATCAGGACAGCTTCGCCGGCCAACTGAAAAAGAAGTCGATAGCGCTTTTCGGCGTTCCGGATGCGTGTGTATTCCCGCTCGATCCCTTGTTGGGCCTCGGCCAAGCGTTGTTGCACGGCCGCAAGCGGACGAAGATCGCGACCAACGGCCAAAATGCGCCCGTCGGGGCCAAATCGCATCGCATTATAGCGAACCGGGATCTCAACACCCTCGCCCGCCGGGTGGTTGACTTGTCGCCAGCGGGTCGGCGACCGGTGCGTCGCCTCACGCAGCAACTCCTCGATCTTTGGCCGGCCGTCGGCCGTAATAATGTCCAACCAGCGGCGCCCGATCCAATCCTGGCCGACCGCTTTGGCCAGTCCA
>Ga0302180_10003327_pt1 | contig 12180 bp, 6 predicted proteins | sample I_Palsa_E3_2_FD_200575 | JGI IMG/M metagenome (GOLD analysis project Ga0302180, IMG submission 200575) | Peat permafrost microbial communities from Stordalen Mire near Abisko, Sweden - I_Palsa_E3_2 | ecosystem: Environmental > Terrestrial > Soil > Palsa > Peat permafrost | place: Sweden: Abisko... | reverse complement strand
TTACCGCCGCCTCCGCGCGGGACTGGCCGATTCCATCCAGGCCGGCCGCCGCAAAGGCCACGCCGCCGCCTAGAATAAAGCGTCGTCGCGGGAATCTTATTTTCCTGGCGCCCATCCTGTTACCCCCGTTAACTCGCATGGTGCACGCTACGCCTCGAGCGTTTCTCGGTGCGCAAATGCGCCATTTCGGCGGCCACGGGATATATGCCCCGGCTTTAGCTCCGCGAAATACGCGGGTCACGCTAGGACCGATTAAACGAATACGATCAGCTTACTCCCGCAGGCGAGTCCAAGGCGCTCCGCAGCTCCTTGACCCGGACCCGGTACAGCGCGACATTGGCGAGCTTGATGTTCTCGTAGCCGCGAACCAGATCGGGTAGCCGGGCGATCTCGACAGCGCGCGGGTAGGTCTCGGCGCTCAGCTGGCGCAGGAGATCATCGATGGTGGCGGTGTACTCCTCGGTCAGTTCCCGCTCGACCCGGCGCACCCGGGTATAGCCGAACGGATCGAGCTTCGTGCCCCGCACGATCTTGCCCGCCCGCAAGAGCCGGAAGCCAGGCCGGGACCAGGGCCCGAGCTTGAGTTTCCGCTTCATCCCCAGGGCCCGCAGTACCGGCGGGTGAAGCTGGTAGGAAACGCGGGCGCCCTCGCCGAACTCGGCGCGCACCGCCGCCTCCGCCTGCGGATCGACGAGAAGCCGCGCGACCTCGTACTCGTCCTTGTACGCCATCAGTTTGTAACCGAACTCCGCGACGGCCTCGGACAGCTCGCTGCGGGCAGAAACCGAACGGACCTCGGCCTCGCGCACCCGCGCGACCACCTCGGCGTACCGGCGGGCGTAGTCCGCGTTCTGGTACTCGACCAGGTCGGGTATCCGGGCCGTGACAATCCGGTGCAGCCGCGAGCCCGGCACAGCGCCGACGGACTCGATGAGCCGTCGCTCCGATTCGGCCGGCACCCGAGCCGGCGCCTCGATGCTGGCGGCCGCGACCGCCAGAGCGAACGCGGCCGGGTCGGCCACGCGCTGCCGGCCGCGCCGGAACGCCTGCAGGTTCGGCTCCACCTGGACGCCGTTCAACTCGATGGCCTGCTCGATCGCCCGGGCCGGCAGCGGCAGGGCCCCGGTCTGGAACGCGACCCCGGCCAGCAGCATGTTCGCGAACTGGTCGGAGCCGAACAGGGTGACCGACAATCCCCGGGCATCGACGAAGACGGATTCCGCGCCCCGGGTGGCGTTCCGGATCCGGTCAGCGGTGGCGTCGACATCAGGGAACGGCACCGTTTTGTCCGTGACCATCTGACCGGTCGGCACCTTCGTGGTCGACACCACGGCAATCGTGGCCGAGGGGTCCGTCACGGCCAGGTTCTTCGCGTCCGCGGCGACCAGCAGGTCACAGCCGAGGTAGAGGTCACACTCCCCCGCCACGGCCTTGTGGCTCTGCTCGATCTCCCCGGCACTGATCTTGACGTCGGAGATGACCGCGCCGCCCTTCTGGGCGAGTCCGGTCTGATCGAGCGAACGAACCTGGCGGCCCGCGATCCGGCCCGCAGCGCTCAGGACCTGCGACAAGGTCACGACTCCGGTACCACCCACGCCGGTGATGCGGGTGGTGTGCGGCGCTCTCGCGACATCGAACCGGAACCACGGGTCGGCGATGGCGTCCGGCGCCAGAGCGGGCGCCGTCGCCCGGCGCCCTCGCGGGCTGGACCCGGGGTCCCCGGGAACCACGGTCAGGAACGACGGGCAGTCACCCTTCAGGCAGGAATAGTCCTTGTTGCAGGACGACTGGTCGATGACCGTCTTACGGCCGAAATCGGTGTCGATGGGCTGCACCGACAGGCAGTTGGACTTCTCGCCGCAGTCGCCGCATCCTTCGCAGACTCGCTGATTGATCATGATCCGTTCGGCCGGATCGGGCGCGAGCCGGCGCTTGCGCTTGCGGCGGAGCTCGGTCGCGCACTCCTGGTCGTGAATGAGAACGGTGACGCCCTCGACCTGGCTGAGAACTTCCTGGGCCTCGACGACCCGGTCGCGATGCCAGACCTCGGCGATCGGCGCGAGGTCGGCTCGCCGGTAGCCGTTGGGCTCAGCGGTGGTGATGACGATACGCCGCACCCCTTCTGCGGCCAGCATCCTGGTCAGCGCGGGGATCGCCATCGCACCGGTGGCCTGCTGGCCCCCGGTCATGGCCACCGCCGAGTTGTACAGCAGCTTGTACGTGACGTTGACGCCACTGGCGATAGCCGCTCGTACCGCGAGGCTGCCGGAATGATGGAAGGTGCCATCGCCGATGTTCTGCAGCAGGTGCCGCCGGGTGCGCAGGAACGGCGCCATGCCGATCCACTGGGCTCCCTCGCCGCCCATCTGGGTCAGCCCGACGACATCGCCCACCGCCTCGGGCTCCATCATCAGCACCAGGGCATGGCAGCCGATCCCGCCGCCCACCAGCGAGCCCTCCGGAACCTTCGTCGAGCTGTTGTGCGGGCACCCCGAACAGAAGTACGGCGTGCGGGTGACCAGCGGCAACTGGGTGACCGGCCGACGGAGCGCCTGCTTGGCCTGCCACGCCGTGACCGTCGTGAATTCGGGCCGCGGGCCCAGTCTGGAGGCCAGTCCGGCCGCGATCAGGTCAGCGTCCAGTTCCCCGTAAGCCGCGAACAGCTTCGCGCCCGCCGGATCGGTCTTGCCCGTGACGGCGGGGGCGTCCTTCACCCCGTAGAGGATCTCTTTGACGGCCAACTCGATGAAGGGCCGCTTCTCCTCGACGACGATGATCTCGGCCAAGCCGTCAGCGAACTCCTCGATTTCCGAGGCGATCAGCGGATGGACCATCGCGAGCCGCATGAGCCGTACCCCGCGGGCAGCCAGTTCGGCCTCGTTGAGGCCGAGAATGCGCAACGCCTGCCGCATATCTAGGTAGGTCTTCCCCGCCGCGACGATGCCGAGGCTAGCCCCGCTGCCGAAGGTCTGGATGCGGTTGAGCCGGTTGGCCTGCGCGTAGGCGCGGGCCGCGTCCATCCGGACGCCTTCACGAGTCCGCTCCATCTCGGACAGGGCAGGCTGCAGCATCCGGGCGGTCGGGTGATGCTCCCACTTCTTGCCCTCGAACATCACGAGAGGCAGCTGCGGATCGACACCATGGGCGTCGATCTCCACGGTCCCTGAGCTGTCGGCGACGTTCGTGGCGATCTTGAGCGCGACCCACAGGCCGGACAGGCGCGACATCGCGACGGCATGGCTGCCCAGGTCGAGCACGTCCTGGGGGTCGGCCGGGTACAGCACGGGCATCCCGAGGTCGGCGAGCAGGAACTCTGACGCGCCCGGCACCGTCGACGATTTCGCGGCCGGGTCGTCCCCGACGAAGGCTACCGCGCCACCCTTGGGGTGCGTCCCCATGAGGTTGGCGTGCCTGAGCGCATCGGACGCCCGATCCAGGCCAGGTGATTTGCCGTACCAGAACCCGGTGACCCCCTCCACCCGGGCATCAGCCAATCCGGCCGCCAGCTGCGTGCCCTGGACCGAGGTCGCGGCAAGTTCTTCGTTGACCCCCGGCTGAAAGACGAGGTCGTAGGAGGCGAGCAGCTTGGCGTGGCGCCCGAGTTCCAAGTCATAGCCGCCGAGGGGTGATCCTTCGTAGCCAGAGATGAAGACCGCCGTCTTCAGGCCTCGGGTGCGGTCTGACCGCAGGATGTTCAGGGGCAGCCGCGCCAGGGCCTGCACCCCGGTCATCTGCACCGGGCCGGAGTCCGCGGTGTAGCGATCCTCGAGTCGGACTTTCACATCGTGCTCGGTCAACGCTTTCTCCCGGCTCGCCCGTTTGTCAACTTCGCTTCTTGCATATCAGCTTGGGCGGCACACGAGAAATGGAGCGCTGCTAGCGAGCTGGCGCGGTCATGGGCGGGCCTGCTCGGTAAAGCCGCCGATCAGGTCGCTGGTGGAGGTGACGGCGCCGTGGCGGCGGCGGATTATGTCCGCGATCAGCCCGGTCCATCCGGTCTGGTGTGAGGCGCCGAGCCCGGCGCCGTTGTCGCCGTGGAAGTACTCGTTGAACAGCAGGTTGTCTTTCCAGGCCGGGTCGTGCTGTAGGCGCCCGACCCATCCGAAGCAGGGCCGCCGCCCGTCCGGGCCCACGGTGAACAGGGAAATCAGCCGGTCCTGCAGATCCAAGGCGATCACATCCAGGGGCATCCGGTGCCCCGAGCCGGCCGGGTACTCGATGGTGAGCTCGTCACCGAAGAACTGGTAGTAGCGCTCGAGCACGCTGACGACCAGGTAGTTGAGCGGGAACCACAGCGGTCCGCGCCAGTTGGAGTTCCCGCCGAACATGTCCGTGGTGGACTCGGCCGGCTCGTAGTCGACAGTGGCGGTCAGGCCCTCGACCTCGAGCACATACGGATGGTCGCGATGGTAGGCGGACAGGGCACGCAGCCCGTACGGGGACAAAAAGTCGCCCGGGTCAAAGAGCTTCCCGCATATCTTCTCCAGGCGGTCGAGGCCGACGACGCTCAGCAGCATATGACGGGAACCGGGCTTACCGCGGATCAGGTCCTGGTCGTCCATCTTGTCCGGGTCGGTCAGGCCGTGCCTGCGGAGCAGGCCGGCGAATTGCTTGCCGACGGTGAGCGACTCGGTGATCCATCCCTCGTCGATGACGGCCGCCGACAGCATGGGGATGACCCCGCCCATCGACCGGTACTTCAGCGGCACCGCCGTCCCGTCCGGGGTGAGCAGGCGGTCGTAGTAGAGCCCGTCGGCGTCGTCCCACAGGCCCTGGTCGTCCATGGCCGCCGTGATGGCGGCGTAGTGCTCGAGGAACTTGATGACCAGGTCGACCGCGGGCCGCTGGCCGCTGCGCTGCAGGACGCCGGCGATGGCGGCCATGGCGATCGCGTAGAAGGCCATCCAGCCGGTGGCGTCGGACTGCTCAAGGACACCGCTGACCGGCAGGTGCGAACGGTCGATCGGACCGATGTTGTCCAGCCCGAGGAAGCCGCCCTCGAACACGTTCTTGCCGCCCGCGTCCTCCAGGTTGACCCACCAGCCGAAGTTGAGCAGCAGCTTGTCGAAAACACGGCTCAGAAAATCAAGGTCGCGGCCGCCGTCGATGGCGAACACCTCCAGTGCGGCCCAGGCCTGCACGGGCGGGTTCACATCGCCGAAGTCCCACTCATAGGCAGGCAGTGCTCCGTTCGGGTGCTGGAACCACTCCCGGCAGAGCAGGATCAGCTGGTACTTGGCGAACGCCGGGTCGACGTGGGCCAGGGCGACGCAGTGGAAGGCAAGGTCCCAGGCGGCGAACCACGGGTACTCCCACTTGTCCGGCATCGACATCAGGTCGAAGGAATCGAAGTTGCGCCACCGGGCGTTGCGCCCGTTCTTGCGCTCGGCGGGGGGTGCCGGCTGGGTCGGGTCACCGTCCAGCCAGCGGGCGACGTCGTAGTTGTACATCTGCTTGCTCCACAGCAGCCCAGAGAACGCCTGCCGCATCACCATCGCCTCGTCCGGGCTGGCCGGGCCCGGGGTGAGCTCGTGGTAAAACTCGTCGGCCTCGGCCCGGCGCTGCCGCACGACCTGGTCAAAGCCCCTGCCGAGCGCGGCGGCGGAGGCGGAAGAGGAAGAGGACGCGGCGGAGGCGGCGGGGCGCAGCCGTAGCCGCAGTTCGGCGGTTTCGCCGGGCGCGATCGTCAGCCGGTACCAGAACGCGCACTTGGTGCCGCGCTCGTCGGGGTTGACGGTCGGCGCGCCGCTGATCACATGATCGTTGATGCCGTCCTTGGGATAGGGCGTGACCGGAGCCGCGCCGAACAGCCGGGCTTCGTTGGTCTCGTTCTCGCAGAACAGCGGGAGCGGGCTGGAGCCGTCCGGAGCCGGGCCGGCCAGCAGTTCCAGCGAGCCGAGAAAGGGGTGCTCGGCCGTGACCGCCGAGCCGCCGGCCCCGGCCAGCGCCGGCTTGGCCGCGCCGGAATCCCAGGACCAGGTGTTGCGGAACCATGCGGTCGGCAGGACGTGCACGGTGTCGGCCTCGGGCCCGGCGTTGGTCACCCGGACCGTCATCAGGATGTCGGTGGGATCGGCCTTGGCGTACCAGACCTCGGTGATCCAGTAGCGGTCACCGTCGAACACGCCCGTGTCCAGCAGTTCGTACTCCGGGTCGTGCTTGCCGCGGCGGCCGTTGACCTCGCGCAGGTCCTCATAAGGGAACGCCGCCTGCGGGTAGTGGTACCGCCACCGGTTCCACGCATGGCTGGGCAGCGCGTCCAGGTACCACCAGTACTCCTTGACGTCCTCGCCGTGGTTGGCCTCGGCGCCGGTCAGCCCGAAGGCACGCTCCTTCAGGATCGGATCGCGGCCATTCCACAGCGCCAGCCCCAGGCACAGCCGCTGCTCCACGTCGCAGAAGCCGGCCAGGCCGTCCTCGCCCCAGCGGTAGGCCCGGGACCGGGCTTGGTCGTGCGGCAGGTAGTCCCACGCCTCGCCGTCCGCGCTGTAGTCCTCCCGGACCGTGCCCCACTGGCGCTCGCTGACGTACGGTCCCCACAGGTACCAGTCGCCGGCCTGCCGCAACCCGTCCTCGAGCCGTCCGAACCCGGCAACGCGCTCGCGTTCAGCACTCATCGGCAATCTCCTGATCGTTGCGGCTCAGCCTGCGGGGTCGTACCAGGTGCCGCCGGCGGGGAGCAGGGTGACGGCTTGGTCCGGGCCCCAGCTGGCGCGGGCGTAGGGGTGCACGGGCACCACGTTTGCGAGCACCGGGTCGACGACGCGCCAGGAGGCCTCGACCGTGTCCTGCGAGGCGAACAGCCAGCGCTCGCCGTTGAGCGCGGCGCCGATGAGCCGGTCGTAGGGGCGCATGTCCGCGCCGGGGTGCTCGGCGAAGATCAGATCCTCCGCCTCCGGCTGCCAGCCCGCGCCTGGCTTCTTGCCGGCCACGGTCAGGGTGACCCGGTTCTCCGGGTTGATCCGGAATCGCAACCCGTTGACGAACGCCTGGCTCGATGGGGTCTGCGGGATCTGCGGGGCGGAGGAGGCGGCCAGCCCGAACACGTCGTGCGGCGGGCGCCGGAACTTGATGCTGACTTCGGTCGCGGTGACCGGCAGGCACTTGCCCGCCCGGATCAGGATCGGCACGTCGGCCCAGCGCCAGGAGTCGGCGGCCAGCCTGACCGCGACGTAGGTCTCGGTCACGGACTTCGGGTCCACCCCGGGGACCGCGTGGTAGCCCTCGTACTGGCCCTTGACGGTGAGCTCTGGAGTCAGCGGCTGCAGCGCGCCGACCAGCTGCGATTTGCTGGCGATCCAGGAGTCCAGGCCGTTGCCGTCCGGCGGTTCGGCCAGCACGGTGGCCAGCACCTGCAGCATGTGGTTCTGCACCACGTCCCTGATCGCGCCGGTTTTGTCGTAGAAACTGCCCCGGTCGGCGACGTCGAACGCCTCCGCCATCGTGATCTGGATGCTCTGTACGTAGTTGCGGTTCAGCAGCGGCTCGATGATCGAGTTCGCGAACCGGACGAACATGAGGTTATCGACCGGATCCAGCCCGAGCCAGTGGTCGACCCGGTAAACGGCTTCCTCGGGGAAATAGGCGTGCATGGTCGTGTTCAGCTGCTGGGCGCTGGCCAGGTCGGTGCCGAACGGCTTCTCCACCATGACCCGGCTGCCGGCGGCCCGTCCGGCCTTCGCGATGCCCTCGGCGATGCGGCCGAATAGCGGCGGCGGCACCTCGAGGTAGAACAGGGCCAGCTGGCCGGAGCCGATCGCGTCCGACATGGCCGCATAGGTCGCCGGGTCGTCAAGGTCGCCGTCCACGTAACGCAGCAGCCCCAGCATCTTGACCGCGGCGGGGCTGGCCGGATCGATCTTGTTCAGCCGCAGCGAAGCGACCGCGTAGTCCCGGAATTGGTCAAGACCCCACCCGCTCTTGGCCACCCCGATCACCGGCACGTCGAGCACGCCCCGCTCGACCAGCCCCACCAGCGCGGGGAAGGTTTCCAGCTTCGCCAGGTCACCGGTAGCACCGAAGATCACCAGCGCATCGACTTGGTTCGTGCTCATGTCCGCCTCTCGTCCTGCGCCCCCGGGGACTCGTGCCGCCAAGGACCTATCCTGCCGCAGACCTTGACCGGGTGTCGGAGCAGGACCCCAACGCGGGGGTGCGATGGAGCTGCGGGTCGGAGATCACCTGCTGCAGCGGATAGGCTAGCCCCCCGCCCGGCCACCAGCGCGGCCAGGCATGCCTGCGCTTCGACCCGGACTCCCCGGCGGCCTGGCTCGCGCGTCCATGCGAGCGCTGATCCTGCGCGGGAGCAGGCAGGGGTGCTGGGGCAGAGGTTAGTTTTCCGTAATCAGGCTGGCTGGCCATCTCCGCACGCTGCGGTGATACGTCTTGGCATACTCGCCATGATCCAAAGTACCTGCGCGGCTGAAACCTGCCCTGGCTGCGCCAGCCGGGAGGTGATCATGTGGCGGGCCTGCTGATCGCCGGGATAGTCTTCGGGACGGTCTTCGTTGCCGAGCTGCCGGATAATTCAGGGCTGGCGAGCTTGGTGCTGGGCACGCGGTACCGGGCGGGCGGGGTGATCGCCGGGGCATTCGCGGCGTTCGCGGTGCACGTGGTGCTGGCGGTCACCTGCGGCAGCCTCCTGGCCCTGCTCCCGCACAAGTTCGTTCAGGTTGCGGTGGCGGTGGTGTTCCTGATCGGTGCTGTGGTGCTGCTGCGCGGCGATGACGATGACGATGACGAGATCCGGCTGAAAGCTGATGCTGCCGGGTTCTGGGCCGTGGCGGCGACCTCGTTCGGGGTGATCCTGCTGGCTGAGCTGGGTGACTTGTCAGACATCGTGATCGCGAACCTCGCTGCCAGGTACCACGACCCGGTGCCGGTGGGCATCGGGAGCGTGCTGGCGCTGTGGGCCGTGGTCGTCGTGGCCATCATCGGCGGGCGCGGGCTGCAGCGAATCCTGCCGTTGCGGTGGATCACCCGCCTGGCCGCGCTGCTGATGGTCGTGATGGCGGGGTTCACCCTGGTCGAGGCCATGCGGTTAGGCCCGCGCAGGCGCCGCGTCCAGGGAGCGCGCTAAGGGTACTGGCCGCGGCTGAGCCTGCAACGTCACTGCTGTATATCCCCCGCGCTGTGACGCCCGGCTATGAGGAGCCGAGAATTGGCTGCAGATAACCCCGGCACGACCGGGCTGGACCACGCACCCCGGTCCGATGGCCCGGCGGTGCTCGATCCCCAGCACGCCGGCGATATCGTCGGCGCGCTCGGCACGCTGAAGCGAAGCGAGACTGGCAGCACCAAGTCGTGGCGCCGCAAGCTCAGGCTGCTGCTGGTAATCATGGGCCCTGGGCTCATCGTCATGGGTGGCGGTAACGACGCCGGCGGCGTGTCGGTCTATGCCCAGATGGGCCAGGACTACGGCATGAAGCTGCTGTGGACCATGGTGCTCCTGTTCCCTATCCTGTTTTGCTGCCAGGAAATGGTGATCAGGCTCGGAGCGGTCTCCGGTGTCGGGCACGGCAAGCTGATCTTCGCCAGGTTCGGCAAGTTCTGGGGCACCTTCTCGGTCGCTGACCTGTTCATCATCAACGCGGTCACCATCGTCGTCGAGTTCATCGGAGTCGAGCAGGCACTCTCGTTCTTCGGGATGTCTGACGTCTGGGCCGTGATCTCGTCCGCGATCCTGCTCTTCGCGGTCATGGCCGGCGGGACTTACCGCTACTGGGAACGGTTCCTGATCTTCCTAGTGATCGCCAACTTCGTGTCGTTCCCGCTGGCCCTCCTGGTGCACCCCAGCGTCACCTCGGCCGTCGCCGGCGTGGTCCCGAGCATGCCCGGCGGGCTGAACGCGACCCTGCTGCTGCTGGTCGTCGCGGTGGTGGGCACCACCGTCGAGCCATGGCAGATGTTCTTCCAGCAGTCCAACGTGGTCGACAAGCGCATCACCCCGCGCTGGCTGAACTACGAGCGGCTCGACACCGGGATCGGCGTCGCCATCGAGGTGACCGGCGCCCTGGTGGTCATGGCTGCCTGTGCCTTCGGCCTGGCGCACACCCGTGCGTTCGGCAACTTCAGCGACCTCAGCACCACCATGGCTGCCCTGCAGGCGCACGTCGGTCACGGAACCGGCGACCTGATGGCGCTCGCCACCCTCGACGGCTCGCTGATCGGCGCTAACCTGACCGCGCTGACCACCAGCTACACGCTCGGCGACGTATACCCGAAGATGCGGCACTCGCTGCACTGGAAGTTGAGCCAGGCCCCGTGGTTCTACGGCCTGTATGCCATCCTCATCGGCGTGGCCGCGATCGTGACGCTCCTGTGGGCCAGTGACCTCGACGTGGTCATCAACGGGGTCGAGGCGCTCAACGGCATCTTGCTGCCATCCGCCCTGGTCTTCCTCATCCTGCTGGCCAACGACAAGCCGGTGCTCGGGCCGTGGAGCAACAGCACCACTCAGAACTGGATCGTCGGCGTCATCGCCTGGGTCGTCACCACCTTCTCGCTCGCGCCCCTGGTCACCACGTTCTGGCCGGTCATCACGCTCAAGCAGTGCCTTTACGGGTTCATAGCCTGCACCGTGCTGGGGATCGCGGCCCTGGGGCTGCTGCTGAAGTTCAGGTCCGGGCGCGGTGCGGCGGCAGAATCGGGCCCGGACAGCAACCGGCGCCCGCCGGGGATGAGCCGCGCGCAGTGGCGAGCGGAACTCAGGGTGCGCCGCGTCGCGTGGCGCACCCCGGGTATCGACACGCTTCAGCGGCCCGCGCTCAACATGGCGCGCCGGATCGGCCTGCTCACGCTGCGCGCGTACATCATCTTCGCGGTCGTCATCATGGTGATCAAGCTGATCCAGGTGACCACCGCGCACAACTGAGCGAACTGTACCTGCGGCTGACGGCCATGACCGTCAGCCGCACACATCGAGACCGGGACGCTGACCTGGACCTCGCTGCAACCTGCTGTCGTTCCCGACCGGGGTAACAGCCAGCCCATCGCCATCGCGCCAGAGATGCCGATCAGCACGACCGCGCCCACGACCTCGCCGTGTTCGCCGGCCGCCGTACCCAGCTTCCCGCCCAGCTTCAGTCCGATAATCGACATGATGAAGCTCATGGCTCCGAACAGGGTCACCGCTAGGACGATGTTGAAGCGCACCGTTCCGAGTGCGAGTCCCACCGCGAGGTCGTCCAGGCTGAGCGCGGCGCCGCTGACCAGCAGCCGCCACCCGTGCCAGATCTTCGGGGTGTCATCGTCGCCGCGCAGTGCCTCGATGAGTCCCCAGACCGCGGTCACGAACAGTATCCCGGCGCCGGCCCAGCGGGCGGCGGATCCCAGCGGGCCGGCCAGACCGGTGCCGATGAGCATCCCAGTGGCCGGCATCACGACGTCGCACAAGCCGAAAACCGTGGCCACCTTGATCTCGGTACGCCGGTCCACGCCGCTGACCCCGATGGCGATCGCCGCCCCGAAGTTGTTCAGCCCGAGCGCGACCGCCACGACTAGCAGCGCCACCATAATTAAATTCCTCGTTTGATCAGGACGGTGCGCAGTCCCAGCCGCCTGGCCCACGACCGGTGGATCATGACTTACGCGGGACGCCGGTATCGGGTTCCAAGCCGGGCGCGGACCTCACCGTATCGCCTCGGCCAGGGTGAACCCCGCCATGACGACCATCGCCAGCGCGGCCACGCGGCCGATCCACCGCAATGGCAGGATCCGCAACAGCCCACGGCCGCCCGTGATGGCCAGCGCGGCCACAGACCACAGCGCCAGTACGCTCCCGATGCCCACCACCACCGGGTCGTGGTACCTGGCCGCGAGGTTCACGATTATGACGTCCGACAGGTCACCCAGCTCAGCCAGCGCGATCACCCCGAAAGAGGTCGCCGCCACGGCCCAGAACCCGGCCGCGCCAGCCTTCAGCCGGGCCTCCCCATCGTCCCCGTCTGCGCGCAGCACCAGCACAGCACCGACACCGAACACCACCGCCACCGCGATCTGCACGATCTTGTGCGGGAGCAGGCCGAGAATGCTGCCGCACGTGACCGCCAGCACCACGTGCACCGCGAACGCCGCCGCCGCCCCGGCGAACACGCCGCCCGGCCGGTACCGCGTGCCCAGCACCAAGCTCGCCAGCCCGGAATTGTCAGGCAACTCGGCAGCGAAGACCGTCCCGAAAAC
>Ga0302180_10003325_pt1 | contig 12190 bp, 5 predicted proteins | sample I_Palsa_E3_2_FD_200575 | JGI IMG/M metagenome (GOLD analysis project Ga0302180, IMG submission 200575) | Peat permafrost microbial communities from Stordalen Mire near Abisko, Sweden - I_Palsa_E3_2 | ecosystem: Environmental > Terrestrial > Soil > Palsa > Peat permafrost | place: Sweden: Abisko... | reverse complement strand
TCCGGACCCTCAATGGGCTTGATGCCGGCGCGAGTCTGCTGGTGGCGATGGCGGCCATCAAGCTCATGGAAACCCAGCGTCAGCGCGATTGGCTGATCGTGCTCGGCACCGCGCTGTTTCTGCTGCTGGCGGCGTGCCTTGGGGCGCAATCGCTGTGGCTGATGCCGTTTTACGCCGGCGAATTGTGGTTGTTGTCCACTGCGCTGTATGCGCTGGGCGCCGGGGAGGCACCCCCCGAAGGCCGATCGCTGCTGCGCGCTTCAGCGCGCAGTCTGCTGCTGGCGCTGCCGCTCGCCGCACTGTTGTTTCTATTCTTCCCGCGTCTGCCCGGCTCGCTCTGGACCGTGCCCAAGGACGACGAGGCGGTGACCGGCCTCAGCGATCAAATGGATCCGGGAAGCATCGGCAAGCTGGTGCAATCCGACGAGCCTGCGCTGCGGGCACGTTTCGACCCGGCCCCACCGCGCCGCGAAGATCGCTACTGGCGCGGGATAGTGCTGCACCACTTCGATGGCACCACATGGCGGCGAGCCCAGCGGGATTTCGGCGCGCCGCTGGCGCTCGAATTTGCAGGGCCGGACTACCGCTATGAAATCACCCTCGAACCGGGAACTCACGGCACCCTGATTGCACTCGACATGCCGCACGACGCTCCCCAGGACCGATCGATTGCGCATCGCAACTTCGACGATCAGCTCATCACCTCCAAGCCCACCGACAGCCCGATCACCTACCGGCTCGAATCCTCGCCGCGCCATCGCAACACCGACGCGCTGCCGCTGCCCGTGCGGCGTCTCGACCTGGAGCTGCCGCGCGACCGCAATCCGCGCAGCATCGAACTGGCGCATCAGCTGCGCGCCGCCGCGCGCGACGATCATGCCTACGTCCAGGCCGTGCTCGGTTATCTGCAGAACAACGGCTTTGAATACACCCTGACGCCGGCCACGCTCGGCGCCAACTCCATCGATGATCTGCTGTTCGGCACCCATCAGGGATTCTGCGGCCACTACGCCTCCGCGTTCGCGACGCTGATGCGGGCCGGCGGTGTTCCGGCGCATGTGATCACCGGCTATCTGGGCGGTGAGTGGAACCGTATCGGCGGCTACCTGCTGATACGACAATCCAATGCGCATGCCTGGACCGAGGTCTGGCTCGAGGATGAGGGCTGGACCCGCGTGGACCCGACCGCTGTGGTCGCGCCCGACAAGCTCCATAACGATATGGACGATGCGGTGGCCGCCGCTGACGGTTCGGGCAGGCCCGCACATGGTGCGCCCTGGATCGCCGCCACGGTCCAGGCCTGGCAGGCCATGAATGCGTGGTGGCAGGACGAGATCGTCAACTTCAATATGGAGCGCCAGCTCGATCTGCTGGGCTCGCTGGGCCTGCGCGATCGCGATTACGAAGCGCTGGTGGGAATCCTCGCTGTTGGCGGCACGCTGTGGCTCTCGCTGCTGGCGTGGCGCGGACGGCAGATCCCGCGGGATAACCCGCGCGACTCCCTGACTCGAGCCTGGCGCAGGCTCGAGCGCGCGCTGAAACGGGTGGCTTCGCCGCGCGCCGCGCACGAAGGCCCGATCGCCTACGGCGATCGCATTGCCGGCGACGCTCCCGAACTGGCCGCCACGCTTCGGCCACTGGCCCGGCAATACGCGCAGCTGCGCTATGGCCCGGCTTGCACCGCCTCGGATCTGCAGCGCTTCGAGCGTGCGGTGCGCCTGTTCGCTGCCAGAATCAGGCGCTGACCGCGGCGCGCGCGCCATCGGGCACGCGCGACAGCAGCCAGGCCCCCACTACGAAGAAGAATGCCAGCGCCACGATCGACAGCCGCTGGTTGCCGGTGGTGATGGCGACCACGCCCATGACCAGCGGACCCAGAACGGCCGCGAATTTGGCCAGCATGTTGTAGAAGCCGAAGTACTCGCCTGCGCGCTCGCGTGGAATGAGTGATGCAAAGTAGGAGCGCGACAGTGCCTGCACGCCGCCCTGCACCGTGCCGAAGGCCGCGGCCAGCACGTAGAACTGCCACTCCGATTGCATGAAGTAGGCATAGATCGTGATGCCCACGAACACGGCGAGCCCCAGGTAGATCGCGCGTTTGGTGCCGATGCGGTCCCCCAATCTGCCGAACAGCAGCGCGAACGGAAAGGCGATGAACTGCACCAGCAGCAGCGCCTGCAGCAGCGCTCCGGATGAGAAGCCGAGCTTGGTGCCGAAATCGATGGCCATGATCTGCACGGTCGAGATGCCGTCGATGTAAAGCCAGTAGGCGAGCAGGAAATTCAGCACCGGCTTGTCGCGCAGCACCGAGCGAATCGTGCGCCAGAGTTCGCGCCAGCCGGCCTGCTCAGCGGTGGGGGCCGGCTCGGCGACGTAGCGGAACATCGGCAGCGTGAACAGAATCCACCAGACCGCCACGGCCATCAGGGCCACGCGCAATGCGCCGATCGAGCTGTCCAGGTTGAGCCAGCCAGGATGCAGCACGATCTCGGCGTTGCAGAGAAACAGCAGTCCGCCGCCGAGGTAGCCGAGTGCAAAGCCCAGCGCCGAGACCCGGTTGCTCTCCTCGCGCTCGGCGACCTGCATCATCAGCGCATCCTGGAACGAGGAGCCCGCCCAGAATCCCAGCGAGCCGAGTCCGTAGACCAGCAGCGCGATGACCCAGTGCCCGGCGCCGACCAGCGCCAGCAGCGCCGTGGCGAGCGATCCGATGAGCGTACACAGACCAAACCAGCGGCGCTTGCGGCCGCGCCGGTCGGCGAGCGCACCGAGCCAGGGCGCACTGAGCATGACCAGGAAACTGGCGCCGGAATTGGTGATGCCGAGATAGAAAGTCGAGGTGGTGCCGGGCAGGTCGGCGGCCCAGTATTTGTCGAAGAAAATTGGAAACAGGCCGACGACGACCGTGGTGATAAAAGCGTGATTGGCCCATGCCGTCAACGCCCAGGCCCATTGCGCGGCACGTCTCGGTGTCATTCGGCCTGGTGCTCGCGAGTTTCGTGGAAGCCGATATCCGGCCAGCGCTCGGTCATGAGCTGAAGATTCACGCGCGAGGTGGCCAGGAACACGAGATCGCCGTTGTGATCGACCGAGAGCTGATCGTAGGCGCGAGTTCGAAACTCCTCGAGCTTGCGCGGATCCGCTGCCGTCACCCAGCGCGCCGTGTAGACCGGGATGTTATCGAACACGCATTGAACACCGTACTCGTCCTGCAGGCGGAAAGCGACCACTTCGAACTGCAGTTGCCCGACCGCGCCGAGGATCAGATCGCTGTTGCGCAGCGGGCGAAACAGCTGCGTGGCGCCCTCCTCGCACAGCTGATCCAGGCCCTTGCCGAGCGCCTTCATGCGCAATGGATCCTTGAGCACGGCGCGACGGAAGATTTCCGGCGCGAAATTCGGCACACCGGTGAAGTGCAGTGCCTCGCCCTCGCTAAAGCTGTCACCAATGTTGATGGTGCCGTGATTGTGCAGGCCGATGATGTCCCCGGCGTAGGCCTCCTCGGCCTGCGAGCGATCGGCGGCCATGAAGGTCAATGCATCCGCGATGCGCAGTTCCTTGGCGAGGCGCACGTGGCGAATGCGCATGCCGCGCTGGTAGCGGCCGGAACAAAGGCGCAGGAAGGCGATGCGGTCGCGGTGACCTGGATCCATGTTGGCCTGGATCTTGAACACGAAGCCGGTGAGCTTCGATTCGCTCGCCATGACGATGCGCTCGCGTGTCTCGCGCGGCTGCGGCGCCGGCGCATCGTCGACGAACGCCCGCAGCAGCTCCTCGACGCCAAAGTTGCTGATCGCCGAGCCGAAGAACACCGGGGTCTGGCGCGCGGCAAGATACGCGGCCTGATCAAAGGTGGCCGTGGCGCCCCGAACCAGTTCGACCTCCGCGCGGAAGGCATCGAGCTGATCGCCGAGCAATTCGTGTGCCTCGGGCGATGCGAGTCCATCGATGATGCGATTGTCACCAACGCGCCCGCGCTCGCCGGCCTCGTAGACGTAGATGCGATCCTCGATCAGGTGGTAAATGCCTTTGAGTTCACGGCCCATGCCGATGGGCCAGGTGACCGGCGCGGTCTGGATCTTGAGCACACGCTCGATTTCATCGAGCAGTTCGATGGGCGGACGTCCATCCCGATCGAGCTTGTTGATGAAGGTCATGATCGGGGTATCGCGCAGGCGGCACACGTCCATGAGCTTGACCGTGCGTTCCTCTACACCCTTGGCACAGTCGATGACCATGAGCGCCGAATCGACCGCGGTCAGCGTGCGATACGTGTCCTCGGAGAAATCCTCGTGCCCCGGTGTGTCGAGCAGGTTCATCACGTGGTCGCGATAGGGAAACTGCATGACGGAACTGGTCACGGAGATGCCGCGTTGCTGCTCCAGCCGCATCCAGTCCGAGGTGGCGTGGCGCGCGGCTTTTCGGCCTTTGACGGTGCCGGCCATGGAGATCGCGCCGCCGAACAGCAGCAGCTTCTCGGTCAGCGTGGTCTTGCCGGCGTCGGGGTGCGAGATGATTGCAAACGTTCTTCGCCGCTTGATTTCGCTTGATATTTCTACTTCTGCCACCAGTTCCTCGTACACGTTTATATACACATATCGCAAAGCACGCGCTGCCGATGGGGCCACAAGTAACCCCGGCGCGCGAGAGCGTTGGGCGACAGCGTAAGTCTCTGAGAGGATTCATTATAGTTTAGAGCGCATATTTTTGGAGCGAACGCCCGGACGGTAAGCCCGCTGTCGCCAGCTTCCGCTTCCAACTGGCTCCATATTCGCGCAGGCGGCTCGCCTCTACACCACTATCATCTGAAGATTCTTACAGGGGCGTTTGAGTACAGCTTGAGCGCTCCGGAGCCTATGCGCCTTTCGATCTCTTCCATGACGGACTGCATTTGCTCATCGGCCCTCTGCTGCCTTTCTTTCGGCGCCATCGCATCCCAGTTGCGGACACTGCTGTAAGCCCTCCACATGAGCGAGTCAACCTCATCATGGTAGTGACTCCAGTGTGAGCCCAGATGTCCTTCAAGCAGGACCAGATTCCGCCGGTCCTCCCTCAGGTTAATTTGCGATAAACGACGCAGCGGATGATTAATGTGCCGCGCATATTCCCAAGGAATCTTGTGATGTTCCTGAATAACCTCATCGCCAGGCTGCTTGAGGTTCCAGATCCGCCCTTTACTTTTAAATGTAAGCGTCCCACGGATGCCGCCTTCCGATGAAGTTTGGTAGGAGAATCCTCCCCGTTCCCGGAACACTTCCTCCACTGTAGCTGTGATGTTTCGGGGCCTCAGCCCGGCTGGTGTGTGTCTCAGGACGATCAGTGTTCCCTCCTTGACGTCCCCCTCGATCTGTTCGATGGGCGCCCCTTCGACCTCTTGCTCCGGGCTCGCCGAGTACACGTAGATCCATCGATCGGCGGAGCGAATCACCTTAAGAGAGACAAATACGCGATGAGCAGCGCGTACATCCTTGACGATATTCTCAGCGGATTTCTGTGAGAGGTGCCCGTCCTTCTCCAGCTGCTGCTCAAGCAAGTGAATCTGCATGATTCCGGCGCGGATTCGCGTTGCCTTCACGGGCTCGTCTTCATGACGTGTCGGTTTATCCTTGTCGCGCTTGCCGAACGCTCCCTTCACGAGATTTCCCGCCGCCATCACGCCCTTCGAGGCAACATGGATCACCCAGTCCATCGCCTTCTCGATGGGCGAGCGGCCTTTGTCGATGGTCGCCTTGACCGTCTTCGATGGATCGCCCAATCCAAGCAGGCTCGCCAGCAGTCCGATGGCGACCGGGATTGCCCGCGCCAATGCATCCTCCACCGCGGCAGTCGCCGCGCCGAGGTTGCCGGCTACGATCGCGGCGACCGAGTCGATCACGGCGCTCACGAAGGTGACCAGCTGCGATGCTCGGTTGACGACGAAGACAATGATGTCGTAGATCGCCTTGCAGGCCTTGAAGAAGGCGGACGCCGGATTCAGCAGGCTGATGATCCACGTGATGCCGGCGGTGATCACCTTTTCCTTGATGAAGTCCCAGATCGCGTCCAGAACCATCGACTTGAGGTCACCCACCTTTTCCTTGATGAACCGCCAGATTCCCGCCACACCCTCCTTCATGAAGATCATGAACACCTCGGCGCCCTTCTCGAGCGCCACGACGATCGGCTCGCTGAGGAGATTCACGGCACGGGCGCGGAAGTTGTCGTAGGTGAGGCCGAGGATCTGCAGGACGATGCTGACTATGCCCTCCAGGTCGAACTTCTCCGGGAGCTTGAGCCCGGCGCCGGCGAGCGCGCCGAACAGCCAGTCCATCAGACCCTTCTGGAGATGGGTGCCGATGTTCTTGATGAAATTCCTGAGGCCCTGACCCACCGCGTTCACGAGATTTCCCAGGAACCTGATCGGGTGGGCAATAATCTCCAGGACGACGCTGGCGGCTTTGGCCAGGACGCTCAACAGCAGATTCTTGAACTCGATGATTTTCTTGACGGCCCCTACGGTCGCGTCATACACACGCTCCCACAGCGACTTGTTGGCCTCGCGCAGTTCCTCCTCGCGCGCCTTCATCTTGTCGTACGAGGCCTTGAGCTGCTCGCTCAGGCGATTGATGAGGGCTTCGGAGCGCTCGTCGATCTGGCTCTGCATCGCGCCGAAATCCGTGGCGATTGCTTCGCGCGCCTGCGTTGCAAAGTCGCTCATCTCGCCGCCGAGCGAGTCCACCACCTCATTGGCCTGGCGTTGACCGCGCGCTGCGCGCTCCTTGGCCGCGTTGATCTGGCGCTCGATATAGTCTGCCACCTGCTCGATGGTGTTATGGACGAGGACGCGGTAGATACCGCGTGCCGAGGCGAGCGCGCGCTCGATCAGCTCTTTCCAATCGTCACCCCAGTTGAAGAGCCAGTTCTTGGCACCGCCCTTCACATCCGAGAACTCGTCTTCGTACCGCTCGCTTGCGCGTTGCAGCCCGTCGGTGAAGATCCGCGACGCCTGACGATCCATCTCATCGAGAATTCCCTTCACGTCCGACTGGGTCTCGCTCTTGATCTGCGAGATCCGGGCCATGATCTGCGTGCGCTTCAGGGAGTCGACCGCGCGCACGCCATGCTGCTGTCCCGCCACGTTTCCGAGCTCGCGCTCGCGCACGCCATGCATCGCTGAAAGGCCCGCGCGTACGGTGAGCTCCGCGCGCGTCAGCGCGTCCGTCCGGACCTTCGCCTCATCCTTACGATAGGCGCCGGCAGCCTCGGCTTCATGCTGCTCGGCGGTGGCACGCTCGCTCAATACCGGCCCAAAGGCCGGATCGTTGCCTTCCTGCATCTGCTCGGTGCTGACCTGGTTCCCGGCCATCATCTGGTCAGTGGGAGCACGGTCAGCCGAGAAGTCGAGCTGTTGGCCGGGCAGCGGCGGCGGTACTGCCGAAGTGGAATCCACGCCCGTCGACGGGGGCCCCGCCGCCTCTGGCCGCAACTCCACCGCGTCAGCCACCTTCTGCTTATCCGGCGAGATGTCGTTCCGCGGATTCGTGGCCGCCGGCAAGCCTCCAGCGGCCGCATCGCGTTGCCGCGTCAGGCCCTGATTCAGCGTGGCGCTTGCCTTCGCCGCGCCCCGGTTCATGGCCTCCTCAGCCTCCTCCTTGCTGCGCGCGTTGGTCATGTCTCGATTGATTGTGTCGGTTAGCCGTGCCTCCAGTGCGGCGCGGTCGAACGGCTTCGTATCGGCACCCTCGAGTTGGCCGATGGTCTCAGTCGCGGCGCTGCGCACCCGCTCCGTGCGCGGCACCTTCGCGGCTTCCTGCGCGGCCTGTACGCTCTCATGCTTCCCAAGCTTATGGTGACGTGCGGTCCGCGCCCGCTGATGCAGGGCCTGCGCGAGCGGCGCCATGGCCGCATGGAGGTTCGGAGTTGCCGCTTGCGCCTCCACGGGCGCAGTCTCGGGTCCCGAGCCGCGCCCGGAGTCGGCCTTGATCCCCGCTGCAGGTGCCGCGGGTCCCTGACGAGCCGTCGCACTCGAGTCCGCTAGTGTTGGACTCCCTGCGACCCCAATGCTCGATACAGCGGCAGGGGCGCCGGCGGCCGCGGTCATGGCCTGCGCAGGACCCGGGGTCGCAAGCGACACAGCGGGCGCAGCGGGCGCAGCGGGCGCCGCTGTGCGCGCTTCGGTTGCGGCGCGAGAAACAAATGCGCGGGCTCCGGCGGCACCGAGGCGTTGCTCCAGGCGGGCGCCCACGGATATCGGCGGCGCACGTGCAGAGCGGCCCGGCGTGATCGTTGTGCGCCTTTCGACGAAGGCGGGGGGGCGCGCAGTCCTCAGCGAGGCCGCGAAGGAGATACCAACGCGGCGCTCGTCAGCCAACTATTCACCGACGCCGTAGGCCGTGTAATCGTACGACAGCACCGGGCGAATGAACCGGCGCACCGTGTGATCCACTCGATACTCACGCTTCTGATCGCGTTCCTCGCAGCAAAGAAGCCGGGCGAGCACCACCCATTCGCAGCAACACGCGCAGTTGCACACCCCCAGGCGATGATCGCGGTCGCACTGACGTGCGCCTTCCTTCATTTCCTGGAAGCGACCTTTCCTCTCTGCATCGTCGCACTGCTCCCACGGCTTTACACGTTTCTGCAAACGCTCCACGTCCGCAATTTGCTCGGGCGTCCTGGTGGGCGTCTCGCTACAGCATCGCTCGGGTGGCTCTTGAGTCTTGTGGATGCAACCGCAGACGCATTCGGGAAGCTTCGTCAGCAGACTTATCTCGTAACCATCGCAGACACGCGTGCATACCGTGCCAGTGGCGCCCTCCTCCGGCGTGCAACTCACCTCCCGCGGGGAGGAGTTGCATTCGCGCGCGCGGATCACCACCCAGATCTCGCAAGGCAGCTCGGGTGTGCACTTCTCGGCCACCTTCAGGGCCTGCGCGGCGGTGAGCTCGATGGGATTGCCCACGCAGTCGAGCGCCAGGCCGCGACCCACTGTGACCTGCAGGACGTTGCACCTGTCCACGCATCCGGTTACTTCGTAACCGCAGATCACGCCGCAGCCGAATAGGTTGCGTAGCACGAGTTGCAGCATCCTCCGGCCGTAGTCGACGGCGGAGTTGAGATCCGTATCCTGCAGCAGCAGGCCCGGACTGAATCTCGGCCTGACCAGGGTGGAGGTGCCTCTTTTCGCTTCGATCAGTTCTTTGGCGGTGCTCATGATTGCAGTCCTCGATAGGGGTAGCCGCGGGCGCGTCATTCGGTATCCGGCTTGGAGGAAACCCTGAACCGCGAGACGAATGTCCCGCCGGGCGTGTCATTGCCGCTCGGAAAAGGATGTAGTCCCAGGGCGCCGCCGCTGAGCGCCTGGCCGTGGCAATCCAGTATGTAGTCGCCGCGCACTTCGATCTCAACGGTAGTGGGGCCGTCGTCAAAATCAGACCAGCTGCCGCTGACCTCGTCGACCAGCCAGCGCCGATCCATCACGAGGGTTGCCCAGTGCGTGTGGCGTGCCGGCGTACCGTGCTCATCGAGCTCCGTAGCCACTCCGACGATCGGCATGCGTTTGACGCGACCCCAGCCGGTGCCCTTGTCGAGCAGGATCGCGGAGATTGCGAAGCAGTCCCAACGCACCGTTCGGGCCTCCACCGGGCGCGTGAACCACACCTTGAAATCCGTGACGCGGGGTCTCGCTCCCGCCTGGTCGGGCGTCAACGCCGGAACGGGCGTGCCGTCAGTGTTGTGGAATTTGTGGCGAAACTCTTGCCACGGCACCAGCTCTCCGGGACGGTGCCAGCGCCGCCAGCTGACGTCGCGGATGCGCGTCAGATCGCAGCCGCGAATGAGATCGAACAGCGTATCGTTGCGCTTGACGAGCCGCCGCGGCGCACATTCATCGAAGCTTTCGACGACGGGACACCCACATTCATCGATTCCGACTCGCAGGCATGCGAGCGGCACGGGGTCGCAGAGCGCAAAACGCACCCTGCGCTTGCGCCACTCGCACAACTCGCCTCCCGTCTCAATTTCGGGCCACGCGGCCCACTGGCACTCGCAGGCGTGACACCGCCGGGCATGACCGTGAGGGTCGGGTTCGTGAGACGCGTGGCCATGATGCTCGTGCTCGTGGTCATGCTCATGCTCATGCTCATGCTCATGCTCGCTAAGCTCGTTCCGGTAAGGCGGACAGCAGTCCCCCTCGTGCAGACATTCGCAGGCCGGGCACAGACTCTCGCCGGGCGGGCAATGCTCCTCGCCCTCGAGGCGCTTCAGAGAGAACACAACTGTCTCGCAAACCTCGTTCCACTCGACGTCGTCGCAGCCGCACTCGGCCGGCAGGAGCTGTTCGCCAGTGAGGCGCTCCGCGTAGTGCGCACGCAGCACCCAGCGTCCGGGTGCCGGTGGCTCATCCGGTCCTTCGCGGAAACAGTCGCGCGGGTCGAGCTTGCAGGCCTCGGGCAGCACGAGCTCGCGCCCATGCCGGTCCAGGGCGAGACCGGGACCGATGAGGTTGCGTTTGGGTCCGATGCGAAATCCGCTGACAACGCCCCAGCCGTAGAGCGCATGGTTGAACAGTCGCCGGCGCGTCAGGATGTAATCCTGCTCCAGCGCGAACGCCTGGTAAGTCATGCGCTTGCCTTTGAAATAACGGTTGCGCCGGCCCTCACCGCATTGCGGATCGAAACTGGACAAGGCCTGTTCATGAGTCGTTTCGGACATGGTCGTAAGCCTCTGCAAAGTGCCGCTACTGCAATCTCTCAGCGGTCGACAGCCCGGCAGTATCGAGCGTCGCGCGATCGTGACCATCCAACAGCACGTACCCGAGCTGCGCGCTATCACCCACGCGGCCGGGACCGAGACCATCGAGCACCAGCGTGCCATCGGCCTCCAGCTTCGGTTCCCCGCCCGCGAATGGTCGCCAGCGCAGCTGCAGCTGGCATTCCGCAGGCACCAGGTTCGCAAGCAGCCCCTGAACGGTGTCGAGCGGCGTGGCGCTCTGCACGGAGGAGCTGGCCGCAATCTCTATGCGCAGCACGCTCGGGGGCGCTGCGTCGGGGACTTCCGTGGGAAGGCCGCAGGCGAGATGCGAGCGGTTGAGTACGGATTTCTCGCTCAGCACAGCGAGGCCGCTCGGCCAACCCGTGAGCATCGCGGGCAGCGGTGCACCGAGGCAGGTAGCAGCGGCGCCGCCCACTCGCGCCGGCTGGATGTCCGCAGCCTGATCGATGATGTCGACGTGCGCGGTGGGAAAGAGACAGCGCAGGAATCCCGCGAGCGCTGCTCGGGTGCCGCGCCGGGCCAGCAGCGGCGCGGCGCCGTTGAGAATGGCGCGCTTCTGCCGCTCGTCGAGCGCGACGTCCCACGGCAGACCGAGCCATCCTGCCAGCACGTCGAGCCACTTGGCCGGCGTATGCCGTGGGTCCAGCACGCGCGCGAGATTGCCGATCTCGGTATCGAGCCCCTGGGCGGTGGTCTCGAGAATGCCGACCAGATCCAGCATAAAACCGTTGAACTGCCCCGGGCCGCGAAAGATCGCCGGCAGGTGGTCCATGAGTGAGGCAAACGGGTAGAGCACCTGCAGGCCGCGCAGCGTGGGCAACGGTCCGGCAGCGCCACTGGAGATGCTGATGAGCACCCATAGCCAGATATCTGTGTTGTTCCCCGGGGCGTTTCCCATCGGCACGCTGAGCGGAATGCTGACCGTGGTGCGCGCGCTTCCCTTCGAGGCACCCTCGAACTCGATGGCGGTCGTCGTCAGCGCATTGTTGAGAGCAGCGTCGATCTGCGTGATGCGCTGGTCGGCTGCCAGATCGGAGCTGCCAGACAGCCCCGCGACGGTATCGTGAACCTGCTGATCCGAAGTCGTGGCGTAGGCCATCGTCACGGAAGTCCCGAGTGGCAAGTCCAAGTCGAGGTCCGCCCGTAGCCAGCCGCTCAAGCTGCCGGATGGGAGAGAGGTGAGCACGGGAGTGAGGAAGAGCGCCTGAGGCTCGTCTGGGTCAGCTTGGCTTGCCGGCCCGAAACGCAGGACACCGTGCGCCGTGCTCACCCACAACTCGCCCTGGGCAAGCTCGTTCTGACGAAATACGACGGCGCGTGCGCCCAACGAACCGGCGGCAGGCAAAGCTCGTGTGCCAACTCGATCAACGCCGCTTGCGGTACGCCGGAGCACATCGATCTGGGCGGAGCGGCCGGAGCACCCCGCGATCGTGCCGCC
>Ga0302180_10003322_pt1 | contig 12196 bp, 10 predicted proteins | sample I_Palsa_E3_2_FD_200575 | JGI IMG/M metagenome (GOLD analysis project Ga0302180, IMG submission 200575) | Peat permafrost microbial communities from Stordalen Mire near Abisko, Sweden - I_Palsa_E3_2 | ecosystem: Environmental > Terrestrial > Soil > Palsa > Peat permafrost | place: Sweden... | reverse complement strand
TCCGTTATAGTAGTTACTTGAGGTGACTGCGAGGTCGAGTATGCCGTCGTGGTTGAAGTCTGCCACGGCGAGACCACCGGGCTGGCTGATTTGGTCCCCGCCTGTTACGGAAATCGGCGTCTGGAAGGTGCCGTCGCCGTTCCCCAGTAAAATCTCCACGGCGTTGTTGGCGTAGTCGGGCAAAGCCAAGTCGAGCTTGCCATCCCCGTTGAAGTCCCCGGTGAGGATGTATTCGGGACCTGCTCCCGTCACACCCTCGATGACCGCTGCGGTGCCGAATGTGCCATTGCCCGTATTCAACAGCACGCTGAGATTGCCATCGCTGTTGCTGATCACCATGTCGAGAAGGCCAGCGCCCCTTAAGTCAGCGAGCTTGACGATGTTATTGTAAGAGTTGCTGTCGCCGGTCGAGTAAGTTACCGGCGAGGCGAAAGTTCCGTTCCCCTTCCCGAGCAAAACATCCACCTCGCCGTCGCATGCAGGCGTGGCTACTACATCCGGTTTACCATCTCCGTTCACGTCGCCCGCATCCACCCAAAACGGGTTCGAGCATAAGGCCGGCCCCGCGATGGGCGCCCCTAAAACTCCATGCGAACTGCCCAGCATCACGGTGGTTGCGTTATTCGCAGAAACGCCCCCCGATTGGACAATATCCAGATTGCCGTCGCCGTTGAAATCAGCGGTGGCGATATTAAAGACCTGACTAGCCTGGGTCAATCCGTTGTTCGTGCCGGAGCGGAAGGTTCCGTCGCCGTTGCCCAGAGTAACCGTCAGGAATTCGCTGCGCTCGTTGCCAACGGCGAAATCGAGGTTGCCGTCGCCGTTCAAGTCGGCTAAGACCAGGCCCTGTGGTTGCCAATCCGTAGCATAGGCAACGCCGGGTTGGAATGCGCCCTCGCCATTTCCGAGCAACACCCAGATGGAGGAGTCTTGCTCGTCCGCCAACACCAAGTCCGGTTTGCCATTGAGGTTGCCTATGGCGATAGCACTGGCGTAGGGCGCGTAATAGCTGACGGGCGCCTGAAAAGTGCCATCTCCGTTGCCTAGAAACACGCTTGCGCCCGACCATGTGCCATCCGAAGCCGTGGCCACGTCCAGCTTGCCATCGCCATTCACATCGGCGATGGCGATCCCGTTTACACCTTTCGAGAGGCCGCCGTAGAATACCGGCGTTGCGAAGGCGCCACTTCCATTGTTCAACAGGACGCTGAAACCGCCGCCACTACCGGAAGGGCAAGAGGAATAGCATGCGACCACAAGATCGGGTTTGCCATCATGGTTGACGTCTGCAATGGTTACCCAGTCGTCGGTAGTGCCAATGTTGTAAACCACCTGGGCTTGGAAGGTGCCGTCGCCATTGCCGAGAAAAACAGAAATCGTTCCATCGTAGTCATTGGCAGTCACCAGGTCGAGGACGCCGCTCCCGGTAAGATCTGCAGCGGCGATGTTGCTATACGACGACGTCGCGTTACCCACGGCGTAGGACGTGGGCCCGCTCAGACTGCCAGTGCCATTGCCCGTATAAATGGCGACAGACCCCGTGCCCTGGCCACGATCAGCACCGACCAGTACTGCGACATCCAGATAACCGTCGTGATTGAAGTCGCCCAGAGCCACGCTCAGCGGACCGCCCCCGGGGCAGGTGTTGTTGCTCAAGAGCTGAAAAGTACCGTTGCCGTTTCCCAACAGCACTGCAATGCAGCTGCCGCCGACGGCGATGATGTCCGGAATACCATCGCCATTGATGTCGCCAACCGCAAGATTATTAACATTCGCACCGGCCCCGAGGGCTTGAAATATTGTTGAGGTCACAAAGCTGGCCGACGGCGGGCTCTGCGCGACAACCCGCGAGCCGAGCGCTGCTATGGCTAGCATGAGGGTCAGAAGCTTCAAGGAAACGAAGAGATACTTGGAACCACGGGAGTTGCTCGTTGCGAACGTCATCATTGCACCTCAGAATTAGAGATTTCTTGCGGCGGCTTGCTTAGCTCGGCGAGAACCTTCCAGTTCCACACTAGCCAGAACTGCCGCTCCATCCTTTTCCAGTTCACGCACAACCTGATCAATGCGTTCGAATGCCTGCTGAACCAACATGTCCTCTATCAGGTCAACCAGGAAGCTGAATGTCGCTTTCCCATCTACCTCATACAGTTCGTCCACTTCCATGTCACCGCGCTCGTCCTGCCGCTTGTGAGCGGCATCTCGTAAAGCCACGAGCCGGGGTGAAGGGCCACCCTGCTCGACGATCTTGATCCGCACCGAGGCGTAGCCATCGCGAAAGCCGTACAGCCAGCAATCCACCTGCGTACCTGCGGCAGTCGCCAGGTTGATACCCAGGGGCTGGACGCCGATCTGATCGGGCAATTTGGAGAGCCGCAAATCCTGGAGCAGCATCTTCGGAATCGCCACTTCCGGCGGATCTGTCCGAATCAAGAAAGACCGGCCGGCTGCGACGATCTCGGTCTGCCCGTCGGGCCGCCGCTGGATCACGAGCTGCATAAGCCTCGCTATTAGCGGGAAGAGGGAGCGGAAGTCAATAGAGATACGGTAGTGCTACGGTAGCCTGACTTGTGTTTTCAGCAGCTTGGCAGGATGGGCCTGGACGGTAGTACAAGTCGAAGTACGAACAACCTACCTCTCCGCAGCGGGGAAAACTCACATCCAGAAGTCACTGCAGCTTGGCGTACTCGGCCCTGGCTTGTTTCAGGATGGGGATGTCGGAGTCAGCGTCTTTCCAGAGGGTGAGGAAATCTTTGTAGGCGGTGAGCGCACGGACGCGTGCGGCATCGGCATCCGCTCCCTGCGATGTCCTCGACTGCAGGGCGTTGGCGCGAGCCACGCCCAGATGCGCTAAGGCTCCAGTCCAGCAGTTCCAGACGATGCCGCTGTGGTCGAGGATTTTCTGAAACTCGGCGGCGGCGGGACTGCCCTGTCCTGCGGACAGATATGCCTCCCCGCGGACATAGATTGGATAGAGACAAGAAATATTATTGACGAATGGAACCAGCCCAAGTTCGATGGTTGAAGTGTTTTGCAAAGCATTCAGGGACAAAGCCGGACTCTTTCGGTCCAAGGCCAATTGCGCCCGAATCGCGGGCAGCCAAAGCGACTGGATCTGGGTGTCGAGCGGAAGGCTTTTATTTAGGTCCCGTGCGAGCGATTCGGCCCGGACCGTATCGCCCGCCAGCGCGAAGGCCAGAGCCGCCTCGACTTGAACCCCCTGACTCGCGGGAGCGAGCTTTAGTCCCGCCGCCGCTGTCTGACGAGCTTCTGCGGCGTAACCGTAAGCGGCCTGGCGCAGAGCGCTGTTCTCCTGCCATATGGCTGAGGTCTCCTTGCTATCTGCGCGCATAGCCGAGTCTAGGGCTCGCTGGGTCAGCTCTCGTGCCTTGACTTCGTGACCGGCATAGGCCTCGGTGTCCGAGGAAAGCGCCAGCCCGTAGGTTTCTTCGGGCCTGCCCGCAAACCACTTTTCCTGCGCCGCCATCCCGGCAGCATTCGTCGCAATAAAGCTCAGAGCGTAAAGCGCATTGTGGAGAAGCAAGTTATCCAGCTTTCGCGCCTGCGCTTCGTGAACGATCTGCCGGGCTTCGTCAAGGCGCTGCAAGGCGAGGAAGTAATCGGCAAGGTCGTCGTAAGGAACAACGTGATCGGGGTTGAGGCCAAGGGCTTGGCGAGTTACCTCGATCGCTTTCTCGTACTGCCCCTGCGAGGCGAAATCTGTGCCCAAACTGATATAACCGCGAAATTCCCGCGGGTAGCTGTTGACCAACTGCTGGCGCGTCTCCACCGCTTTGTCCAGCTCCCCGGTTACATTGCGGTAATAGAGGGCGGCGATCGCTAACTTTTCCCGCTGGCTGGCATGATCCCGCAGCCGGAACGCCTGCGCGAAGTACTCGCTGGCACGACCCACCTCGCCGAGACTGGAATAGTCCATGCCCACTTCGTCGTAGGCCATGGCGAAATTCGGATCGAGTCCGATGGCTTGTTGAGCGTAAGGAAGAGCTGCTGCGGGGCCCTTTTCGCGAAAGGCCTGCGCACCCAGGCTGTACGCTTTCAGAGCTTCGAGCGAAGATGTCGTTGCCTCCACCAGAGGAACGTCAAATTTCTGCACGGTAGCCAGCGACTCGCCCAGTTCGCCACGCAGCGTGGACGCCGCCGTTCCCAACACGTTCAAGACATTCTTCTTGGAAGCGGCCGTCGCCTGCTGGTGCGCCAGCGTGTCTCCGTTCTGGCAATTCACCGCTTTCAATCCCACCACATATTCGTTGCCCAAGCTGCCGATGGCGCCGGCAATGTAAGCTTTGCTGCCCGCCCGCTGGCACAGCTCGCGGGCTATGTTGGGCGTGAGTTTCGTGGTAGCGGGGAGAGTCATGCTCTGCAAGGTAGCTGTCGCCTTTTGCTCGGAGACCACAATGAGGAAAGGCGACTGCTGCAAGGAAACCGTGAGCGCGGTCTTCAGGGTGTCGTCGAACACCGGATCTCCTGTACTGTTGGCGAAATCGGCGAGAATGATCGTGTCTTTATCGGTCAGGCGCTCGGCTTGGCGGGAGCGATAGTAAAAGCCGCCCGCCACCAGTGCGGCACTCAGCAGGACCGCCGCCGCGGCAAGGGTTCGCTTCCAGCCAAGCGAGATAAGCGAGCGGCGTTTGCGGCTTCGCTCCCCGGCAGGCCCGGCCACATCCCCAGACGGGGCTACCCCCGACCAGGTAGCTGCGACAAAACACGGGACGTAGCCACCTTTAGGCACCTCGATCCTGAGCGGATCCCGCTGCCCTTCGCCCTCATAGTAGGCTTTCAGTTTGGCCCTTAGCCGCCGGGCCTCGAGACGAACGACTGGGTCAAGACGTGGGTCATAAGAAGAGGAACGGTCAAAAACCTCTACCCCGATGCGGTACTCCTTGAGTTGGTCGCCTTCGCCATCGAGCGCGCGCAGAACGATAAACTGCAGAAATCGGCGCAGTCGTTCGGAACTTTGGAACTGGGCGCTGGCTAGGATGCGATTCAGTTCGGAGCGAACCGACTCCGAACTTGGAGTTGAATATCCGAGCCCGCCGCTGGTCCCGATTTCCATTCGAAAATTCCGGGGCAGAGGAGTACAGCATCGTTCCAGGCGGACATTTTTATGAGGGTTCGCCCCTTTTTAACGTCGCACTCCCGCCTAGCGTCGATGGAAATCTCCCCCGGAGATGGACGAGAAATAAGGCTAGGTCGCGCGAAAGCTCATGTCAAGAGGAAAGCGCTGCCGTCACATTAGTTAGAGGTGACCGAAATCACGTCGCAAAATGACCCGGCTTTTGCATCCCTCTTGCTCGCGGGGTGCGGCACCCGAAGCCGGATGGAGGGCTGGAGGCCGTGCCCTTCTCGAGACTTATGGGATCGCTCATAGGTTCTGACCGCTGGCCACGGGCCACTGATCACTGGCCACTGGTCTTCCGGTGTTCGCATGTCGCCGTGTTCAAGCACCCGTCGGCCAGCCGCAGGCGCTCGACTGGTTTGCCGCCGATGATGTGGGACTCGATGATCTCATCGACGTCGGCCTCGGTGACGTGTCCGTACCAGACGGCATCCGGATAGACCACCAGATTCGGGCCGTGCTCGCATTGATCGAGACAGCCTGACTGGTTGGCCCGCACCTTGCCTTTGAGGCCGCGCTCCGCAAGTTTCTGCTTGAATAGTTTCTGCAGCTTCGCCTGGCCGGTGGGATCGCAGCATCCCCGCGGATTTCCCGGTGGGCGCTGGTTGCCGCATACGAAGATATGTTTTTCGAACTTGGGCATGGAATGTGATGTTGATTCAACGGCCGGGCATCGTGCCACCGGGCGCTTCCAGAGGTTGTGAGCTTGCGACCTCGGCGTCCCAGACGCCTTCAAAATCGACGAAGTAGCCCTGCGCCTCGATTCCGGGAATTGCCTGCAACAGATTGGCTGCGGCACGAGCCAATTCGCGCTGGTGATGCGCGGCTTCGGCTTGAGCGTCGCCACCGAAGCCGCCAGCAAGGCCTCCATAAGCGCCGCAATCGGAGTGCACCATCAGGATCACCCGCCTGGTGCCGTGCAAGCGCATGGACTTGCGAATCTGCTCCAGGACAAACTCTCGGTCTGTCTCGTGCTCCGGCGAAGCCAGGCACTTGGCGCCACCGGCAACCTTGATAAGATCGGAATTCGCCACACCGATGCGCTTGAGGAACTTTCGGAAGCCCAGATCAAATCGGTTATCGAAGCACCAGAGAATAGCTGCGTCGCACTGATACGGCTCGCGCGGAGAGTCGAAGTGAAAAACCTTTTTCGTGACGGCCTCCTTAGACGATTCTCTGTTGTTTATCTTACCGGAGAGCTGATGTTTCCGGCCGCCGTCAGAGTTGCGTTGCCATCCGCTGCGCGGGCACGATAAGATACTCGGTACACATCTTCTCCGCTTTCATTCCAGTAAGCCGCTAAAGTATTGCCGCGGCAAGGCGTGTGCGACCCCGGGTGCAGCACGTCTTTACGACTGCGAATCTCTGTGACGGAGTTGGCATTGAAACGAGGCAAGACCGCGGTAATTGTCGGCGCCCAGTGGGGCGACGAGGGCAAAGGGAAAATTGTCGACGTGCTGTCCGAGAGTTTTTCTGTTGTAGCCCGTTATGCTGGCGGACACAACGCCGGACACACGGTCATCATTAATGGCAAGAAATTCGTCCTGCAACTGGTTCCCTGCGGAGTATTGCGGACGGCGTGCCGCAGCGTGATCGGGAACGGCGTGGTTCTGGATCCCATGGCGTTTCTGAAAGAAGTGGGAGCGCTGCGCGAGGCGGGCGTGAAAGTCGACGGAAATCTCTTTGTCTCGAACCGTGCGCAGGTGATTCTGCCCTATCATCGCATGATCGAGTTGGCGGCGGAAAATGCTCCCGGACGCGTGAAGATTGGCACCACCTCGCGTGGAATCGGCCCGGCCTACGAAGACAAGATGGGCCGCCGCGGACTTCGGGTTGCGGATCTTCTCGATCTGCCGCTTCTGAAGAAACACATCGAAAATGCAGTGCGCGAGAAGAACATGATCGCGCATGCGCTCTTCAACTCGGAACCGCTCGACGCCGACAAAATGTACACGGAATACGCAGCGGCAGCCGAGAAGATTGCGCCATTTGTATGTGACACTGCGCTGCTGCTGAACCAGGCGCTGGCCGCCGGTGAGGCCATCTTGTTCGAAGGCGCGCAGGGCACGATGCTCGACATCGACCACGGCACCTATCCCTTCGTGACTTCTTCCAGTGCGACTTCGGGAGGCGCCGCGACCGGCACAGGCGTTGCTCCAAACGCGATCGACTCGGTGATCGGACTTACCAAGGCTTATTGCACGCGAGTCGGCGAAGGTCCGTTTCCGAGCGAGGAGAAGGGCGAGGCCGGGCAGCAGTTGCGCCAGCGCGGCAACGAGTTTGGCGCGGTCACCGGACGTCCGCGACGCACCGGCTGGCTCGACTTGCCTCTGCTGCGCTACGCTGGCATGATTAACGGCATCTCCTGGCTGGTTGTCACAAAGCTGGATGTGCTTGACGAACTAGCGGAGATTCCGGTGTGCGTAGACTATGTTGCCGATGGAAAGAAGACGATGGAAATTCCTGCGCAAGCCAGCGGCTACGACAAGCTGGAGTGCGTTTATCACAAGATGCCGGGGTGGCGAACTTCCACGCAAGGCATCACGAAGTTCGACCAGTTGCCCAAGGCCGCTCGCGAATACCTGACGTTCGTCGAGAAAGAGGCGGGAGCGAAGGTCGGCATGGTCTCAACTGGTCCGGACCGGGATCAAATCATTTTCACGGACGAATTTGCAACGGAGATGAAGACAGCCTCGGCGCGGAAAGTCTAGAATTGACTTCCCGTTTGTCAGGTACTAAGACTGCGTAAGGAGCGCACAATGGTGGTTTTGGCAGTGACGTGGATGGCGAAAGCAGGGCACGACGCCGATGTCCCCCCAATTTTTGCGAAGCTGACCGAAGAATCCCGCAAGGAGCCCGGCTGCCTCATGTATCAGGTCCACCGGCACAAGACAGAGGCGCGGCGCTTCTTCATCTACGAACAGTATAAGGACGATGCCGCGCTCGAAGCCCATCGAACCACGCCGCACTTTTTGCAGTACGCCCGCAAAGACCTGCCAAGAATTGCAGACCGGGTGGAAGGCCACCTGTACGAAGCGCTGGCTTAGGTTGCGTGGCGCGGGCGCCCCTTCGACAAGCTCAGGGCAGGCTCTCGCCCGCGTCTTGTCAATTTGCCCCCTAAACTAGAGACAGTAGCGCCGGGCCGCCGAGACGGCGGCGCTACGGTCATTTCGCCAGTTCGTAGCCTGCGAAGAAGAAACTCAATTCGAAGCGGGCTGTATCTTCGGCATCGGAACCGTGAATAGCGTTGTGCTCGATGCTCGAAGCCCACTTTTTGCGGATGGTGCCTTCCTCGGCGCTGGCTGGATTGGTGGCGCCCATCAGCTTGCGCAGATCGGCAATGGCGCTTTCTTTTTCCAGAGCCAGAGCGACGATGGGTCCGCTCGACATGAAGTCGGTGAGCGAGTTATAGAATGGCCGGCTCGCGTGCACGGCGTAAAACTGTTCCGCTTGATACTTGGAAATTTCCAGCATCTTCATGGCGAGAATGCGGAAGCCATTCTTCTCGAACTGTTCAATGATGTCGCCAACCGCGTTCTTGGCTACGGCGTCAGGTTTCACGATGGTAAGAGTGCGTTGCAGAGTTTTCATAGGTCGTCGTTAGTCGTTAGTTCTTAGTCGTTAGCTGATTTGTCTTTGCCCGGTAATCTGTACAAGGTATTCGGTACTAGACCTTTACTCCCAGCGCCGCTAGGAGCGTTTCTCCCATGGCTGCTGGAGATTTTGCCACGCGAATGCCGGCCGCTTCCATTACCTTGATCTTCTCTGCAGCCGTGCCCTTGCCACCGGAGATGATAGCTCCGGCATGGCCCATGCGGCGTCCCGGAGGCGCGGTCTGCCCAGCGATGAAACCGACCACCGGCTTCTTCATGTGAGTCTTCACAAACCCCGCCGCGGTTTCCTCGGCATCGCCGCCGATTTCACCAATCATGATCACGGCTTCGGTCTCAGGATCGCGATTGAACAGGTCGAGCGCATCCAGGAAGTTGGTTCCGATAATTGGATCTCCGCCAATCCCAATGGCCGTGGATTGCCCAATGCCGCGCTGCGTGAGTTGGTGCACCGCCTCATAAGTCAGCGTGCCCGAGCGCGAAACAATTCCAATCGATCCTTCTTTGTGAATGGACCCCGGCATAATTCCGATCTTGCACTTGCCGGGCGAAATAATGCCGGGGCAATTTGGGCCGATCAGCCGCGAGCGCCGGTTCTGCAGGAACTCCCACGCCTTGACCATGTCGAGCGTGGGAATGCCCTCGGTAATGCAGACGATCAGGTCGAGTTCGGCGTCGGCTGCCTCCATGATCGCGTCGGCGGCGAACGGCGGAGGGACAAAAATTATCGTCGTGTCTGCCCCGGTATTCTCGACGGCTTCCTGCACGGTGTTGAAAATCGGCCAGCCTTCATGCGTGGTGCCACCCTTGCCCGGCGTCACTCCGCCAACGACCTGCGTTCCATAAGCCGCACAGGCCTTGGCATGGAAGGTGCCTTCGCGTCCAGTTAAGCCTTGCACGATCAAGCGCGTTTTTTTGTCAACCAGGATTGCCATAAACTATGATTCCTCGCCGCGTCTGATGCCATTCCGTTGGGTCTTAAACTCCGCGCGCAGCGGCCACCACTTTGTCGGCCGCATCCTTCATGGTTTCGGCCACCACGAAGTTGAACCCAGAATCCATCAGGATCTTCTTACCTTCATCCACGTTAGTACCTTCGAGCCGCAGCACCACAGGAAGCTTGATATTGGTTTTCTTCGCCGCTTCCACCACGCCAGTCGCCAGCGTATCCACGCGCAGAATGCCCCCAAAAATGTTGATCAGCACCGCTTTCACGCTCTTGTCGCTGAGCAGGATTTCAAACGCGTGCGCGACCTGCTCGGCATTAGCGCCGCCGCCCACGTCGAGAAAGTTCGCGGGCATGCCGCCGGCGTACTTGATGATATCCATTGTGGCCATGGCCAGTCCCGCGCCATTCACCATGCAGCCCACACTGCCGTCGAGCTTGATGTAATTCAGGCTATATTTCGAGGCCTCGACCTCGAGCGGATCTTCCTCGGTAATGTCGCGCAGTTCGCGGATATCGGGATGGCGGAACAGCGCATTGTCGTCGAAAGTCAGCTTGGCATCGAGCGCGAACAGCCTGCCGTCGGTGGTGGTGATGAATGGATTGATCTCGAGCAGAGAAGCATCCGTATCGAGAAACGCCTTATAAAGATTGGAGAGAAATTGCACCGCGGGATTGATCTGCTTGGCGTTGAGTCCGAGCTTGAAAGCCATCTTGCGCGCCTGAAACGCTTCCAGGCCCATGCCGGGGTCGATGTGCTGCTTCAGGATGGCATCGGGATTCTCCGCGGCCACCTGCTCGATCTCCATTCCGCCGGCGGCCGAGGCCATGAACACCGGCTTGCCTTCCGCGCGGTCCACCAGAATCCCCAGATACAATTCCTTTTCGATGGGCAGCGTTTCTTCGATCAGCAGCCGCCGCACGATGCGCCCCTCGGGACCCGTCTGGTGCGTGACCAACTTCATGCCCAGCATCTTTTCGGCGAGATCTCCCGCCTCACTGACAGACTTGGCGATCTTCACGCCTCCGCCCTTGCCGCGGCCGCCCGCATGAATTTGAGCCTTGACCACCACTCCGGTCGCGCCCGAGCTGAGCAATTCTCTGGCAGCGGCTTCGGCTTCCTCGCGCGAGGTCGCCATCGTCCCACGCGGTACGGTTACGCCATACTTCTTAAGAATTCCTTTTCCCTGGTACTCATGGATTTTCATAATGACACTCGTCGGCTAAGAATCGGAAGGAACTTTGCGGCTATCAACTGAGAACAGCAGACCCCCAAGTTTATAGAAGAGGAACGGATTAGGGCAAACGGATCGCCTCGCGTCCTTTTTGACGGATTGCTACAATTCCGAGTGAGATGATCCTCGACGCCCTCCATCGCATCGCCAATCATGGCCAATCGCTGGTGCGCGCCGAAGCGCGTGAAGTAATGGCGGAAGTGCTCGCGGGGAACTGCACCGACGCGCAAATCTCGGCGCTGCTCGTGGCCTTGCGCATGAAAGGCGAAACCGTCGAAGAGATTGTCGGTTTCGCCGAAGCGATCCGGGCTGCGGCAACGCCCTTGCCCATCTCGTTTGCGGGGTCCGGCGCTTCCGAATCCAGCGCGCTCGACTTGAGTGGCACTGGCCGTGACGCGCTCGTTGACACCAGCGGCACCGGCGGCGACGCCAGCGGTACCTTCAACATTTCGACGGCCACAGCATTCGTAACCGCGGGAGCGGGGGTGCGCGTAGCCAAGCACGGCAACCGCAGCATCAGCTCGAAGTGCGGCTCGGCTGACGTGATGGAGGCACTGGGCGTGAACATCCAGTTGACTCCAGTGCGCGCCGCGCAGTGCCTGCGCGAAATCGGAATCTGTTTTCTGTACGCACCTGATCTGCACGTCTCGATGAAGCAGGTGCAAAAGGTGCGGCGCGAGCTGCGCCTGCGCACCATGTTCAACCTGCTCGGTCCGCTCACCAATCCCGCCCACGCTTCGGGACAAGTCGTGGGCGTGTACGCGCTCGACATGGTCGAAAAGCTCGCCGAGGCGCTCAGTATGCTGGGACTGCATCGCGCGCTCGTGGTGCATGGCCTCGATGGTCTCGACGAGATCACCATCACCGGACCGACGCGCGTGGCCGAAGCTCGCGGCGGATCAGTGCGGACGTATGAAGTGGATCCAGAAGAGTTCGGCATGAAGCGCGCCAAGCTGGAACACATTTCCGGCGGCGATGCGGCCGAAAATGCCGTTATCGTTCGCGAGGTTCTAAGTGGAAAGAAATCTCCACGCCGCGATGTGGTCTTGCTGAACTCCGCGGCCGCTCTGGTGGCGGCTGGACGCGCTGATCACCTGGCGGAGGCAATGCCCCTGGCTGCGCGGTCGATCGATTCCGGTGCGGCGGCGGCTAAACTTGCGGCGCTGGCAAGCTTCACCACCAAGCAAGCTGTCAGTGGCCAGTGATCAGTGGCCTGCCGGAGTTTACTGACCACTGGCCACTGATCCCAATCACTTCGCAGCGTCAC
>Ga0302180_10003321_pt1 | contig 12197 bp, 11 predicted proteins | sample I_Palsa_E3_2_FD_200575 | JGI IMG/M metagenome (GOLD analysis project Ga0302180, IMG submission 200575) | Peat permafrost microbial communities from Stordalen Mire near Abisko, Sweden - I_Palsa_E3_2 | ecosystem: Environmental > Terrestrial > Soil > Palsa > Peat permafrost | place: Sweden... | reverse complement strand
CTTGACGCACTCTTTTACGATCATAACCTCAAGCCCAGCCTGGCTATGGAGCTTGACTCAAGCGAACTGCTGAAGCGCTTCGTGGCAGCCGATGTGGGCGTCGGATTTATTGCACGCTCGAATATCGAGGAGGATATCCGGGCCAAGGCGCTGGTTGCAATGCCGCTTGCGGACGCGCAAATTCGGCGCGATCTGGCCCTCGTGTTCCGCAAGGACAAATCGCTCAGCCGCGCTGCCCGGGCCTTTATGGATATCGCGATGAAACAAAGGAATTTTGCCGCAGTCGGAGCCGGGAAGCGATCGAAATGAAGACGGTTGCTCGGCTCTTGCTCGGCCTCACTTTGTTTTTGTTTTTCTCCGCAGCTGCGGCGCAAAAGAAGGCCGCCAGTAGCGGTTCCTCAGCCTCCCACAAGCTCGTCGCGCTTAAGGTGACGGGAATAACGAGCTATAGCGACAAAGAAATTCTCGCTGCCAGCGGCCTCCAGATCGGGCAGAACGCTGCCGACGGCGATTTCAAGGAGGCGGTTCAGAGCCTGGGCGATTCCGGCATGTTCAGCGCTGCCTCCTACTCGTATTCGACTTCAGCGTCGGGCGTGAGGCTCGAAATTCAGCTGTCTGATGTCGACAGGAGCAAGCTGGTTCCGGCGCAATTCGAGAACTTCGTCTGGTTCAGCGATGAGGAGCTTCGAGCCGGCTTGCTGGGGCGGGTTTCACTGTTCAAGGGTTTGCTGCCGCTTGGCGGCAATCTTCCAGATCACGTCACCGAAGCGTTGCAGGCCATGCTCACCGAAAAACGGCTTCCGGGACGCGTCACCTTTCTGCGCAACCCAGATCGTCAGACCGGGACGGTAACCTCGATCAATTATCGTGTCGAGGAAGCCAGCATCAGAATCCGGGGGGTTGAATTTCCCGGAGCGTCTCCGGAGCAGACAGTGCTGCTGACAAAGGCTTCCCGAGTCCTGATCGGAGCAGAATACTCCCGCACCGCGATCGCCGCCGTCGCCAAGCTTGACCTTTTGCCGGTCTATTTCCAGCGAGGATATTTGAAGGCGGATTTCGACTCATCCAGCGCGCGCGTTGTGAAGCAATCTTCCGCTGACGCGGATGCTCAGAGTGCGGAGATCGAGGTGGATGCGATTTTGCCTGTGACGCCAGGTAGAATTTATTCGACATCTGGCGTGGACTGGAGGGGCAATTCCGCACTTAGCGCGACCGAACTCGCGGCGCTCGTCCACTTGCCGGTCGGCGAACCGGCTGACACGGTGCGACTTCGCCGCGACCTCGACAATCTTGGCAAACTTTACCGCAGCCGCGGCTACATGATGGCTCAGATAAAACCTGATTCTCAGCTCAACGACGATAATGGTACTGTGCATTACGAACTGAATATCGTCGAAGGCGATCTCTTCAGGATGGGAGAATTGGATCTTAACGGACTGAATACCGGTACCATCGCACGTCTGCGGGCCGCTTGGACGCTGCACGAAGGCCAGCCCTATAACGCCAACTATCCCGCAAAGTTTGTCGAGGACACCAGAGAGATGCTGCCCCGAGGCGTACAGTGGAAGGTCAGCGTTCATGAAACGCCGGACGCCAGGGATAAGACGGTAGACGTAGACATCCGTTTCACGCAGCAATAATCGGCCACAACCAAATTGAACCAACAAAATATTTGAAAATCGATGGTTTGCATGAGAACTTTGTATCGATCTCGCGTTGTAAGATCGTGAGATGTCCAGGTCGGACCAGCATCGTTTCAGGGGAGGAAAGCGGAATGAAAGCGAATCGAATTGTGGCGGCAGTCTTGGGGATGCAGATGGTGATCGGGTGGGCGACGATTCCTGTGCTGGCGGCAGGCAAGAGCCAGACTTTCACCGGCGAGGTGAGTGACGCGATGTGCGGTGCAAAGCATGAAATGCCAGGCAGCTCTGCCTCTTGCACGCGCGCGTGTGTTTCTCACGGAGCCAAATACGCGCTTGTGGTCGGGGACACGGTCTATACGCTGGAGACATCTGACAAGACAGCGCTCGACAAGCTCAACGATCTGGCGGGTGCAAAGGCTAAGGTCACCGGAGAGGTGGACGGCACTACGATCACAGTAAAATCGGTTTCTGCGGGATCGTAGTCGACTGTGGGATGACCGAAAAACCGGCGGGCTCGCCCGCCGGTTTTTGTCTTCGCAAATGCTCGTTACTGCTGCTGTTGAGTCGTCTGGTCCGGACTGTCGTCCCGCCGCTTCAGCGTCGGCCGATCATCGTCGCTGCTGCTGCTGTCTGTACCGCCACCGGTCTTGTCAGTGTTCGAAGCACGGCGCAGGCTCGGACGGCTCCCGTCTTTCTCGTCATTCACCTTGTGCCGATTCTCTATGGTGGCTAGTCGCGACTTAACGTCGTCGAACTCCGAGGTGGAGACAATGTATTGCGGGCGCGCCGGAAGAATGGTCTCAATCTCCTTTTGCGACGCCAAAATGCGGTCGGGCGTCTGCGGGTGCGAGGCGAACGCCTTAGCAATCGTGCCCGGCTTCTTCTTCTCTTTCGCCTGAATCTTCTCAAAGAAACTGATGAAGGCTTGTGGATCGTATCCCGTCTTGTACATATATTGCAGTCCGAGATAGTCCGCTTCGGCTTCAAAATTGCGCTGGAACTTCATGAACGTGAGCGGCAGACCCAACCCGGCTGCTTCATAGATTCCGTAGCCGATTCCACCACCGAGAAAAATCAGCGGAATGGTGCCGATGTTGGCCCACTGCATGCGTGTCATCTGGCGCATCCCGTGACGGGCGGCCACGTGCGAAATCTCATGCGCCATCACGCCGGCCAGTTCGGCCTCTTCGTCCGCCGCCAGAATCAAGCCCGAGTTCACATAGAAAAATCCGCCGGGCAGCGCAAAAGCGTTCACTTCGTCGGAGTCGATGACCTTGATGGTGAACGGCACTTTCGCGTCGGAATTGCGGACCAGATTCTGGCCGATGCGGTTCACGTATTCGTTCACGACCGGGTCCTGCACCAACTTCACGCTGTTTTCGACCTGCATCGAGTATTGCTTGCCCATCTTGATTTCGGTTTCGAGCGAGTACCAGTCGCCCAAGCCGCGCTGGCCGATCTTGCGATTGCCGATGGCGTCGACATCGTCCTCACCGCCGTCGTGCTTGACCTTGCTCGCGTCGGGCTCCTGGACGGGTTGCTGGCCACCGGGCGCCGCGTTCGCCGGGGCGCTGGTCGAAGAGGAGTCCGTCGGAGGAGCTGGAGTCTGAGATGGCGCGGGTGCTGATGGCGGCGCCGTTCCGTTCCTAGTTCCGGCCGAAGATGTATCGGCCGCGGGCGGGGTGGTCTGGGTCTGCGCCGTCTGATTTGATGCCGGTGTTGTCTGTGCCGGCTGCGATGCTTGAGGCTGAGAGCTCGACGGCTGGGAAGGTTGATTCTGCGCCGAGGCCTGCAGAGCCATGAACGCTAGTAAACCAAGGGAGAGTGACGATCTAGGGAACGACATTTGGACACCCCGCGCGGAACCCGGTCTGTTCTCGACATTATACCCCCGATAGCAAGTCGAAGGCGACGGAGTTCTTAAGCTAGTTGGACGCGGTCTTTGCCGTGAAAGTTACTCCGTTATTTTCATAAAGAACCGCTCAAGTCTGTTGTGAAGCGAGCGGCTCGGCAACCGCCGGGCCGTCCTTCCCTTTTTCTCGTAGTTCTTTTTCTATCCGGCGTTGTACCATGACGGCACTTTCGAATGAGGCTCTCCAAAAAGGACCGTCCATGTTGAATCGTCGCCGTTTCTTATCGTCCTCGTTCGCTTCTTCACTAGCCGTGGGTGCGGCCGTTGCCTGGCGCGGAAATCTGTGGGCGCAGCTTGAAGCACTCCCGTCGAAGTTACCGGATCGTTCCCTTTACGAGCAGAATGAAGACGCTTATTGGCGAGAATTGCGCAAGCAATTCCTGATTCCTGCCGACGAGATCTATCTGAATAACGGGACCGTCGGTTCGAGCCCGGCGCCTGTGCTGCGCGCCGTGTTTGAAGGTTATGAAAAATGCGAAAAACTGAACGAGAGTGATCCGGAGGACTATCCGATCTGGGGATATGCATCGTGGAATGACTTTCGCGATCCGCTGGCAGCGTTTGTGGGTTGCAATCGCGACGAGATTGCGCTCTTGAGAAACGCCACGGAAGCGAACAGCTATATTGCGAATGGCATCGATCTGAAAGCGGGTGACGAGGTGCTCATGACCGACCAGGAGCATCCCGGTGGCGAGCATCCATGGAATTTGCGGGCCAAGCGTTATGGCGTTGTGGTCAAAACGTTTACCCTGCCGCGGCCAGTGGAAAATCCCGCGCAGGTGTTGAACCTGGTTAACGCAGGGATCACGCCGCGTACGCGAGTCCTGTTTTTCAGCCACATCACCACGTTTTCAGGCGTGGTGCTGCCGGCAAAAGACCTTTGCGCTCTTGCCCGAAGCAAAGGAATCATTTCCGCGGTTGATGGAGCACACGTTCCGGGAATGATGCGGCTCAACCTGCGCGACATGGGCTGCGACCTCTATTCGGCGAGCCCGCATAAGTGGCTGCAGGCTCCCAAGGGCTCCGGATTCTTGTATGTGCGCGACGAAATGATCGACCGCATGTGGAACACAATTGCCAGCGAAGGCTGGGATGACCCGAAACTTCGCGCGGAACGATTTCAGCGGATCGGAAGTTCGAACGTGCCGGCACTCTGGGGACTGCGCGCTTCCATTCAACTGGCGAACGATATCGGGATGGATCGCATCGAAGCCAGGCATCGGCGCTTGTGCGACTACATCCTGGCGGCGATGATCAAACGCGGAGCAGTGTCGTGGACCTCTCCGGATCCGTCGTTGCGTTGCGCGATTGCGACTGTGAATGTACCTCCGATCGTTCGGATCGATCTCGAACACTGGCTGTGGAAGGAGAAGAAAATCCGCATTCGGGGAGCCGAACCTAACAAACTGCGGCTCTCAACTCCTTACTACTTGTCAAAGGCCGATATTGACCGATTTCTGGACGGGTTCGACGAGTATCGGAAGACGAAAACGTAGTGGGCGAACTTCGATGTGGATTGAGGCATGGGTTTTGACTCAGCCATGCCCTCCGCAGGGATGACGAAAATGACAGCAAAGCAGACTGCCGCTGATGTGCAACCCGAAAAGCCTGTAACCTCCGACGCCTTCGTGTTCTTGGGAGCAACCGGAGACTTGGCGTACAAGCAAATTTTTCCGGCCTTGCAGCAGATGATCCTGCGCGACAATTTCAATCTGCCGATCGTTGGCGTCGCGAAATCGGGCTGGACCATCGAGCAACTCAAGGCTCGCGCGCACGACAGCCTGGTGCAGCACGGTGGGGTCGACGATAAAGCCTTTGCAAAGTTGGTCGAGTTGCTGCAATACATCGACGGCGATTATCAGGATCCTAAGACGTTTGAGCAGTTGCGTAAGGCCCTCGGCGGAGCGCAAAGTCCGCTGAGTTATCTGGCAATTCCGCCCGACCTATTCGGAGTGGTGGTGCAGGCAATTGCTAAGTCCAACTACTCGGGACATCCCCGCGTCATTATTGAGAAGCCCTTTGGGCGAGACCTGGCGTCAGCGCGAGAGCTGAATGCGACGCTGCGCGCCGTCCTGCCTGAAGAGGCGATTTTCCGCATCGATCATTTCCTTGGCAAAGAGGCGGTGGAGGATCTCTACTTTTTCCGCTTCGCCAACACCTTTCTTGAGCCTATATGGAATCGGCACCACGTCGATCATGTGCAGATCACCATGGCGGAATCGTTCGGCGTTGCCGGACGCGGCCATGTTTACGATGAGAGCGGCGCGATCAGGGATGTCATACAGAATCACCTGCTACAGGTCGTGGCTTTTCTTGCTATGGAACCTCCGAACAAGCTCAGGCCTCGCCCTCTGCAGGACGAACAATTCAAAACTTTCCGCGCCATTCCGCCAATTGCGACTGGAGAGACGGTTCGAGGACAGTTCGAGGGATACCGCAATGAAAAAGGAGTGGCGCCTGACTCGCAGGTCGAGACCTTCGCGGCGGTTCGACTGCAGATTAATTCCTGGCGCTGGCTCGGCGTCCCCTTTCTCATCCGAGCGGGAAAGTGCCTGCCAGTCGATGCGACGGAGGTAGTGGTGAGGCTCAAAAGATCTCCGTTGCGAGAGGAGGGTTCCGAGAGCAATTACTTGAAGTTCCGTTTAGGACCGGAATTTTCCTTGAATTTGGGGGTGCAAGTAAAATCGCCAGGGAAGCTGGCATCCATGCCGGTGGAACTTTCGTTCGTTGAAAAGAGCAAAGCCGCGGAGAGTCCGTACGAGCGTCTGTTAACGGACGCCATGAACGGGGACAAACTGCTTTTTGTCCGCGAGGATGTGGTGGAGGCCGCCTGGTCGGTGGTTGATCCGATCCTGAATAACGCGGTCGCTCTTCATGCCTACAAGCCGGGCACCTGGGGACCTCCCGAGGCAGATCGTCTTGCGGCCGATGTCGGCGGATGGCTCAATCCGGCTCCCTAGGTCCGGAAAAGCGCTTTGGGTTGGCGCCTGCTGATCGCGGCGAGTGTTAGATCAAATCTAACAGATCAGGACGACAGATCAAGACCACGGAGTATGAATGAATAAGAAGAAAATACTTGTCATCGACGTCGGCGGAACTCACGTGAAGATTTTTGCGACTGGACAGAAAACGGCGCAGGAGGTGGTGTCGGGACCGAAGATGACGGCGCGGATGATGTGCAATTGGGTGAAGCAGGCGGCGAGTAACTGGCCTCATGATGTAGCTTCGATTGGGTATCCCGGTCCGGTAGTGCATGGAAAGCCTTTTCGCGAACCACACAACCTAGGCAAGGGCTGGGTGGGCTTTGACTATAAGAAGGCGTTGGGGTGTCCGATAAAAATAATCAACGACGCAGCCATGCAGGCGCTCGGTTCGTACGAAGGAGGCCGAATGCTTTTCTTAGGACTTGGCACGGGACTCGGCTCAGCGATGATTGTGGACGGTGTTGTCGAACCGATGGAGCTGGCGCATCTGCCCTATAAGCATGGAAAAACTTACGAAGATTACCTGGGCATCAAGGGTCTTGAGCGCCTGGGAAAAAAGAAATGGCGCCACTACGTAACTCGCATCGTGGAAGAGCTCCAGGCCGCGATGGAAACGGATTACGTCATACTCGGAGGTGGAAACGCCAAGAAGATCACAAAGCTGCCCCCCAAAACCCGGCTGGGAGAGAATGAGAATGCGTTTCTAGGCGGGTTCAGGTTGTGGTCACCCGCTGCGCGACACTTAGTTCAAAGACGGGTAACTCGACCCGCTTGAGCGGCCCCTCTGACTATTTTCCATACGATGCTTGCATTTTGAACATTCTGCCGCTAACCACCTGATTCCAATAGCCAAGAATACAGAGGGTCCCGATACACTCTCGACCGCAAACCCGTTTCCGAGATGCCAACCTTAAATGGGTTGCCGCTGCTAGCTCCATCGAAACCAGCGCAGCGCAAGAATGAACGCTAATCCTCCCCAGACGGCGAGCACCAGCAGTCGCGCTGTCTGCGAGCTTAGCGACGCGCCTTCTATGATCGTGGCTCGCAAGGCGTCGTTAAGTGCAGCTAGAGGAAGAGCTTTGATGAAGGGCTGCGCCATCGCCGGAAACTTCTGATACGAAAAGAATACGCCGCAGAAGATCCACATTGGCAGCATGACCACATTGATGAGGCCGGAGACGCTTTCAATTTTCTGTGCCCGGCATGCGGTTAGCAGTCCAACCCCGCCGAAGGTGATGGCGCCTAGCGATGCTATCACCAGAATTGAGAGTATCGCTCCTTGCACTCGCAGATGAAAGACCAGTACTCCGAATCCCAAAAGCAGAGCCACTTCAACAACCATCAGCACAAGGCGGCTGCTGATCAAGGCTAAGAGGAAGTCGCTGTGACGCATGGGCGTGGCGACGAACCGCTTCATCAGTTTGCGTTGGCGATATTCGACCACGGCGAACCCAACTCCCCACAGCCCGGAGTTCATGAGGTTCATGCCGAGCAGCCCTGGAATCAGGAAGTCGATGTAGCGCGAGCCTGGTTCGGTGGAGGATTGTACCGATGTCGCTAGCGCGTCTTTGCGTCCGGCGGCAGATTGGAGCGCTGCATCGACTTCGGCGCGAGAGAGAACGCTTTCCGGACGTGCGGGATCGTAATAATACGTGTAGCTGCCGTCAGGATTCGATTCGACAGCGAGATCATACTTGCCGAAATGAAACGCCTTGAGCGCGGCGTCGCGAGCTAGAACGGTGGCTCGAATCGGGGTGTCTTGGTCAGTCGGGTGCCGGTTAGAGGAATTTTGGAGCATGGCCAGAGTTTTCTGTGCGCCAGTGCCGTCAATCAATGCGACCCACGTGATACCGGCAGGTTTGTCGCGGAAGGCCAAGCCCAATCCTCCTGCCAAGAGTATCGGAAAAACGAAGACCCAGAACACGACTTCAGGTTCGCGTCTGAGCTCGATGAGGCGCACCAGGAGCAGTTGAAGGTATCCCGACCAGCGACCGTTGCGGCGCGCAGAGGCATTCGTCAGAGACGGTTCTGTCTCGGTTTTTCCCAGACTCATTTAGTTTGCTGTCCTTGACGGTGCCGGGTTGTCCAGCGGAATGCGCTCTTCTTTGGCTCCTGGCTGACCATAGCGTTTCACGGCGCGAGAGCCCGCCGGCAGCGGGTATTTCGCGAGAACGGCCCGTGCCACCTCGAATAGTTTATCGGCACTCGGACCGTAGGCGTACATCGTGAATGTGCGAACGCCTACCTCATTGCCGTCATATTCTCCGGCGCGAGAGCGCTCGATTGCTTTTATCAATTCGTCTTCCAATTTGTAAACATTTTTCACTTCCTGGCTGTCCGGTCGGCCATCGATCAGCGGGATGGTGATGATGAGCGCCTGTTGCACCGTGTGATTCGCCGCCTTCATGTCTGCAGTGCGGGTAAAACAAACTCCACAGACAACGAACAACGCCAGCAACTGCGGAAGAAGATCACTCCGACATTTACACAACTGAAGCACCTGTTCGAACACTCTAGTCTTCCCTCAAATGCCGTCCCGTAAGCTGAACAAACACGTCCTCAAGACTCGCCTGGCGGGTGCTCAAATGGTTCAGTTGCCGGCCTTGCCGGTCGATGGCCTCAAGCAATGCCGGGATGGTGAGATGAGGCTCGTCTACATTGAGATAGACTCTGTCTTCCTCGTGGCGCACCGACTCAACACCAGGCAGCGCGCCCCACGGGCCTGATCCGTCGCCCTGAAAGTCAGTCAGCGGCTTACGATCTATCTCGCCATCGACCTGGAACTCGACCACGTGATGCCCACCCAGACGATCGATCAAATCAGCCGGAGTTCCTTCGGCAATGATCTGGCCGTGATCGATTATGGCCAGCCGATCGCAGAGACGCTCCGCTTCGTCCATGTAGTGCGTTGTGAGCAGTACCGTGCCACCTTTTTTCTGGAAGGAGCGGATGATGTCCCATAGCTGGCGGCGGCTTTGGGGATCGAGCCCAGTTGTAGGTTCGTCAAGGAACAGGATGCGAGGATTGCCAACAAGAGCGGTGGCAACTGCGAGCCGTTGTTTCTGCCCGCCGGAGAGTTTGCCCACCCATGAGTCAGCTTTTTCGGTCAGCTCCAGGTCGTCGAGAACTGCGGCAGCCGGGCGCGGTTCGCTGTAGAAGCTGGCGAAGAGTTTGATTGTTTCACGAACCGTAAGCTTTTCTGACAGACGCGTTTCCTGCAGTGAAATCCCGATCCACTCGCGCAGTTTACGGGGGTTGTCGCTCCACGTGTGTCCGAAGATTCGAACTCCTCCGCCAGTTGGCGCGAGCAAGCCCTCCAGAATTTCGATGGTGGTCGTCTTCCCTGCACCGTTAGGACCCAGAAGTCCGAAGCATTCGCCGGCTTCGATCTGCAAGCTGATGCCGCGGACGGCTTCGACTTTTCCGTCATAGGTCTTGCGTAGGTTCGTGCACTGGATGGCAGGGTCCACTCGCAGATTCTAGCTTAGTCCGCGATCGCTGCGGAGCTCCGCTCCGCTCGACAGCTCGTGAGCGAAGCCAAAGGAGGGGCAGCTGTCTCTGCCTGATTCGTTGAGATGCTACGCGTTTATCTTCCAGGCGCCGGCATCGTGGCCGGCATTGGGGCACTGCCTTTTGCATCCTGCCAGAGGATGGCGTTCAGCTTTTTGGCATCGTTGGCGTCCGGCCTCGGGAAATTCATTCGTGACGATTCTTTTGCTCCCGCGGCATTTTTTCGTTTAATGGTGTTCGCTCGGCCGGTGTGATCGGCCTCTTTATCCCGATTCCGGGGGGATCAGCGCGCTGATTTAAAGATCGAAAACACCGCGCCTTGCGGGTCGGCAATCACCGACATGCGGCCGACTCCTTCCACGGTCATCGGCGGAATATAAAAAGTCGCGCCCGCGCTTTTGGCTTTCGCCGCAGTCGCGTCGACATCGTCGACCAGGAAGTAGGCCAGCCAGTGCGGCGGGGTTCCCGGCTGCCGATACTTCGAGGGAGGAACACCTCCGATAAAATGCTCGCCGTTCTTGATGTGCAAATAGCCTGAAGCATCTTTCGGATCGGCGGCAATCTGCCATCCAAACAGGCCAAGGTAAAAATCGGTGGCGAGTTGTACGTCGGGCGTGCTCAGGTCGGCCCAGACCAGGGTTCCATTCACTCCGGCGATTCGAATTCCGGCGCTCATGTTGGCCTGCCAAATACAGAACTGCGCGCCACTCGGATCCTCGATGATTGCCATGCGGCCAAAATCCATAACGTCAAAGGGCATGGCTAGAATCTTGCCGCGAAGTTCGTTTGCTTTAGTCGCGGTCGCATCGGCGTTATCGACTGCGATGTAAATCGCCCAGTGCGGAGGAACGCCCTGATCGCGATGCTCGGGTCGCAAGGTGCACGCGGCAGCAACTTCACGGTCTTGGAGTTTGAATTCAGTATAGAAATCATTCGGCCCCATCGGGCTGTCGTGCGGCGTCCAGCCAAAGATTTCGCTGTAGAAAGTCTTGGCGGCGTTCTGCTCGGAGGTGTGAAGTTCGATCCAGCAGAACGAGCCGGCGGGATGCCTGTCGATGTTTGCCATAGCGGCAGAAGTTTACATCAAATCCGGATGACGGGTTGTCCATTGCACCTGAATGCGAAAAGTTGAGGTGCAGAGATCGCGCTTACTGGACCTCAATCACCAGCGAATGGCTTGCCCACAATGATCACCAGGTCATAACATTTCCGACTCCCTCGTGCTTGGCCCGCAGGAACGCCAGATTGGCGGCAACCATATCTTCCATGGCCACGCCCATCGCCTTGTACACGGTGATCTCATCATCGCTACGGCGACCGATCTTCCGACCAAGAGCAACCGCTCCGAGCGTCGCACCCATTGACACTTCCAGGCCCGCAAGTTCGCTACATCCAACTGGAGGAGGCTGATAAGCATCGAGGGTTTCGACAAAGAGGCGGTGGGCTCTCGCCAAGTCTTTTGGTAGTTCTCCGTTTGGGGGGTGAAATCCAACCGAGGTTACATGGGCGCCAGGCCTCACCCAATCGGGGTTGATCACGGGCTCCGGCGAATGAGTCGCCAGACACACAACATCCGATTCACGAACAGCTTTTTCCCGGTCCGCAGTCGCACACGCGATTTTGGATTGAGCCGCGAGTTTCTGAGCTTCGTTGAAACGTAACGAGCAGATATTGATGCGATCAAAATTCCGAATGAAAGGAAGGAACCGCAGATGTTGGCGTCCCTGAACACCCGCGCCGATCACGGTGGCGATGCGAGATCCGGCCCGACTCAGCAGGCGAACCGAGAGAGCCGCAGCGGCGGCGGTTCGTATCGCTGTGATGTACGTGCCGTCCATAACGCAGGAGGTTGCGCCCGTGTCGGGATCGAACAGGTTAATCAGGGCCAAGTGGTTCGGCAGGCCAATCTCGAGGTTCGCGTCGAAGACGTTGACGATCTTCACGGTCAGCTGCATGCCAGGCCGCCAGGCCAGCATGGTGAGGGAAAAACCCTTTCCGATGACCGAAAGCTGTGAACGGGGAGGAGATTGTACCTCTCCCAACTCGAGCCCGCGGAAACCATCTTCAAGGCGATCGAGAAGCTCTTCAGGGTCGAGACATTTTTCGACCTCCTTTTCACTAAGGGTCATTACCTGCCTCGTACCTTTG
>Ga0302180_10003309_pt1 | contig 12216 bp, 9 predicted proteins | sample I_Palsa_E3_2_FD_200575 | JGI IMG/M metagenome (GOLD analysis project Ga0302180, IMG submission 200575) | Peat permafrost microbial communities from Stordalen Mire near Abisko, Sweden - I_Palsa_E3_2 | ecosystem: Environmental > Terrestrial > Soil > Palsa > Peat permafrost | place: Sweden: Abisko... | reverse complement strand
GCCACCACGCTGCCCAATCCGGGCTACGATTCGACGCAGCCGGTTTCCACGACCAACCTCGAATACACGCGCACGCCGTTTCCAGGCAACATCATCCCGCCATCGCGGATGGACCCGGTGGCGCTGAACGCGCTCAAGTTTTATCCGGCCCCCAATACCGATATAGGGCCCTTCTTTCGCAACAACTACTTCATCGACTCACCGGAAACAAACACGGCCAACGGTATGATCGGCAAGTTGGACCAATCGTTGCGCGAGCGCCATCGCGTGACCGTGGAACTGGCTTTTTCCAATGGCACGCTGGGGGCGGCGCAGTGGTTTCCCACGGCCGCCAATCCGGGCCCTTCCAATCGCGACTTTCAGACACGGCGGGGTTCGCTCGGATACGTCTTCACGGCTTCCGGCCGCACGGTGAACACGCTCACGTTCGAAGCGAATTCAAGTGTCTCGGCCAGCGGCGACACCGCGGACCAAACCAACTACGCCGCCCAGATCGGCCTCACCGGTATCGCGGGCGGGGGTTTTCCGGTAATGCAATTGGGTCCCTACGTGGGCATGGGGCAAGCCTATCCGTTTTCGCGCAATGCGCGCAACGTTTATACCTGGACGGATGGCCTCTCCACCAGGCGCGGCAAGCACACGCTGCGGGTGACGGGACAGTATATCCGGCAGCAGGTGAACAGTTTCTGGCCGCAGTATCCGGCGGCCTTGTTGAGCTTTAACGAAGGGCTGACCAGTCTGCCGGGGATCGTGGATACGGGCGATGCGCTGGCCACTTTCTTGATGGGTACACCATATTTCGCGCAGGAAACCATCGACGCGCAGCCTTCGTACTTCCGGCGGTCGGAGGCTTCACTGGCTTTCCGCGACCGTTACGAGGCCATGAAGGGTCTCACCATCAACCTGGGGCTCACGACGCACTTGTTCCGGCCGCGCACTGAGAAATACGACCGGCAGTCGACTGTCGATCTGAACGCCATCAACCCGGCGAACGGATTGCCGGGTGCGCTGGTGGTGGCGGGACAGGACGGTTTCGGGAGCGCGTTCCAGCCGACGCTCGTACGCCTGGCTCCCAGCTTGGGCATTGCCTGGAATCCGCCGGTTGACACGAAGACCGTGGTGCGCGCGAATTTCGCCCGCGATTACTCGGGTATTCCGATCTATTCCGGACAGTTCGGCACGCAAGGGTTCAACCAGTATCCGACGTTTCTTTCGCCGGATGCGCAGTTGCAGCCGGCGCTGACGATGCGCACCGGTGTACCGGCGCCGCCCAGCCCTACACCGGATCTGCAGCCGGATGCAGCCAACAATACCATTGCCGATTTGATCGACATGTCGGACCGCGTACCCACTTACCAATCGGCATCGCTATCGATCGAGCGGGAGTTCCCGGCATCGGCAATCGTGACCATCGGGTTTGCCTACTCCGGCGGCAAGAATGTGCTGGTGGGCAATGGCGCGGCCAACCCCAATGCCATTCCGCTCGAAGACCTGCAGTACGGCAACGAGTTGAACATTCTGGCGTTCAACCAGTCGCTGCGGCCTTATCCGCAGTATCAGGGGTTCAACACCTATGGCGAGTATCCGGTGGGATGCTATCAGCGGAACGCGGGCTATGTGCGAGTGGAGAAGCGCTCCTCCAGCGGCCTTTCGGTGAACGCCTATTTCGAGTTCAACAAGCAGATGGACGACTATTCGGGGCCCTATGGAACGCAGGACTTCTTCAACCGGCAAGACGAATGGTCGGTGACGGCGGGCAATCGTCCCGAGCGGCTGGAGCTGAGCTACACCTACGAACTGCCGTTTGGGGCGAACAAGCCGTTTCTGCGCTTTCCGGACTGGCGGCGCTACGCCATCGACGGCTGGTCGGTGAGCGGCGCCGGGACGGTGGCCAGCGGCGACCCCATGTATCTGACGCCGCTGTTCAACAATACGGGCGGTGTCGTACAGGCCCTACACGTGGATGTGGTGCCGGGCGTGGACCAGCACGTGGCCAATCAGGGACCGGCCCTGTGGTACAACCCGGCGGCGTTCGTGCAGCCTCCGGATTTCACGATTGGGGATGTGTCGCGCACGCTTTCGAGCCTGTTGAATCCTGGGTGGCAGAATTTCGATATGTCGCTGAACAAACGGTTCGCGCTGGCCGCGGACCGGACGCTGGAGTTCAACGCCACCGCGTTCGATTTTATGAATCACGCCAATTGGAACGATCCGGACAACGTGATCGGATCGGTGACCACGCCGAACCTGGATGCCGGGCACATCATTGGCTCGCGCGGTGGACGTGTGATTCAATTGGGCTTGAGGCTGAGCTTTTAGTGTGGCGCACGCACGCATGCGTGACGTGTCGAGACTCGTCTCGACACACGGCTTTGGCACTGGCGGTGTGCTGGAGTGTAGCGGCGAGTCTGGCGGCGAGCGTGGCGGCGGCGAGTCTGGCCGCGGCGCCGCCGCCCAAGCCTGCGATTCGAACTATTAAGGTGGCCGTCTGGGCAGAAGCGGCCGATGGTGCATCGCCTGAGGCGAATCTGGCAGCCAAGGATCTGACCGCGACACTCGCCGGCATGGAATCCCGCGTCGTGGATGTAAAGGGCCCGGGCGGGGATCTGATGCTGGTCGCGGTACTGGATCTGGCGGGAGACCTTTCTCTGGCGGAGCCGGCCAAGGAGGCCCTGGCCGCGGACATCGATAAGTTGCCGCCGCGCACATCCGTGGCAATCATGCGCGCGCAGGATGGCGCTAAGGTGCTGGCCGATCCGGGTACTGACCGGACCGCCGCCGTATCCGCGGTCCGCGATTTGCCGGTGAGCGGAAAGGCGGCCCTGCTGAACACCGTGGAGACCGTGACGCGGCTGGCGGATTCGATTCTGGCGAAAACGAACGTACGAGTGGCTGTGCTTTATGTGACGGACAGCGAACCGGAGAACTATCGCGAAGACTATACCAACCCGGTGATCAATTCCAGCGACACGCACGACTTGAGCCGGAAGTTCCCGGAGGCGCTGATTCAGGACAAGATTTCGAAGGTGGCCGCGGTCATGGCCCAGCGGCAGGCGCCGCTGTTCGTGGTGCATCTGCGGTATCGCAGCGACCGGCTGGGCGAGGCCTATCAGAGCGGGTTGAAGCAGCTTGCGGAAGTCACCGGCGGCACCGCGATTTTTTGCCGGTCGAGCGAAGAGATCGCCAGTGCGATTCACCGGGCTCTGGGCCTGATTACGTCTTCCTACAGCGTGGCAGTGGCGCTGCCGGAGCTTCGCGCCAAGAGTTTCGATCTGCGGCTGGACACCGGTGGCAAGTATACCCTGACCTACCGCACACGCTTCGTGCTGAAAGAGAGATAATATTTTGGCAGTGAAACGCTGGATTCTGTTGGTCGTCGTGCTGGTGGGCGCCGCCGCGGCGGTGGCCTGGCAAGCGCGCGCGTACCGGCAGCAGGCGGCGCAGTTGGCGCAGTTGGCAGCCGAAAACCAGCGGTTGCGCGGGCGAGTACCGGATCAGGCGCCTTCTACCGCAGCCCCGCCGGGCGCTCCTGCGCCAGCGCCGGCCACCGAGGCCCGGAACGCGCCCCACACCGCCAAGGCCGCGAACAATCCGGAAGACGCCATCGCCGTACAACGGCTGAAGCTCAGTCTGGCGGACGCCAATGCATCCATCGCGCGCCTCGAATCCCGTGCGGATGAGGCGGAAGCCCAGCTCCGGAGTCTACGCGTGGACAACCAGCGGCTGGCGGGGTCGGAAGCCGATCTAAAGGAAAACCTGGCAGGTGCGAACCAGTTGGTGGATGCGCTGCAGAAGGAGTTGAAAAGCAATCGCGATCGGGTGACCCAGGTGGAGATCGCCTATCAAAAGCTGCGCGACGCGAGCGGCGGCGCCGCGCAGAAGATCGCACAACTCCAGCAACTGGCGACGGAGTTGCAGGATATTCACCAACGGCGCGAGGTTTACCTGAACAGCATTCTGCGGCGCTACAAACAGATCACGGAACAATACCGGTCGATGACCGGCGTATTGCAGGGGCAGCGGACCGACGCGCCTGCCGTGGGCGGCACCGACCTGGCGCGGATTCAGGATTCCATCGCGATGGCGGAGGAGGATTTGCGGCAGTTGAATAATCTGAATGCGCAAGCGCTGCTGATTCAGAAGAAGATGGTTGGCAAATAGAGAGCAGGCCTTCCGCCCTGTCTTCCGCTAATATGGTCTCAAGGGAGTTTTTATGTATTGTCGAGCAACCATCCTGGTGGTGGCCGGCACTTGGGCGACGGCTCTGTCTGCCCAGACCCCGCCGCCGCGATTCCCCGGCGTTCCGCAGTTCACCCTAACGCCACAGGCGCGTGCCGCCAGTGCGGAGACCCAAGCCGCTTTGCGCCAGTTCCTGAAAAATTACAGCTTGGAAGAAGCTATCGTCTGCTCCATTCCACTGCTGCAAGTGCCCGTGCCGAAGAACCTGGAACCGATGCCGGTGCGGCGTCCGCCCGCCGATCTCATCGACAACATGCCAGTGGTGAGTCCCGCACCGGCTTGCCGGGAGGAGAATCGCTGAGCGGTACGCTTTACCTGGTGGGTACGCCCATCGGAAATCTGGAAGACATCACCTTTCGCGCTGTGCGCGTTCTGAAAGAAGTGGACCTGATCGCTTGTGAGGACACCCGGCATACGCGCAAGCTGATGGACCGTTACGGAATCGGCAAGCCTACGGTCAGTTATCACGAGCACAACGAGTTGCAACGCAGCCCGGAGTTGATCGCCAAACTGCTCGGTGGGACCACGGTGGCGCTGGTTTCCGACGCGGGCATGCCGCTGATCTGCGACCCAGGCTACCGCTTGGTGCGCGCGGCAATCGATAGCGGCATACGCGTGGAGGCGGTACCCGGCCCGTCCGCGGTATTGACCGCGCTGGCGGCGTCCGGCCTGGCGACGGACAGCTTCCATTTCGGCGGCTTCCTGCCGGCCAAGTCCGGGCAGCGGCTGCGTGAGCTGGAGGGTCTGAAAGACTATGCCTCCACGCTGGTCTTTTATGAAGCCCCACATCGCATTGTGGAGACGCTCGCGGCGGTGGAGCAGGCGCTGGGGAACCGGCCGGTGGTGGTGGCGCGTGAGCTAACCAAGATGCATGAGGAGCTCCTGCGCGGCACGGCGGCGGAGGTCCGGGCGGCGCTCTCGGCGCGCGAATCGGTGAGAGGCGAGATCACCTTGTTGATCGGCAAGCGTGCGGGCGTGGCGGAGGATGACACGCCGCTCACCGATGCCGTAGACGCGTGCGTGGCCCAGGGTATGAGCCGCATGGAGGCGATCAAAACGGTGGCGCATCGCCGGGGCTTGTCGAAGCGCGAGGTTTACGGCGCCCTGGAGAAATCAAAGGGGCGCTAGGGCGCGAAGCGCCAGCACGCCCGCGGCAAACACCAACATGAATGCGGCAGATCCAATACCTTTGAAATCGCCGGCATGTAGATGGGACACGATGGCCCCCACGAAATAGAGGACCAGACCTATTCCCGCGGCGATTCCGAGAGGCGGCCACCAGATTCCAACCACAAGTCCCACGACCCCTGCAAACTCGCACGCCGCCAGCAGCGGAAAATACTTGAATGGGATGCCGAGAGTTTCGTAGAGCACTTTAACCTGAAGCGGATAGCGCCGGATTTTGCCAATGCCGGAATACGACACCATCAGCGCGAACAACAGGGTAGTCACCAGGTATGCCGTATGCATCTCGCCGGGTTCCTTATTTCTCGACCTTCTCGGCGGGCTTGTCGCCAGGTTTGTCGGGCGGCGGGACCATTACATTGAGCGCCGATAGCTTCAGGTCGCCGTCTCGGGTGGCGTCGAGCGAGATGTGCATGCCCACTTCGACGTCGGATGGTTTGATGGGTTGATCGCCTTTCAGAAACTTGGTCTTCTTGGATAGACGGAACGTGAGGGTCTGCCGGTCCGCGCCGGGGTCGGGCGGGTCCAGGTCTAGCGTGAGTTCCTTCTTGGTGAGCGTTTTCACCGTCCCATTGAAGGTGACCGCGGGGCCGTTATAGGGACCCGAGGTAGCCGTAGCCGAGCCCAGCCGCCGCCGGGAATACTGCGCGGGCAACTTCGCAGGCAGCAATAGCGCCACAAGTACCGGAAAGATCGCCATGTACCGCATGCCTTCATTCTCTCAGAATCCGGCGGAATTTCTAGTAGTGGGTCAGTTTGCTTTCGGAGGGCGGGCAATTCTTGCCCTGGGGTCCCCTTTGGGGACGGCTTTCAGCCGGCTAAGCCGCCTAAAAAGGCGGCTGCGGCCAAGATTGGCCGCCCTCCAAAACCAAACTGACCCACTACGGAATTTCTACTGCAACCTGGCGGCCCGTTGCCGACGTCTGAATCCTATTAGGACACAACCATGCTTCAAAACCCCGGACTGACGCGCCGCGGACTCCTGATGCTGGCAGGCGGCGCCGGCGTTGGGTCGCAATTGCGGCTGTATGCAGCCAGCTCAGACTTCTGGAACAAGAAAGAGCCTGCGGAATGGTCTTCGGAAGAAATCGATAAACTGGTGACGAAGTCGCCATGGGCCAAGCAGGTGAACGCCTCCTCGCCCGCCATGAGCCGCGGTTATGGGAACAGTGGAGGCAGTGGCGGCAGCGGCGGGGGCATGGGCGATCCCGGTATTGGCGGCGGAGGCGGTGGGTACCCCGGAAGCGGTGGAGGTTATCCGGGCGGCGGCATGGGCGGCCGCGGTACGGGCGGCGGCAGGCGCGGGAACAGCGGTCCGATGCCCATATCGTACACGGCCACGGTCCGTTGGGAGAGCGCCAAGCCCGTCCAGGCGGCCTTGAAGACGCCTCTGCCGGAGAGCCTCGCGGGCGCGTACGTGATCAGTGTAAGCGGTGTGCCCGCGGTACAGCCGGGCCACCAACATTCCGACGATGGCGATAGCGATACGACGGTGTCGAAGGGTTTAAGCGACGATGTTCTGGACCGGATCAAGAACCTGACCTATCTGGAGCCCAAGGGGAAGTCGCCGGCGCAACCCAGCGTGGTGCAGAAAGGGGCGCTCAGCAGTTCCGGAACGCCCACGTTGCTGTTTGGTTTTCCGCGCGACGTAGTGCCGTTGACGGCGGACGACCGGGAGGTGACCTTCACTACGAAGCTGGGCGCAATCGAGGTCAAGACCAAGTTCAATCTGAAAGACATGATGTATCGTAACGAATTGTCGCTATAGAGCGGGTGACGGGGTGAAGCCTGTGCCAGGCAGGCTAAACCTTGTGTTATCAGATTTTACAAAGCCTTAACAGCAAAGGAGTAACGCACTTGCGCCGGGCCGCGTTTCCCGTTCCATGGCAATGTTGCGTTTCCCTTCGAGATCGGGAATTGCGGACTTCACTGTCCCCGATGAAGTGGAGAGTTGCCTGGCGCAGGCACGTTCGACACAGGCGCTGGTCGCTGCGGGCGATCGGTTGTCCGCCGCGCGCGCAGCGGTCGAACTCGTCATGGCTTATGATAGGGTTCTGGAGAATGTTCGGCTCGTCCCGCTTTCCTTGCCGGAACAGCAGCGCGTGCGCGATCGACTAACGCCGGTGGCGGAGCTGCTACGGAAGTACAGGCTCCGTTGAACGCCAGGCTACCGACAGGGGGTCCATAAAAGGTGATTCGACAACCGATTCATTCGGGCAGAGTAAATCGCAGTTATTCATTCGCTTTCGCATTCTTGTTTATAGTGGCGCCGGTCTTGTGCCAGGCGCAGGCTCCGCCCGCATACACGATTACAACCATAGCCGGCCAACTGGGCCAGCAAGGCAATTATTCCGGTGACGGGGGTCCGGCTACGAACGCGTTCCTCTTCGGGCCATCCGATGTGATACTCGATTCCTCCGGTAACGTCTACTTCTCGGACACAGTCAACAATCGAATTCGCGAAGTGATTCCGACCAGCGGCGCTGTCGATACGTGGCTGATCAATACGGTCGCGGGCGACGGCACCGCGGGATACCTGGGGGATGGAGCGCTGGCTACCGCCGCCGAGATGTATAGCCCAACGGGTATCGCCTTCGATGGCAGTCGCAACCTCTTCATTGCGGACACCGGCAATTGGGTAATCCGTGAAGTGAACGCAACAAGTGGCGATATCTCCACAGTGGCCGGGGACAACGTCCTAGGCGCAGGCTTTGCCGGGGACCTGGGCCCGGCCACCAGCGCGCAACTTTACAATCCTTCCGGTGTGGCCGTGGATCCGGCGGGCAATATCTACATCGCCGATCCGTACGACAACGTCGTGCGGGTGGTGTGCGCTAACCAAACGCCGATCGCCTGCAAAGGTCTGGCCGCCGGCGACATCAACACGTTCGCCGGTAACAACACGCTGGGCGCCAGCTATACGGGCGACGGAGGCCCTCCGGCGAGCGCCCTGCTCAACAATCCCGTGGCTGTGGTGCTCGATTCGGCCGGCAATCTCTACATTTCGGACTCCGGCAACAATGTGATCCGCAAGGTTACCCCCGGAGCCACTGCCGTCATCACAACATTTGTTGGCTACTCTCCGGGCAATGCCGGTTTTGCAGGCGATGGGGGACCGGCGACCAAGGCAGAGCTAAACGGACCGAAGGGTATGGCTTTCGATTCTTCCGGCAATCTCTACATTGCGGACACCGGAAATTCGAGGATCCGGATGGTGGAGCTGAATGGCGTTATTACTACGATCGCCGGTAGCGGCACTCCCGGCTATGCCGGGGACGGAGGCGCGGCCCTCAGCGCGGAACTGAGCTTCCCTTCCGGCGTGGCGGCCTATGGCGGAAAGATCTACATCGCGGACAACTCGAACAACGCGATCCGTATGCTGACTCCCCCGGCAGCGGTCCCGCAAATTAATGCAGGCGGTGTCGTGAACGATGCCGATTATACGGCTCCCGTGGTGCCCGGCAGCATCGCCGCGGTCTTTGGCGATTTTTTCCTGACTGCCGGATCGTCGGACACGGATCTGCCGCTTGACACCAGCCTGCAGAATCTCTCGGTCTACTTTGGCGGAACCCAGGGCTTCGGGAGTTTGGGTATGGCCCCCTTATATTTCGTTTCAGGTACGCAGGTGAATCTTCAGATACCGTGGGAGGCGGACGGACAAGGGTCGGTTACGGTCGCCGCGACATTGAACGGTGTAGCCGGCGCAAGCCAGGCTGTGAATGTGGCAGCCTTCGCTCCGGCCATCTTCACCACCAATGCCCAGGGTAGCGGCCCGGGCGCCATACTGGATTCCTCGTATCGTCTGGTGGATTCCTCCAATCCGGCGACCGCAGGCAGCACTACCATTCTGATCTACTGTACGGGCCTGGGGCAGGTGAGCGCGAATCAACCCGCGACCGGGGCGCCTGCTTCCCTCAATGCCAACCAACTGGCGCCCACAACCACGCCAGCGACAGTTACCATCGGTGGGGTGACGGAAGCTGCGTCGTTCTCCGGTCTTGCGCCGGGCTTTGTGGGCCTGTACCAGGTCAATGCCCTGGTGCCGGCGGGCGTAAGCGCGAATAGCGCCGTGCCCGTGACGGTCTCCATAGGCGGTGTTACCTCGAACACCGTAACCATCGTCGTGGTCGAGTGAGTAGGTCCGCCGCGTACACAGCGGCCGGGACTCGGCAAGGCTTATGATAGAGTTCTACAGATTATTCGGCTCGTCCCGCAGAGCGCCGGGCAACGAACCAGGGGGTTTCATAAGGTGATTCGAGCATGATTCGGCCATCCATTAATTCGCATAGAGTACGGGTAAGGTATTTATTCGGTCTCGCGTTTTCGTCGATACTGGCTGCGGCAATGTGCCAGGCGCAGACCTCGACGCAATATACCATTACGACCATTGCCGGACAACTCGGTGAGGCAGGCGGTTATACCGGTGATGGAGGGGCTGCTGCCAGCGCCACGCTGTTCGGCCCGGATGACGTCATATTCGATTCCGCCGGCAATCTCTACATTTCGGATTCCATCAACGATCTGATTCGGGAGGTCAATGCCTCCGGCTCGATCAGTACGTTCGCCGGGAATTGTCCAACAACGCCGTGTACCGGCGCCTTCGCGGGCGACGGAGGCGCGGCCACCAAAGCCAGCCTCAACAGCCCATCGGGAATGACGTTCGACAGCAGCTCCAATTTCTACATCGCGGACACCGACAACTTCGAAATCCGGAAAATGACGGGGGGCACTATCTCGACGGTGGCCGGGCACAACGGCTTGGGCGCCAGCTTTGCAGGGGACCTGGGCGCGGCTACCAGCGCAGGACTCTGGAACCCCTCCGGGGTGGCCGTTGATCCCGCGGGCAATATCTACATCGCGGACGCTTACAACAATGTGGTGCGCGTGGTGTGCCAGACTCAGACGCCCACCGCCTGCACCAACAACGCGTTCGTGGGCGGCGTCGTATGGGCCGCCGGAGATATCAACACGTTCGCCGGAAACAACGCGACGGGCGCCGGTTATCAAGGGGACGGAGGTATCGCGACGGGCTCACTGCTCAACAATCCCGCGGCGGTACTGCTCGATTCGCAGGGCAATCTCTACATTTCGGACTCCGGCAACAGCGCTATCCGCAAAGTGGCGGCGGCGACCAGCATCATCACCACAGTGGCCGGGGACGGTAGCGGCATCGCCGGTTACTCAGGCGACGGTGGATCGGCGACCAAGGCAAAACTCAGCAACCCGAAGGGCATTGCGATCGATTCCTCGGGTAATCTCTACATCGCCGACACAGGTAACTGTTTAGTCCGCATGGTGAACGCGACGACTGGCAACATAACCACGATCGCCGGCACGCCACCCGTCACCGGCCAACTGAACTGCGGCTCCAGCGGGGACAAGGGCTTGTCGACCAGTGCGCAACTGAACTTTCCTTCCGGCGTGGCCGTGAAGGGCGGACTGGTCTATATCGCGGACTTCGAGAACAATGCGGTCCGTTTGCTGACGCCCGCGGCGGCGGTCCCGCAGATCAGCGCGGGTGGCGTGGTGAACGACGCCAATTACACGGCGCCGGTGGTTCCCGGCAGCATCGCCGCTGTTTTCGGTGATTTTTTCCTGACCGCGGGATCGTCGAACACCACGCTGCCACTGGCTACCAACTTGCAGAATCTCTCGTTTCAGTTTGGCGACACCGCGGCTCCTTTATATTACGTTTCAGGAACCCAGGTGAACCTGCAAGTACCGTGGGAGTTGGCCGGACAAACTTCGGCTACCCTCACCGCCACGCTGAATGGCGCGGCCGGCGCCGGCCAGACCGTGACTGTCGCACCCTTCGCTCCGGCCATCTTCACCATGAATTCCCAGGGTACCGGCGCGGGCGCGATCCTGGACTCCTCGTATCGCCTGGTGGATTCCAGCAACCCGGCGACTGCCGGCACCACCGCCATCCTGATCTACTGCACGGGGCTGGGAGCTGTGAGCGCGAATCAACCGGCCACCGGCGCGCCCGCTTCGCTCAATGCCAACGCACTGGCGCCCACCTCCACGACGCCGACGGTGAGCATCGGCGGACTGCCGGCCACCGTATCGTTCTCCGGTCTGGCGCCGGGCTATGTGGGACTCTACCAGGTGAACGCCCTGGTCCCGGCCGGCGTGGCCGCGAACAGCGCCGTCCCGCTGACGATCTCCATAGGTCAAACTCCCGTGACTTCGAATACGGTCACTATAGCGGTGCAGTAAGTGCGATCAGCTACTCGCTCTTGACGCCGATCGCGATGATGGAGGTAGGCGGCCACGGCAGGAGGTTGTCGATGCGCCGCCACAGCCAAACGAGCCGGTCAAAGACGTACAACTGGAAGCGGCTGATGGTCTTTCTCTTCAGCACGCGGCCGGTTACATACCAGGCCGGGCGCGAGATGCGGTTAAAGTCCAGAATACGCTCCACACGGAAACCCACCTGCTCCATCTTTTGCCGGAGCTCTTCGCGGGAGTAACGGCGCAGATGACCTAACACGGTGTCCAGCGAGCCAAAGATTTCCTGGCCGTACGGCACCAGGACAATAGCCTGCCCGCCGGGTCTCAACGCAGTGTAAATGTTGCGCAGTCCCGCCATCTCGTCCTCGACGTGTTCCAGCACGTTCAGGCACACCACTGAATCCACCGCTCCGGCCAACTCCTCGAAATCGGCCGCTTTCGACAGGTCGCAGTTGCGCACTTCCATCTTCGGACGGTGCTGATAGCGCGCGCGCAGCCCCGCCAGGTATTCCACCTCGATATCAGCGGCGATATAGCGTTCGCGCCGCGGAGACAGAA
>Ga0302180_10003306_pt1 | contig 12226 bp, 4 predicted proteins | sample I_Palsa_E3_2_FD_200575 | JGI IMG/M metagenome (GOLD analysis project Ga0302180, IMG submission 200575) | Peat permafrost microbial communities from Stordalen Mire near Abisko, Sweden - I_Palsa_E3_2 | ecosystem: Environmental > Terrestrial > Soil > Palsa > Peat permafrost | place: Sweden: Abisko... | reverse complement strand
CTTCCTGAAAGCGTCCCTGGGCACGCAGCTCTTCCGCCTCCGCGCTCAGAGCGCGCGCTTCCGAACTCCGTTCCAGGCCTTGACGCGCTAGCTGCGCCAGGCCCGTCAACTCATGATCCTGCGGATATTCGATGAGGGCATTCGCGGCCATATCACGGGCCCGCGCGAAGTCGCCCGTATCCAGCGTTCGATCGATCTGCTCAATGACGCGCGTTTTCGCCTCGTCCCGCACCTGGTGGTCGCGTCTTTTCACCAACTGGCTGACCTCGACCTCAATTCCGGGATAGCGCGGATAAATGCTGCGAAGAATATCCCATTGACCGATGGCGTCCGTAAACAGGCTCTCTTCTTCGTAATGACGCGCCTTGGCGACAATTGAAAACACCAGTTCGCGGCGCTCGCGGGTGAGCTTTAAAGTTTGCTGAAACTGCTGCTCGGAAGGATAGCGCTCACACGCTTCTTTGAGAAGATTTACTTTGCGATCGAGATCCTGCTCCTCGTCCACGCGGCGGCCGATCTCCGCGATGTAGGCCGATAATTCCTGCCGCTGTTTCTCAGTCACCTCCAACTTGAGCGCTTGAAAGATCGCATCGGAGGGATATTTGCCGGTGAACTCATCGCAAACTTCCAGGGCGCGCGCGAAGTTCTGCTCAGCCAAATGCCGGCGAGCCTCCTCATAGGCTTTGTGAATGCTGTCGCGGTCGGAGCGGACTTGATTGTAGAAACTCTGGTAGACCGAGTCTCGGTCAGGCACCGCCGCGTCCGGAGCTTGCTGACCGAGTTCCAGCAGCCGCTCCAGCTTACTCAGCGCGGCGCTGATTTCGCCACCGTTATAAGCCCGCAAGGCGGACCCATAGAGCTGCTCCTTCTCTTTGCGAATGCGCGCCGCCTCTTCCTGCCGCCGCTCGGTTTCATCCAGCAGCTCCTTGGCCACGGCGTCGGACGGGCGGATCTTCAGCACTTCCGTCAACGCTTGCCGCGCCTCCGCAAAATCGTGCCGATCCAAATGCCGGCGCGCCAGATCCAGCCAGCTTTCGATCTGCCCCTCATTGCGTTGTTTTTCGACAGATGCGCGCAGAGCATGCGCGTCGGCATTTTCCGGATCTATTTCCAGAACTTCTTGCAGCTTTTCGAGCGCCAGCGGAATCTCGTTCTGTTCCAGGCGCGTGCGCGCAGTTTCCAGAAGCTGGCGGATCTTTTTCTGGCGGCGAGCCTGATCGATCTTGACGCGCAACACCGCGATTTCCGGATCGATGTGTCCCTCGGTCTCCAGCTCGCCGAGGATTTCGGAAGCGAAATCAGAATCACCCTCCTCAAAGGCTCTCTTCGCTCGCTCGATGCGCGGCTCAATCTTAGAGCGGTCGAACCCGAAGCGTTCGATGGGCTGATTGAGATGAGCTTTCTGCAGCGTCTCTCCGAAGTCGCGCACGCTCTGGAATCGGTGCATGGGCTGCTTTGCCATGGCCTTGTGGATGACCATGCTGACCAACTGCGATACCGACGGGTTGATCTCGGAAATGGGCGGTGGAATGTAGCGCCGGACGGCATCGGCTGTCTCGGCCGGCGTCTTGCGCGCGAATGGTTTACGGCCCGTCAGCGTTTCATAACAGACCACGCCTAAGGAAAAGATGTCCGATACGGGAGAGGCCGGTTTCAACTCGATCTGTTCCGGCGACATGTACTGCCAGGTGCCTTTGTGGCCTTTCACGGACTGTGATCCAGCCAGATACACCACGCCAAAGTCGATGATCTTGGCGGTGTCATCATCCATTACGAAAATGTTGCTGGGCTTGATATCACGGTGCACCAGATTCTTTTCGTGAGCCGCCTGAAGGCCCCGGCTGACTTGGCATATGATGCCAACGACATGCTCCACGGTGAGCCGCGGACTGGATGTTTCGATGAGTTTGGAAAGTGTCGCGCCCGGAAGCAGCGGCATTACGAAGAACGGTTTTTTTTGACCTTGTTCTTCGATCTCGCCTACGTCGCGGATGTCGACAATATTGGGATGGCTAATTCCCGCAAGAACGCTCCATTCCTTGCTGAACAGCGCCACGGCCGCGGGATCGGACACATCCCGCATAGTCTTCAGTGCAACGTAACTTTTGGTTTTCAGATCCAGGGCGCGATAGACCACGCCCATGCCGCCTTCCCCGATGGCTTCTTTGATTTCGTACCGATCCGCTATGGGGAACTGAGCAACCATCCGGGACTTATCTGCTTGTCCAACGTCATCAGAATATCAGGTTTTCGCCCCGGACCTTCACTGCGGCTGTTCCGCGGGTTGTGGCGGTTGTGAAACCCGTTCGGTGTAGTCAAACGCGCCATCCTCAGCGATTCCCAAGTGAATTGCGCCCACTTTGGCGCCTTCCGCAATCCCTCCCAGCAGCAACCGCGACAAGTCCGGAAGCAGCGTGTTGGTGAGAATGTTATCCACGTTGCGAGCGCCGCTTTCCACTTCCGTGCACCGGCTGGCGACTTCATCCAAAACCTTCGCGTCCCAGGTCAATTCGATTTTGTGATTCTCCGCCAGGCGCCGTTGGATCTTGCCCAGCTTGAGAGTAATGATTTGCTTGAGGGTCTCGTCCCGCACCGGATAATAAGGGACAATCACCAATCTCCCCAGGAACGCCGGCTTGAAAATTTCGTTCAACTGAGGCTTAATGGCCTTGACCACGTCCTCCGGTTCCGGAATCCCGTCCTTCAAGGACGTGAGGCTCATGATCATGTCGGTGGCGGCGTTGCTGGTGAGAATGATGATGGTATTGCGGAAATCAATCTCGCGCCCTTGACCGTCCTCCATCATTCCCTTGTCGAATACCTGATAGAACAATTCCAGTACGTCGGGGTGGGCCTTCTCCACTTCATCCAGCAGGACCACCGCGTACGGACGCCGGCGCACCGCCTCCGTGAGGACACCTCCTTCGCCATAGCCCACGTAGCCCGGAGGCGAACCTTTCAAAGTGGAAACGGTGTGCGCTTCCTGAAACTCCGACATGTTGATCGTAATCAGATTCCGCTCGCCTCCGTAGAGTAAGTCGGAGAGCGCCAGCGCCGTCTCGGTTTTTCCCACTCCACTGGGACCGGCCAACAGAAAAACACCCACCGGCCGCACCGGATCGTCCAGGCTGGCTCGCGACGTGCGGATTCTCTCGCTGATGGACGCCAGAGCATGATCTTGCCCGATCACCCGCCGCCCCAAGTGATCTTCCAATTCCAGAACCGTCGCCAGCTCATCCTTCATCATTTTTCCGACCGGAATGCCGGTCCAACCCGAGATTACTTCTCCGACGGTGGACGCGTCCACGCAAACGCGCAACAGGGGCTGTTCGCCTTGCAGTTGCTGGAGACTGGCGGTCAGCGCATCGAGCTCAGCTCGTGGAGCGGGTTTTCCGTTATCGGTTGCGGTTGCGGCCGCGGCAGGGGTGTCGCCGGCAGGCCCCGCCTTGGCCGGCTCGCCTTCCAGTTGCGCGCGCAATTCCCTGATGCGGGCTACCATCGCACGCTCTTTTTCAAAGTGGTCGCGCAGCTTTTCAAGCTCGGCTTCAAGCTTCCCTCTGGCCGCTTTTATTTCCAGCAGCCTCTCGGCATGATCGGCCCCAACCGCCGACTCGCGGCCCAGGATGCGCTCCTGCACGATCAAATCGTCCAACTGACGCATGCTGTCTTCGATAGCCGGCGGCGTGGAGCTGTGACCCAAGGCTAGCCGGGCGCAGGCGGTATCTAATACGCTCACGGCTTTGTCGGGAAGCTGCCGGCCCACCATATAGCGATTGGACAAACGGACTGCGGCTTGCACAGCTTCTTCCAGAATGCGGACGCCGTGGTGTTTCTCGAGCGCCGGCGCCACGCCGCGCAGCATCACCATGCAGCGTTGCTCCTCAGGCTCATCTACTTTCACCACCTGGAATCGCCGGGCCAGCGCCGCGTCCTTCTCGAAATACTTCTTGTATTCCGCCCAAGTGGTAGCGGCAATGGTGCGCAGCTCACCACGCGCCAGCGCCGGCTTCAACAGATTGGCCGCATCGGCTTGTCCCTCGGGACCGCCCGCTCCGATCATGGTATGCGCTTCGTCGATAAAAAGAATATTCGGGAAGGGCGCGGCCTTCACCTCTTCAATCAGTCCTTTCACGCGATTCTCAAATTCACCGCGCACTCCGGCTCCCGCCTGGAGCAATGCCAGATCCAAGGTCCGCAGCACAACGTTCTTCAATGGCGGAGGAACGTCGCCGGCCGCGATGCGCAAAGCCAAGCCCTCCACTACCGCCGTCTTTCCGACGCCTGCTTCACCCGTGAGAATCGGATTGTTCTGGCGGCGGCGCATGAGGATATCCACCATCTGCCGGATTTCACGCTCCCGGCCGAGTACCGGATCAATCTTGCCGGCGCGCGCGTTCGCGGTAAGGTCGATGGTGAATTGATCCAGGTTGGGCGTCTTTCCGGGCGCGCGTGGAGCACCCGCCGCTGCCGTCGCCGCAGCCGCGGCCGGCGCTTCGGAATCTTCCTTCGATCCTTCCACGATGGAAAGGAACTGGGACTGCAAAACGCTCGGATCAATCCCGCGCAATTGCAAGCTGATGTCGTAGGCCAGCCGCTTCAGCTCCGGGTCTGACACCAGCGCCAAAATGGTTACGCCGCTGCGAATTTCCTGAAGACTGTATTCGATGGAACCGATTTTCCAGGCTTCCGTCAGCATTTTCGCGAGCGACGGACTGAACGCCGGAGTGCGCGCATTCCCGGACTTGAGGGCATCCAAGCTGCGCGTCAGATCCTCGGTCAGACGAGAGCGATCCAGACCGAAGCGCTCGATGATCTTGTCGAAGTCGCCGCCCGACGCATCCAGCAGCTTGATCAGGTAGTGTTCTATCTCCACGTCATAGTGCGTTCTGGAAACACACAATCCCGCCGCGGCTTCGAGCGCACTCCGGGTGGAGTGGTTCAATTTTCCAACTAACGCTTTCAGGTTCACATTCATCTGGATCACCCTCGTCTTCTAAAAAGCCTTCCCGAGAGAAGTCTGGGCCTAATTCTATCGCGGCTGCGGGGGCAAAGGCACGTCTGCATTCCGCGCCGGACTCCTGTATGATCTTATTGATCGGCCCGGAAGGCCCCGCGGACGGTAACGGGTCCGCCTCGGTTATCCAGGCTGCATGGGAAGGTTTGCATGGCGGCCATCGGGTTCACTCAAACTGGCCGGGCGCTCAGGCTGGACACGCCGCTCGGAGAAGATGCTCTGCTGCTCCGCAGCATCTCCGGCCACGAGGCAATCTCACAATTGTTTCGTTTCCAACTGGAGCTGCTTTCGGAGAACGATTCTATTTCGTTCGACGGCATCGTGGGGAAGAAAGTCACCATTCACCTGCAAACGCTGGACGCGGAACGAGCCTTTAGCGGCTACGTAAGCCGGTTCTCGCAAGGCGGGCGCGACGAGCGCTTCACTTATTACCGCGCTGAGGTGGTCCCCTGGTTGTGGTTCCTGACGCGCAAGGCGGATTGCAAAATCTTTCAGAACAAGGCGGTCCCCGACATCATCAAGAAGGTTTTTGACGACCTTGGCTTCACAGACTACGAATTGCGGCTGTACAAGACTTATCGCACGCGCGACTATTGTGTCCAATATCGCGAGACCAATTTCAATTTTGTCACCCGTCTGATGGAGGAGGAAGGCATTTACTACTTCTTCGAACACAGCGAGGACGGCTCAAAACATACGCTGGTGATGGCCGATGACGCAGCCGCGCATAAACCCTGTCCCGGCCAACCGAAAGCTCGCTGCGATTTCGCTTCGGGCGGTTGGCGCGGTGAAGATCTGATCAGCGAGTGGCGAATTGAGGAGGAATACCGGCCCTCCGCATGGGCTCACACCGACTACAACTTCGAGACCCCCAGCACCAATCTCATGGTGACAGTGCAGGAAGAAGGAACCTACGAGATCTACGATTACCCCGGCGTCTACCCGAAGAAAGGCGACGGCGACACCCTGGCCAAGACACGGCTGCAGGAGACGTTGGCTTTCAAGAAGCGCGTCTCCAGCAAATCCAACTGCCGCTACTTCACCACCGGCGCCTTGGTGGAAGTGACGGACCACTATCGCAAGGACATGAACCAGGAATGGATGCTGACTGCCGTTCATCACCAGGCCACCATGGGCGAGGCCTATGGCTCCGGTGGAAACGATGAAGGTTTTTACTACACCAACACGTTCGAATGCATCCCCTCCAGCGTTCCATTCCGGCCCACTCGGATCACGCCGAAACCGAGCGTGCAGGGCTGCCAGACCGCCGTGGTGGTGGGTCCAAAGGGCGAAGAGATTTACACCGACAAATACGGCCGGGTGAAGGTGCAGTTTTTTTGGGACCGCGATGGCAAGAAGAACGAGAATTCGTCGTGTTGGATGCGCGTTTCCTACCCGTGGGCCGGCAAGAATTGGGGCGGCATCCACATCCCGCGCATCACCCAGGAGGTAATCGTCGATTTTCTAGAAGGCGACCCGGACCAGCCCATCATTATCGGCCGCGTATACAATGCCGAAAACATGACGCCCTGGGGCCTGCCCGCCAAGATGGTGATCAGCGGCGTGAAATCGAATTCCACCAAAGGCGGCGGCGGATACAACGAATTTTCGATGGACGACACCAAGGGCACGGAGCTGATCAACACTCACGCCCAGCACGACATGACCACCACGGTGGAGCACGATGACACGCAGACGGTCCACAACAACCGCGCGATCAAGGTGGACGGCACCCATAACGAAACCATAACGAAGGACACCAACATCACCATCGAGAAAGGCCCGTACAAACTGGATGTGCAAGCGAACACGCACACCCACCTCGTGAAGGGCGACGTGACCGAGACCTATCATTCAAATCAGCAGACGGTGGTCAACAAGAATATTTTTATTCAGTCGGAGACAGCGATGATCACGGTCGACGCGAAGACTGAAATCATCCTAAATTGCGGGCAAAGCTTCTTCAGCATGAAAGCGGACGGGACTATCGTGCTATCCGGCGTGAACATCTCAATTTCCGCCGATAAACAGGTGCAGGCTGGAGTAGCGACCCAAACCGTTACTTGTGATACGTCTCAAGTGACCACTTCCGGAGCCGGTATTACTGCATCGGCGGTTGGCGTGCATAACATCACAGGCGCGCTCGTCAAGATAAACTGACGTAACCTGAATGCGGAAGCTTTTCGAGAAACTGCGCAAGGATCTGTCCGAGTTCGTCGCTCAGCGGGACGACTTTGTGGCCATTGCCTCATGTTCCGGCAACGACACCGTGTTTGTGCTGCAGACATTACGCGATCTCGAGCAAGCTAGCTCGACAGACATTTTTCTTTTGCTGGCTGATGATTTTAGGCAATCCGGCGCGTTCGTCTCGGTTGCCGCTGAGCGTCTGCGAGAAGAACATAGAATGGTCTGCGAAGCGCTGGCCGAGCAAGGAAAAGAACCTCTGCCACCGATTCCAGCGGACATTTTCGAAGAGTCCCGGCCGCCTCATCTCCGGCTGCGCCAGGCCATCAGCTTCGCCCGTTCACTGCTGCCGCCGGACGGCGGACACCGGCTGATTTGGGCAATGGTTCCCCAGAAGATTGCAGATCGGCGCGAGTACTTGAATCTGGTAGAGTCGTTTGTGCCATAGGATGGCATTCAAGCGTGGATGGCGGGGGTCCGCCTGATATTTCGTGATGAATGCGATACGGCCGGTTACGCGCCAAAACTGGCTGGAGCGGCTCGCGTACGCGTGCTGAACATCGACTTGGGCCCCGCGGCGATCGAAGCTAGCACCCGGGAAGACGCCGAAGACCCCGAGCTAACGGAAGAGGAGCGGATGCAGGCTCTGCTGTCGGTTGCGCTGCTTGACTCCGCTCACGGCCGCAACGGAGAGGCCATCGGGAAGTACAATCAGTTGCTCGCGTACTATCAGCGAACGGAAAATTTATTAATGCAAGCGTTCGTTATGAACGCATTCGGCGACGTTTTTCACCGAGGTGGAGATCTGGAGCAGGCTCAGCATTGGTACGAGTGCGCGGTGACACCGGCCGCCACCGTGAAGAATCCGCTCATGCTGGCGACTATCTCGAAGAACCTCGGCGATGTCTCATACAAAACCGGAGAGTACAAACAGGCCGAAGAGTATTACGACGGCGTGGACAAGCTGTCTGCGGTAACGCTCGATCCCGGCAGCAAAATCAGAGCGTTGGAATGGCGCGGCTTGAGCCAGGAACAACAAGGCAAACACGATTGCGCGGTCCAAAGCTGGGAGGCTGCTGCGGTTCTCAGCCGCAAAATGGAGATTCCGCCACTTTTGAAAGAGAACCTAGACCTTTTGGTGCGCGGCTATAACCGGCTCGGTTTCGCTGACAAGTCCTCTTCGGTACAAGCGGAGCTGAAGAGTCTTGAAATGGAGGCAGCCCGATAATGCCCGACGCAACCGCACCGGCGCCTCCGGCCAAGCCGGCCAATGCAGCGCTCCAGGTTTCGAGTGCTATCGGATCTGTGATGGCCGTCCCGATGAAGGGTGTCAACCTGCTCAACGAAGGCTTCGCCAGCGCCACGAATTTCATTGCGAACGCGCTTCCGTCGTTTCCCGCCGCGACATTGACATCCATTGCCATGGGCATTCCTCACGCCCATACACTCCATCCGCCCAGCGGACCGCCGCCGATCCCACCCACGCCCTTGCCTCCCATTGGACCAGTCATGTTCGGAACCTCCGTTCAGGTTTTGATCAATGGGCTTCCGGCGGCACGTTGCGGCGATTTAGGCCTCAATCCCACGTGCTGCGGACTCCCGCCCATTTTTGAAATTTTTACTGGTTCGTCCAACGTGTTCATCGGAGGAAAACGCGCTGCTCGCGTGCTTGACATCACGTATCATTGCAAACCAGGGAGCGCGGGGGATCAAGCCAAGCGTGGCGCTGCATTGGCTTTGGAAGTGGCCATGAAGGCCGCCATGGTGGCTGGATTAGCGGCTCAAGTTGCTGCCATCGTTGGGACGGCCGAAGAAGCCGGCGATCCAGCGAATTCTCCAGCGATGGCTGCGGCCTTGGGCATGAGTGCGGGAATGATGGCCGCCCAAATGGCCTCCGATCTGGTAGCGATGGCCATGGGAGCGCTAATGGGCGTGGACGTGTGCCTGCCGCCGGGCACGCTAGGTGCGATCACGCTCAACACTTCCAACGACGTGCTCATCGGTGGATTCCCCATGCCGAGCTGGATGTCCGTCGCGCAAGGACTGCTGAAGCTGATAGGAACCATGCGCGGGCGCAGCGAGGGAGAAGAAGGGCGCGCTTCGAGCGGCTCGAACCACTAATGGCTTCTCACTACTCATGACCAGTGGAAAAGTGCTGGTCGGACATCCCGTGGATGTGGCTTCAGGCGCTCAGTTTACCGCCTGTCACGACGTCGAAGTGCCAGGCAGCATTCCATTAGTGTGGCGGCGTTTTTACAGTACCAAGTTACTGCCCAGGCCATCCTCAATTCTGGGTCCCGGGTGGGTGCACTTCTTCGAGATGTCTTTGCGCCGCCACCTGGAGGGGTTCAGATTCTGTGGCCACGACGGCGATGAAATCGACTTCGAAGTTAATCCAGGATCACTGGAGGCGGGCCAGCCCATCGTCAATCCCGGACACTTCATGGAGCTGCGTCTGGAGCGCGACCTCTACGCCGTTTATCATTGGCACGATTGGCAAACCGATGTGCGGAAATTCCTATTCCGCAAAACGGGAGAGGAATCAATGCTCCTGCATGCGGTCGAGTTACCTTCCGGTCATCGTCTCGGAATGGAGTACGACAATCTTGCACGTCCTTCCAAAATTCTTCAGTCCGTTGAAGGCCGAGGGCTGCGACTGGAATATCGCAAGGAAGGCCTTCTTGACCGCCTTTGGCTCACTGCTCCCAATACTGGCGACAACCTCTGCGCGAAATACGAATACGACGACAGGGGCCGCTTGATTGCGGTAACGAATCCGTCCGGCAAAGCGATCCGCTACGATTACGACGATCATGATCGTCTGACCAGTGAGACCTCCCGATTTGGCGGCGCCTACACCATGAAATATGACCCCAAGGGCCGCTGCATCGAGGTGGGTGGCCGGGGACAGTACAAACTGCGAAGATTGCAGTTCGATGAGCCGGGTAGAGTGACCAAAGTTACCGATAGCCTGGGAAACGTAACGATTTATCAGCTTAACGAACAGGGACAGGTCGAGCTTGAAACCCTACCAAACGGCGCCACGCGAACCACAAAGTTCGACCAGTACGGGAGAATTCTGGCGAAAACCGAACCGCTGGGAAAAGCCACCAAGCACCGGTACAACGAACAAGGAGATCTTGTCGAGACCATCTACGCCAACGGCGCTAGCACAAAGTTCACATTTAACGAGGACCACCAGCCCAAATCCGTGGAACAGCCAAACAAGGGGATCTGGCGGCTACAGTACGAGCGGGGAGCGTTATCGGCGATTATCGATCCGGTTGAGGCCGTAACCAGATATGTTCGGGATGAGAGGAATCTCATCTCCACGATTCTGACTCCCAGCGGGAACAGCATCAAGCTGGATCGCGATGTTCATTGGTCCTGGGAGAGTTACAGCGACGACTTCGGCCTCATCCGAAGGTGCCGTTACGACAACCGGCTCAACATCACCGAAATAGACGATTCCGAAGGGCTCAGGGACCGGTATACCTACGACGCTTCGGGCTGGATGACTGGAATCGCTGACGCCGCTGGAGGACTCCAACAATTCGTCCGCGGACCCGACGGCGAGATCATGAAGTTCGTCGACGCCACCGGAAATTCGACGACCTACGAGTACGACCCTTACGGGAACCTGATCCGCGTCACGGATCCGAACGGCTTGGTTCACCGCTACGTCTTCGACACAGAAGCGAGGCTTCTTGAAATTTTCAATCCCAAGAACGAGATTGCGTCTTTCGAGTACGATGCGGTCGGTAACATTCTGCGGACCACCTCTTTCGATGGCAGAGTGGACTCTTACGAATATGATGCCCGCCGCTGCCGCACCAAGTGGATTAAGCCAAACGGGATCGTTCTGCGCTTCTCGCATGACGTCTTACATCATCTATTGGCCATATCAAGCGACGAAGCGGAACTAGTCGGCTATGAATATGACGTAGCAGGCCACATCGTAGCAGCTAAGACGCCGCAATCAATCGTCACCTTCGAGTACGATGCGCGCGGCCGATTGGCGGCCGAAGTTCAAAATGGCCAGCGAGTGGAATACAAGTATCATGCGTTCGGCGATATCGCACGGCGCACATTCGAAGGGGCCAAGAATCGCCCGCTCCTATTTCACTACGATCGGCGCGGCCGAATGGTCTCAATTGAGGAGGAATCAAAACCTCTGGAGCGATACGAGTACGATAGCCGCGACCTCCTGGTGAAGCGTGATTTGGGCGCGTGCTCAGAGACGCGTGAATATGACGTCCGAGAACTTCTCAAATCGCAAACCGTGAGGCGAGTTGGAGGCGGAATCATTGTTTCGCGGAGCTTTAACCATGACGCCGATGGCCGATTGACCCGTATCGCTGACTCACTTCGCGGCGACGTGCGGTATGTCTATGATCCAGGTGAACAACTGTTATTGTCGGTGGGATCGCGGCGCGGCGAGTCACGATATGAATATGACCAGTGCGGCAACCTGCTTCAGAATGCCGCGGGAGATCGCCTGGTCTACGAATCCGGAAACCGGTTGGTCCGGAATGGCTCCAAGACATATGAGAGGGATGCGAACGGTAACCTCACCGCGATTTCATCCCAGAACGGAGTTACCAGGTTCAAATGGAATGCATTAGATCAACTAGTTGAAGTCGTCGACCATGCGGGAGCGCCGACCGTTTTCGGCTATGATGCCACTGGCCGCCGGACATTCCGGGATTCGAAAGGCCAGAAGACCATGTTCTATTGGGCTGGAGACGATTTGCTTAGCGAACAAAGCGCCGGCAACGTTACCGATTATGTCATCGGTTTCTTCGCCCCGCAGATGATTTGGGAAAATGGCCAGCTTCGGCACGTGATTTGTTCGGATCAGCCCGTGCCCCAGGAGATGGTCGATGAGCACGGCGAGATCGTATGGTGGGGTGAGTATGGCGACTGGGGAGAGCTTCGGCACGAGCTGCGTGCCGGCGGTTCAAACCGGCTGCGGCTGCCCGGTCAATATGCGGATTCCGAAGGCAGCGCGCACTATAATCGATTTCG
>Ga0302180_10003304_pt1 | contig 12239 bp, 14 predicted proteins | sample I_Palsa_E3_2_FD_200575 | JGI IMG/M metagenome (GOLD analysis project Ga0302180, IMG submission 200575) | Peat permafrost microbial communities from Stordalen Mire near Abisko, Sweden - I_Palsa_E3_2 | ecosystem: Environmental > Terrestrial > Soil > Palsa > Peat permafrost | place: Sweden... | reverse complement strand
CTCGCCTTGCAACAGCGCCCCGATCTCCTTGCTCTCAAACTCAATCACGAGGCGGATGTGCGCTTCAGCCGGGCGCAACACGAGCAACTACTCCCTACGATCACCGGGTTGGGCACAGTCGGCATCACGCCCGTCGGATCCAGCGCCTATTTCACTCCTGATTGGTATGGAGCAGCAGGGGTGAATGTGGGAGTACCGATCTTCAACGGCTTCAAATTCCATGCCCAGGCCGCGGAAGCTGACCTGCGTGCCAAGGCGTCCGACGAGCAGAGCCGGGTGCTCATCAATCGCATCGTACGGGATGTCCGCACAGCCTGGCTGAGAGCGAACACTGCACAACAGAAAATGAGTGTGACCGCGGAGCTCTTGCAAGAGGCCAACACCGCACTGGACCTGGCCGATACGAGGTATCGCTTGGGGCTCAGCTCGATTGTTGAGTTAAGTCAGGCTCAGTTACAACAGACGCAGGCACAGATCGCCGAGGCCAATGCCCGATTTGATTATGAAGTAGACCTTGCCGCATTGCGGTTTCAAAGTGGATCGCAGCCCTAGGTGGTAAAGGAAACAACCCGCGGCTGCCCGTCCAAGGAGGATTTGCGAACGCAGGGCTGATTATGCGATGCAAATGCGATGGAAGTCTAATGAACCAGCACAGATTTAAAGGCGTAACGAAGCCGCACCCGCGAAAGTGCGAATAACTGAGTCGGTATCATTCCTGATGAACTTCGAAAAGTTGGGCCTGGCACTGGCAGCATGACACTCAAGAATGCGGCGCCTCCCTCCTTACGGCAATTGTTCGATGGTCCTTGGTGAAGGTGACGCTTTGATAGTCGAACCTGTGTGGCGAGGCAGCGCGCGGTTTGCGCTCGATGGCGTAGTCGCAGGCCAAACCTGGCCCGGATACAGGCTCGGAATACGAAAACCGCGATACGCCAAAATCCCTTCGATGTCCATTTTCCAGACGAGATCCGCGGATGGGGTCACTTCTTCGATATGTGAGAAATTGGGGGTGTTCACATCATAAGCAATATCAAACTCATAGTTGCCATTGGGAAGAGTCAGTGCGTCTCCGCAACAGGTGGAGTAGGCAGGGAACAAATCGTCCTGCCATAGCACGCTTGCGGTTTTTGTTGATTCGTCGACTTGAAAGATGGGAACGCTGCTATAACAGGCGCCTATTCCCGGAGTACCACATACATCGTTATTGCTGTCCATCAATCGGTTGTTTCCGTTGTCGAAAAACATGAGCGAGAACACTCCCGAGCTATTCGGGCTCACAATCGTCGGATAGTGTTGGCCGTAGTTCCAGTCGATGGGTGCCTCCCCATCGGGCAGGGTGAAATCACCGCCAGGGCCGAAGCGCCACAGAATACTGCCATCGCCCGCTCCATTTTGATAGTTGATCTTGATGACCCAATTCTGGTTTCGCATGGAGAGGATCAGGTTCCCATCGTCGGGCGAATAAATGATCGCATTCGAGTGGGTCCAATCTGCCAAACCGAAGGGAGCATGCAGAAGATCGAGATGGTCGAAGGTGGACCAAGTCCAAACTGGACCCTTCTCGGGATCCCAGTCGACGAGGGCATCGCCCAGCACGACTGTTCCGGGTGGGATTCCGGGCATATTGTTGAGCGTTAGTTCATAGTGACCCAGCAGGATCAAATGCCCGTTGGGCAAAGCTGCGATGTCGTGATGCAACGATGCGATCTGGTAGGAAGTGACACCGACGAGGGCCTGATCGACGTCACCAATGGTAATTCTGTTTATGATGTTGCCAGCAAGATCAATCTCGCGGACTTCATTGACCCCTCCTGGTAAATAACCCGTTGGCGATACAAGCACCAGCATGTGACCGTTGGGCAGCGGCTTGATGGGAAAGGGCTCGTCGGCCGATTCCAGATCGTAATACCAAATGACATTGCCCTCCAGGTCTGTAGCCACCGTGGTGAGCACATTTCCCGTGTTGTACGGCAGAAGTGAGAACAAGTCGACGCCCGGGCTCGGTGTGCCATCTCCGAATTGCGCAGTCAAGTTGGGCAGCCGTTCGGTGGGGATGCCACCGGTGGTAAAGGTGTGATCCGTGTCCAGCAGCTGCGAACCGTTGCTCAGTTCGACCGTGGCTTGCATGTGGTACGTGGTGCTCGCTCGCATGCCCGCCACCAGGACGGTGACGGTCCCTCCGGCAGGCGCCGTGACCGAAGAGGTAGAAAAACCGTAGCTTGTGTCGAGTCCAAACTGCACGCTGACAGCGGCAGCAGCAGGAGCTGTTATCGAGTAGGACGCCACCAGCGGATTCTGGGTGGACACAACCGAACCGGCGGAGAAGCTGAAAAAAGTGACCGTCGCCGAACTGGACTGGCCCCGGATGCCAATCGTGATCGGCTGTGCGGAGGCAGTACTCGGAGCTGAGTAAAGGCCTCCGGGTGTGATCGTTCCGGTGGATGAGGAGCCGCCGGCCAGCCCATTTACTAACATTACCGGTTGCGGTGCCTCGTTCGAGGCGCTATTTCCCAGCCTTGCGATGTTGAATTGAAAGGTCTGTCCGGGCAGGAGCAGAACCGCGGATGGACTTATTTGAATGGAAGAATCTGAGATTCCGCAACCCATCAACGTTAAGAGGCCCAAACAAAGCAATCCCGTAGCGATACAACATCGTCCTCGATTGAACATGCTCCCCCCGGTTTGCGCGAAGAGGAGGAGTTTAACAAAATTATCACTAAAGCTTTGAAAAGATTTGTCACAAACGCTATGTGATCACCATCACGGACCTCTAACCGGCCTTCCAGCTCGCCGCAAATCCATACGAGACCATCGTTGGTCCTGCGGCAACAGCCTCGAGTCGACTCAATCTTGCGCCGGCATTCAATTCCCTGGGAACGTTTATCGCGACTAGGATCACGTAGGATCACGCGACAAGCTTGTCCGACCAGCGATCTTCCACTATAATGGAAATGTTTCTATTATAGAAGACGGACATTATTTGTCGACTCAACATTCACAACGCGGGCAAGACCTGAGTCTCATCGACCTCGGAAAGCGAGTACGCAAGGAGAGGCTGCGGCGTGGAATATCTCTGGAGGAGTTGAGTGCGCGAGTGCGAGTCAGCCGCAGCATGATTTCCGAAGTTGAGCGTGGCACTAAAGCGGCGACTGTCCTTGTGCTCGACCGGATTGCAACGGGATTGGAGACCAGCCTTGCGCGCCTCCTTGCATCGGAAGTGAAATCCCGCATCCACGTCCTGCGCTGCAGCGCTCAAGCCGTGGCTCGGGACCGCTCGGGGTGGGAACGGCGAATTCTTTCTCCGGTACTACCCGGTGTCGAGTTCGAGTTCATGCGAACCACCTTGAATCCCGGCGTCGATGCCGGCACGTTCCTCCCGCATGCACACGGTTCGCGCGAGTACGTAGCCATCGAAAAAGGGGTTCTCGACCTCACGCTGGACGGCGTCCTCTATAGGCTGGAAGCGGGCGACAGCATCTACTACGACGGAGATTGCTTCCACGGTTTTGCAAACTCCCGACGAACCGTCTGTGTGTATTACCTCGCGATGGAAGTCTCCGGAGATCCCGCTGGCATACAGCATCGCATAACGAAAAACCCTGATCCGGGCAGCCGTGCCGGCGTAATTCGACCGAACGCAAACTGGACCAAGGCCGATTGTCAGGGCGTGTCGCGAACTCTCCATAAAACACCCAGAGGCATGAATGGAGGAAAGGTGCATGACAAGTGACAACGGATGGGAGATGGTCCGCACCGGAGATCAGGCGGATGGGATACCAGGTCGTTGACCTCATCGCCGACCATCTCTCCCGCCTACCCGATACTCCTGTCTTCCAGCCTTTTCCGACCGAATTGGCGGAACGGTATCTGCATTCTACTGTCCCTGAATATGGTGTGAGCTGGGAAGAGATCCTGAAGACGTTCGCGACGGAGATTGCCCCGTTCCCCTTCGGCAACGGACACCCACGTTTCTACGGGTGGGTGAACTCTCCTCCTGCAGTCGTCAGCATTTTCGCCGAGGCGCTCGCTGCCGCGATGAACCCGAGTTGCGCAGGCGGCAATCATGCGGCGGTCTATGTCGAGCGCGAGGTGATCAACTGGTTCCGCCAGATGCTCGGTTTCCCAGTAGGTACGATGGGCCTTCTGGTGAGCGGCGGTTCCATGGCGGCATTGATTGCACTGGCGGCTGCCAGACACAGCAAGTGCGGGTACGATGTCCGCGCCCTGGGACTTCAGGGATCTGATACTCAGCTCGTTTTCTACCGCAGCGGCGAGACACACGGGTGCTACCAGAAGGCAATCGAGCTGATGGGCATAGGCAGCCGCAATCTCGTAACCATCGAGCACGACTCCGCGATGCGGATGGTCCCATCAGCTCTCGACGCCGCAATCTCACGAGATGAGCAATCAGGGCGAGTACCCATCGCCGTGATTGCATCCGCAGGAACCGTAAACAGCGGAGCAATTGACCCGCTAGACGAGATTGCTAATGTTTGCGAACAGCACCGGGTTTGGCTCCATGTCGATGGTGCCTATGGAGCGCCCGCGGTACTGACCTCAGAATACTCCGATGAGCTATCCTCGCTTGCGCGCGCCGACAGCATCGCCCTCGATCCCCACAAGTGGCTGTATATTCCCGTAGAAGCAGGGCTCGTACTCGTGCGGGCGGGGTCGATTCTGCGGCAGGCGTTCAGTCTGGTCCCGCCCTATCTGCAAACCGAAGGTAAGCCGGAAGGCATGGGCGGCCTGCCTTGGTTCAGCGAATTCGGATTTCAGCAGACTCGTGCGTTCAGAGCACTCAAAGTATGGATGGCGCTCCGCTTCCACGGTCTGGAAGGATACCGTGCAGCAATCGAAAAAGACCTCATGCTTGCCGTACATCTGGCGTCGCTGCTGAGGAGCGGTGACGATTTTGAACTTTTCGAGCCGCAATCGCTAAGCATCGTGTGTTTTCGCTTTTCGCCTCCGGCGCTGACGGGCGACGCACGGCGTCTCGACTCGCTTAACAAGCAAATTCTGGAAACGGTCCAGCTTGGCGGAGAAGCGTTTCTTTCGAGCACACTCATCAGCGATAAATTCTGGCTGCGAGCTTGTATCGTCAATCCCCGGGCACGACAGACTGACATCGACCGGCTATACGACGTTTTGCGTCAGACCGCAGAAGCAGTTTGCTTCAGCCGAGCGAAAGAGGACATGGACAGCGGTACGCTCTAAGGCAAACGCTCCGACCAACGGGGAAAACTCGCGGCGGGAAGTCGTTAGGAAAACTCTCGATTCCCCGTGAACCCGCACTTCTTGACGAACGGTTTGTCAAAGACGGCGTTTTTTTACCGAATAGCTGCCGCGTCAAAAGACTCCGCGGCCCCACTGTATTGCCATTACGCACTCTCCAGGTTCGTCAGCGTCTTAACCGCCAAGGCCCGCTTGTGCTTTTTCACCTCGGCGATAATTCCGCGGAAGGTTTCCTGCGTTGACTTTTGACCTGTCGCCACGGGTTCTAGAAGGTTCGAGAACATCAGTCGGAGCCCGATAATTTCGATCAGCTCTGGGCTCGTGGTTCTCTACCGAGTCGCGCGCCAGCTCGTCGGGAATGAGCCGCCGGATCAGCTCGCCTTGCGTCCGATTCCTTTGCTTCGCGAGTGTGTTAAGGTCTCGGACTTCCTGCTCATTGAGCTTGGTGCCGACGTGGTTCACGCGGTACCCGGCTCGCTCGGCGACTTGTACCGAAAGGCTGCAACTGATTGAAAGGATTTGGTTGCGGGGGGGTGGATTTGAACCACCGACCTTTGGGTTGGTTTTCTCCCTCAGGGGGCCAATTTAGATGATCGTTGGGGGGCCAAATTAGAGTATCGAAATCAATTTGATTCAAAAGCGGACACTTCCGACTCCCACCGCCACCTAGTGGTCTTTAGTTCGCAGTCACACCGGGATAATAAAACTATAATGAAGCTGTGAGACATTACACCATCACAATTATGAACGGCTTCAGCACGTTCAAGTGCCCGATTTGTAAGCACTCCGTCACAACGCGGGATTTCAGCAGCCAGAACGGTAACTGCCGCACCCAAGCGGCTAGGGCGATGAACGAGCACGCCGCGGCTGCACACGGCCCGCCCCATTCGCGAGTCACCGTATGATGTCCAGCACGATGCTTTCAGATTGCAGATTAGCATTCCCGCCTTCAGCAGAATGCGGATCGCATTGCCCTCGTGCGCCCGTTCCTCGTCGTGACGGGGGGTTTTGAGTGTAATCGTCCTTGGTTTCATCAACGCTAAGCTCAGTTTGGTTTGGCGGCTTCGGAGGCATGGAATGAAACTACTCGCCACGTTTGCGCATGGCGGGTATACACCTTCGTGAACCGCCAGTCATCCGAAAGCTCCTGCCCGTCAAGTGTTCGAGTTCGTTGCAGGCGACCCGTTACAACGGCTGCATCTCCGTAGACACGAATGTTTATGTCGGAAGTCGCGTAGCGGAGGAACTTCATGCGTCCCGAACGCGCAAAAGCCATTACTTGTGTTTTGCTCATTACAGGCATTTTCGGCACATCAACTTCAAGATCATCTGCCCATAAACTCTGCAAGACATCGGCGTCTCCATGCTCGTGGGCCTCATTCCGCACTTTTTCGAGCCTTTCCAGTTCCTGTTTATCATGTTCACTCGATGACTGGGCCGATACCTGTTTCGAGGCCGCAAGCACAGTAAGAGCAGACATGATGGTTATGCCGAGCGAGAGAAACCTCACGGGAAGCACCTCCGAATCGAACCCAAGAGCTTAGCACTTAAGACGGATGCTTACGAATGCTCCGTAAGCCTGTGCTCTTTACGTTAGGCAACGCTGTCTGTAATTACCTTGCTCCAATCGAACTGTGGGGAGGAAGCGGGAAATGTGTTGCGGGCGATGGGCTGTCCATGCTTGAGGACGCTCTCTCGCATCCTCTTGTTAATTTTTTATCGAGTGCAGAGCGACTGGAAGAACGAAGACAGTTACCAGCGAAGCGCTTTCACGCTATTTGGCCCACGTAAGGATTTCTTCGTCGGTGACCGCATAGTCAGAGTACTTCTCCTCGCGAAGCCTTCGCCACACGTCGTCGAGCGTCATCGGACGCATGTCACCGTTCATCAGCTGTTGGGGAGTTTGCCTCGGTGTTGCCGAACTTTTCCCGTTCTCGGTCACGGTGAACGTTCCACCGTCACGCATCGCGGAAACCTCAACCTTGATGTCAGGGCATCCTGCTTTCTTGAAAGTAGCGCGTCGGCCTATAGCTGCTGTTTGCATCTTTTTCACCTCACTGATACTGGCCTAACAATACCATCTCGCTTCCTTTTGCCGCGCACGAATCAATGGCATTAGGCCAAATTCGATGGGAATGTTGAAACTTTTGACCTAGATTGCGCGCCGAATCTCGGAGAGGGGAGCAGAATGGAACCGCTGAACTTGAAACTATATGACCTCAAAGAAGTGGGCAACGACTATATCGTGCTGTCAGGAAACGATGACGATGTCAGAATCACGTTCGAAGATTGGTCTAGAGGTCGGAAAGCGCCGACGATTCCCCGGGGACTAAGGAAGAGCAGGCTAAGCTCTTCAAAGGTATTCGCTATCAAGTCGGTCTGGAAACTCCCGTTGCCTGTTGAAAGAGCCGCACAAACTCACTATTTATTCGGACCACATTGTCGATATGGCTATCCCGTTCACTTACCGAGTGGCGGCTATCACCGTCAGCAGGAAGGTTCCTTAGCAACTGAAAGCTGCCAAAGATTGCAGCCGCAGAATGTTCAGGACCCTGCCGGAAAGTCCTGAGCGGGATAGTGTTTTGAATAACCTTGGCCGGGTTGGAAAAAGCAATCTCAAACATAAGATTGGTTTTCTTGAGTCTGCCCGCACTCGGGAGTCCGGGGAATCCACGCCAGACCATTCCGTTGGGAGGCGGTCTATGCCCGACTACGGGTTCTACTGCCATGCCTGCATGAAAACATTCTCAAAGGTACTGACGCGGGCCGTATACGAGGAAGGCGAAATCCTCTGTCCGCATTGCAGCAGCGATAACGTAGAACAGAGTTGGTCCGTCTTCTACCCCATCAGGAGCGCCTGAGACCAGGCCCCCGGACACTGCACTGAAAGTGGTCATTGACAGGGCCCCCCCGGGAGCTTAGCGTCGAGATGTCTCCATTGGCCACAGCTGAACTCCGTCGCACAACTCTTACCTCGCGGCCCAGCAACGGCCCTGACACACGAGGACATTCGGGCAGTTGAAATCAATCAGGCCGTATCACCGTCACCGATGACGGTGTAGACCCGAACACACGGTGTGGACCCGAATACATGGTGGTCAAGCAGTTGGTCGCAAGACCGACTCCACCCCACGGACCCACTGTCTCGCGACGTCTGGCGCGACGTTACGACAGCCGGCCAGCTTCGAATTGTCGCCTGTCGAGAAACAAGCGCAAAGGAGGAAGCAATACGACATTCAAAACGAAAGACGAAAATCACGACGACCGTTTTGGCATTGGCGCTCCTGGTCGGATGGTCAGCCAGTCCAGCGCCGGCCCAGGCTCCGCCTTCCTATTCGCCAGAACAACTGGATCGGCTGGTCTCTCGGATCGCGCTGTATCCCGACCCGCTTCTGGCGCAGCTCCTTGCCGCCGCAACTTTTTCCAACCAGATCCCCGACGCTGCCAAGTGGGCGGATGAACATCACTATTTGACCGGGACGAGCTCGCCAAGGCCATTTCCGAGGACCATCTGTCGTGGGACCCAAGCGTGCTGGCGTTGCTTCCTTTCCCATCTGTCCTGGAGATGATGACTTCGGATATGAAATGGACCAGGGATCTGGGCGATGCTTTTCTCGCGCAACATCAAGACGTGATGGACGCGATACAGCGAATGCGGCAAAAGGCAAAAGATTTTGGCTATCTGCGGAGCAACGATCGAATCGTCGTAAGCGGCGGTCCGTACCTTGAGATTCTGCCTGTGGATCCGGCATTCATCAGTGTGCCTGCCTACGATCCGCTGGTGGTTTTTTTTCCGCCGCGGCCGGGAATCGTTGTGGGCGCCGCTATCAGCTTTGGCTTCGGCGTCACCATTACCGCGGCATTTCGTCCGTGGGGATGGGGTTTGTGCCGCTTTGACTGGGGCGCACACGTGGTGTTCATCAACAACGCGCCTTGGGGACGTATCTGGGCCAACCGCGGCGTCTATGTACATCCCTACGGCGAGTTGCACCGGTGGGAGCCCGCACGACGCGTGGAAGGGCACAGGTTGATCGCGCGCAGCGAAGAAGAACGGCACGCGGCACGCTTGGGCCATCCACGTCCAGTAGAGCACCACCGATGGAACCGGCGTCAACGGGAACATTCTGATTTAGTCCCTCGGGAGCCGACCGTTTACGTTGGGTCCCAATCCCGGTGCGCCAATTTACCAGACGGAATTTGCAAAACACCTATCGTAAATCGACGTCGAAATCCCAAGCAATCGGCCCCGCCGAGGAGGCCGAAAAGATCTGGACGAACAGATGATCTAAGCGATCCCGCGTCATGCAATTGTTTACGTTTCCCTTTGAACAGAATGAGGCAAGACAACATCTCTCGCAGAGAAGGACAAACCTGGAATTAGCCAACGAAACAGAAACGTGGCTCCCAGTCCGCCGATAAGCTGAGCAACGACAAAAAGGGGAACGTCAACAGGGCGGATTCCTGCGAACGTATCCGACAGACATCTGGCAACGGTCACAGCTGGGTTGGCAAACGATGTCGAGGCGGTGAACCAGTAGGCCGCCGTAATGTAGCTCGCAACAGCAAAAGGAACGGCACTTGATCGGGAACGGGAACATCCCCAAATGACCGAGAGCAATCCAAAGGCAGCCACGCACTCGCTCAAGAATTGAGCTGGCCCGCTTCGAACGTGGCGGGATAGAGAAATCAGAGGAAGGCCGAACATGGCGTGTGCCAAAATGGCCCCTCCGACTGCGCCCGCTTGTTGAAAAAGGACGTAGAGAAGGGTCTCGGACCAAGCCATTCCGCCCTCTAGCGCATCTGCCACGGAAACGACAGGGTTGAAGTGTGCTCCGGAGATAGGCCCGAAGGTGAGTATCAAAGCCACAAGCACCGCCCCAGTGGCAATGGTGTTGGCAAGAAGCGCAATGGCCGTATTGCCTGCCGACAGCCGCTCTGCCATGATGCCGGAACCAACCACCGCTGTTACCAGCAGAGCCGTACCGACAAATTCCGCTACCACGCGGGAGCGCAGGTGGAATGTCATTGGCGACCGATTTCTTCGATTTCTTTTTGAAGGGCCAGCTTACCAACAGTGGCAACCGGGAGGGACAGGAACAGGCTAATTCTGCGCTCCAAGATAAGGAAGGCATCGCGGAAGGCACGCTGTATCTCTTCCGCGGTTCCGTGAGCGGCGGCGGGATCTGGAACTCCCCAATGAGCGGTCATAGGCTGCCCTGGCCACACGGGGCAGACTTCATTGGCGGCATTGTCGCAAACCGTAAAAACGAAGTCGAGCTTGGGCGCGCCAGGTTTAGCGAATTCGTCCCAATTCTTACTGCGGGCACCGTCTGACGGCACTTTCGCAGCTTCGAGTTGCTTGAGCGCCTCAGGCCGGACAGTTCCCGTCACCTGACTTCCGGCGCTATAGGCCGTGAAAGTGGGCCCAGCCTTCAAATTCATCAGTGCCTCGGCCATGATCGAACGCGCCGAATTGCCCGTACACAAAAATAAGACGTTATAGTGTCCCTTCATGACAAGAATCCGTTCCAGCTCCGGACTTTGCCTCTGCGCTCACTTGCAGCAACTTGGGCCGCAGCAAGGTTGTGTCGCGGAACCTGATGGCTTCACGGCGCGAACGAAGGCGCTCATGAACTTGCCTTCCACTTCCGATGCAATGGAGTCAACGTCAATACCTTCCGCGGAAAGAAACTCGCGCGCGTCGTCCACGTAGTAAATGCGGGTCGGTTCGATGTCGATTTGCTCGAAACCTGCTGTGGTGAGTTTGTTCCGGTACTCGTCCTCTTGCATCGCTCCCGCCACGCAGCCCACCCAGAGAAGGACACTCTGGCGAATCTCTGGTTTCATTTCACCTCGCGTGACTACGTCCGATACGGCAAATCGTCCTCCGGGCTTAAGGACACGAAAGGCTTCGATCAACACTCGATCCTTATCGGCGGAGAGATTGATGACACAGTTCGAGATGATGACATCCACTGAGTTGTCAGGCAGAGGGATATGCTCGATCTCGCCCTTGAGAAACTCTACGTTCTCAGCCCCCGCTTTTCGCTTGTTCTCGTTAGCCAGCGAAAGCATTTCGTCCGTCATGTCGAGGCCATAGGCTTTGCCGGTAGGACCGACGCGCCTAGCAGAAAGCAGCACATCGATGCCGCCGCCCGAGCCGAGGTCGAGAACCACTTCGCCAGCATTCAGTTTCGCCAACTCGGTAGGATTCCCACATCCGAGGGAGGCAAGCAGTGCTTCTTCAGGAATCTGTCCCGACTGAGAAGCATCGTAGAGATTGGAGGTAATCGGATCACAACACAATTCCTTCGCCGCAGACGCCCCGCAGCAACTGCTGGTGGTCCCGGCCTTCACTCGAAGCGCGGCCTGTCCATATTTCTCTTTCACCACTTCTTTTATGTTTGCGGTATCCACGGTTCCTCCTACTTGCAGATCTGAACGATGTCTTGTGGTTTGAGCGCCTTGTTTCGCGTGCAACACTCCGCGTAGAGGAATTGCAGCAATTCCTGCAATGCATCGGTGTTCGCGGTGTAGTGCAGGAATGTGCTTTCCCGCCGTGCCTGCACCAGCCCTTCGTTTTTAAGTTTGTCCAGATGATGGGAGAGCGTCGAATTCGGGATATCCAATTCCTCTTGGATTTCCCCAACCACGAGTCCCTCTGGATGAGCGGACAGCAGCAGTTGCATGATTCGAAGCCGCGCCACGGTTCCCATCGCCGAGAACATGTCAGCATATTTGATAACGCGCTCTGGGCTCTCTTTTTTGAGGATGGCTTGCATATTTCGATCATTGCAGAAATACCGTCTCAATGTCAAGAGTGGTTGGCTGTTTAGCGCTCATAATAAGATCTATGTCTTCGACCGCCTGGAAGATTCCCAGGCGAGAAAAGGTTCAGGTTAACCTATAGCAGTGTCCTGGCGGAATGCCAGTACGGCGGTTTTGGCCGGATTCATAGTTAAATGTCAATTTTCAAGGAAGGCGGCGATTGCCGATCCTCTTGTTAA
>Ga0302180_10003301_pt1 | contig 12246 bp, 9 predicted proteins | sample I_Palsa_E3_2_FD_200575 | JGI IMG/M metagenome (GOLD analysis project Ga0302180, IMG submission 200575) | Peat permafrost microbial communities from Stordalen Mire near Abisko, Sweden - I_Palsa_E3_2 | ecosystem: Environmental > Terrestrial > Soil > Palsa > Peat permafrost | place: Sweden: Abisko... | reverse complement strand
TGCTGACAATGTGCAGCCCGCCGAAAACCACGATGGACTGCGCTGCATGGAAGCGGACGTATGGGCGCTTGTCAATGAAGTAGAAGATCAGGCCGGTGACCCAGCCCAGCACGTAACACAGCAAGCCTGCGACGTTTTCGGCCATTTGAGGTTGCGCGGCCGGCACGCCGGCGGGTGGCGCGCTTTGAACCGCGCCGGGCGCCGCCTGCGCTGCGCCACAAGACGGGCAAAAGCCCGCGCCATCCCCAACCGCTGCTCCGCACTTCGTGCAGTGTGCCATGATTTTTGCCCCCTGTAAAACTCTCGCTCGCGGTGGAGACTAGCAAAACGCTGGCGCGCGGGCAACCGCAATCCGACGTGACGGCGGTGTTATAATTGGCGGAAGCGGAAGTGGCGGAATTGGCAGACGCGCCAGCCTTAGGAGCTGGTGGCCGAAAGGCCGTAGGGGTTCGAGTCCCTTCTTCCGCACCAACAATTCCCCCGCAGGCTGCCCGGCACGTGGAGAAGGATCCTCGTTCAACCGTAGGGTATCATCTCTGGATTGACAATTCTTCCATACCAAGTATTATTGTAATTCTCAGGAGAACTGTATGCCCGTCGCTAAGACCGCGGACGTTCGCGTCGCCGATGAAGTTTGGATCGCCACTGCCCTGCTCCATCGCGAGCATCCCAATCGGATTGATTTCACCGTTGGGGAAATCGTCGAACGAGCAAAACGCGAGGCCATCGCCGGCAAACTGCGACCTGGCGTCTATGTCCACACAGTCCAGCATTGCGTGGCGAATCGCCCGCCAAATCCCGGCCGGTACCGGATGCTCTTCGAAACGAGAAAAAACTACCGCCGCCTGTTTCGGCCGGGCGATTCCTATGACCTGAGACGTGAGGGGTCAAAGATCACGCCGGAGCGCGAAGACGTACCCGCGAAGTACGCCTCGCTTCTCGATTGGTATGCTCGCGAGTTCGCGCCCCGAGGACTCGCCAAGGCCGAGAACGATCCCCTTCTTGCATTGCGCGGGTCCGGCAAGAAACTTTGGGCGGATGAACATGCCGACCAATACGTCTCCCGGCTGCGCCAGGGATGGGAATGAGCCGCATTTTCTGGGACACGAATCTTTTCATCTACCTTTTCGAAGACTACGGAGGCTTGTCAAAGGAAGTAGAGGCCTTGCGGCGGCGGATGATTGCTCGGGGCGATCAGTTGTTTTCTTCCACGCTGACGCTCGGCGAGGTACTGGTCAAGCCGACGGAGAAGGAAGACGAACCGCTCAAGCGATCTTACTGGGAAGCTCTGACCCAAACCGCTACGCTGGTAGCGTTCGATCGCGAGACGGCCCTGCACTATGCGGCGATACGAAAGGACAGGACCGTCAAGGCGCCCGATGCGATTCAACTTGCCTGCGCGGCGCAAGCTCGGATCGATCTGTTCATCACCAACGACGATCATCTGAAGGGCAAAGTGATTCCGGGAATTCAATTCATCGTGCCGCTCAAAGGCGCGATTCTCTGAATCCTGTTTCGATGGCGCGGTTGACGCGCGCAGATGGATTCCCTATACTCGATTTTCTGATGCGGCGGGGGGCTCGCCGCTCATTCCTGCACTCCTCCTTCCCGGATTCCGAACAGGCGAAAGGCGGGTAGAAACCGGGAGCTTGCGGGCTGTTTGCCCTGGAGAAACTTTTCCCTATGACCGAAGAAGCGACCTGCAGACGCGAAATTGAGCTCGAAATTCCGGCCGACAACGTGACGAAAGTGGCGGAGAAAGTGGCACGCGATATCGCGCGCATCGCCCGCATTCCTGGTTTCCGTCCGGGCAAAGCGCCGATCACGCTGGTGCGGCTCCGCTTCGCCGACGACATACAGGGCGAAGTGGTGCAATCGCTCGTCCCCGAATACCTGGAAAAAGCTCTCGACGAGAAGAAACTCGTCCCGGTGACTCGCCCCGAAGTGGACAAGGTCGAATTCAAAGAGGGCGAACCCCTGAAATTCCGCGCGATCTTCGAAGTGCTGCCGGAATTCGAGCTGGGTGATTACAAAGATATTCACGTTCACGTGGACGAGATCGAGGCCGGCGACGCTCAGGTGGAGAAAGCGATCGAGGAGATGCGGGAACGCGCCGCGACGTTTGTTCCGGTCGAAGGCCGCGCGGCCAAGGATGGCGATTCCGTTCTCATCAAATTGAAGGGCGTTTCCACCGGCGGCGGCGAGCCGGTTGAGGCCGACAGTATCCTGGTTCCCCTGGGCGCGGAAGAGACTCTCGCCAGCTTTACCGAAAATCTGCGCGGCGCGGCGGCGGGCGAAACCAAGAAATTCGAAGCTCGCTACCCGGATGATTATCCCGATCAAAAGCTCGCGGGAAAAACCTACGACTTCACCGTGGACGTGCAGGGCATCAAGGAAAAGAAGCTGCCCGAGCTGAATGATGAATTCGTGAAGGAAGCCGCCGGCGAAAAGGCCGAGGTGGCGACTCTCGACGAGCTCCGCAAGAAGATCCGCGAAAATCTGGAAGCGTCGAGGGAACATCAGCAAGCTTCGCAAGCTCGCGACAAAATACTAGAGCAGCTCGTCAGCAAGCACGACTTCCCCGTGCCCGAAGCACTGATCGAAGGGCAGATGGACACGCGCCTGGAGCGCATGGTGCGCTCGCTCGCCTCGCAGGGCGTGGACCCGCGCGGCATGAATGTGGATTGGGCCGCTCTCCGGCGGCAGCAGCGCGACCGCTCGGTCACCGACGTGAAGGCCGAGCTGCTGCTCGACCGCATCGCCACCGCCGAGAAGATCGACGCCACGGACGAAGAACTCGAAAAGGAGATCGCGCATCTCGCCGAACACGGTGGCGAATCGGCAACGGCGTTGCGTGCTCGCTTGACAAAGCAGGGGACGCTCGATACGATGAAATCGAAGTTGCGTAGCAATAAAACGATTGATTGGCTCTACAGCAACGCCCGAATCGAGAAGACAGCCAAAAGTGAAAAGTAAGTTTGGTTCGGGTTTCCTCAGCGCGTAAAATATTCCAAATGATAAAAAACGACGACGCGATTCCGCGTGCCACAACGCTGGTTCCCATGGTTGTCGAGCAGACAAACCGCGGCGAACGCGCTTACGATATCTATTCCCGGCTGCTGAAGGACCACATCATCTTCATCGGCACGCCAATTGACGACCATGTGGCCAACCTCGTGACGGCCCAGCTGCTCTTTCTCGAGTCCGAAGACCCCGAGAAGGACATCTCTATCTACATCAACTCTCCGGGCGGCTCGATTTCGGCGGGCATGGCGATTTACGACACGATGCAGTTCGTCCGCCCCGACGTGGTCACTTACTGCATCGGCCAGTCGGCCTCAATTGCGGCTGTCTTGCTGGCGTCAGGCACGCCCAAGAAGCGCTACGCCCTGCCCAACTCCCGCGTGGGGCAAGCGACCGACATTGATATCCACGCCAAGGAAATTATCCGCACCCGCGCTTCGCTGAATTCATTGCTCGCGGGTCACACCGGCCAGCCGGTGGAAAAAATCGAGAGAGACGTGGAGCGCGATTTCATCATGACCGCGGATCAGGCAAAGGCCTACGGCATCGTGGATGAAATTATCACCAAGCATCGCTAGTTCCGTTCCCGCATGATGGATGGAGCGGTTGCATCTGGAGTTGAACGGGTGGATGGAGTCGGGCCTTGGGAACCGAACGGGTGGCGTTCCTAACGGTTAGTAGTGAAAGCGATGAGTTCGGGTAAGACGTGAGTCTTCCGTTTTACAATAGGGTTAGATTCATCGTTCGGGTGGTCCGGACAAGAGGGGTCGTCAATCGTGAAGCGGTTCACCCCAGAAGAGCCTTTGCGTTGTTCCTTCTGCCATAAGACGCAGGAGCAGGTGGAGAAGCTCATCAGCTCTCCATCGGAATATCCGCGCTCCTATATCTGCAACGAGTGCGTGGGCGTCTGCCAGCAGATACTCGAGGACGAGAAACGCGAGCAAGCAACTCCCGCGAATCGTCGCCTGCCGCGCCCTCCGGAGATTAAGGCATTTCTCGACGGCTATGTGATCGGCCAGGACAAAACGAAAAAGAAGCTGGCTGTGGCGGTTTACAACCATTACAAGCGCATTTTCCTGAACCGCACGCCCGGCGATGTGGAGCTGACGAAGTCAAACATTCTGCTGATCGGACCCACGGGGACCGGCAAGACGCTTCTGGCGCAAACGCTCTCGCGCATGCTCGAGGTTCCGTTCGCCATCGTTGACGCCACGACCCTGACCGAAGCGGGCTACGTCGGCGAAGACGTCGAAAATATCATCTTAAAGTTGCTGCAAGCCGCCGATGGCGACGTCCAAAAGGCTCAGCAGGGCATCATATATATAGACGAGATTGACAAGATCTCGAAGAAGGACGAGAACCCCTCCATTACCCGCGATGTCTCGGGCGAGGGAGTGCAGCAGGCGCTGCTGAAGATTCTCGAGGGCACGGTCGCCAACGTCCCGCCACAGGGCGGTCGCAAGCACCCGCACCAGGAATTCACGCCCGTTGACACTACGAACATCCTGTTCATCTGCGGCGGGGCCTTCGTCGGCATGGAAAAGATTATCGAGCGCCGCGTGGGACAGAAGTCGCTGGGCTTCCATGCGGATACTCAGCCGACCACCGCGACGCGACGCAATATCGAAGTGCTTGAGCAGGCGCAGCCCACGGACCTGATTCGCTACGGCCTGATCCCGGAGTTCGTCGGGCGCTTGCCGGTGATGGGAGTGCTAAGCGATCTGGATAAGAGCGCGCTGGTGCGCATCCTGACGGAACCGAAAAATGCGCTGGTGCGTCAATATCAAAGACTCTTCGAATTTGAGAACGTCCGCCTGCGATTCACCGACGATGCCCTGGAAACAGTTGCGGAACTCGCGCTGCAACGTAAAGTCGGGGCGCGCGGCCTGCGCATGATTCTCGAGGACCTGATGCTCGAGATGATGTATCACCTGCCGGCGCAGCGTAAACTTCGCGATTTTGTCGTCACCGCGGACATGGTCAAGGGCCGCGAAATCAACTGGAGCTTGCTCGAAAAAGCCGGCTAGTTCCTCCAGGTAGGCGCGCCGAGCTTTTTTTCGCCGCGGAAGTCTAAGGTCTCGAGGTCAAAGCAATTTCAATGTTCAGCAAGGAAAAAGCCGACGTAAAGCGTGTACCGATGATGCCGGTGCGGGATATGGTCATCTTCCCGGAGATGATGCACCCGTTCATCGTCGGCCGCGAAGCCTCCGTGCGCGCCCTGGAAGACGCGTTGGCGGGCGACAAGAAGATTTTCCTCGTCACGCAGCACGACGCCTCGGTGGACGACCCCAAGCCTGAGGAAATCTACCAGGTCGGAACGCTCGCAAATATCGTGCAGAGCGTCAAGCTGCCGGACGGCAATATCAAGGTGTTGGTCGAAGGCACCGAACGCGCCAAGATCGTGCAGGTGACGAGCGACGAAGGCTTCTTCCGCGCCTCTGTTCGTCTGGTTCCCGTGAAGGCCGAGCCCGGCCCGCAGATCGAGCAGGCGTCCGCGCGGGTCACCACGCTGTTCGAGCAATACGTCAAGCTCTCGCAGAGCCTGAACTACGACACGATGATCGCCGCCGTGCGCGTGGAAGATCCCGGAAAGCTTTCCGACGCCATCGCGGCCAACCTGCAGATTCCCGTCGAGGAAAAACAGGAATTGCTCGAGATCTTCGAGCCGGCCGAGCGCCTGAACCGCATCGCGGACATTCTGGAAGTCGAGATCGAGAAGCTCAACGTCGATCGCTCGATCAACACGCGCGTGAAGCGCCAGATGGAGCGGGCCCAGAAAGAGTACTACCTCAACGAGAAGCTCAAGGCCATTCAGAAGGAACTGGGGCGCGGCGAAGCGAACGAAATCGAGCAGCTCAAGAAGAAGATTGAGACTTCCGGCATGCCCGAAGGCCCGATGGAAAAGGCCATGCAGGAGCTGAAGCGGCTGGAGATGATGCCGCCGATGTCGGCCGAATCCACCGTCTCGCGCAACTATCTCGACTGGCTTCTGGCGGTGCCGTGGAAGAAGCGGTCGAAGGAAATCCGCGACATCAAGCGCGCGGAGCAAATTCTCAGCGAAGATCATTACGGCCTGGAAAAAATCAAAGAGCGCATACTGGAATACCTTGCTGTCCGCCAGCTCGTAAAGAACCCGAAGGGCTCGATTCTCTGCTTCCTCGGGCCTCCGGGCGTGGGCAAGACGTCTCTTGCCACGTCCATCGGACGCGCCACCGGTAGGAAGTTCGTGCGCGTGTCGCTCGGCGGCGTGCGCGACGAAGCAGAAATCCGCGGTCACCGGCGCACTTATATCGGCGCCCTGCCCGGCCAGATCATCCAGATGATGCGCAAGGCGGGCACCACCAACCCCGTCTTCGTGCTTGATGAAGTGGACAAGATGTCCATGGACTTCCGCGGCGATCCCTCGGCGGCGCTCATGGAAGTGCTCGATCCGGAGCTGAACCACTCGTTCACGGATCACTATCTCGACGTGGAATACGATCTCTCGAAGGTCATGTTCATCTGCACGGCCAACGTGCTGCACACGATTCCGCAGCCCTTGCAGGACCGCATGGAAGTTCTGCGGCTGCCCGGCTACACCGAGCAGGAAAAGCACCAGATCGCGCAGCGCTTCCTGGTTTCGCGCGAGCTCGAAGCCACCGGCCTGACCAAGGACAACCTGAAGTTCACCGACGAGTCCATCACGCATATCATCCGCCACTACACTCACGAAGCGGGCGTGCGCAACCTGGATCGCGAAATCGCCAACGTCTGCCGGAAAGTGGCGCGCAAGGTCGTCGGAGAGGGCAAGAGTTTTTCGGCCGAGGTCACGGCGACGAACGTCAACGATTACCTCGGCATCTTGAAGTACCGCGACTTCTTCGCGGAAAAGAAAAACGAAATCGGCCTCACCACGGGTCTTGCCTGGACCGAAGTCGGCGGCCAGGTCCTTTCGACCGAAGCGACCCTGATGCAGGGCAAGGGGCGCCTCACGCTGACGGGCAAGCTTGGCGACGTCATGCAAGAATCGGCGCAGGCCGGCATGAGTTACGTGCGCTCGCGCAGCCATCTATTCGGCCTGCCCAAGGACTTTTATCGCCACATAGATATCCACATCCACGTGCCCGAAGGCGCCATCCCCAAGGACGGCCCCTCCGCCGGCATTACGCTCTGCACCTCGATCGTCAGCGCGCTCACGCGCATCCCGGTCCGCTGCGATGTGGCCATGACCGGCGAGATCACTCTTCGCGGTAAGGTCCTGCCGATCGGCGGCGTGAAGGAAAAGCTGCTCGCGGCGCACCGCCTGGGCCTGCGCACCCTCATTCTCCCGAAAGACAATGAGAAAGACCTGGCGGATATTCCGCCGGAGATCCTGACGCAGATGTCCATCCATTTCGTCGAGTCGATGGATCAGGTGCTGGAATTCGCGCTTGAAAAGCCGCTGCCCATTGCTGGGCACCCCCCTGTAGCCGGAGTGGAACCCAAGTTTGGCGCGGATGTCACGCAAGACAATGAATTAGCCAATTAAGGCCTTCGGTCCTCCCACATCTGCTCCCCGGCAGGTTCGGCCCGCGACCGAAGCGTAAGGATTTTCATTACATAAACCCAATTTGTAATCTGGGATTGAGTGCCTCAATCGAACGCGCCCGCCCCGGATCGAAACCAAACAACAATCGTGCCTGAATCACAGGCTTGAGAAGGAAAGAAATCGATGAGCATTAGCCTTGCAGAACTGAAAGACAAGAACATCACCGACTTGGCGAAAATCGCCAAGGAGCTGAATATTCCCGGCTCCTCCGGGATGCGCAAGCAGGAGTTGATCTTCCAGATACTCCGCGCGCAGACGGAAAAGAACGGCCTCATTTTCTCCGAGGGCGTTCTCGAATGCCTGCCCGACGGCTTCGGATTCCTGCGCGCCCCCGAGTACAACTATCTGCCCGGTCCGGACGATATCTACGTCTCGCCGTCGCAGATCCGCAAATTCGACCTGCGCACGGGCGACACCGTCTCCGGGCAAGTTCGCCCGCCGAAGGACGGCGAGCGCTACTTCGCGCTGATCAAGGTCGAGGCCGTTAACTTCGAGGATCCCGAAGTCACGCGGAACAAGATTTTCTTCGACAATTTGACGCCGCTCTACCCTTCGGAGCGCATTCGCCTGGAGACCACCAAGGAAAATCTCACCGGACGCGTCCTGGACATGCTCTGCCCCGTCGGCAAGGGCCAGCGCGGCTTGATCGTCGCGCCGCCGCGCACCGGCAAGACGATGATGCTGCAGTCCATCGCAAATTCGATCACCACGAACCATCCCGAAATCGCGCTGATCGTGCTGCTGATTGACGAGCGGCCGGAAGAAGTCACGGACATGCAGCGCACGGTGAAGGGCGAGGTGATCAGCTCGACGTTCGATGAGCCGCCGCAGCGCCACATTCAAGTTGCGGAAATGGTGCTCGAAAAGGCCAAGCGCCTGGTTGAACACAAGCGCGACGTCGTGATCTTGCTCGACTCGCTCACGCGTCTGGGACGCGCCTACAACGCCGTCACACCGCCATCAGGCAAGGTTCTCTCCGGCGGTATTGACGCCAACGCCTTGCAGCGGCCTCGGCGGTTCTTCGCCGCCGCGCGGCATATCGAGGAGGGCGGCTCGCTCACGATCATGGCCACGGCCCTGATTGACACCGGCAGCCGCATGGACGACGTCATCTTCGAAGAGTTCAAGGGCACGGGCAACATGGAAATCAACCTCGACCGCCGGCTCGTGGATAAGCGCGTTTTCCCGACGATTGACATCAATCGTTCTGGCACGCGAAAAGATGAGTTGCTGCTTCCCGCCGACGAGCTGAACCGCATCTGGGTCCTGCGCAAGGTGTTGAGCCCGCTCTCGACCGTCGAAGCGATGGAACTTTTGCTGGGCCGCCTCTCGAAGACGAAAACCAACGGCGAATTCCTGTCGTCCATGTCCAGCCCGACCTAATTCCTTCCCAGCCAAATAACTGCTCGACATTGGGCGCCATTGAGCATTGTCATCCCGAGGGCGTTGTGTGTCCAAGGAACCTCTCCTCGGCGTTTTCGCATGGCGAGGACCTCACACGAAGAGGGATTCCTCGGCCAAACTGCGCCCTTGGAATGACGGATTCTTCGCGGGTAAAGCCGAGCGAACTCCGCTACAGGACTGCCTGGTGAGTCGTGGCTTCAGCCACGACAGAATCCGGACGGCGCGGAGCGCCTTCCCATGCGCGGCCTTTATCGCAGCAAGTAGTCCCGGCGCGGCGCCAAATCTCAGGTTGCTCGACCACCCCCCTGCTCTTTTGCCAGCAGCACGACCAGCCGCGCGACTTCCTCGGACTCCATGGCGGTACTGTCCACTACCACCGCGTCCTCCGCGCGGACCAGCGGCGAGGAGGCGCGTTCGCGGTCGCGCTGGTCGCGCTCGTGAACTTCCCCCAGCGTGCGCGCGAGATCGATCGCATCGCCCTTTTGCTGGTGCTCGCGCCAGCGCCGCTCCGCCCGGATTTCGGGCGACGCTGTGAGAAAAATCTTCAGCTGCGCGTCCGGGAAGACGACGCTGCCGATGTCGCGGCCCTCCATCACCACGCCGCCCTTTTCGCCCGCGCGGCGCTGCTCGGCCACCAGCACTTTGCGCACACCGGGAACCATCGCCACTTTGGAAGCCGCTTGCGCCACCTCAGAGGTGCGAATCATCGCCGTCACGTCTTCGCCATCCAGCAGAACTTGCTGCGTGCCATCAGCAGCGCCGTCCATCTGGCGCAAATCAATCCGAGTCTCGCTCGCCAGCGCCGACAGCTTGTCGCCCGAATCGAGCGGCAAGCCGCGGCGCTGCGCCTTCAGCGCCACGGACCGGTACATCGCGCCGGTATCAAGGTAGGTGTACCCAAGCAACGCTGCCACGCGCCGCGCGAGCGTGCTTTTCCCCGAACCGACCGGCCCGTCAATCGCGATGATCAACCCTTTCATATTCTGACGCCGAGGAGCACAAAGCTTACCAATACCAAGAACAGGGCGGCGACGAAGAAGGCTTTCGCCCGATTCCTAACTCGACTCTTGGGAAAAACACGCTTGTGCTCCCTCCATATTCGGCCATTGTCGATCGTGTCGAATAGGTTTCTCAGGCCAACAGCCCGCGAGGGTGCCAAACGCTTCACATCGTCCCGCATCCTAGAATTGAAATGGATTCCGATCCATCCGAAGACTATACCAGTCGCAAAGATCCAAAAGCCTAGCCTGTCCACGTCAAATCCGCTTGAACGCGCGCTCGATTTCGCGCACCGAATAGCGCAGCACGACCGGGCGGCCGTGCGGGCAGCTCATCGGATACTCGGTTTTCGCGAGTTCACCGAGCAGCCACTCCATTTTCGCGGTGTCGAGAGGCGTGTTCACCTTGATGGCCGCGTGGCAGGAAGTCGAAGCCGCGATCTTCGATTGCAGGGAATCAATCGAGATGGATTGGTTCTCGCGTGCAATTCCGTCGAGTATCTCAAAGAGCAGCTTTTCGGCGTCGCCGCCTGCAATGCCGGCCGGCGCGGCCTGAATCGCCACGCTCCGCGCGCCCATCAGCTCGGCTTCAAATCCATTGGCGCCCAGCTCTTCGCTGATCTGATCGAATGTCACCAGTTGCCGCGGGCTCAGCTCAACGATCACGGGGAGCAGCATTCGCTGCCCGCCCAGCTCGCCCTCGCGTCGCGCCCGCAGGTGCTGCTCGAAAAGCACGCGTTCGTGCGCCACGTGCTGGTCAATAATCCACAAGCCCTCGCCATTCACCGCGATGATAAAGCTCGCGTTCACCTGACCGAGCGGCTTCAAGTCCGCGATCTCTTCGGGGCTGGGAAGCGCGCCTGTGCCGTGGTCGCTGCCGGCCGCGGATGCAATCGTTTCCGCCGAAGCCTCCGGCACAGGCAAAGGAAAATTCATCGCGGCATTCGAATCAAATCCGAGCCGCTGAGCAAATGGCCGGTCGGGCCCGCCGCTCAATTCAAACGCTTCAGCTGTGCCCGCGCTTGACGCTAGCGACATGGGAATTTCAGCGCGTGGCGGCCCCGGCGGCAGAGCCACCGCCCCGGCCGCCGAATAACCTGCAGGCGCGCCGCCAGCCGCTGAAGCTGCGGTCCCAGATGCCGCGCCCGCGGCGGCTGCGCGCGCCACCGGAAAGCCGGGGATCGGCCGCGCGATTGAAAGCGCGTGGCGCAGCGCATCGCGCGTGAAATCGTGGACGAACTGCGGATGGCGGAAGCGCACCTCGATTTTCGCCGGATGCACGTTCACGTCCACTTCCTGATACGGCAGATCGAGAAACAGCAGCACCACCGGAAAAACTCCCGGTGGCGTAACGTTACGGTAGGCCTCATGAATCGCGTGGAGCAGCAGGCGGTCGCGCACGAGCCGCCGGTTCACAAAAATGTAGATTCCATTGCGATTTGAGCGCTGCACCTCGGGGCGCGAGGCAAACCCGCTGATTCGCAGCGTCGCCGCCTGTTCGTCCGCCTCGAGCTGAGGCTCGGTGATCGCGGACCGCACCGGGCCCTCGTTCGGCGGAATCTCCATTAATTCCTCGAGCGCCTGCCGACCGAAAAGCTGGTAGACGCGCTCGGAAAGTTTCTCCACCGGCGCGCAGTCGAGAATCAACTGCGACGGTGTCTTGAGCAGAAAATGCGTCTCAGGATGGGCGAGCGCGTAGTGCGTGACCAGCGAGGCGATGTGGCCTAGCTCGGTCGTCTCGGATTTCAGGAATTTTCGCCGAGCGGGCACGCAATAGAAAATATCCGCAACGCTGATCGAAGTCCCCGCCGGAATACCGGCGGGCTTCACACTGATAAGCTTTCCGCCCGCGAACTCGATGCGAGTTCCCTGCTCTTCCTCCGGAGTGCGCGTTTCAAGGAGCAGCCGCGAGATCGCCGCAATGGTGGGCAAAGCCTCGCCGCGAAATCCCAGCGTCGCAATCGAAAGCAGATCGTCCGCCGTGCGCAGTTTCGACGTCGCATGTCGCTCGAAAGCGAGCAGCGCGTCGTCGTGGTTCATTCCGCTGCCGTCGTCAATCACGCGGATCATCCGCTTGCCGCCCGATTCGACCTCGATCCGAATCGAGCGCGCGCCCGAATCGAGCGCGTTTTCGAGCAGCTCCTTCACCACCGACGCGGGCCGCTCGACCACCTCGCCCGCCGCAATCTTGTTCGCGACGTTCTCCGCCAGTATGCGTATCCGCGACATCAGCTACTCGGCTTCCTTTTTAAT
>Ga0302180_10003299_pt1 | contig 12247 bp, 10 predicted proteins | sample I_Palsa_E3_2_FD_200575 | JGI IMG/M metagenome (GOLD analysis project Ga0302180, IMG submission 200575) | Peat permafrost microbial communities from Stordalen Mire near Abisko, Sweden - I_Palsa_E3_2 | ecosystem: Environmental > Terrestrial > Soil > Palsa > Peat permafrost | place: Sweden... | reverse complement strand
CGACAAAACGTGCATGGTTTCGTCCTGCCCTTTCCCGATCCCATTCACCTGACTGCTTGCACTGGAATTCAGCTTGAGTTCGGACGCGCGATCAGGCAACAGAATGTTGTCCGATGCGCCAGTATCGAGCACCACGTCAAGCTTGGCTGAGTCATTGACATAGCCAGGCATCACAATCAAATTCGAGATCACCTTGACTTTAACTATTTCTCCGGTTCGCCCAGTGGCAGATTGAGAAGATATCCGGTATGGAGCAAGAAACAACATGCTGAAGCAAATGATCCGGCCCACACGCGTATAACTCAGGCTGGTGCAATCGTTGGTCACCATGGCGAAATGCCTCCTGTTCGCTTAATAAGTCCAGAGGAAGCGTCCCACCGGAGCTTCCCTCTGTCGTCGAAGTTTGGAAAATGAGTGACCATGGAAAATTAGTGACCAGTGACCGAAAATTAGTGACCAGACCGGAACTGACCACAACGCGCTCTCGAGGACCAAGCAGCAGCTTCGAAAATGGTGGGCAGGCCGAAGCGGCAGCTAGCCGGATTCGTTCGGCAGATCTACGGGTTTTCCGTGTGGTGTATGTCGATAGGCGTCGGCCCAGGCGTCTTTGCGAGCAAGCATCTCGTTTCGATTGGAGAGTCCTTTCGCAGTCACAAGACGTTCGAGCGCAGCCAGCCAGTATTCGTAGTACTGGGAACCGTCGTCCGGGTGGCCACGATCCGCCGCGGACTTGAGTTCATCGGCCAGCACCGCCGCCCACTCTTTCCAGGTGAAGTAGCCTTGAGCGGAAAGCCGCACGGCCAACGCAAAGGCCTGGGCTTGCCAGGGCTCAGCAAAGACGGGTCCGCCTTCGTCGCGAGGGAGCGAGGGCAAAGAAGCGAGCCGGTCACGATCGGATGGCAACTCAGGCATGATCGAGATAACTATCCCACATATCAATGTAAACAGAGTCGCGCGGCGAGGCACCCTCTCCCCACAACTCCGGCGCGGTAAAACGAATCGAATACAAGTGCTGCGGCTGCTCGCCCAGAAAATGGGCGTTTGTATCCGGGAATACGAAGATGCCGTGGCGGCGGACGACAGTGCCCCTTTTGCCTCTCGCGTATCGCGGCAGGCGAGTGTGGCCCACTGGATTCATATTCCGGGCGCGGACCTGCTGTCCCACTTCGAAGCGAGCCTTGGCGTCAGCTTCCGGTCGCATAAAATTGCCGCGGAGCGCGGCCACGGCGGATACGGCGGCGGTAAGAGGAGGAGTTGCCTTCTGCGATCCCGGCGCGGGCTTGCTGGCTTCCATCTCCTCCCGCGTCACCAAGCCAGACTTCACCAGCAACTCCAGGTTGCGGGTTAGCCATTTCTCGTAATAGCTCATCTGCAGATAATCAGCGGGGGGAAGAAGCTCGATACCGTAACGGCCTGCGTCGATATTCCACTTGCCCCACGCACCAATCGCGCGGTTCATAGCAAACACACGGCCTTCCCAAGGCCGGTGAAATACGGGTTCGTTCTTTTCGCGCTCGATCGGACCCATATCTTGCATGCCGCCCATGTCGTGAATTCCGTTCATGCCCCGCCTCCTGGCGGCGATGCAACCTTGGCCACCCCGATCATGGCATCCCGTGTAACCAGAGCCGCAAGCTCCTGTTCGGTCATCTTTTCTGTGCCAGCCGGCCTTTCCGGCAAAACGAGGTAGCGGATCTCCGCGTGCTGTCGGAGACCCGAACCTCTACGTCTTGGGGCAGCTCCAGGCCAAATTAGCGCAACACACCGCGTGGATCGATCACCGAGCGCGATCGATACGGCGCCGATTTGTACCAGACGGGTGGCAAACCGAGGATTGGCCAGGGATAACAGGAGCAGAGCGTGCACACCACCAGGTTATGCACGCCTTGGCTGTTTTCGAGCACGACCATGTGTTCGCCCTGTGCCCCTCCATAGCCCAGCTCGGCAATTGCCGCTGGGGCATTGTTGAGCAGCCGTTCCTTATACGCCGGATCCACCCAGGCGCGCGCCACCACGCGAGCGCCGTTGCGCGGTCCAATCTTGTTTTCGTAAGCGTCTACCAGCGCATCCAATGCGGCCCGATCTACCAGGCCTTTTTCCACCAGCAACGACTCCAGTGCCTTGGTTCGCAGCGCCGGATCGGACGGAACAACCTGGTGGTCGTGATGATGGTCATGATCATGCGCGGACATAAGTTTGCAACAGCCATTACAGTATTCGGTCTCAACCGAGTATATGCTTTGGCATCCTCGATGGCGAACATCTTAGCACCGAGCCACCTTCGTTTAGTGTTGGCGTTCAAAACTCCTTCACGGCTAAATACGGCGACACGTATGGTGTTGGGCGGCGAAAGATGCGCGTGCCGCCCTCATGATTGTCGGGCCAGTTCGGATCTGTCTCGCCGATGCGCTTCTCGCGCTTGCCGAGAGCAGCGGCTGCACGCCGAAGCGCGCTCGCTAAGTCGCTTGCGGAGCCGAAGGAAGTCGGGCCAGGTTAGCCGCGCCTGGGGTCCCGGATCGAGACCTCCTGCATCTGCCAGCTGTTGCCGTCGGGATCACTGAATAAGGCGCGCGAGCGGTAGGAGAGACGCTCGGGATGCAGGCCGCTGCCCCGGCCTTCCGGGCCGTCGTGGAAGAACTCGCCGACCTCGACGCCCGCGGCGACCAGCTGGTTCCGGGCGGCCTCGATGTCGGTAACGACCAGGAATGACTTGGCCGAACCGGGAGCGGCCGACGTGACGTTCTTGACGAAATGGACCGAGCAGCAGGAGCCCGGCGGCGTGAACTGGACCAAGCGGAAATCTTCGCCGGCGGAGCGGTCAATGTTGAGCCGCCATCCGATCCTCTCGTAAAACTCCTTCGCGCGGTCAACATCCGAAACAGGGATGACGACGACCTCAAGCTTCATGTCAATTCTCGCGACGCCCGCGTCTCTTGCTGCGTCGTTACTACGGACTTCATTGGTGCTCATGGTTACCTCCTGTGTTCTGTGCGGGATCGCCGTCGCGGTTCTATCCACGAAGGAATGAGGCGGCGGATTTAACCGTGTGCGGTTAGCCGCGAAGAATGGGAGCTCCGAAAGGAGCGCCCGTCAGTCCGCCATCCACCATCAGCTCGACCGCGTTGATGTACGACGAATCGTCCGAGGCAAGAAAAAGCACAGCCTTGGCCAGATCTTCCGGCTCGCCCCAACGGGCAAGTGGAACCGTGGAAGAGAAGAAGTCGGAAACTTTTGCGGATTCCTCTGCCGTGGCATTGGCGCGCGCCCCGCGCTTCCAGATGGGAGTCTTCGTCGCTCCCGGGGCCACCACGTTCACGCGAATCTTGCGCGGTGCAAGGTCTGCGGCGATGGATCGCGCCATCGAGACGATTCCGCCTTTCGTGGCAGCGTAGGCAGCCACGCCTGGTTGACCGAGATAATTGTGCACCGATCCGTTGAAGATGATGCTGCCGTTGTCGTTCATGAGAGGAGTGGCTGAATTGACGGTAAAGAAAGCACCGTTGAGGTTGGTGCGGACTACGTTCTCGAAGATGGCTTCGTCGGTCGTGCCAGTCGGCGTCCTGCCAGAAATGCCTGCATTGGCGAAGACGATGTCAAGTTTGCCAAAGTCTCTGGCGAGTTCAGCGAAGAGCTTCTTGCGGTCCTCCGCAACCGTAACGTCGGCGCGATAGCCGTGCGCTTTCGATCCCAGCTCGGCGACCGCTTCATCCAGTGTCTGTTGATCGCGACCCGTAATTGCGACTTCCGCGCCTTCAGAGATGAAAAGGCGGGCTGTGGCTAGGCCGATCCCGCTGTTGCCTCCGGTAATGAGAGCCTTTTTGCCTTCGAGCTTCATGATTCCTCCTCGATGACCGACTGATCGCTATCTTAGCCCCTGGCATCGGGACAATCCAGGCGACGGCTGCACCATGGCCGCTCTGGCTCAGGAAGTGGCTCGGTTGACGCCTGAGGCAATGCGCTCATTCAGATCCGTCTTAATCTGCTTTACCCACCGAGTGGTCGGCATAGACTTTTTGCAGTAGATAGAAGGACTGTTTCTTCTCGCCCTTTTCGGAGAAGAGACCTTTGCGGTTGAATCCATCTTGCAGTTTGGGGATGTTGCGGCCAGGGGAGCGGAAGTCCATCAGGATCCACGGAACGACTCCGCGCAGCTGGGGAATCTTGTTGAGCATGACGAACTGGTGTTCCAGGACGTTGACTTGCTGCTCTTCCGCCCAGCGCTGATCCGGGCCGCCGTGGTTGCCGTACTTTGCTTCGGCGCCAAACTCGGAGAAGAGCACCGGCTTCTGGGGTAGGATCCACTTCACGTTGTCGGCCTCTTCGGGGCGCAAGGTGTACCACCCGATGTATTCGTTCACGCCGACGACATCGAGCACACTGGCGAAGGGGTCGTCGAGAATCATCGTGTTCTCATCGGCCTTGTAGTGCGCGCTGTTGAGGGCCGAAGTGATGGGCCGGGTCGCGTCGAGCCTGCGGGCCTCGTTGACCAGGTTGGTGAGGAACTCGGTGCGGGTGGGGTTGTTGCCGGTTTCATTGGAAACCGACCAGAGGATGACCGAGGCCTTATTGCGGTCGCGGCGAATCATCTCGTCGAGCATGAAGCTGGCTTTGGCGTATACCTCGCGCTTGTCGAAGGAGATGCGCTGCCAGAGCGGTATCTCGGACCAGATCATGATGCCCTGACGGTCGGCCATGCGCTCCATGCGTTCGTCATGTGGGTAGTGGGCGAGGCGGACGAAGTTGGCGTTGAGGTCCTTGAGAAAGGCGAAGATGTTCTTGACGTCTTCGTCCGTGCAGGCGCGGCCGGTGCGGTAGGGAGCTTCGGCGTGCATGTTGGCGCCCTCAAGGAAGATCGCTTTGCCGTTGAGAAGAATCCGAGTGCCGTCGACGCGGATGTCGCGAAAACCGATGTCGTCGGTGAGGTGGTCGGTACCGGAGGCGAGTTCGACCTTGTAGACCTTGGGATTCTGCGGCGACCATAGATCGAGCTTCGCGGCCTTGACCTCGAAGGGTGCGCGGCCTTCGGCGTCGGTCTGGAGCTTGGCGTCAATGCCGGCTTCGGGGATGCGAAGCGTGACCGGGGTTCCGGCTGCTGCGCCTTCAACGTGGATGTAGCCCGCAAGGGTGGTAGCGTCGGTGGCGGCGAATATAGCGTCGTGTTTGAGGTGAACGTCGTAGTCGTCGATGAACTGCTGCGGCAGGGTGACCAGCGAGACGTCGCGAGTGAGGCCGCCGTAGTTGAACCAGTCGATTCCGACGGAAGGAATGCCATCGACCTGGCGCGTGGAGTCGACGGCGATGACCACGAAGTTGCTGCCGGGTTTCAAGGCCGTGGTCACCTCGCAGTCGAATGGGGTGTAGCCGCCCTCGTGATCGCAGATGCGCTTCTGATTGACCCAGACATAGGACTTGTAGTTGGCCGCACCGACGTGGAGGAAGGTGCGGCCGCCGGGCCTGGGCTGGAAGTCAAAGTCGCGCTGGTACCAGACGACGCCCTCGAAACGAAAGAGCGTCGGCTCCTGAGTGTTCCAGTCGCCGGGGACCTTGAGAGTGGGCGCAGTGGCGAAGTCGTATTCCGCATTGTGCGGGCCGGAGTCGATGTTGGGGTGGGTGTTGAGGGCGTAGCCATTGTCGCGGACCGTGCCGTCGCTGGTGTAGAGGTTGCCGGCGGGCGGCTGATCGACGAGGTAGTGCCAATCGCCGTTGAGAGAGGTGACGGCCCTATGGTCGACGCCGACGAGAAGCGTTCTCAGCGGTTGTTGCGCCGGGGCGGTAAGAGTGAAGGCGCAGCAGGCTAGCGGAATGACTCCGTTGCGGACGATCTTACGCAGGTCCAGCAGGCTCTCGCAAAAGCGTGGCATATTGTCCTCGCCCCGACAATCTTACTGCTCTCGCGGCGAAGTTGTGGACTGTAGGGCGTCGTGGAGAGGCGGGCACTCCACAACCACTCTCATCACTTGAGCGAATAGTCGTTAGCTTGTAAGGACAAGTCTCGAGCAGTGCCAAAGGTCATTCGGCGTGGAGTGTCGTGATTGGGTCGAGGCGCATGGCGCGCAGCGCAGGGACGTAACTGGCGGCGATGGCGACGGCGGTGAGCACGGCGGTTACGCCGGCGAAGGTGGAGAGATCGTAGGGCGAGACACCGTAAAGCAGGCCGGCCATGAGATGAGAAACAATAAACGCGGCAACGAGGCCTACGCCGGCGCCGACGGCGGCCAGAGTGAGGCCCTGGCGCAAAACCATCCTGAGGATATTGCTCCTTTGCGCGCCTAGCGCGAGGCGAATGGCGATCTCGCGCGATTGCTCATGGACCAGGAAGGAGATGGTTCCATAGATTCCCAGGCCCGCGAGCAGCAGGGCAGTGCCAGCAAACAGCGCCACCATTTCCATGGAGAACCGCCGTACGGAAAGCGAAGACGAGAGAACGTCGTCCAAGGTCTCCGCGTGGAAGACGGGAATCTCGGGATCGACGGCCTGGACCTGCGTCCGCACCTGCGCGGAGATGGTGGCGGGATCGACCTGTCCGCGCAAGTACAACGCAAGAAACTTGGCGGGGCGCTGGTAGATGTCGAAGTACATCTGCGGAATGCCGGCGTCCGCGAGCGATTCCGTGCGCGCGTCGGCAATGACGCCGACGATGGTGGTCCAGCCCGGCTTGGCCGTCCTCGACCGGACGCTGACGCGCTTGCCGACCGGATCCTCGCCCTTCCCATCTTTGCCGGGCCAGTACATGCGAGCCGCGGCCTGATTGATGACCGCGATCGAAGGCGTAGCTTCAAGATCCTGGTCGGCGAAGAGGCGTCCACGCAAGAGAGTCATGCCGAGCACGTGGAAATATTCCGGTGAGACGATCGACGTATCGATCAGCGGAGGCTGGCTGCTCTGCACGTCCTGGCCCTCGCGGATCAATGGCCGCTGCCTGAGATCGATCTGGCCATGGCCGAGGGGAAGAGCCGCCCGATCGCTGACCGCGGTTTCTTCCACGCCCGGCAACGTCCGAATTCGACGGAGAGCCTCCCGCAGAAACACCGATTCCTGTGTGGCGGTGCGGTAAATGTCGGTGTTGGGATCGTTGGGATTCGGCAGCGTGGTCTCGATTGCCATGACTCGAGTGGGATTGAAGCCGAGCTGCACCTTGAACAAGTCCCAGAAGCTGCGCAGCAGAAGGCCGGCGGCGACCATCAGCACCAGGGAGAGGGCTAATTCACCAATCACCAGAACATGGCGCAAGCGCGAGCTCCGCCGGGAACCGCTAGAGCCACGACCTTCCTGCCGGAGCGTCGCCGTCAAATTAAGGCGGCTTGTGAGCCACGCGGGGGCAAGCCCAAAGATGGTTCCGGCGGCGACGGAGACCACGATGGCAAACGCCAGCACCCCCCAGCTGATAGATATGTCATTGAGGCGCGGCAGGCTTTCCGGAACAAATTGCAGAAGGAATTTCCGGGCGCAGAAGAGAACCGCGAAACCGGTGATGCCGCCAAGCACGAAGAGCAGCAAGCTCTCGGTGAGGAGCTGACGAATGAGGCGCATTCTTGCGGCTCCCAATGCCTGGCGAACCGCCATCTCGCGTCCTCGCGCGCTGGCTCGGGCAAGCAGCAGATTGGCGACATTGACGCAGCTGATCAGCAGGACCAGGCCCACCGCGCCGAACAGCAGAATGAGCGATTGGCGAACGTTGCCGACAAGAGTCTCGGCCAGGGGAGTGAGGTGGAAAGTCCATTCGGCCTGGGGCGGATAATCAGCCGGATATTGCTTCTTCAACGAGGCAACGAGGGCTTCGAGTCGCCTCTGCGCGGCCTCAGGCGAGAGACCAGGCTGAAGGCGCGCGATGGTCTCGTAGCCGGTACGCGTGCTGCGCATCGGCGGCGAGGCGTCGTCGCCGTAAAATCCGTCCGACGCCCACAATTCGGTATTGACCTCCTCCCTGGTTTGGCCCTGGTCGCGAAAGCTGGCGGGCATGACGCCGACAACATGAAAGAGATCGTTGTCAAGACGCAGACTCTTGCCGAGAATGTGCGGGTCGGCGCCAAATGCGCGCTTCCAGAGCCCATCGCTGATGATGACTTCGCCGTTGGAGCCGGGTGAGGCGTCGTGCGGGTCGAACGTGCGGCCCAACGCTGCCTCCACGCCAAGCACCGCGAAGTAGCTCGGTGAGACCGTCGCTCCGGCGATGTGCGTGGGCTGGGCGCTGCCGGTAACATTTTCGGAACCGAAAAAGCAGAAGGACACGTATTGGAAAATTCCCGAGTTCTGAAGGTCTCTCAACTCAGGGATGGAGAAGCCGACGTCGTGCGCGCCCACGCCGGGCAGGTTGGCTTCAACTCGCACTATTTCGTTCGGGTTGGGGTAGGGCAAAGGATGCAGCAGGGTTGCGTCGATGACGCTGTAGATGGCGGTGGTGGCTCCGACGCCGAGGGCCATGGTGGCGATGACAATGAGGGAAAATCCGGGAGACCGGTACAGCATTCGAAAAGCGTAGCGGAGATCGAAGAGAAAATTCTCAGCAAGCGGAAGACCTTGCTCGGCGTTGTGTTGCTCGCGAATAGCCTGGGCCGCGCCAAGCTTCAGTGCGGCCTGCCGCCGCGCCTCGGCGGGCGACATGCCCGCGCGCAGGTTCTCTTCAGTTTGCAGGGCAAGATGCTCGGCCATCTCTTCACGGACACGCTGGTCGGCGCGCCTTCCGGCGGTGAAGTTCGAGAGACGAATGAAGAAGCGGCGCAGGAATCTCATGGCAGGTCCTCGGCTTTGACCTCAAAGAAGCGCGCGATGATGGCCGCGGTCTGCTTCCAGTCGCGGGTCTCCGTCTGCAGCTGTTTGCGGCCCGTCACGGTAAGGCGATAGAAGCGGGCGCGGCGGTTGTTTTCCGATGCACCCCATTGCGAAACGATGGAGCCCTCATGCTCAAGCTTGAGCAGCAGGGGATAGAGAGTGCCCTGGTTTAGGGCCAGAATGTCTCCGCTGATCTGCTCAATGCGTCGGGCGATGCCGTAGCCGTGCTGCGGGCCCAGAACATCGAGGGTTTTGAGGACCATCAGCGCAAGCGTTCCTTGCAAAACGTCGGGTTTTTCCTTCATGGAGGGACCAACCTTTAGGTTTCCTACAGGAATGATGGCACGGTTCCTTTTGGAAAGCAAAAGGAGATTTTGCGCGATCGTTCGACGTCGAGTCCAGAAGAGCTGTCAGGAAACTGCCGGGAGACTGTTTATTGAGGGCGGCGTAGTTGTGATTACTAAATGAAAAGTCGGCATGGCTCCGGTAATCCGGAACCGAGATCCCAATGCAAGATGCAGGATCCTACGGCGTTTTTCGGTATCTACCTTGGAAGAGGGCGGCGATCTCGGTCTCAAGTGTTTACCCTGGAGTTATTTCCGGGTGGGCGACCATCCTACCTGAACCCTCGAAAAAGCTCCCTACTTCACGGCTCAACGAATGCCTTGCACTGTTACCAAGAACCGGCAATTATTGGTTTTCGCGCATTCGGAGCGTGGCCGATAGTCTAATTAATAGTGACTTCGCAGATTTCACTGTATTACAGGTATATACTGGGTCGCGTTCGGCTTTCCGTCACTCACGAATTGCAGGGCCCCAAGCAGAAAGAATCGGCGACCTCGATTCCCCAAGAATCGCTTCCAAGCGAGACGTTTGACGCGCGCTCTCAAAGATAGGCATGATACGGGCCTAAGCGTCGAGAACATGAAGGACAGAACGTGTGAATTCAGGATTATGATTCGCGGCTCCGCTAGGGGAGAAACGAATTGATTTCCTGATCATTCCGTGGGAGCTCCTCCAATCCGCCCGTGAATCCCGTTGAGGGGCATCACCCGCAGGAGAGAGGCTCACTTTGCAAAAGGTATCGAACGTCACGCCTTAGGGAACATGTGATTCTGCTGGCTGACGCTCGCATTCAGCGATTCAGTTGAACGCAAAGGAGGAAAGACATGGCAAATGCGACTTATGAAACCCAAGCTAACGACGCGGCCAGCGAGGCTAGCGTTGCGAAAGTCGACATGAAGTTCGAAATCGTCGTTATCCCCGTCTCGGATGTCGATCGCGCGAAGGAGTTCTACGCGAGGCTCGGGTGGCGACTCGACGCCGACTACGACAACGGTAAGGATTTTCGCATAATTCAGCTCACGCCGCCTGGCTCCGCGTGCTCGGTCATCTTCGGCAAGAACGTCACCGGGGCGGCTCCCGGCTCGGCCCAGGGCCTGTATCTGATCGTCGATGACATCGAGGCCGCCCGGAAGAATCTGGTCCGTCGCGACGTTGAGGTCAGCGAAGTGTTTCATGGCGCCGCCGACGCCTACTCCGGTCCGGACGAGCCCTACCTGTTTGGGCGGATCCGGGTCAACGGTCCTGACCCCGAGCATCGCAGCTACCGCTCGTTCGCCTCATTCCGCGATCCAGACGGGAACGGCTGGTTGTTCCAGGAGATCACGACGCGGCTTCCCGGTCGCATCGAAGCGACGGCGACGACCTTCGCATCGGCGAACGATCTGGCCAGCGCATTTCGGCGTGCGGAGGCCGCCCACGGCGAGCACGAGAAGCGAACCGGTCAGCGCGACGCGAACTGGCCAGATTGGTACGCCGCCTACATGGTGGCGGAGCAGTCCGGCAAAGACTTACCGCAATAAACGACAACGCCCGGACCGCATCACTCCCGGCGGGCGGGCGAGGCTCTTGACCGCGGGGTCCTGGAGGAATCATGAGCACCGCAACAACCACCGTTGCCATCCGGCGCGAACCGGAACTCCTCGGGCAAACTGTCGTTGTAATCGGCGGCAGCGCTGGCATTGGGCTCGAAACGGCCCGACGAGCACGCGCTGAGGGGGCCAGGCTGATCCTCGCTGCCCGGAATCCTGAGCGCCTTCAGCAGGTAGCGCGCGAACTCAACACGCAGAGCACGGTGGCCTTTGATGCTACCGACTTTGACCGCCTCGCGCGGTTCTTCGACGAACTGGCCACTCCTATCGACCACGTGCTGGTTACTGGCCCAGGCCCCTATTACGCGCCCCTGGCCGAGTTCGATTTTGAAAAGGCGCACCGGGATGTTGAGGCCCATCTGTTTCTGCCGCTGCACGTCGCTCGTCACGCCGCAAACAAGGTTCGCCCGGGAGGAACTCTCCTCTTCATGGGGGGGACTGGTGGCCGCCGCACGGCTAAGGGATTCGCTCTCGTCTCGGCTCTCACCGCTGCGCTGCCCGCCCTCACCGCCGGCCTCGCGCTCGAACTCGCGCCCGTTCGAGTCAACCTCATCGCCGCCGGCTTCGTCGACACACCGTTGTCGGCATCGCTCCTCGGCGACGAGCTCGACAACCGCCGCAATCAGCTTCGCGCCGCGCTCCCCATCCGGCGCGTCGTTTCACCGGCAGACGTTGCCGCGCTCGCCGTACACATCATGACCAACACGGCACTCACCGGAGCGACCTACGACATTGACGGTGGGCAGCAGCTCGTCGCGGGTTAGCTGAAGAGGGCGGCACTTTGCGGCCTGGAAACAGCCGAGGCTCTTGATCGCGGGTTCCTGGAGGAATCATGAAACTCAAAGGCAAGAAGGCTCTCATCACCGGCGGAAACAGTGGCATCGGCCTGGCCACAGCCCGCCTTTTCGTTGCAGAAGGCGCTGAGGTCGCGATTACCGGCCGGGACCAGAAGACACTGGATGAAGCGGTCGCCGAGCTGGGATCGAAAGCGCACGGCTATCGCGCCGACCTTACGGTTGCGGAGGACCGCAAGAAGCTTTTCGCTGAACTCGCCAAAGACTTTGGCAAACTTGACATCGTCTTCGCCAATGCAGGGATTTCCGGCATGACGCCGACTGGCACGACCGACGAAGCCATCTTCGAGAAGGTAGTCCACACCAACCTCAACGGTGCTTTCTTTACCGTCAATTCAGCCGCTCCTCTCATGAACGACAACGGCAGCATCATCTTCAACGGATCGGTGCAGAGCTATCTCGGTCAACCAGATCTGGCTGCCTACGCTGCCACGAAAGGCGGACTCGTCTCGATGGCTCGATCCATCGCCGCAGACCTTGCACCGCGCAAGATTCGCGTGAACGTGGTGGCCCCTGGAGCGACGAAGACTCCCATCTGGAAGCGCGGGGGGCGCGCCAATGCAACGGCAGAGGAATCCGCAAAAGTTTCCGACTTCTTCTCTTCCACGGTTCCACTTGCCCGTTGGGGCGAGCCGGAAGATCTGGCCAAGGCTGTGCTTTTTCTTGCCTCGGACGATTCGTCGTACATCA
>Ga0302180_10003287_pt1 | contig 12265 bp, 10 predicted proteins | sample I_Palsa_E3_2_FD_200575 | JGI IMG/M metagenome (GOLD analysis project Ga0302180, IMG submission 200575) | Peat permafrost microbial communities from Stordalen Mire near Abisko, Sweden - I_Palsa_E3_2 | ecosystem: Environmental > Terrestrial > Soil > Palsa > Peat permafrost | place: Sweden... | reverse complement strand
CAGAGGCGGGTCGATATTGCAGAAGCCGACATTTTTCTGCGCAAAGGCGGCAAGAGTTTCAGGGTCGTTCCAACTGGAGTGGCGCACCTCGACCACGCGCGGATACTCGATGAACTGCCGCAGCAGGCGTTCCAGATACTCGCGGTTGAGAGAAGTATTCTTGAACGACACGGGAAACTGAATGAGCAGCGCGCCCAGCCTCCCATCGTTGGCAATCGCGTCCAAGCCTTCACGGGTGCGGGCTTCGTCTTCGTCGGTGGGACGGATGGTCGCAGCCGAAGTGGGCTCCATCACCGCGATCGGCGAGTGCGTGAACGCCCGGTAGAGCTTCGCCGTAAAAAGAAATTTCGCATTCACCGTCGCAACCTTGCGACACCACAGCTTCGCCAACTCCGGCTTCAGCGGGCCATAGAATGAGCTGTTGATCTCCGTGGTGTCAAAGAAGCGCGCCAGATATTCCAGAGGATGCTGCTTGCGCCGGGACATGCCCGGAGGATAGAAAATTCCATCCCAATCTTTATAAGACCAGCCCGCCGTGCCGACGCGGATATCGTCCAAAGGAGGTTGGGATGAACGAACTGGGGGCGGGGATTCCATGCGCGGAACCGCAGAGGGTGGGCAGGAGCAAGGTTAGCACGACCAACCGCATCACCGAAATTCTCAGGGGAAGGCGCGCCACTACTGCTGACACCGCGCTACGCCTCGCCCATTTCTTCGGCACGACTGCGGAATTCTGGCTGAATCCTCAGAGTTTTTACGAAATTAGGCTGGCCCAGCAGAAGGCAAATCGATTGAGGCTTTGTCCACGTCGAAGCGTGTCGGCCAAGTTCGTTTAAGGATTTCTTCTCTCTTCAATCCAGCGACAGCACCACCCAATACACGCCGGTGGGATACGTCTCGGTGCGCGCGTAGCACGCACCCACGGAGAAGCTGCGCAGATTGTGGCTCGCGAGAACGCGGCCGGCTTCGGGCGGCAGCACCTCGGGCTGCAGGCTGGTATAGGTGAGAACGGTAAAGTGTTGCGCGAGTTGTTGCACGGGGGAGGTGCCGAGCTTGTCGGCTTGCGCCATGGAGCAGGCGGCGTTGTCCGCAGTAGGCAGATCATGACTGAGCAGATCGCGGCGGTCGATATCAGGCTGGTTGGCCTGATGCCGGGCCTCGGCCACTGCCACCGCAATGCGGTCCTTCACTTCGGCCGCGGAATAGTTGGGGAGGGCATGGCCGAAGTCCTGCACAATGTACAACCGGTCTCCGCTGCGCACCACGCCCAACCCGACCACGTTATAGGCCGGGTTGAGCAGGTTCGCCCGATGCGGAGGGGAAAGCATTAGATGTTGATGTCCCTTGGCAGCGTCGAAATCGAAAGCGACGTTCTCGCCTTCCTGATCAAGCTGGGTTCGGGTCGCATTTGCCAGTCGTTGCGGCAGTGAAAGCTCACCCTCAAACCGGTGCGAGAGCTGCCGCGCCGCAAACATCTCTTGCGCATGGGCTCGGGCCGCTTGGGAAAGTCCGCGATCGAGTGCCAGCGGAGGCGCACCGGCCTGCACTCTCGACTGGTTCGCCAGGTCGAACAGCACATGTTCGGCCTCGGTATCGTATTCGAGGAAAGGGATATCGGCGGCCACGGCGGAGGCCGGCTTCAGGGTCTCGTTCTGGGCCGCACCCTCCTCGTTCCGCCCGGATGCAGACGGAGATCCAGAGGGAGATCCAGAAGAAGCTGACGACGAGGAAGCCATGGCGCGATTCGACGGCCGGGACGAGGCCCCGCAAACCACCAGCAGAATCGCCATCACGACTTTGGAAGCTCTTGGCATCGCCTGTGCCCACCAGCTCGACCCTGGGAAGGATCCGAAATGCAGGCCCAAACTTGCCGCTGGTGCTAGGCTAGGAGCCGGAATCCACTCTGAGTAGTTACCTTCGCTATGGAACCAGGTCTCATAGGGTTCATCGGCCTATTGTTTGGAGGCATGATTGCATGGCTCGCGCTGCGCTCGCGAACCGCTGGGCTCAGCGCCCGGTTGTCTGTGATGGAGAAGCAGTTAGCAGCCGAAAAGGCCGATCTGGCGCGGCTTGAGCAGGCCTCGACCGAGCTGGTGGCGGCCAAGGCCAGGCTGGAATCCGCTCTGGAATCGGAACGGAAGGCCAGCAACGAAAAGATGGAACTGCTCACCCGTGCCGGCGAGGAATTAGGCAACGCCTTCAAAGCCATGGCCTCCGATGCATTGAAAAGCAATAACCTGTCGTTTCTGGTGCTGGCCAAGGAAAGTCTGGAGCGCTTTCAGAGCGAAGCTCGCGGTGATCTCGACAGCCGGCAGAAGGCCGTGGCCGACATGGTTGCGCCGGTGCGCGATTCGCTGAATAAAGTGGACGCGCAAATTCAGCAGATGGAAATCGCGCGCGGCGACGCGTATGGCGAGCTGCGCGCGCAGGTGCAATCGCTGATTACGACGCAGAAAGAGCTGCAGTCGGAGACCGGCAACCTGGTGCGGGCGCTGCGCACGCCGAACGTTCGCGGACGCTGGGGCGAGATTCAGTTGCGGCGGGTGGTTGAGATCGCCGGCATGGTTTCTTATTGTGATTTTGCCGAGCAGGAATCTGTCAACACTGAGACTGGTCGGCTGCGTCCCGATCTGGTGGTCAAGCTGCCCGGCGGAAAGCACGTGGTGGTGGATGCGAAGACGCCGCTGCAAGCGTTTCTTGACGCCTTCGAGACCCCGGACGAAGAAGCCCGTCGCGTTTGTCTTGCCAATCATGCTCGGCAGGTGCGCGACCACATGAATACTCTCAGCGGAAAGAAATACTGGGAGCAGTTTGAGGCGACGCCGGAATTCGTGGTGATGTTTCTTCCCGGCGAAACATTTTTCAGCGCGGCGCTGGAACAGGATTCCGGCTTGATTGAGCACGGTGTGCTGAACCGCGTGATCCCTGCGTCGCCAACCACCCTGATTGCGCTGCTGAAGGCCGTGGCCTACGGTTGGAATCAGGAGAAGCTGGCGCGCAACGCGCACCAGATCAGCGAACTGGGTAAGGAGCTGCACGACCGACTGCGCAACCTCGCGGGACACATCACGTCGGTCGGCACAGGGCTTGACCGCGCGGTCGAGTCTTACAACAAAGCGGTCGGGTCGCTGGAGAGCCGGGTGCTGGTTTCGGCGCGCAAGTTTGCCGAACTCGGCGCGTCTGTGGCTGAGGACATTCCGCCGCTCGAGCCGATCGAAACCACCGCGCGCGCTCTCTCCTTTGACTGGGACGACGAAGTCACGCCGGAAGCCGCGGAGGATCAGCGGCGGGCGGGATGAAAATCGCTTAAATGTTCCAACTGGAACATTTTGTGATCTCGCTCGGCGCAGTGGCGCAGCAGACCATTGCCATGATGCGTCCCGCCGCCAATGAGAAGAGAATCGGACTGGAGGTCGGTCTGGATCAGAGGCTGCCAACTGGGGCTGGCAGATCCCGACCGCGTGCTTGAGGTGATGATCAACCTGGTGGACAGCGCCATTGAATTCACTCCGCCGGAAGGGGCCATCAGGCGGCAAGCCTGTGTGGTGGATGCCGATCCCAGTTCGGTCTACGTCTCGGCCAGCGAGACCGGCCGCGGCATTAATTCCGAGACGAAAGCGCGATCTTCGAACGACTCTGCCAGGATCGCAAAGCCATCGATCACCACCGCTCCGGACTGGGACTGGTGGGCCGGTGCGTGCCTTGCCATCTTCAGCTTAGAAAATGCCACCTTGCATCTCCTACTCCAAGCCTGCGAGTCGAAAGCGCCGTCCCCGCCTAAACTGCTTGAACTTCGCGGGATACATAATTCCAGAGAAACCTCCAGAAAGGCGTAGTTAGGCTTTCATAATCCATCTATAATCTTGGAAGTCGTTTTGCCCACGGCACTTAGCGCGACACGGAAAGGGAACCACATGGCAGCGAAGTTGCTAATACGTGATCAGTCGTTAGCAGACGCTGATCCGCGGCTCGCCAGCCAACCAAATGGTGTTCCGCTGAAACCCATGAACCGGGAAAGCCAAGTCCGTTCTGTCGCCGTACTTCTGTTCGTGCTGACCGTTGCTGCCGCCATATTCGCCGCCTTTAATTTTCGCAAAGAGAGCGAGTTCTCGGGTCCCGATGACGGCATCTCCTGGATCGAGGATAGCGGGCGGTTGATGGCCGACCGGGTTGAACCGAACGGGCCGGGCGCGAAAGGCGGCATCAAGCCCGGTGACCGGTTGACTTCGGTCAATGGTCAGGAGGTGCGGGATACGGCGGGCCTGGAGCGGCAACTCTATCGCACGGGCGCCTGGTCTAAAGCCACCTATAGCGTGATCCGGCAATCCGTTCCTGTGGACTCCAGCGTCATACTGGTGCCGGCAGATCGTTGGCCCAACAACTGGCTGCGTCTGATCGCGTTGATTTATCTGGGTATCGGGGTGTACGTGCTGCTGCGCCGTTGGACCGCTCCCGGATCCACACACTTCTATATTTTTTGTCTGGTTTCGTTCATCGCCTTTTCTTTCAAGTACACCGGCAAGCTGAACGATTTCGACTGGACGATTTATTGGGGCAATATCGTCGCCTGGGTGCTACAGCCCGCGCTCTTCCTGAATTTTGTGCTGACTTTCCCAGAGAAGCGGCAGTTTGTAAGGCGGCGTCCGTGGCTGCGGGCGCTGGTTTACCTTCCCGGCGCGCTGCTGCTGGGAATGCGTTTGGCCGCCATGCGCTGGCTGGAGGCAATGGGACGGCTGAACCGCAGCATGGACCGGCTAGATTTCTCCTATGGAGCCGTCTTCTTCCTGGTCGCCGCTACCGTGCTGTGGTACAGCTACCAGCGCGCCAGCACAACCATCCTGCGGCAGCAATTGAAGTGGGTCACCCGGGGCAGCATTTTAGCGATCGCTCCCTATACCGTGCTTTACGTGTTGCCCTATGTCTTCCCTCATGCCATGGGGTGGCTGCCGCAAGCCGCCATGAAGATGGGCGTGCTTTCGCTGGGCCTGCTGCCCCTGACTTTCGGTTATGCCATCTTCCGCTACCGTTTGATGGATGTGGATCTCATCTTCAAGCGCGGCGTGGTGTACACCCTGGCCGTGGCGATTGTAGTGGGAATGTATTTTGCGCTGGTGGCGGGCGTGGCCGAACTGGTTCATATGCGGCAGCCGGGCAGCGGTCCGGTTGGTTTGATCCTGGCGGTGGTGGTGACGGCGCTGCTATTTGATCCGTTGCGCAAGTGGATTCAGGAACGCGTCGACCATTACTTCTACCGCACGCGCTATGACTACCGCCGCACCTTGCTCGAGTTCGGCCGCGAACTTAGTTCGGAGACCGACTTGAATGCCATGCTCTCGTCGCTGCTGGACCGGCTTTCTCGCACGCTGGCGGTCGACCGCATGGCAGTTTTCCTGGCCGACGAAGACGCTGGGCAATTCGTGCTCGCCAAATCTTTCGGTCTCACTGCGCCCAGCCACATTGATCTGGCCTTCCTTAGCGTACCGCGGCCGGAGCAGGCTGGGCATCTTTTCTTCGAGAATACTCACCTGGTGCCCCGCGAAACTCCGGGCGCGCAGCAAGCGATCGCGCGGCTTGATCTGAATTACTACATTCCTTGCCATGCTCAGCAGAAGACGGTCGCGGTGCTTGGCCTGGGTAAGACCGCTCAGGGTGACTTCCTTTCGAGCGAAGATATGGAATTGCTGGAAACTCTTGGAGGCTATCTCGGCATCGCGATTCAGAACGGGCAACTCTATGCCTCCCTGCAGCAGAAAGCGGCTGAGTACGAACGCCTGAAGGATTTCAACGAGAACATCGTCGAATCCATCAACGTGGGCGTGATGGCGCTTGACATGGAGGACCGCATCGAGAGTTGGAACGCGCAGATGGAAGTGATGTATGCGGTGCCCCGCTGGCAGACCGTGACCCAACGACTTGGCACCGTCTTTCCTGCCGAGTTCGTCGAGGAGTTCGATGGCGTCCGGCACAGCGCAGGCATTCACAACCTGTACAAGTTCCGCCTGAAGACGCCGGCGGGTGAAGTCCGCACCGTGAATGTGGCTATCGCTCCGCTGGTAACGCGCAAGTTTCAGGTGATCGGGCGGCTGATTATCATGGACGACATCACCGAGCGCACCGAGCTCGAAGCCCAGCTTTCCCAGGCCGATAAGCTCTCGTCGATCGGGCTGCTGGCGGCGGGTGTGGCACACGAAGTCAACACGCCACTGGCCGTGATTTCTTCCTACACCCAGATGCTGGCGAAGCAACTGCAGAGCGATCCGCAAAAATCGGGATTGCTGGAGAAGATTACGCGGCAGACCTTCCGCGCCTCTGAGATTGTGAACAATCTGCTGAATTTCTCACGAACCAGTGGGAGCGAGGTCAGCGATGTAGACGTGAACAAAGTCATTGCCGACACTCTGGCCCTGCTCGAGCATCAGTTCAAAGTCGCCAAGGTCGAGGTGGAGAATGAGCTCTCACCTGCGCTGCCTGCCATTCAGGGAAATGCGGGGAGATTGCAACAAGTGTTCTTGAATCTGTTTCTCAATGCTAAGGACGCAATGCCCGGCGGCGGCAGGCTACGCGTGGCCACACTCAACGGGGAAAGCGTGAGCGTCAGCGTCTCCGATACTGGATCGGGCATCGCGCCCGAGCACCTGCCGCGCATCTACGATCCGTTTTTCACCACCAAAACTTCGCCTCACGAAGGGCAAGCCCGCGGCACCGGCCTCGGACTCTCCGTCACCTATGGCATCATCCAGGAACACGCGGGCAAGATCCGCGTGGAAAGCCGTCCTGGCGCAGGGACGACCTTCACACTGGACTTTCCCTTAAGCAGGAAGGCAGTCAATGCCTAGACGATCTTCTCTTAGACGACCTTCGCTTAGACGATCCTCGCCTAGACGACCTTCGCAATTGCAGTTCTCCGTCACCAGCAGGCAAGCATTCACATCCCTCGCTTGGCTCGGGAGGATCAGCGCGGTTTTCATTCGAGGAAATTATGCCTGAGGCTGAGTATGTCTGACGCGGCAGTTGTTCCGAACAACGTAATGAATGGAAACCCGGGCCTGGCAGGGGCAATCCTTATCATTGACGATGAAGCGGAGATTCGCGAATCTCTGCAGACCCTGCTGGAGATGGAAGGTTTCGCGGTGGAAGTCGCCGCCAGCGGAGAGGCCGGCCTGCAGCGCATCGGCGAACATCCTTTCGACCTGATCCTGCTCGACCTCGCCTTGCCCGGCCGCAACGGAATGGAAATACTGGCCGAGATTCGCGCCCACGAAACTGGACTGCCGGTAATCATGATCACGGCCTACGGCACGGTGGAGAATGCGGTGCGCGCCATGCAGGCCGGGGCCGCTAACTTCGTTCAAAAACCCTGGGACAACGAAAAGCTGCTGGCCGACGTGCGGGCCGCCGTAGGCTGGCGCCGGGCCGCGGAAGAAAACGTTCAGCTCAAGCGCGCGCTCAAGCAGCGCTACAACTTTGAAAACATTGTGGGCAAAAGCGAGCCCATGCTAAAAATCTTCGACCTGGTCGCACAGGTCGCCAACAGCCGTTCAACCGTGCTCCTGCAGGGTGAAAGCGGGACCGGCAAGGAAGTGATAGCCAAGGCGACGCACCTGAATTCACCCCGCCACGACCGCCCGTTCGTGCCCGTGAATACCGGCTCGATGCCCACCGATCTGCTGGAATCCACTCTTTTCGGGCACGTGAAAGGAGCATTCACCAGCGCCATCGCCTCCAAGAAGGGCCTGTTCGAGATGGCGGATCGAGGCACGCTGTTTCTCGACGAAATCGCCACCATGGGCCTGGAAACGCAGGCCAAGATCCTTCGTGTGCTGCAGGATCGCAAGTTCATGCATCTCGGCGGAGTGCAGGAAATTCAGGTGGACGTACGCATCATCGCCGCCACCAACGTGGACCTGCGCCAGCTGGTGCGTGAAGGCCGCTTCCGGGAAGACTTGTTCTACCGCCTGAATGTGATCACCATCGAGCTTCCTCCTTTACGCCAGCGCCGGGAGGACATTCCTCTGCTCGTCGATTTCTTCCTGAAGAAATATGCCGAGGAAAATGATCGGCCGGTGCGGCGCATTACGCCGGAGGCGCTTCGTCCGTTGATGTCTTACGCCTGGCCCGGCAACGTGCGCGAACTGGAGAATGTGATTGAGCGAGCCGTGGTTCTGTCTTCCGGCACGGAGATCGGTCTCGATCTCTTGCCCGATACTCTCCTCGGTCGCGGATCATCGTTCACTCTGCATGACCCGCCGGTGGATGCATCGCTGTTCGAGATCGTGGAAGATGTTGAAAAGCGCATCATCACCGAGATGCTCGAGAAATGCAACTGGAACCAGACCGAGGCCGCCGAGCATTTCAAGGTTCCGCTCTCGACGCTCAATCAGAAAATCCGCCGGCTGAATATCGAGATCAAGAAGAAGACAAGGGGATAAGAGAACACTTGCTTCCTAAAGCCTTCGATCCACTCTCCGCTGAAGCCTGACTGCGTTCTCTGCTATAGTTCCGAAAAGCCCAAGCGGCTCCGTCGCCAGGCTTTTTTCGAACCGCATGGAACTGATCTCGCCAACCGACCTCGCCAAGGAAAAGGTCCTGATCGTTCAGGATTACGTTCAGTTTTGCATGCAAGCGGTCGCCAATTTCTTCCGCAAGCCGCTCTACTTCGCCGACATGGTGCAGCAGTCTGACACGATCGGCGTCGGTTCGCTGCCGATCGTTCTGCTGACCGGCTTCTTCACCGGAGCAGTGCTGGCGCTGCAGGCCGCGAATACGCTCGAACGTTTCGGCTCCATCAATCTGATCGGCGAACTTGTTTCCACCTCGATGGTGCGTGAATTGGGACCGGTGCTGACCAGCCTTATGGTGGCCGGGCGCAATTCCTCGGGCATGGCCAGCGAGTTAGGTTCGATGGTGGTGACCGAACAAATCGACGCCATGCGCGCCCTGGGCACCGATCCCATGAAGAAGCTAGTCACACCGCGCGTGGCCGCCACGGTGTTCATGCTGTTCTTTCTCGCCATCATTTCCGACTTGGTAGGGCTGACCGGCGGATTGATGGTCGCCAAGGTGCTGCTGAACCTCGACGCACGGCAGTACTGGTCCAACGCCTGGGAAACGCTGGTGTTCCAGGACATACTGATGGGGCTCATCAAGCCGGTTCTGTTCGGCTTTATTATCGCGACCATTGGCTGCTTTTACGGAATGAAGACCAGCGGAGGCACCCAGGGCGTGGGGCGCGCGACCACGCAGGCGATGGTGGCTTCTTCCGTGCTGATTCTGGTCTTTGACTTTTTCGTTACCCGATTCCTGATGGCCGTGCTCGCCTACCATTAATCGCATGTACGCGCCGACCCTGCCTCTTGATTCCGCCGCCGTGACGACGAAGGAGGATTCTTCGCCGGCCATCCTCTTTGAAAATGTGGTTCTGTCCTTTCCGGGGAACGAGGTTTTGCGTGGCGTGTCTTTCCGCTTAGCCCGGGGAGAGACCAAGGCAATTTTCGGCGTGGCAGGCTCGGGAAAGAGTCTGATTCTGAAGCTGGCGATGGGACTGATCCGGCCGGACTCTGGGCGCATCATTGTTCTCGGGCAAGACGTAACGCAGATGCGAGAAGAAGATCTGTTCGAGCTGCGCGGCAAGATTGGGATGGTCTTTCAGGAAAGCGCTCTCTTCGATTCTCTCAGCGTCCGCGAAAATGTTGCCTACCGGCTGATGGGAGTGCACAGCATCTACAACGAAGAGATCGATCACCGAGTGCGCGAGGCGCTGCGCTTCGTCGAGCTGGAGAAGACTCTCGATCTGGACCCGGCTGAGCTATCCGGGGGCATGAGGCGGCGCGTGGCCATTGCCCGGGCGCTGATTACGCAGCCCGAGCTGCTGCTCTATGACTCCCCGACCGGAGGTCTCGACCCGGTAACCTCGAACACCATCATCGAACTGATTGTGAAGCGGCGCGATGTGAACAAGACCAGTGCCCTGCTGGTCACGCACCGTCTGCAGGATGCCTTCACCATGGCCACGCACCAGTTCGACCCGCAAATCAACCACCTCGTGGCGCTGCCTCCCGGACAGCATTGTGATGTGCCCATGAGTTTTCTGATCCTGCGGGACGGCAAAGTGATCTTCGACGGGGACCTACATCAACTGGCGCGCACGCAGGATGAATACATAAAGGAGTACATCTCGTAGAAGTCGTTCCACACGGCTTCTAAACAGAGGCGGCGGTGACGCCGATCGAATTTCTTGGGGAGAGAACAAGAGAACGCGATCGCCCTGAGTTGGAGTTAGGCGACGCCTTCGACGTGAAGGCCAGTATCGTTCTCCTCATCCTGACGTTTCTCGGAATCACCCCGGCCAAAATTCTAACCGCCGAAAATTTGACTGGAACTCCGAAACTGCCAGATTCCCGTGATTGCGTCGATCCGTGATCTCCGGCTTATTTTGCGTTGCCTGTTTGTGGCCGAAGGATCATTTGTTTGATGATTGACCGGACAGGTACGCAAATTGGCTTGCCGATATGGGAGAACTTGACTCTGAGCGACTCGAGGGCATTACCACTCTGAGTCTCGAACCGGCGAATGGAAGAATCACCCACAACCACTCCTTAGACAAGACCAATGCCTGGTCCCTCAATGGAGCATTTTGGTCCATGTCCGTCCGCGCTCTTCGTTGAGCTCGGCGCCCTCGCCGATATAGCCTTCGCTATCCGCCCGCCCTTTTGAAGGGCCGATTTTGCGGACGCGGTGGAGGTATAGCAGAGGGCTGCTTCGGTTTCGGTTCCTGCAATTGCTGTCGCGGAGTAGGCGTTTCAGTTCCTCCCATCTAGCATATGCCGTCTACGCTCCTCAAGGGTTAACGGTCTCGGTGGCGCCATCCAGTTCGAATGCCGACAAAATACTCCCCGAATCGCCGAGCTGTGTACCGCTCTCGTGAAGACTTGTTAATCTTGCGACCTCACTTGCCTGCCATCAGCTTCTCCACGTCCTCCGCCTTCGATGGCAACGCCGCGCTTAATTTGACCAGCTTGCCGTCCGGGTCGACCCAGTAGTCGTCTTCGATGCGCACGCCGAGATTTTCCTCAGCAATATAAATGCCGGGTTCGATGGTGAAGACCTGACCCGGTCCGAGGGGGGCGTCAGGGTCGCTGGCATCGTGCACGTTGAGCCCAACGGGGTGGCCCAGGCCGTGGATGAAATACTTGCCCAGTGGTTCGCCGTGCAAGTCCTTGCCATGAGTGTTGATGTAATCACGGGCGACTTCGTACAGGGAGTCGGGTGCGTCGCGCTTCATGGTCGACTTGCCGGATTTAAAAGCAGCCTCGGCCGCCCGCTGCGCTCCGAGAACGATGTCGTAGATTTCGCGTTGGCGCGCCGTGAAGTGCCCGTTTACGGGAAGTGTGCGCGTGATGTCGGAAGCGTACATGGAATATTCGCCGGCAGCATCGATGACGACCACGTCCCCGGACTTCATGACGTTGTCGTCGTCCGAATAGTGCAGCACCGTTGAGAAATAGCCCGAACCAACGATGGGCGCGTAGGCCACACGCTCGCACCCGCGTTTGCCCCACTCGTATTCCATGAGAGCGGCAATCTCGCGCTCATTCACGCCGGGCTTCACAGTCTTGAACGCCGCGAAGTGAGCTGCCACCGAGGCATCGACCGCCTTGCGGACCAGGGCCGCCTCTCCCGGATCTTTGGTGGTGCGCAGTGACGCGACCATTGGCCTCACATCGTGAAAGCTCAGATAGGCATTGAGCCGCTTCAAAAACCCAAGCGGTTGGGACGAAGCAGCAGTCTCACCCTGCGAAGCAATATCGGTGTAGATCGCAGGACGCGCCCCGCCCACATACTTGGCGACGTCGTTGGGCAGTTGTCCCATATCTTCGACGTGATCGAAGCCTGTAATCTTCGATGCTTCCGGATTCTCCGCACCGAGCTTGGGGCCGGTCCATTTCTCCTGGGTGAGATTGCGCGGAGGGAGGAAGAGAATCTCGGTGTAGGAGCGCGCCGGGGCGTCACCCTTGGCCTCCGCCGCAGACGCGATCAGCAAAGCTGCGCCCGGCTCGCTCAGACCAGAGAGATAGTAGAAATTATCGTCCTGGCGGAAGCCGTAAAGGTCGTTTGGCCCATCGTTCTCCGTCGCTGCGAACAGGACCACTACGCCTGCCACTTTCCTGGCCAGGGCTTCGCGGCGGGCATGATAATCGGCGTTGGGCTGGCGGTCGAGAGTGTAAGCTGGCTCACCGGCGAAGAAACATATTGCCAATGAAGCAGT
>Ga0302180_10003279_pt1 | contig 12307 bp, 16 predicted proteins | sample I_Palsa_E3_2_FD_200575 | JGI IMG/M metagenome (GOLD analysis project Ga0302180, IMG submission 200575) | Peat permafrost microbial communities from Stordalen Mire near Abisko, Sweden - I_Palsa_E3_2 | ecosystem: Environmental > Terrestrial > Soil > Palsa > Peat permafrost | place: Sweden... | reverse complement strand
CCGCCAGGCCAACCGGGTCGTGTGCAAGGCAGCCGCGGACTAGGCGCCGCCGCTTGCGATCTCCCTGTGCCGGGTTGGCCACCGGCACGATGTCCCACGACGGATCGCCGGGCATCAGCTGCCGACCGCCCTTTTGCCACGGCAGGGGTGTCGAGAACTACGAATTACCGACACGCAGTCTCCTAAAGCGCACTACAGACGCCTAGTGTCGCATCTCCATCAGGGAGCCGCCAAGGTCGCCATCGCGAACGGTGGCCGCCGTAAGTGAGCTCGGCACCGAGCGCGAGGTAGGACCGGGAAGCCGGAACGGCTGGGTCCAGGTCCCGTCGAGGCGCTGCCGCCACACCTCGGCGTCCGGTCCCCGCCAGCTGCCGATTTCAGGATGCCGCGGTTGGTGAGCTTGCGGCCTCCGGTGTCGATCTCGGTGTTCAGGCAGGCGCGGAGGAGGTCGCCGATCCCGGCCTGGTTGCCGTCCGACAGCATCGCCAGCAGCGGCCAGACGACGCCCAACGCCGCGAGCCGGGCTTGAACCCGCCGAGGACGGAAACTATTTTTTGAATATCATTCTAGAATGCTGTACAGTTCTGCCTCAGGGCCCGGCGTCGCAGATGGCGAGTTGGGTGATACGAGGAGGCACAGTGCTGACAACCACGGAACCCGAGCTGATCGACACATCCGGGCCAGGCCAGAAGGGACTACGCGCGGGCGCCCTGGGCCTCCTGTCGAGCGTGGTAATCGGCGTCGCCTCGACCGCTCCGGCGTACAGCGTGGCCGCCACGATCGGACTGGTGGTGGCGGTCCTCTCTGTGCACACCCCGGGGATGCTGATAGTGGCCTTCGTGCCGATGCTGTTCGTGGCGTTCGCGTTCCGCGAGCTCAACAAGACCGAACCGGACTGCGGCACCAACTTCACCTGGGCGGTACGGGCCTTCGGCCCGCGGACCGGGTGGATGTCCGGATGGGGAGTCCTCGCGGCCTGCATCGTGGTGATGTCCAGCGTCTCGCAGATCGCGGCCCGCTACGCCTACCTGCTGGTCGGGGCGAACGGCCTCGCGGCCAGCACCCTCTGGGTCACCGTGGGTGGAGTCGCGTTCATCGCCATCCTCACCTGGGTCTGCTACCTCGGCATCGAAATCTCCAGCCGGCTGCAGTTCGCCCTGCTGGCGATCGAGCTGACGTCGATCTGCGTGTTCGCGGTGGTGGCACTGGTCAAGGTGTACAGCGGCCACACCCTAGCTGGCGGCGGTCATCCCTCCCTTTCCTGGTTCAACCCGCTGACCGGATCGTTTAGTGACCTGGCGGCCGCCTTCCTGCTCGTCATCTTCATCTACTGGGGCTGGGACACCTCTCTCAGCGTCAACGAGGAGACCAAGGACAGCGCTCGGACACCGGGTCGCGCAGCGGTGATCGCCACAATCATGCTGGTGGTTATCTTTGCCGTGGTGAGCACGGCCCTGCTCGCCTACGCCGGCCCGAAGTTCCTGGCCGCCAACACCGGCGACGTGCTCGACGCGGTCGGCGGCAGCGTTCTGGGCGGCACCGCCGTCAAGATCCTCATCCTGTCCGTGCTGACCTCAGCGGCCGCCTCCACGCAAACCACGATCATGCCAGCCGCCCGCGTCACCCTGTCGATGGGTGCCCACGGCGCGCTGCCGCAGCGATTCGCCCGGGTGAATCCACGCCGACAGACCCCCGGGTTGGCGACGGTCGTCATCGGCGTCGTATCCGCTGCGATCTTCATCGTCCTGTCGATCATCTCCACCAACGTCCTGGCCGACTCGGCGTCCGCGGTCGGCGTGCTGATCGCGTTCTACTACGGACTCACCGCCTTCGCCTGCCCCTGGTTCTTCCGCAAGACCCTGCGTGAGAGCACGCGCAACCTGTTCATGCGCGGGATCTTCCCGGTCGTGGGCGGGCTGTTCATGGCCGCGGCCTTCGCCGAGTCAGTCAAGACGTACCTCCCGGCCGCCAACAGCTACTCCAGCGTGGCCGGGATCGGGGGCGTGTTCATCCTGGGAGCCGGCTCGATCCTGATCGGTATCGCGGTCATGCTGGCGTTCCGGACCAAGTTCCGTGCGTTCTTCAGCGGCCAGACCCTATCCACCACCGCGTACAACGAGGAGATCTGATGAACCACCCTGACCTCATCATCACCGGCGGCGACGTCCGCACCATGAACCCCGGCTCGCCGCGAGCTCAGGCACTCGCGGTAGCAGGCGATCGCATCATCGCCGTCGGCACTGACTCCGAGGTGCTTGCCCTGGGCGGGTCCGGGACGCAGCGGATCGACGCCGCCGGGAACACCGTGATGCCCGGCATCATCGACGCCCACAACCATGTCCGCCTGGGAGCCAACCCGACCGCGGTCTCGCTGTTCGGCGCAACCAGTCTCGAGGAGATCCGGGCCCGGATCGCTCGCCACATCGCCCGGAATCCCGGCGCGGACTGGATCGAAGGCGAGGGATGGAACTACGCCGCAGTCCCCGGCGGCCAGCCCACGGCGGCGATGATCGACGACGTATGCGCGGGGAGACCCGCGTGGCTGTTCTCCTATGACGTGCACACCGTGTGGCTCAACAGCGAAGGGCTGCGTCGCTGGAACGCATCGCCCGAGCAGCCCGAGCTCCCGTTTGGCGTTGCCGAGGTCGACCGTGATGGTCAGCTCACCGGCTGGGTCCACGATTTCGCGGTGATGGGAATCCATCCGCGGGGACAGCAGGCCCTGGAACGGGTGCTGCCGGGCTACCACATCGACGCCCAGTACGGACGGCTGGTGACCAACCTGCGCGACGCCATCCGCTACGGCATCACCACCATCGTCGAACCGCAGAACGGCCTCGCCGATGTCGCCCTGTTTGAGCGGGCGCAGGCCGCCGGCGAGCTGCGGTCCCGCCTAATCGCCGCGATCATCTTCACACCACACTGCTCACCTGACGTCCTCGACGAGGTGGCTAAGGCCAAGGCGGAGTACAACGGCAACCGCCTTACGCTCGGGCCGGTCAAGCTCTACATCGACGACGTCGTCGAACCGCACACCGCGGCCATGCTGGCCCCTTACTGCAACCACCCGGGGTCAGGTGCTACTTTCTGGCCAGCGGAAGACTTCGCGGAGCTCATCATCCAGCTTGAGGAGCGAGGCCTGCAGGCGTTCGTCCACGGTACCGGCGATCGGGGTATTCGCACCGCACTAGACGGCTTCGAGACCGCCCGCCGCCACCACGGCGCTCACGACACCAGGCATCAAATCGTGCACGTCGAATGCCTCGATCCCGCCGATGTGGGCCGGTTCGCCGACCTGGGCGTCGTCGCCTGCATGCAACCCCGGCACTGTGCTCCTGACCTCGTGCACGACTGGCGGGCCAACGTCGGTGACAGCCGGGAGCGCTACGCCTGGGCCATGCGCAGCCTCGCCGACTCTGGAGCGACGCTGGCATTTTCCAGCGACTGGAACGTCGCCGAGATGGATCCCATGGTGGGCATCTACACCGCCCTGACTCGCGCCGACCTCGCCGGTGACGGCGCGTGGAACATCGCGGAGACGCTCGACCTGGACTCGGCGCTGCATGCCTATACCGCCGGTAGCGCCTATGCCAACTTCGCCGAGCAAGACCTCGGGAGCATCGAGCCTGGGAAGCTGGCCGACGTGATCGTGCTGTCACAGAACCTGCACGCACTGACCCCGCATGAGATCCTCGAGACCACGGTGACGCACACGATGGTCAATGGCGAGATCATGTTCCAGGCGACCTGATGCCGCTCGCGCAGGCACCCTGCGAAGCCGGTTCAGGTAGACGAGCACGGCCGGAGGAGGGCAACGTGGCATCCCGCTCGATGACCAAAGGCGCCAAGTCGCGCGAACGTATTCTCGAAGCAGTGATCGAGGCCGTGGCCGCGCGAGGCCTGGCTGACCTTTCCGTCGCCGACATCGGTGCGGCGGCGGGAATGAGCGCCGGCCACGTCATGTACTACTTCGCCACCAAGGACACGCTATTCGTCGAAGCGCTGCGGTACAGCGAAGGACTCCTCGACAACGACCGCGCAAGACTGCTCAGCCGCACGGGCATCCCTGCGAAGCTCCTACACGACTACATCGCGCTGTACCTGCCCACCAGCACTCGCGACGCCCGCTGGTCACTATGGCTCGAGGTCTGGAACAGGTCACTGACCCACCCGGAACTCAGTTCAATCCAGCTGGAACTCGACGCCCGCTGGCACCACGACCTCGAATCGATTGTCCGCAGCGGGATCGCCAGCTCAAGCTTCGTCGTCACCGACATCGGCACCGCCATCGAGACCGTCTCGAGTCTCCTCGACGGTCTCGCTGTGCGGATGCTCACCGGCACGCCAGGCCTTGACCGACGCCACGCGATCCGGCTCGCGACATCGGCCAGCCAAACGCTGCTCGGCTGCGCGGAAGAGCCAGACCGCTCCACATCGAGTCGATAGCTGGTGTGGTTAGCGCCGCCGACCGTTCCCGTTGTGCGACATGCCCTCTTTGTCATAGACGGACACCAGCCGATGGTGGCTGGGGAGGACCATGTTGCGGTCCGACGCCCCGGCCACCGACGCGACGAACTCCGCCTGCGGGTCCGCCAGGACCGCGGACGCGCCCTTGGTCAGCACGTCGGTGACCCAGGAGGTGTCCAGGCCGACGAACTCCCAGGACGGCGACGTGATCCGGAGGAAGCTTGGCTGCCCAACTGTAAACAAGAATGATGTTTGAAAATCGCTCTACGAACAGTTTGCGTGTTCGTTTCGGGTGATGTTCAATCACGGTATGAGCAACGCAGACCGGCACCGACTGATCGCCCGGGCTGTGCAGGACTCGGGCAGTGCCACGGTCCCGGAACTCGCCGAGCTGACCAGCGCCTCGGAGATGACCATCCGGCGCGATCTGGACACCCTCGCCGCGCAAGGCGTCCTCGAACGATTCCGCGGCGGGGCGCGCACCCTGCTGCTGCGGGGCGAGGAGCCGCCGTTCGCGCTGCGCGCCCACGAGGCTGTCGACGCCAAGCGCCGGATCGCCGCCGAGGTCTCCCGGCTCATCGCGGACGGCGAGACCGTCCTGCTCGACAGCGGCACTACCTGCCTGGAGGTCGCCCGACTGCTGCACGGCCGACAGGTCACCGTGATGCCCCTGTCGCTGCAGGCCATCCACATGCTCAGCGACGCCCCGGCCCCGACCACTCTCATGGTGCCGGGTGGACGGCCCCGCAACGGTGAGGGCGCCCTGACCGGCCCCCTCACCCTCGCCTCCCTCGCAGCGCTCCGCTTCGACACCGCGGTCCTCGGCTGCTGCGGCCTGAGCGCCGCCGAGGGTTTGACCGCTTACGACCTCGACGATGCGGCGGTGAAAAAGGCGATCATCGCCTCCACGCGCCGCATCATCGCCGCCGCCGACGGCAGCAAACTCGGCCGCACCGCCCACGCCTACGTCGGCCCTTCCGCCCTCGCGCACACCCTCGTCACCGACACCACCGCCCCCGCCGACGAAGTAGCAGCGCTCGAAGGAACTGGCACCGTCGTCAAAACCGCCTAGATTCCAGGGGTCTCCTCCATGCCATCCGCACTCGCCCCAGGCGAGGTTGCGACCACCCCGTCGGCGGCGCGCTCGGTCTGGGCCTCGCCGCTCTACCGTGGAGCGACCGTCGCGCTGTTTCTCTCCGGGCTCGGCCCGGCGCGCACACCGCGTCCGCGTCCGAAGTGCAGGCCAAGCGCCTCGCGCAGCGCCCGAAGCTCCGGGAGATGCTGCCGCTGGTCGCGTTCACCGGGCTGTACGTGTTCGTCTACGCGGGTGAGCCGATCAAGTACGGCTACCTGCCGATATACATGCGCGACGACATGCATCTGCCGACGGCGGTCAGCGGCGCTGTCATCGGCATCCAGCCTCTGATAGAGCTGATCCTGATGCCGGTGGCCGTGGTTGTTGCCCGCCGTATCGGCATTATGCACCTGATGATCCTCGGCGCGGCGTTCGGCGTCGGCGCGAATCTCTGCTTCGCTCTGACCGGCGACGCCGCCGGAATGTTCGCCGGGCAGATCCTCATGGGCGGGGTATGGGGTGTGTTCGCGGCCTTGGGCATCATCGTCGCCCAACGATTGCTGCCCCGAGCCGTCGCGACCGCCTCAGCGGTCTTCATTAGCTCCACGGCGATCGCCAGCGCCCTCGGAGGGCTGACCGGCAGCCTCGGCGTCAACGTTCTCGGCCTGCCGCATGTGTTCTTCGCCTCGGCTCTCTATGGACTGATCGTCACTAGCGGCATCGCCGTCATGAGTCGCTCCCGGTTCACTGTGTACTAGCCCGGACGTCCAGGAATCCGTCGGCTCCCGGACGTTATCGACGACGCTAGCGTCATGCAGTCGTCCCCGGCTGGCGGCCAGGCTGAACAACCTGTCGTACGGGTTCTCGCAGAGGCGTGTCATAGTCCGCGCCAGAACATCGAAGGCATCATGCGGCAACCCGCCGATCTGCCGCAGCGCATCTCCTTCGAGCCAGGGCGGCCGCAGGAACCGCTGCAGATGCTTCCAGCCAGCGGGGATCGCGCGCACCGTCGGCTCCGTGGCACTAGGCTTCCCGGCATGGGGACCAGCGTGCTCGCGGAATGATCACCGGGACCGTCGACCTGGTCCGAGAGGACTATTGAGTGACACAAACAGCCGACGTAGTCGTGATCGGAACCGGGGTCATCGGTGCCGCTGTCGCCTACGAGCTCGCACAGACCGGACTGCGGGTTGTGGCTATCGACCGGCTGGGCGGTGTCGGTTCGGGCTCCACCAGCTCGTCCTCCAGCATCGTCCGCTTTCACTACTCGACCTTTGAGGGCGTGGCCGCTTCCTGGGAAGCCAAGTTCAGCTGGGAAGGCTGGCCCGAATACCTAGGCAGCCGTCCTGAGGAATCCCTGGCCAGGTTTATGAAGACAGGCTGCCTGATCCTTGATGGCAGTACCCAGCGTGAGCGGGTGCTGCCTCTCTTTGACCGCGTCGGTGTCCCGTACGAGTGCTGGGATGCTGAGACCATCCGGCAGCGGGTGCCGGGTATGGATCCAGGACGGTACGCTCCGCCCAAACCGGTCACGGACGCCGCATTCTGGGCCGATGCCGACGGCGAACTCGGTGCCTACTACACGCCCGACGGCGGGTTCATTGACGACCCGCAGCTGGCGGCGAGGAACCTCATGGCCGCGGCGGAGCGGAGCGGGACCGAAGTTCAGCTCCGCGAACAGGTGGTGGGGATTCTCCAGAAGAGTGGTCGGATCCAGGGTATAAGGCTGCGCTCAGGAAGCATGATTCAATCTCCCGTCGTGGTCAATGCGGCGGGCCCGTACTCCGGTCAGGTTAACGCTCTTGCGGGCGTCACCGGAGAATTCCGAATCCGAACCCGCCCACTGCGGCAGGAAGTCCATTCCGTGCCTGCGCCGGCTGGCTATGCCGGAGGCGAGCTGGGTCCCGCTGTCACGGACGGAGACCTGGGCACATACTTCAGATCTCACTTCGGCGGGCAGCTTATCGTCGGAAGCGCGGAGCCGGAATGCGATGTCCTCCACTGGATAGATGACCCGGATGCTTTCGAGGCCCAGCCCACCGAGCAGGCGTGGGATTCGCAGGTACTCCGCCTGGCCCGAAGAATCCCGTCGCTAGGCATCCCGCCCCGTCCCGTTGGTTTCGCCGCACTGTACGACGTGGCCGACGACTGGATCCCGGTCTACGACCGTACCTCATTGGCCGGGTTCTATGTGGCCATTGGCACGAGTGGCAACCAGTTCAAAAACGCTCCTGTCGCCGGCCGCTTTATGGCGGCCCTGGTACACGCTTGCGAAAACGGACACGATCACGACTCGGATCCGGTTCTGTTTAGCGGACACTTCACCAAGAACGAAATAAACCTCGGGCACTACTCACGCCTTCGCCAGCCCCATGCCGAGAGCGCGAACAATGTGATGGGCTGATAACATCCAGGGTTCCTGACGGGCTACGACGTCAGCTATGTCAACCCGACGGACCTCCACTCGGTCGACAAGTCACGGCTGCGGCATTGGCGCGGAAGGCTCCACCCACGCGAGCTGGCGAGGCCGGAAGAAGCCATTCGCGTTCATCTAGGGCTCTGATCCGTCTCCAGCGCAGGCCAGCGCCGCAGTGAACCGGGTCAGGGTCAGGCGGATGCGCAGGTCGTCCAGGACCTCATCGGATACGCAGATTCGGAAAGACGTTACTGTCATTGTTCCTTGCCATCCTCATTGACTATGATCATCCGGCCTTATTCCCAGCGGAACAATCTGGCCGCCGCCACCGCGAACGCCAGCGCGTAACCGGCCAGGATCAGCAGGTACAGCGGATGCCAGTGGCCTTGCCAGGCGTCGGTCATAGCCTGGACCGCCGCGCCGAGCGGGGTGGCCTGGCTGACGTGGCGCAGTGCGGCCGGCATCGCCGCTATCGGCAGCCATAGCCCGGCGAAGAACATCATCGGGAAGAACAGGATCGCCCCCGCCGCGTTGGCGCCCCGGCTTGTCGGGAGCACCGACGCCAGCAGCAGCCCGAGGCTGAGCAGCGCGAGGGCGCCGAGCACGACGGCCAGCGCGAACTCGGCCGACTGGCGTGGGAACGCCACGCTGAACGCGAGCCTGGCCACTACCAGCAAGGCGATCATCGTCACCGCGGTCATCCCGGCGTCCACGATGAGCTGCGCGGCCAGCACCCGGACCGCGCCCACCGGGGTGGCGGACAGGCGGCGCAGCACGCCCTTCTCCCGGTATCCGGCCAGCACCGGCGGCAGCACGTTGAGCGCGATCATCGCAAGCACGAACGCCAGCAGGATCGGCACGTAGGAGTCCAGGATGGACACCCGGGGGGCCGCCGGGCTGACCGGCTTACGGAACCCGGGTACGTTCCCGAAGATAATCAGCAGGACCAGCGGGAAGCCGATTCCCCAGATGATGCCGACCCGCTCGCGCATGAACAGGGTCAGCTCGGTGAGCGTAAGACGGCGCAGGGCCGCCGTGCGCGGGCGCGGTGCTGCGGGCAACGCGGCGGTGTCAGCCGACATCGCTCTTCTCCTGGGTGTGGGTGGTTTTCTCGTCGTGACGCCGGCCGGTCAGCGCAACGAACGCGTCCTCCAGGCTGGCCTGCTCGACCCGCAGCTGGCGAGCCACGATGCCGCGCCGGGCCAGCAGCATGGTGACCGCGTTGAGCATGGCGCTCGTGCCGGCCACCGTCACCTGGTCGCCGCGCCGTTGCACGCCGCGGACCTCGGGCAGCGCGAGCAGCTCGGCCTCGTCAAGCGGCCGGTCCGGCCGGAACCTGATCGGCCGGCGTCGGCGTCGGCGTCGGCGCCCGCTGCCAGGGCGGCCGGGGTGTCCAGCGCCACGATCCGGCCGGAGTCGAACACCGCGATCCGGTCGCAGAGCCGCTCGGCTTCCTCCATGAAGTGAGTAACCAGAACGATGGTGGTACCACGGTCCCGGACGCCCTCGATGAGTGCCCAGGTGTCGCGCCGCGCCTGCGGATCGAGCCGGGTGGTCAGCTCGTCCAGCACGACCACCTCCGGCCGGCCGACCAGGGCGAGCGCGATGGACAGCCGCTGCCGCTGGCCGCCGGACAGCTTGCCGAACTGGGTCTTCTGCTGGGCGAACAGGCCCAGCGTTCCATGAGTGTCCGCCAGTCGGCCGGCGCAGCGTAGAACGAGCTGTACAGCCGCAACGCCTCACCGACCCGCAGCCGCGCCGGCAGCTCGGCGTCCTGCAGCTGGACGCCGACACGCTCGCGCAGCTCGTCCCGGTCGCGCCCCGGATTCAGCCCCAGCACGCTGATGTGACCAGCATCCGGCTTGCGCAGGCCCTCGATGCACTCGACGGTGGTGGACTTACCGGCCCCGTTGGGGCCGATGATGCCGAAGATCTCGCCGTGCTCCACCATGAACGAGACGTCGCGGACCACGGTGGCGCCGGCGTACTGCTTGGTCAGCCCCTGGACCTCGATGGCCGTTGTCATGTGCCCTCCTGACTTCTGGCGGCTCCAGCCTCGCCGCCGACCAGCCCGCTGAACGGAATCTGGGCTCCCGCCCGGCGGACGACCTCCCGGCCGATTCCGGGCGGCCCGGTGCTGGCTAGCTTCCCGGTCGCGACGCGTGCAGATTCTCTGGTTCCGGTCGGGCATGGCCCTTGACGCCGGGCGGGCGGGCCGGGTGCGGGCCAGCCTGCTTGGTTATCCACGTCTATGACGGCCAGTCCCAGCCCAGCTGGGCGAACAGGCCCAGGCGGTCGCTGACGGCGCGGATCTCGGTGACCTTGCCGCGGTTGAGGGTGAAGATCCAGATCTGCTCGACTTCGAAGCGTCGGCCGGTCGGCTGAGGCATTCGAGGATGGAACCCGGTGTGCGTCCCACTGGCCACGAACCGAACGACCACCTGGTCGCCTTCGGCGATCAGCTCCTGGGAGGCCATCGCGATGTCAGGGAACGCGGCGAGCTGCTGGGTGAAGCCGTCGAAGGCCGCGCCTGGTTCGTCGGCCTCGCCATAAATGATCTTGTTGTGGTCGGTTACGTCCGCAGCGATGTGATCGGGCAAGTCGCCGACTCGGTGCTCGTTCATGGCCTGGAACAGCCTGCGGATGGTCTGCTTGTTTGCCTCGGTAGTGGTCACGTTTGCCTCGGCAGTGGTCACAATTATTCTCCTCCTCGTTCATTCTTACGATGTAAGACACTATACTTACGTCGTAAGATGTGTCAAGCGAGAGGAGATGTGAGTGGCCAGCCGCGGTCAGGGCGAGCATGCTGGGCTCAGCCGCGGATTGGTCCTGGATGCTGCGGTTGCCCTGGTGGACAGCGACGGTTTGGACGGGCTGTCCATGCGCAAGCTCGGCGGGGCCCTCGGCGTGGAGGCAATGACCCTCTACCACTACGTGCCGAACAAGGCGGCCCTGCTAGACGGGCTGGTCGAGTGGGTCCTGCAGCACAGCGCCACCGCCTCGGCCCTCGCCGACGGCCTGTCCTGGGACCGGGTGCTGCGCCGCTATGCGGAGACGCTGCGCACGACCCTGCTGGGCCATCCCGGAGTCCTGCCCCTGTTTTTCACCCGCCCGGCGGTGACCCCGCAGACGCTCAAGGCGGTCGAAGACGGCCTTCGTGTGCTTACCGAAGCGGGCTTCGCGCTCCCGAGGGCACTCGACATGATCAACGTCCTCAGCATTTTCGTGGTCGGCCACGCCATGGCCGAGGCCGGCACCGCCGAGCTCAGCCGACGTGGCGATCCCGGATCGGCGACCGCCTTGGCGCAGCTCGACGTCAGCGACCTGCCGCTCGTCATCGAAGCGGCACGCCTCACCCAGGACGCCGATGACCAAAGCCGATTCCTGTTCGGTCTCGATGCCCTTCTCTACGGCTTCGCCCAGTGGCAAGAACCAGGCAAGCAGACGGCGCACCGCGAGTGACGGTCCACGAACCGGTCCACGCCTTACCGTGGCGCTTACCGGATGCCAGCGACAGAACGGGCTCGTACGCGGAAAGAAAATCTCGGAACGAGAAGCCGACGCCGCGCTCGTCAGCTACCGCGCGTTCCCCGTCGAGAGGCAGGACGTGCTGCCTTTGTGGCCTCGCTTGAAGAGCCTTCATGCCAACCTGTCCGCCTACGACGCTCAGTATGTCGCCTTGGCCGAAGCTCTCCACGTCCCCTTGATCACCGCCAACGCGCGGGTCAAACGCAGCGGTGTAGCACGATGTGACGTCGAAGTCTTCGACGTGCACACCTGACAGGCGGAGTTTGCGGGCAGCCGTGCGTGGCTGGTGGGCGGTGGGGCTCGAACCCACGACCGGCGGATTATGAGGAGCCTGTCGTGACGTTCCGGACGCGCTGCCTGCACGGATACTACGGAGCCGCGCCGCCAATGGCCCTGATCGCATCATTTGCACGGGTGGCTCGGTCCACGCCTCACCGTGGCGATCACCGAATGCCAGCTACAGAACGTCACCGTGGACAGAGGCTTGATATGCCAGAGCTACGGCAGGCAGGCGACGTGGGCGACCTGGACTACCCGCCGTTCTTCATCGATCCTGTAGAAGACGCGGTACCACCCGCCGGCAGGCACCGCAGATCCGCCCGCCGGCAGGCGCCGCAGATCCGGCGACCCGTAAGGGCAAGACTTCGGCGGCCGCGGCGACATCGGCGAGCTGGCCGACAGCGCCCCAGGGCGCAGCGACACCGCTGCGCGGGCGACAACATGGTGTCGGGGCGGCTGAACGACGGCGCCGGGTCCGGTATCCCCTTCCGTCTCACCCTCCAGCAGGCCGCCCTCGTCTCCGCGCCCGCCGCCGACACTTT
>Ga0302180_10003276_pt1 | contig 12314 bp, 9 predicted proteins | sample I_Palsa_E3_2_FD_200575 | JGI IMG/M metagenome (GOLD analysis project Ga0302180, IMG submission 200575) | Peat permafrost microbial communities from Stordalen Mire near Abisko, Sweden - I_Palsa_E3_2 | ecosystem: Environmental > Terrestrial > Soil > Palsa > Peat permafrost | place: Sweden: Abisko... | reverse complement strand
CGGGCCCGCGCCTATACCGGCTGGTCGCGCGCCGCGTGGCTGCTGCTCGCGTCCGTGGCCGTCGGGGCCACCGGCATCTGGGTCATGCACTTCGTCGCCATGCTCGGTTTCTCCATCCCCGGGCAGCAGATCCTGTACAACGTGCCGATCACCATGTTCAGCCTGCTGGTCGCGGTCATCGTGGTCGCTGTCGGCCTGTTCATCGTCGGCTACGGCGGCGGCGGCCTGGTGCCGGTGCTGGTCGGCGGCGTGATCATCGGCGTCGGCGTCGCGGCCATGCACTACGTAGGGATGTCCGCGATGAGCATGCCCGACATCGTCCGGTACAACGTGGGCCTGGTCGCGGTATCGGTGCTGATCGCGATCGTGGCGGGCACGGCAGCGCTGCTGGCCGGGCTCCACGTCAGCGGCGTCTGGTCCAGTCTCGCGGTATCGCTGGTCATGGGTGTCGCCGTCAGCGGCATGCACTACACCGGGATGGCCGCGATGCACCTGTACGCGGAAGGACCCGGGATGACCATGACCGGGGCCTCCCCGGACAGCTTCCTGTTCCCGCTGCTACTCGGCGCGAGCGTCCTGACCTTCATGGTGGCGCTGATTATCGCCTTGTCGCCGAACGAGGAAGAGATCCGGGCCGACGCCCGGCTGAGCCAGCGCGTCTACGCCGACGTCTGACACCTCGCGCGCGGGTCCGGGTCCGGGCGCCGGAGTTTTACCGCGGCTCGTAGGCGAGGTTAGGCCGCAGCCAGCGTTCGGCTTCGGCCAGCTTGATGCCTCGCCTGCGGGCGTAGTCCGCGACTTGGTCCTGGCCGATGCGCCCGACGGTGAAATACCGCGAAGCGGGGTGGGCGAACAGTAGCCCGCTCACGCTGGATGCCGGGGTCATCGCCCAGGATTCGGTCAGGGTCATGCCGAGCTGCCCGGCATCCAGCAGGTCGAACAGCGCCCGTTTCAGGCTGTGATCCGGGCTCGCGGGATAGCCGAACGCGGGCCGGATGCCGCGGAACCGCTCAGCGTGCAGCTCCTCGATCGGCTGGTCGGCGTCTGGTTCGTACCAGTCGCGGCGGGCCGCCAGGTGGATGTACTCGGCGAAGGCCTCGGCGAGGCGGTCGGCCAGTGCCTTGACCATGATCGAGGAGTAGTCGTCGCCACGGTCGGCGTACCGGCCGGAAAGCTCCTCAGCACCGTGGATGGCCACGGCGAATCCGCCGAGGTGGTCCCCGGCCGGAGCGACGAAATCAGCGAGGCACCGGTTGGGTCGGCCCGCCGGCTTGGCGGTCTGCTGGCGCAGCATCGGCAGCCGGATGTCACCGTCGCCCGGGTTGACGCAGATGTCGTCGTCCTCGGAACGCGCGGGCCAGAAACCGTAGGCACCCCGGGCGTCGAGGTGGCGGTCATCGATGATCTGGTCGAGCAGGGTGTTGGCGTCGTCGAAGAGCTCGCGCGCGGCCGGCTGGCCGAGGATCGCCGGGTATTTGCCCTTGAGCTCCCAGGCGAGGAAGAAGAACTGCCAGTCGATCATCTCGCGCAGTGCCTTCAGCTCCGGCTGCACGGTGCGCAGCCCGGTAAATGCCGGCACGGGCAGGTCGCCGAACGGGACCAGGTCCCGGTTGGCCCGGGCCGCCGCCAGCGTCAGCAGGGGAAGCCGCTGCGACTTCTCGTGCTGCTCGCGCAGTCGCTCCTGTTCGGCCCGGTTGGTGTCGGCCAGGACCTGAACCCGGTCCTCGCTGAGCAGGTCCGAGACAACGCCGGCGACCCTCGAAGCGTCGAGCACATGAACGGTGTTGCCGTCATAGGCCGGGGCGATCCGGACCGCGGTGTGCTGGCGCGATGTGGTGGCGCCGCCGATGAGCAGCGGCAGTTTCAGCCCGCGGCGCTGCATCTCCGTGGCGACGTTGACCATCTCGTCAAGGGACGGGGTGATCAGTCCCGAAAGCCCGACCACATCGGCGCCTTCGGCGACCGCCGTGTCGAGGATGACCGCGGCGGGCACCATCACACCGAGGTCGATGACCTCGTAGTTGTTGCAGCCGAGGACGACGCCCACGATGTTCTTGCCGATGTCGTGCACGTCGCCCTTGACCGTCGCGAGCACGACCTTGCCCTGGCCGCGATCGGCCTGGCTGCGCCCCTGGCGCCGCGCCTGCTCCTTCTCCGCCTCCATGTAGGGCTCGAGGTAGGCGACCGCGCGCTTCATCACCCGCGCGCTCTTGACCACCTGCGGCAGGAACATCTTCCCGGCGCCGAACAGGTCGCCCACGACCTTCATGCCGTCCATCAGCGGTCCCTCGATCACCTCCAGGGGCCGCGTGGCCTGCTGCCGCGCCTCCTCGGTGTCGGCTTCGACGAAGTCGGTGATGCCGTGCACGAGCGCGTGCGCGAGGCGCTGCTCCACCGGCGCCTCGCGCCAGGAAAGGTCCACGGTGCGGGCGGTTCCGGGCCCGCTCACCGTCTCGGCGAACACGACGAGCCGGTCGGTGGCGTCGGGACGCCGGTCGAAGATCACGTCCTCGGCCAGCTCGAGCAGGTCGGCGGGGATGTCCTGGTAGACCGCGAGCTGGCCCGCGTTGACGATGCCCATGTCCAGCCCGGCGCGGATGGCGTGGAAGAGGAAGACGGAATGCATCGCTTCGCGGACGACATCATTGCCGCGGAAGGAGAACGACAGGTTGGAGATGCCGCCACTCGTCCTGGCCCCGGGGCAGCGCTGCCTGATCAGCGGCAGGGCGTCGATGAACGCCTTGGCGTAACCGTTGTGCTCGGAGATGCCGGTGGCGACGGCGAGCACGTTGGGGTCGAAGATGATGTCTTCGGCCGCGAAGCCGGCCTGCTGGGTGAGCAGGTCATAGGCGCGGCCGCAGATCGCCACCTTCCGCTCGGCGGTGTCGGCTTGCCCCTGCTCGTCGAAGGCCATCACGACCACGCCGGCGCCGTGGTCCCTGACGTACCGGGCCTGCTCGAGGAACGCGTCCTCGCCTTCCTTGAGGCTGATCGAGTTGACCACGCCTTTGCCCTGGATGCACGCGAGCCCGGCGCGCAGCACGCTCCACCGTGAGCTGTCGATCATGACCGGGATCCGGGCGACCTCGGGTTCGGTCGCGATCAGGTTCAGGAAGGTGGTCATGGCGCGCTCGCTGTCGAGCAGGTCGGCGTCCATGTTGACGTCGAGCAGGTTGGCCCCGCCGCGTACCTGCTCCAGCGCGACGGCCACGGCGCCCTGGTAGTCACCCGATTCGATCAGGCGCCTGAACCGCTTCGAGCCGGTGACGTTGGTGCGTTCCCCGATCATCACGAACCCGGTATCGGCGCCGATCTCGAACGGCTCAAGCCCGCTGAACCGGGTCCGCGCCGCCCGCGCGGGAACCGGGCGGGGCGGTCGGCCCGACACGGCGGCGGCGATCCGCGCGATGTGCGCCGGCGTCGTCCCGCAGCACCCGCCGACCACGTTGACCATCCCGGCCGCGGCGAACTCGCCGAGCAGCCGGGCGGTCTCCTCCGGGGTCTGGTCGTAGCCGCCGAACGCATTGGGCAGGCCGGCGTTCGGATGGCATGCCGTGTACGTGCCGGCCAGCCGGGACAGCTCCGCGACATGCGGGCGCATCTCCTCGGCGCCGAGCGAGCAGTTCAGCCCGGCCACGAGCGGATCGGCGTGCTTGACCGACGCCAGGAACGCCTCCAGCGTCTGCCCCGACAGCGTCCGCCCGCTCAGGTCGACGATCGTCGCCGAGATCCACAGCGGCAGCTCCGGAGCGACGTCATGCGCGGCCGCGATCGCCGCCTTCGCGTTCAGCGTGTCGAAGATCGTCTCGATCAGCAGCAGGTCGACGCCCCCTTCGGCCAGCGCCTGCATCTGCTCGGCGTACGCCGCGTAGACCGCATCGAACGAGGTCGCCCGGTAGGCAGGATCCTCCACCCGCGGGGACAGCGACAACGTGACGTTCAGCGGGCCGACCGACCCGGCGACGAACCGCCCGCCCGCCTCCTCCGCCGCCTGCCGCGCCAGCTGGGCACCTCGCAGGTTCATCTCGCGCACCAGCGATTGCAGGCCATAATCGGCCTGGCCGATGCTCGTCGCGGTGAACGTGTTGGTCGTGGTGATGTCCGCGCCTGCCGCGAGGTACTGCCGGTGAATGTCGTGAACGACGTCAGGCCGGGTCAGGTTGAGCAGGTCCGGGTCGCCGGTCACATCCCGCGGGTGATCCCGCAGCAGCTCACTGCGGTAGTCGGCCGCGACCAAGCCCATCCCCTGGATCGCCGTGCCCCAGGCCCCGTCGAGCACCGCGATACGCTCGTCAAGAAGCTCCCGCAGCCGCTCCCGGGCGCCTGCCGCTGGTGAATTTACTGCCACCAGGCCACCTCCTACTAGTAGGAGGCGCCCTTTTACCGCAGGAAGAAGGCCGAGCGTGGCGGGTCCAAGCCCGTTGCAGCGCCTCTCGGCTTGATAGCTATCCTACCGGGACTGCCGCGCAACGACTCAGCCTTTTACCGCTCCGCTCATCAGACCCTGGACGTAGTAGCGCTGAAGTGCCAGGTAAAGGATCACGCAGGGGACCATGGCGATGACCGCCCCGGCGACCAGGTAGCCGTAATTGACGGTCCCGAAGGTCCCGGTCTCGACGTTGAGCAGGGCCATCTCGATCTCCGGGTGTCCGTCGATCGCGGCCCGGCCGCCCTCGTCGGAGCGCCCGGCCGGCCCGTCATCGTCGCGGAACCGCTCGACGAGCAGGTCGGCGAAACGCCGGGCCACCTCGAGGAGCCGGCCGCCGCCACCGCGGGCCGCCGCCACTCCGGCCTGGATCAGATGGCCGGCGCAGTACATCTCGTGCCCGTTCGTCAGGTCTGACCACGGTTCGTAACCGTCAAGGCCGAACCACGAGTGCAGGTACCCGTCCTCGTCCTGGGCCTTGGCCACCAGGTCGACCAGGGCGGTGGAGTCCGAGCGCAGCTCATCGCCGGAATCGAGCTCCCACCCGATGCCCTCGAGCGTCTTGTAGACGTCGGAATCGGAGAACCACATGCCGCGCCGCGGGCCGCCGAACTCGCCGGTCTTACGGCGGAGGTTGTCCAGCGAACCGCTCTGGGCGAGCTCGCTGACGCAGTGCGGGATGGTCGCCGTCCGGTTGAGGACCTGCCAGGCCCCGAGCCAGTTCCCGGGATCCAGGCGGACGGCGTCGTGGCCGAGGGTGCGGCAGGCGGCCCTGGCTCCAGCCGACGGCTGTACTGAGCCCGGACGCGGCCCGGGACGACCCGGCGGGCGGGACATCGGCGACACCTTTCGGGCCGCTGCTGGCCGCTGCTGGCCGCTGCGACCGTGGCAGCCCCGGGGCTAGGAAATCGGTTTCCGCACTACAGTTGTCCCGAGTGCCGGCTTTGTCAACCCTTCGTAGGCGCAACAGCCGGAACGTAAAATGAGCTACCCCGTCCGTTCAAAGGAAACATCTCATTCTTGACGAGGACTCACACCAGCCCCGCGGGAGCGATCCGATGGCCCGCCCCACCGTCAGCGACGTAGCCCGCCGGGCCGGTGTCAGCCGCGGAACCGTTTCCAAGGCTCTGAACGACACTGGCCAGCTCAGTCCGGAAACGCGGCACCGGGTCCGGGTTGCCGCGGCCGAGCTCGGCTTCGAGCCCAACCCGCAGGCCCGGAGCCTCACCAGCGGCAGGACCTTTACCGTCGGCCTGCTCACGAGCGACAGCATCGGCCGCTTCAGCATCCCGATGCTGCAGGGCGTCGAGGATGCCCTCGGCGCCGACTCCATCTCCGTCCTGCTCTGCGACGCGAGGGGCGACGCCGAGCGCGAGCGCAAGTACGTGCGCACCCTGCTTGCCCAGCGGGTGGACGGCATCATCGTCACGGCCAAGAAGACTGACGTGCGCCCGAGCATCGGGTCTTTGCCGGTCCCCGTCGTCTACGCCTACGCGCAGTCGGACCAGCGCCAGGACCGGGCCGTTCTGCCCGACGACGTCGAAGCGGGTCGCCTGGCCGTCGGCCACCTGGTGGCCGGCGGGCGTCGCCGGGTCGCCTATGTCACCGGGCCGGCCGCCGCCCTGGCCGTACGCAACCGGGAGGACGGGGCGAGGGCCGCGCTCGAACAGGCCGGCCTCGGCCTGCCCGCCGCGGCCGTGCGGTACGGGGAATGGTCGGAGGAGTGGGGCCGCGAGGCGGCCGCCGCGCTCACCGCAGCCGGCGTCGGGGCGGGCGGGATCGACGCGGTCTTCTGCGGCAGCGACCAGATCGGCCGCGGTGTTGCCGACGGCCTGCGCGACCTCGGCGTGCAGGTGCCCGACGACGTGGCTCTGGTCGGCGTGGACAACTGGCGGCCGATGGCCGCCTCGTGCCGTCCGCCCCTCACCACCGTCGACCTGCGGCTGGAGGAGATTGGCCGGGTCGCGGCGCAGGAACTGCTAGCCCAGATGGCCGGCCAGACCGCGCCCGGCGTCCGCCTGCTGCCCGGCCGGCTGGTCGTGCGGGAATCTTCCCGGCCCAAACCCGCTGTCAGCTTTTGAATGCTTCTTTCAGCTCGCTGTTGATCTGGTCCATCGTCGCCTCGATCTCGCGCTTGACGACCTTGGCCGGGCCGGCCAGCGCCTGGTCGAGTTCTGGTTCGAGAGCCGCCGAGCCGATCACGATGAGCCCTGCCTGGTCGGCCATGAGCTCCTGGGCCGCCTCCTCCAGCTCCTTGCGGGTCAGAGTCCCGCCGCCGAACCACTCGGGGATGATGCGGATGTGCGGGTGGTCCAGGCGCTTGACCACGTGCGGCTTGCCGTCCTGCTTGTCAACCACGGCCGCGTCGTAATCAGCGCCCACGACGTGGTGCCCGACGGTCTCCAGCACTGCCTCCGCAGCTGCGACAGTCGGATACGCCACAGCGTAGACGACCACATATTCCAGCTCAGCCATGGCATCTCCTTGGGTTAACGCGGTGGACGGTTCGGCGTCGGCCTAGGCCATAAGAGAAGCTTAGGTCGTATTACTCGGCATCGCACAGCGGCCCGGTCCGGCGTTAGCTGCGCGCCGATCATGGTGATGATCTGGGTACCCCAGAGGCGCCGGAACCCGGGTTCCGCAAGTCCTGGAAAGAAATCCGGGAGGCGGTGTCGGATCGGGGCGGAGGTGTTCGTAGCAGGTGTGAGCGGCCGCCCACGAGGAGCGGCCAGAACCGCAGGAGATGATCCAAGATGCAGTACCTGGTTTCCGTGATCACCGATTCGCCCGAGCTCGCCACCGCGGACGAGATGGCGACCATCGACGTTTTCAACGACCGCCTCCAGGCGGAGGGTCACTGGGTCTTCGCCGGCGGTCTCGCGGTGCCGAGCGCGGCCACCGTCGTCGACAACCGGGGCGGGGAGGCGATGTTCACCGACGGGCCGTTCCTGGAGTCGAAGGAGTACCTCATCGGCTTCTGGGTCATGGAGGCAGCCGACCTCGACGTGGCCCTCAAGCTCGCCGCCGAGGGGTCGAAGGCCTGCAACCGGAAGGTCGAGGTGCGGCCGTTCCTGTGAGCCTGGCCGGCGTGCACGAGGCGGTCACCCGGGCCCACCACGAGGAGTGGGCGCGGGTGGTCGCCGCCCTGACCAGGCGGTTCGGTGACCTCGACATCGCCGAGGAGGCGGCCGCCGAGGCGTTCGCGACCGCCGTTCAGCGGTGGCCGGCCGACGGCGTGCCCCCCAATCCCGGCGCCTGGCTGACCACCACCGCCAACCGCAAGGCCATCGACCGGATCCGGCGCGAGAACAAGCTCGGCGGCAAGCAGAAGAAGGCTCAGCTGTTGTACGACGACGACCCGCCCGAGCCGCTCGGCGCCATCGAGGACGAGCGGCTCCGACTGATCTTCACCTGCTGTCACCCGGCGCTCGCGATGGAGACCCGCGTGGCGCTGACGCTGCGCATGGTCGGCGGCCTGACCGTGCCCGAGATCGCGCGTGCCTTCCTGGTCCAGGAGACCACCGTGGGGCAGCGGATCACCCGCGCGAAGGCCAAGATCAAGGCGGCTCGCATCCCGTACCGGGTGCCGTCCGCGGAGGATCTCCCGGCACGGGTCTGCGGCGTCCTGGCCGTCCTGTTCCTCGTCTTCAATGAGGGCTACCTGGCGACCGGCCCCGGCACCGATCCCGTTCGTCACGACCTGACCGCCGAGGCGATCCGGCTCACCCGCCTGATCCGTGCCCTCATGCCGGATGACGGTGAGGTGGCCGGGCTGCTAGCGCTGATGCTTCTCACCGAGGCCCGCCGCACCGCCCGGGTTTCGGCGGACGGCGAACTGGTCACCCTCGTCGAGCAGGACCGCGGGACCTGGGACGCCGCGCTGGTCGCCGAGGGTCACCGGCTGGTGCGCGAGCGCCTGGCTGCCGGGGTGGCTCCGGGTCGCTACCAGATCCTCGCCGCGATCAGCGCCGTGCACACCTCCGCCCGCGACGTCCGCGACACCGACTGGTCGCAGGTCGTCGCCCTCTACGACCAGCTGGTGCGCATCGACCCCTCGCCTATCATCGCCCTCAACCGGGCCATCGCGGTCGCCGAGCTTGACGGCCCGGAAGTGGCGCTGGCGGCCGTCGACCGTCTCGAGCACAAGCTGGCCGGCTACCACGCCTACCATGCGACCCGCGCCGACCTGCTGCGCCGCCTGGGCCGCAGCCACGAGTCGCGCGCGGCGTACGACAAAGCCATCGAGCTGGCAGGCAACACCGCCGAGACCGCCTACCTGACACGCCGCCGCGCCCAGCTGGGGTAGCGCCCGTCGAACCTCGTGCTTGCGTGCGTCACGCGTCGCTGCGCGGGTGCACCCTGACCGGAAGCGCGGGGATGCCGCGCAGTATGAAGGAGGGCAGGTACCGGACCACGCCAGGGTCGACGACTTCGAGCCGGTCGACGCGCTCGGCGAGGTCGCGAAGCACGGCGGCGGCCTCCATCCGGGCCAGGACATTGCCTAGGCAGCTGTGGATGCTCTGGCCGAAGCTGACGTGCTTGCGGGCGTTGGGCCGGTCGGGGTTGAAGTCATCCGGCGAGTCGAAGACCGTCCGGTCCCGGTTCGCGGAGATGAAGGACGGAAAGACGATGGCTCCCTCCGGGAGCGGCACGCCGCCGAGCGTCGTGGCCCGGGTCACGCGCCGGAACATGCCCTGCACCGGGCTGGCCAGGCGCAGGCCTTCCTCGACGAGGGCAGCCGCCCGGCGCGGGTCATCCCGCAGCCGGCGCCACCACTCGGGCGCCTCGCTCAACCGCAGCACCATGTCCGTGATCAGCTTGGTGGTCGTCTCATTGCCGGCGACTATGAGTTCCCGGACGAACCAGACCAGGTCGTTGTTGGTCAGGGCGCCATGCTCCGGATCCGGTTGTACCAGCACGCTGAGCAGGTCATCGCGAGGGGTGGCGCGCCGCAGGTCGAGTTCTGCTACCAGCCGCCGCTGGTAGTCGATCATGTCGCGTTCTACCGTCAGCCACCGCTCGGTGACCAGCGGCTTGGCGCCCAGCGAAGCGGTCGCGGCGTCCGACCAGCGCGTGATGTCGTCGCGCCAGGCGTCCGGAAGTCCCAGGATGCGGCAGATGGCGTAGATCGGCAGCGGGCGGGCCACCGCCGGGACGATGTCGACCACACCGCCGGCCGGCAGCGCGGCGACCAGCTCACGGCTGATCTGCGTGACCACCGGATCCATCCAGGCCAATGCCCGCGGGGTGAACGCCCGCTGGACCAGGGCACGATTGCGGGTATGCCGTGGCGGGTCGCTGAGCCCCAGCGCGGGCCGATAGGGAAAGCCCTGCGCGCGGATGCGGTCCACTTCGGCGGCGATCTCGGGCGGCGGCTCGGTGCGCCGCACCGACGTCACCGAGTTCGCGTACGTCTCGGGATCGCGCAGTACCTCCCGCACTAGCGTCATGGTCGTGACGAGGTAGAAGCCGTGACCCGCCACCTCATAGACCGGAGCCGCCCGGCGCAAGATTTCGTACGCCGGGAACGGGTCCTGTTGGAACTCGTCTGCATAAGGGTCGATGCGTGGCAGCGCCGCTGGCTGTGTCATGGTGATCCATCCCCGCGGCGGAACTCCCGGCCCGCCCGGCGGCTCGATCGGCGGCCGTCTGCGACCGCCGCGTCGACCAAACCGTAACTAATTTCTTTATAGCGTGTCAAGGCCTCATCCGCTGGCTGCGGCGCGCATCATGCGTACGCTGACGTCCATCGCGGCTTGGCGCAGCTCGCGCGTCGGAGGATTCCGCAGCGGTGCGGCGTCGGCTCGCAGGGCGTGGACGGACAGACCCATGGTGATGACGCTGCGAACCGCGAGCGAGGTGAGCGACCAGCGCTTGGCCGCAGTCGCCGGGACCACGTCCCGGCCCGGGATGTACACGAACGCCGCGGCGATATGGCGGTCTTCGAAGTCCTGCCGCAGCCGCAAGGACTCCGGCGTCACGCCCGGCGTCTGGTGGTACAGCAGCCGGGCTTCCTGCGGGTGCGCGTCGGTCCAGTCCCACACCGCGGCGATGACCGGCGCCAGCGCTTCAGGGCCCGCCGTCCCGGTGGGGCGGCTCGCCGCCACGACCTCATCCACCGTGTCGAGCACCCTCGCGAGGGCGGCCTCGAACAGCTGCTCTTTGCCGGCGAACTCCTGATACAGCACCGTGCGGGCCACTCCGGCCTGATCGGCGATCTCCTGCATGCCGGCGTCGGGAAAACCGCGTCGCGCGAACACGTCCACGGCCGCGCGGACGATGGCGTCCCGACGCGACCGCGGGGCGTCCGCCGAAGGCACTGAGCTCGTCTCGCCCACGCTGCCTCCTAAGCCTGGTCCCGCTACTGCGGCCGTTGCTGTTTTATAGCATCATGCCAGTGGATGCAGGGCCAGCCGCGCCAGGCGGCGCGCCTGCGGCCGGACGGCGCGTGCGTCGCCCATCGCGTCGGGAGAAGATCAAGGCGACGGCGCTGGAGCTCGCGGCGCGGGGCGGGCCAGAGGCGCTGACCATCAGCGCCATCGCAGCCGCCGCCGGCCTGACGCCGCCAGCCGTCTACTACCACTACCCGTCCAAAGACGCTGTCCTCCTCGAGGGCCTGCGGGACCTGGGCAGTGCGTACCTCGACGCCCTCGCTCGCGCGGCCGAGACCGCACGCCGCTCCGGGCGGCCTGGGCAGATCGCCGTTGAGTTGCTCGGGTGGGCTGCCGACACACCCCACATCCGGGCCTACTTCATCGCCGGGCCCAACCTCACTCCGCCGATTGCGGCGCTGTTGCACGAGCACCGCGTCCAGGCGGTGACCGTCTTGCACGGGGTCACGCTCCATGCTCCCGGCGGGCCCTCGGCCGCGGAGGCCGCGGTGCTCGCCGTCGCGCTCCTCTCGCTGCTGGAGACGGCGATCACCGCCTCCTGTGCTGGCGACCGGTCCGTGCGGGCGCTCGGCCGGGGGATGTTCGCCCAGGAGATCGCAGAACTGATCGAGGCCGTTACCGCCGGCTGACCCGGGCGGCCACCGCGAGCAATAACTTTACTTCCTGTCGAAGGTATCGGCGGCTTCCCCGTGCGGTCCGATCACCGGTTTGCGTGCGGCGACTATCCCGGCGCCGTCGAAGGTGAATGAGACGGAAACCGAGATGGGCGCAGCGGGCGGGACCGGCGGCGGACCGGTGCCCCGGGCGTTTTTCTTGGTGACAGGAGCGGAGGATAAGAGATTCGAACTCTTGAGGGGTTGCCCCCAACACGCTTTCCAAGCGTGCGCCCTAGGCCACTAGGCGAATCCTCCGCCGCAGAGCTTACCCGAATCCGCAGCCGGGCCGGTGACCCACTCACCTGAGGGGTACCGGAGCCGGCCAGGCCCGGAGCGCGACCGGAGGCGCGCGATGCGGCTAGCGCAACATCAGGTCCCGCGGCTGACTACACTTACCCCTGACCCCCCGCATGGCGTTATCCCGCCAACCCCCCCAGGGCCGGAAGGCAGCAAGGGTACGCGGGCTCTGACGGGTGTGCGGGGGGTCCCCTATCCACCGGTGAGGATGAGCTGATGGCAGCAGCCGCGTCCGAAGGCGAGGGAACGGCCCCGGCCAGCCTGGCCCAGTCTGGACTTGCGCTGTACCGCAAGTACCGCCCGGCGACGTTCGCTGAGGTCAAGGGGCAGGATCACGTCACCGGCCCGCTCCGGCAAGCGCTGCGCACCGGGCGCATCAACCACGCGTACCTGTTCAGCGGCCCGCGCGGGTGCGGCAAGACCTCCAGCGCGCGGATCCTCGCCCGCTCACTGAACTGTGTCAAAGGTCCGACCCCCGAACCGTGCGGCGTCTGCGATTCCTGTGTGGCGCTCGCCCCCTCAGGGCCGGGCAGCATCGACGTG
>Ga0302180_10003273_pt1 | contig 12317 bp, 9 predicted proteins | sample I_Palsa_E3_2_FD_200575 | JGI IMG/M metagenome (GOLD analysis project Ga0302180, IMG submission 200575) | Peat permafrost microbial communities from Stordalen Mire near Abisko, Sweden - I_Palsa_E3_2 | ecosystem: Environmental > Terrestrial > Soil > Palsa > Peat permafrost | place: Sweden: Abisko... | reverse complement strand
ACAATTCATCGGCTCGAGCGGCACGTGCGAAAGGAATGGATACGAATACGCTGCTTCGACGACGTGTGCAGCGGTGCCAAAAGCCGCGTCCGCGTCGCCATCCTTGCGAAGCGTCTGGCCAGGATCGTTCTTCGACATCTCAACAGATGTGGTTGCGTAGAGCTCGCTGCTCTGCGCGGCGGTCGGGCCTTCGTCCCAAACAACCTTTAGAACATTGTCGCGTGCGTGGCGCGCCTGATACCAGCTATCGGCCACGATCGCGACGCCGCCGACCAGAGCGCTGGGATCGCCGCTCGGTTCGACGACGAACGCATGCCTGATGCCGGGCTGCGCCTTGACCTCGTCTAGATTGGCGCTGACAACTTTGCCGCCGAAAACGGGGCACTTCTCGTAATTGGCGTACAGCATGCCGGGCATGGTGAAATCAATCCCGAAGACCGGTTTTCCGGTGAGGATTTTCTTGATGTCCGGATTGGCCATCGAGTGGCCGATGAAGCGGTAGTCTTTCGGGTCCTTCATCTTCAGCGTCTTCGGATCGGGCACCGGCATCGTGGCGGCCTTGGACGCGAGTTCGCCGTAGGTGGCGGAACGCTTGCTGGCTACGTGATGCACGCGGCTCGCAGTCGTGGTGCATTCGGATTCGGGCACATTCCAAGTCTGCGCCGCCGAGCCGATCAGCATTTGCCGGCACTGCGCGCCGAGTTGCCGCATGGGCTCCCAGTTGATAGGCGTCGCGGTGCTGCCGCCGGCAATTTGCAGACCGTACTTCGCCGGGTTCAAATCGCCCTGCTCGATGCGCACGTCCTTCCAATCAGCGTCGAGCTCTTCGGCAATCAGCATGGGCAGCATGACCTTGACGCCCTGGCCGATCTCGGGATTCTTGGCGATGATAGTGATGACGCCATCGGGCGCAATGGTGATAAAGGAAGCGGGCAGGAGCGTAACGGGCGGCCCGAACTGAGCGGCGAGCACTTTTTCCATCGGCTCAATGTAATAGGCCAGCATCATGCCGCCACCGGCGATTACAGAAGCGCGGAGAAATGAGCGGCGGCTAACAAGCGTCGTTTCCATGGGACCTCCTGCTTACGTTTTCGTCTAGCCCTGCGCGTCAGGCCCGTTAAGAATGAACGGCGGCAGCGGGCTCTTTCGTTTGCTTGGCAGCGATTTCGGCTGCTTTGTGGATGGCTTTGCGTATGCGGAGATAGGTGCCGCAGCGGCATATGTTGCCGTCCATGGCAGCGTCAATGTCCGCGTCGGTGGGATGCGGGTTCTTCGCGAGCAGCGCCGAAGCCGACATCATCTGGCCGGCCTGGCAATAGCCGCATTGCGGCACGTCAATTTCCTGCCACGCGACCTGGACGGGGTGAGTTCCGTTTTCGGAAAGCCCCTCGAGCGTGGTGATGTGTTTGCCTGCCGCCCGCGCAATCGAGGTGGTGCAGGAGCGCGCGGCCTCTCCATTAATATGGACGGTGCAGCAGCCGCATAGGGCCATTCCGCAGCCATACTTCGTGCCATGCAGTCCGAGGACGTCGCGGACCACCCACAGCAGGGGCGTATCTTCGGGCACGTCTACGGTAGCTGGCTGGCCATTTACGGTCAGTTTGTACGGCATGGAGTCACCTCCGAAAACCTGAGGGCCAGGTTGACGGCCAAAACGGTAGCACCCGGCCGCGAATGATGTCAATTGACCCGGGGCGGCAGCTGGTGGCGAATTCGCCGTATTGGGCACCTACGAATTTGAGTGTTTTGAATCACATAGAGCGAAGGTGCCACCGGCGGCGCTATAGGCCCTTCATCAGATGGCGCCCTTGGACATTTGATCGGCGATGTATTCGGACTGGCGGAGAGCCAGGGCAACGATCGTGAGCGTGGGATTCTCGCCGCCGCTCGAGGTGAACTGGCTTCCATCGGATACGAAGAGATTCTTGACGTCGTGCGACTGGCCGAAGCGATTCACTACGCCGTCCTGCGGCTTTTCGGACATGCGATTGGTGCCCATATTGTGCGTGGACGGAAACGGAAGATGGTGCACGGTGCGCTTCGCGCCGATGGATTTGTAGAGCGCATCCGCCTGTTGAAAGCCGTGGTTCTGCATGGCGAGATCGTTGGGATGATCGTCGGAGTGGACGTTGGGAATCGGCATGCCGTACTTGTCCTTTCGTTCCGGGTGCAGCGTGATGCGATTGGTTTCGCGCGCCAGGTCTTCGCCGATGATCCACACGCCCGCGAGATTCACGTAGTTATCAATCACCGAGGCGCGGTCGCGGCCCCATTCGCCGGGCAGCAGGTTTGTCGCGAAGCTTGGCAGACCCTGGGGTAGCAACTCGAGGTTGTAGCCGCCGACGAAGCCGCGATTGGTGTCGAGGCGCGCCTCGTCCATCACGATTCCGGATTGCGCGGTCCCCCGGTACATGTGCACGGGCTTGTCGAAAACTCCGAACACCGTGGATGTGACGTGGCGCATGTAGTTCCTGCCGACCTGCCCGGATGAATTCGCCAGACCCTGCGGAAACTGAGTGGAAGCGGAATTGAGCAGCAAGCGCGGGCTTTCAATCGAATTCCCGGCGACGGCGACGATGCGCGCCTTCTGCCGCTGTAAATTTCCGGCGCGATCGGCGTAGACGACGCCCGTAACTTTGCCGGCCGCGTCGTGCTCGATGCGAAGAACCTGCGACTCGGCGCGAACTTCCGCTTTTCCCGTGGCCTCTGCCTGAGGGACATCAATGTAGAGCGTGGACCACTTCGCGCCGAACGTGCAGCCCTGGACGCAGAAGCCGGTCTGCTGGCAAGAAGCGCGGCCGTCGCGCGGCACGGAATTGATGGCCATGTTGGTGGTCATGTATTGCGTGTAGCCGATTTTCTTCGCGCCTGCGAAAAGCACCTTGCCATGATTGCTGGCGGGCAGGCGCGGAATCCCGTGCGTTCCGGTGACGCCCATTCTCAGCTCAGCGCGGTCGTAGTAAGGCGCGAGCTCATTGAGATCAATGGGCCAGTCGAGAAGATTGGCGCCGGGAATCGCGCCGTAGCGCGTGCGCGTCTTGAATTCATGCTCCTGAAATCGCAGCGCGCAAGCGCCCCAGTGGACAGTGGTCCCGCCGACGAGCTTGCAGGTCCACGCGGGCAAATCCGGGGACGATTTCGCGACGTACCACGAGCCCGACGAAGTGCGCGGATCGAACCAGGTGAACGCGCCGAACATTCCAATTTCGTCGTTCTTGAATTCGGTCAGCTCCATGCGCTTTCCGGCTTCGAGGACGACGACAGAGATCCCTTTTTTTGCGAGCTCGTTCGCCAGAGTTCCTCCGCCTGCGCCGGAGCCGACGATCACGACGACCGATGAATCGTTGAAGTCAAATTTTGCGGGCATTTTTCCTCGCAGCCAGCCGGTTTCCGTCAGAGCCAATCTATATCGCTAAATCCGCGGTTGATGTAGCCGCCCTGCGCGGATGACGGGCCTTCGTAGCCGAATTTGGGCCAGAGCTCGGGCTGGTTATAGAGCGGCGTCATCGTGCTGTTGTAAACTTTGTCGAAAAACGCGCCGCCTTCGATCTGTTTTATTGCGGCGACGCGGACGCTTTCGTCCGGGACATCCGCGAACGGCTTGCCGGCAGACGCCATCGTGGAGGCATTGAGCTGCGCGATGCCGCCCGCGAGTAGCTTTCGAGTGGCGGCGTCCTTCGCGGCTTCATCCTGAAGAGGCGCGATGGCCTTCGCGTAAAATGAATCATCGAGGCGATCGTGCGGAAATAGATCGCGCGTGAATTTCAGCAGCGCGCGTGAATCTTCGGCGCTGAGGCCCGCGGTTTCGGCGGCGCTGGCGAGCAAGGTTGTGCCGCTGACTGCGACAGCAGCGACCGTGGCCGCACTGCCGCGCAGGAATCCGCGGCGCGAAAATTTGCTCACTAGCTCGCGAAGCAGCATGTGTCTCATGTGTGGCGTTCCCCCGACAGCTTTTGCGGAGACATCGTAATGCGTCGGACTCGAAATCGCCAGCCCGCAGGCGGGACATTCGTATCGGGGCCCCGGTGCTTACTTTACGGACGTACTTCCACGAATTGATGAACTTGCGAGCAAAGCTTATGGTTCGAACCTTGGTGGAAGTGCGGGCCTTGAGGCCCGCGAAAAATCGCCGGAGGGAAATTGGGCTTCAGCCCTGGCCCCATGCCTCTCGCTCCCCAAGAAGTCAGGACCTTCTTCGTCACGTCGGTGACCGCCGCTCGCCGACCAATCCTTCCATCGGAACGAATGGCCAATCTGCTGCTACGCGCGTTGCAAGACTATCGAAATCAGGAAAAATTTCTGCTACATGAGTTTGTCATCATGCCAGACCACTTCCATCTCCTGCTCACGCCTTCCGCGGACGTCCCGCTGGAAAAGGCCGTTCAGTACATCAAAGGAGGCTTTTCTTTTCGAGCCAGGAAGGAACTCGATTTTCAGGGATCGATCTGGGAAGCAAGCTTCACAAATCATCGCATCCGCGACGAGCATGACTACGAACATCATCGAATCTACATTCGCCAAAATCCCGTGAAGCGATTTCTAGTGGAAACGGAGGAGCGTTTTCCGCATTCGTCTGCCTACGCCGGTTCCGCGGTCGACCCGGCGCAACCATGGCTGAAGCCATGATTCCAGATCCTCGTTTTTTTCCCCGGCCTGAAAGGCCGGGGCTTCCACCCAAGATTTGATAGAAGAGAGAGGCTGGAGACTACAGCTCCGCGCTGTTCGCGCGGCTGGCGACGGTGACACCGGCTTCGACCGTGGGGCGAGGCGCGCGGCGCATCGTGTCAATGAACACGCGGACGATGTCCGGGTCGAACTGGTTCGAGGCGCAGCGCTCGAGTTCCGCGAATGCGTCTTCCGGCGTTCGCGCTTTTTTGTAGGTGCGTTCCGACGTGATCGTGTCGTAGGCGTCCGCGATGGCGATCACGCGCGCGCCGTAGGGGATCTGCTCGCCTTCCAGGCGCAGCGGGTAACCGGTGCCGTCGTAGAACTCGTGGTGGTGGCGCACCATCTCCCGGATGCGAACCATGGGTTTAAGTGGTTCAAGAATCCGCGCGCCCAAATCGGCGTGCGTCTTCATCGTTTCCCATTCGGCGGCATCGAGCGGGCCGGATTTGTTCAGAATCGGCTCGGGGATTCCGACTTTGCCGATATCGTGGAGCAGACCCGCCAATCGAATTTCCTCGAGCTCCGCGGACGCCAGACCGAGCGCCTTCGCGATCATCACGGAATACGCGGAAACTTTCTGCGAGTGGCCCTGCGTATAGTGGTCCTTGGCGTCAATCGCGAACGCGAGCGAAGTAACCGTCTCGACCACGGCCGGCGGCAGCGCTTCGCCAGAGGCGTCTCCGCCCTGCTCGCTTAGAGAGCGAGTGAACTGTTCGAGACGGCGATAGATCTCCTCGAAGGCTTCGGGGCCGGTGGAGAATAAGCGCTTGAGCGTGACGCCGAGATACGCTTCGAGCACATCCTTCTTCCATCGCTTGCGGTCGTTCGGATCACCCTGCTCGGCGCTGGAAACCAGGTTGCCGCCCTGATGCTTGGAGAGATACATCGAGGAATCCGCCACCTGGATGAGTTCCTGCGGCGTGGAGCCGTGAACGGGAAACGCGGCGATGCCGAAGCTCGCGGTAATGTTCTTGTCGCGCAGCAGCGGATCGGAGGCAATCCAGCCGCGAAGTTTATTCGCGAGCTGGCGCGCCTGCTCGACGGCGGTTTCAGGCATGAGGATCACGAATTCGTCGCCGCCGTAGCGCGCGACAACATCCGAACGCCGGCAATTCTGTTCGAGGATGTGGCCGACGCGCTGCAAGACCACGTCGCCCTCGAGATGGCCGTAGAAATCATTGACGAACTTGAAGCGATCGAGATCCATCAAGACGAGCGCGAGAGGCCGGTTGGCGCGCGTCGAGCGCTTCCATTCGGCGGAGAGCGCCTCCATCAGGAAACGGTGCGTCTTTACGCCCGTCAACCCGTCGGTAATCGCCTGTTCCTGCGCTTTCTGGAACGTGAGGGCGTTGTGCAGCGCGCCGGCAAAAAGATCGGCGAGTGTGCGCAGCAGCAAAACGTCCTGATCGGGAAATTCGCAAGGCTCGGAGGATTCCACGTAGAGAACGCCAAGAAATTGTTCACCGTAGGTGACTGGAAGAGCCACGGAGGCAATCGAGCCGGGCAAAACCAGGCGGGGCGCTGAGGCATTGACCTCGCGGACAATCGTGGTCTGGCCGCTGCGCGCGACTTGCCCAACCAAGCCTTCGCCGAGAACGATGCGGCGTCCCACGGCTTCGCGCCGCGCGCCGGCCTCGGCCTGGACGACCAGCTCCTTCGCGGAATAGTCGAGGATGGCGATTCCGATGTGATCGTAGGCAAGATGCTTTTCCATCTCCGCCGCGATCTTCGCGAGCATTTCGTCGGGATCAAGAGTGGTGATCGCGTGGCTCGACACGTTGTTGATCAGGGTCAGCTGGCGCGATTTCTTCTGCTCGGCCGCGAACAGCCTGGCGTTCTCCATGGCGATGCCCGCTTCGCTCGCCAGAACGCGCAAAAATTCGACGTGGCCTTCGTCAAACGCCTGTTCCTTCTGGCTGTGCACGGCCATCACGCCCACCGTGCGGTCATAGAGAATCAGTGGCACGGCGCAGATGGAACCCAGAACGCGCAAAGGGTCGAATCCAAGCCGCTGCGCTTCCTCCGGGAATCGCTCGCGCACCAGCAACGGTTGGCCCGTGCGCACGACATGCTCCACCAGGTGATTTCCGGCTTCGCGGGAGCGCTTGGGGAGCCGCTCGCCGTCGGTGACTTCGATCTCAAAGCGGATTTCGCGCGTCCTGGGATTGTCGAAGGCGATGAAAAAACTGGCGACATCGAGGACGCGGCGCATCTCCGAATAAATGCGCCCCAGCAATGTGTCCAGGTCAAGGGTGGAGCTGAGAGCGCGGCCAATATCGTTGAGGATGTGCAGCTCTTCGCTGCGGCGCGCAGTCTGCTGGATCAGGTAGCTATTCTCAACCGACGTGCCGATCTGCTGGCCGAGCGCGAGAAGCAGCCGCCGCTCGGCAGGCGTGAAATTGCGGTTGTCCGGCGTCCCGAGAAGCAGCGAGCCAAAAACGCGCTCCTTCGTCTGCAGGCTAATGCCAACGACCGTGCGCAGCCCCTGCCCGAGCAGCAAACGGCGAACCTGAAGAAACGACTCTTCTTTCTCAAGCGCTTCCCAATTGGCATCGCGCGTGAGATCGCGAAACACCACGAGTCCGCCGAGGCGCGCCACGAGATTCACGATGTATAAATCCAGATGGTTTTCACGAATGGCAGAGCAGAAGGTATCGCCAAGGCCAGCGCCAATCACCGTGGTGGGCGCGGAGGCCCCGTCGTGCTGCAGGCAGAGCGCTCCGACCGGGATGCGCACCACGTTCAGAACGCGCTCGAGCGCCTGCGCCAGCATCTTCTGAAGCTCGCCGCCGACGAAGCTGGACGTGGCCAGGTTCAAGCTGGAAAGCGCCAGCATGTTCCGCTCGACGCGCCGGCGTTCCTCTTCGTAAACGGCCATCACCATCAACACGCAGGTGAATAGCTCCGGCAAAATCATCAGTGGAAGCAGATCCACTCCCTGCAGGATGGTCCAGCGATTTCGGAACGCGCCGGATATGCACAACAAACCCCAGGCAATGAACGTGAGGGCGAGCAGGACGTCCGCGCGAGCTTCTTGTTTGCGGCCCTCCTGCCAGAAAGTCTGCCCAACAAAAATAAAGATGAGGCCCATGCCCAGGACGATCGGAGGAACATTGAACAAGCGATACGCATGCACGACCGGCCACGCCGCGGCGAGCACGCTCGCGACGATCATCGCGGGCACCGGTATCTTCAGCCCCGCATACAAGCGCGCCGCACAATAGAAAGCCAGCGCCGACATCGCCAGGACCAATTCGCTGACCACGGCGTCCCAGCGGAGCCACGGGGCCGGAGCGGCGGTCGCGGCGATTACACCGCTAACGAAGTGCAGTGACAAAAAGAGCCAGGCTGTCGCCCATGCAAGGAGGTATTCCTGGCGCTTCAACCGGTAGAGAAATAGAAAGAACACCGCAAGCAGAAACGTGCTTGCAAGAAGAACCATCCCAGTTGCGGTGATGTAAACAGCCAACCCGAATCTCCGTGGCGGTTCCGCCGTATACTTCCGCCGAGAATAGCAGAAAATCGGCGGCGGCCCGCCGGTCTGTGGAGCGAAGTTTCGCGGGGGTCAACGTCCCGGTGGCAAAGCTCCGAGCGTGACCTTAACACTCACTACATAAAGAGTGCTACCGGATTCCAACTCGCGCCGCTTCATCAAGTTGCGCCACCACCCGGCTCGATTTTGGCGGTTCGTTCCGCTAAGATGAATCGTTTCGAAACCAACCGAGAAAGAGCGCGGAATGTCTCCCTCAGAAAAACCACGGGTTCGCTTTGCGCCATCGCCGACTGGCTATCTGCACGTCGGAGGGGCCCGCACTGCCCTTTTCAATTGGCTTTTCGCGCGGCATGAAGGCGGCACGCTGCTGCTGCGAATTGAAGACACCGATATCGAGCGCAACCGGCCCGAGCTGGTGGACGGAATTCTCGAGGGGCTGAAGTGGCTGGGGATTGAGTGGGACGAAGGTCCGATATTCCAATCGCAGAGGCTCGACCTATACCGCGCCGCGGCGGAGCGCCTGCTTGCGAGCGGCGCCGCCTTCGGGTGCTATTGCAAGGCTGCCGCGTATTCCGGCGGGGACGCCGCCCCCGCGGGTTCCGAGGCCGAAGTGGGCGAAGGCGACGATGAAGGCCCAAAGGTTCAAAAGAATGTTGCGTGCCCCTGCCGCGATCTGACAGACGCTGAGCGCGCGGCCAAGGAACAATCCGGCGTACCGCGCGCGATTCGGTTCCGCGTGCCGCGCACGGGAGTGTCGCAATTCGAGGATGCCGTGTTCGGTCCGCGCGAAGTGCAGAACGCGGAGATCGAAGATTTCGTGCTGTTGCGCTCGAACGGGCTTCCCACGTATCAGCTCAGCGTGGTCGTGGACGATATAGACATGCGCATCACGCACATCATTCGCGGCGCCGATCATCTTTCCAACACGCCGAAACAGGCGCTGATTTACCGGGCGCTCGGCGCCGCTCCGCCGATTTTCGCGCATGTGCCGCTGATACTGGGGCCCGACCGCACGCGCCTTTCCAAGCGCCATGGCGCGACGAGCGTGGGCTCCTACGCCGAAGAAGGATTCCTGCCCGAGGCGTTCAGGAATTTTCTCGCTCTGCTGGGATGGTCGCCGGGCGAAGACGCGGAGTTTCTCCGCACCAGCGAACTCATCGAGCGGTTCGCGCTTTCGGGCGTCAGCCGGACGAATGCGGTCTTCGATCGGGCCAAGCTGGAATGGTTCAATACGCAGTATCTGCAGAAGCCGCCCGTGGAATACGTTTTGCCTTTCGTGGAGGCGGAACTGGAGCGCGCCGGTCTTTGGGAAGGATCGCAGGCCAGCCGCGACAGCGCGTGGTTCGCAAACGCGGTGGAGCTGATTCGCCCGCGAACCCGGCTGCTAGGCGACTTCACCACCTGGGCGCGCGCATTTTTCACAGATGACTTCGAGTACGAAGCCGAAGCCCGCGAGAAATTCTGGAAGGACGAGCGCCTGCCGGCCATGCTCGAAAAACTTGCCGGCGCGCTCGAGGCGCTGGCCGATTGGAACCATGACGCCTGCGATGCCGCATCGCGCGCCGTCGCGACGGCAGAAGGCGTGAAGGCTGGTCTGCTAATCAACGCCACGCGCGTCGCCATCGTAGGGCGCGCGGTGGCCCCGCCCCTGTTCGAGACCATGGTTGTGCTGGGCCAGGAGCGCGTGGTCGCGCGCCTACGCCGGGCCCTGCCGTTCATTTCTGCCCGCTAAGCTCAGGACTCATTAGTTGAGCCAGAAAATGACGGTTACCGCGAGGCAGATGGCTGACATAAAAGTGTGTGCGCTACGATCGTAGCGGATGTGGATACGACGCCAGTCCTTGAGCGTGCCGAACATGTTCTCGATCTTGTATCGTTGGCGGTAGAGCGCGGGATCGTTGCACAATTATTTCGAACAGTTCACATGGCTTTACGCAAAGAGGATCTGCTTTGATGCCAACCCCCTCTATTCTGGTAGCAACGTGGGACAACGGGCTATTCAGCGTCACTGGGAAAATGGTCCATCAAGAACTCGCCAATCAATCGGTTCGCAGTCTGGTGGCCGATGGACGTGGAAGAGTGCTCGCAATTGTTGGCGGGCATTCGCTCTGTCGCCGATCCTCTGATGGCGAATGGACTGCGATAGCAAAAAGCGAATTCGACCTTTCATGCTGCGTGCGAATTGGAAACGTTGTCTTTGTGGGAACCGACGACGCACGTATTCTGCGCGTTGATCCTGACGGCGCGCAGCAATGCTTAACGGGTTTTGACTCCGTAGCGGGCCGCGACAAGTGGTACGCAGGATCGGCAATCGTCGACGGCAAGCGGGTGGGGCCGCCGCTTGGAATTCGTTCAATGGCGGCGACATGCGATGGCGCCGTGCTGCTGGTTAACGTCCACGTTGGCGGAATTCCGCGATCAACCGACGCCGGCTTAACTTGGCGGCCCACTATTGATATCGATAGTGATGTTCATCAGGTATGTGCGCATCCAACCCGGCCCGACATCGTGATCGCGGCGGCGGCGGTCGGTCTCTGCATTAGTCGCGATGCTGGAGAAACATGGACTATCGAACAGCGAGGACTTCACGCCCATCATTGCTCTGCGGTTGCTTTTGGGAGAAACGACATTTTCGTGTCAGCAACCACCGACCCTTTTACGACGCAAGGCGCAGTCTATCGACGCCCGATCGACGGCAACGGTCCGCTACAGCTCTTGGGCGGAGGCATGCCGCAGTGGATCAGCGGCAAAGCCGATACAGACTGCATCGTGACCCGAGATTCAATGGTCGCTGTGATCGACCGATCGGGATGCCTTTACGTGTCGCACGACGATGGTGCTACCTGGTCGTGTCCATTTGATCATGTAGCCGTTCCAAGCGGGCTTCATATCTGTTGACCTGGTCACGTCGCCGCAGGCAGTTTAATGGGTCCTGATGCTAATTTGCGATTGCCGGCGACTAACTCGAGGGCTTTGCGGAGAAAATCTCGGGATGCGCAGCGTGGCTGCCGGCACCGGCGGCGACGACCTGCAGTTCCAAGCTCACCGGAACCTTCACCGGGGGTAAACACGCGGACATGCTGCATGCTTGAAAGCGGAGCGTCACGGGAATTGTGGCCGCTCCCAGCGCGGCGCCATCGTCCGCGGTCAGCCGCAGCCGGAGCGTGACGCTGCCGGAGTAAACATTCAGCGGCTTATCCGGCGAGAACGGAAATTTCTCGTCGCGGCCAGCGGGATAGATCGCCTCAGCCAGCTTGAAGCCCGGGGGAAGCTGCGGCGTAAGCGTCGTCGGGATCAGGTAACTGTCCGACGGCTTGTGCGAGTTCATATGGTAGCCGCTCGCGATCTTCACCACGACCGCCGCTTGGAATTCCTTGCCTCGCGGCACGGGATCGAGCGAAACGAAGGAGTGCGTGGTCACGATCTCGGAGGGACTCTTGGGGGCCGCGTTATCCTGCGCCGGCGTAGTGGCGGCGCCCGAAATCAGGATCAAGGCAGACAACGCGAAACCGAATGCACATCGCATGGCGAGTTTCATAGCTGGCTCTCCACGTCCTTCACGATCTGGTTTTCGTTCAAGGACCCGATATATCTCTTCGCGATTTTGCCGTCGCGGGTAATCAGGAAACTCGTGGGCATTCCCAGCAGGCCGCCGAATTTATTCGAGATGTCGTCGCTGCCCATCACGATGGGATAGTTCATGGTCATTTGCTGGCCGCCCACGTTGAATTGCGTGTTGTGGATGAACGCATCCACGGTCTTCTCTTCGTCGTTGGTGGCCGCGCCCAGCAGCGTGAAGCCCTTGGGGCTGTACTTCTGCTGCATGCCGATCAGGATGGGAATCTCGCCGCGGCAAGGTTCGCACCAGGTGCCCCAGAAATTCACGAGCACCACTTTCCCTTTGAAGCTGGCCAGCGTCACATCCTTGCCCTGCAAATCCTTGAAAGTGACGTCCGGCTCATCCGCGAGAGCAGCGGGATTGCTCGCCGAGCCGGCGGCGGGCACTCCGATCTTGCAGCCGGAGAAACTTACGGCGACCGCCAGGATTGCGATTGCCAGTAGAAATGCCGCATGGGGCCTGTTCATCTTCGACTCCGGTTACTTCACAAACCGATTTAGAAACGTCAACCGCTGCGAAAGCCACGTCAGCTCGTTG
>Ga0302180_10003271_pt1 | contig 12318 bp, 12 predicted proteins | sample I_Palsa_E3_2_FD_200575 | JGI IMG/M metagenome (GOLD analysis project Ga0302180, IMG submission 200575) | Peat permafrost microbial communities from Stordalen Mire near Abisko, Sweden - I_Palsa_E3_2 | ecosystem: Environmental > Terrestrial > Soil > Palsa > Peat permafrost | place: Sweden... | reverse complement strand
CGGCTTCGTCAGCGCGCGGCTGGCCTTCCAGGTGGCATTCTTCGTGATCGCCAGGGATCCGGTGCGCCTTCGCCCGATGATGATTCCTTCTGTGCTCGAGAAGTTCGGCTACGGCGCTACCCTGATCGTGCTCTATCTGCAGAATCGCTTGCACCCGCAGGATCTGGCACTTGGCGGCGTCGATGTGCTGTTCGGAGTGCTATTCCTGGCCGCATTCTTCAAGACCGGCAGCTAGCAGGTTTCGCGGCTCCTTCGCCTCACTGACGTTGTGCGAACCTTCCCCAAGGGCTGCCTTGCCCATATGCGATACTGAAACCCATGCAGTCCCCGCTTCAAGCGCCCACCGCCGCCACAGACCCCAAGTCGGTGAAGGTGAACCTTACCGCCGGCACGGGGGTGGACATCGAATGGGCCGACGGCCACGTTTCTCACTACGGCTTCGTTTTTCTCCGCGACGCCTGCCCTTGCGCCATGTGCAATGAAGAGCGCGGCAAGGCCGGACGCAAGCCGGGCGAACCACCCAAACTCGCTCCCGGCGCGCTGCCCATGTTTAAAGCCGCCGCCAAACCAGTTTCCGCCGAAGGCATGGGCAAATACGCCATCCGTTTCAAATGGAACGATGACCACGACCTGGGCATTTACTCGTGGAAGTTCCTGCGCGAAGTTTGCCCCTGTGAGGAATGCAAAGCTTGCCCTGAGCTTGTCGAAGGGGCCGCACAGCCGGGAACCGGGGCATAAGGTCCGAGGCGAACGTCGATGCAAGAGGGCAAATTCAGCAGGACCGCGCATCGGGTGGCAATTCGCCGCGCCGCGCACCAGCTTCTTGATCAGCCCAGGGTGCTCGACGATCCTCTGGCTCTGCGGATCATTGGTTCCGAAGCCGAGGACGCACTTCGATCGAATCCGAAAGAGGATCATGCTTTTTCCCGCGCGTTCCGCGCATTCATGGCAGCGCGCAGCCGCTATGCCGAGGACGAACTCGCCCGCGCCGTCACGCATGGCGTAACCCAATATGTTGTCCTCGGCGCCGGACTCGATACTTTCGCCTACCGCAACCCTCACCCAGGCCTACGCGTGTTCGAGGTAGACCACCCCGCGACACAGGCGTGGAAGCGCGAGCAGTTGCAAGCGGCGGACATTGCGATACCGCCGTCTTTGACCTTCGTTCCCATCGACTTCGAACAGCAAACCCTGGCAGACGGGCTTGAGCACTCTGGATTCAACGCAAAGGCCGCGGCGTTCTTTTCCTGGCTCGGCGTGACGCCTTACCTCACGCGCGAAGCCTGCATGACCACTTTGAGTTCCATTGCGAAAATGCCCGAGAGCAGCGGCGTGGTATTTGATTTTGCGGTCGACCCTGCGCTCCTCAACCCGGGGCAGAGGATTGCGCTTGAGGCGCTGTCTGCACGGGTAGCCCGGTACGGAGAGCCTTTTCAACTATTCTTCGATCCCGGAAAATTGCAGGACGAACTGAAGGGGATGGGATTCCACCGCACCGAATTTCTGCAAGGCAAGGAACTCAACGCGCGTTACTTCAAAGACCGCAAAGATGGGCTGCTGGTGCGCGGCGGCTTGGGACATCTAATGGGTGCGTCGGTGTAAGTAAGGTAAGCTTTTTCGTCCGAAATATATCGTCCCGAAAGACGAAGGCCCCGATTACTCGGGGCCGATCAAATCTGGGCACCTGCAGCACCCTGCGACCATTTCAGTATAGGTCACCCGGAGCCGCAGTCAAGTTACTTTTGTAGGGAGGCTATCCCTGCTTTGCCCCCCACAGAACCCACGCCCCGGAAAACCGGAGCGTGGACCCGACGGGATTCGAACCCGCATCTGCTACCGTCGCAGGGTGCTGTGTTGCCGTTACACTACGGGCCCTGACAAGGAGTCTATCCGCGATTCGCAGGAATGATCGCAGTCGCAGGTGAAATACCACTCTGTGACGTTCCGAAAAGGGACACCACCCTAAACAATCGCAAGTCCCGAATCCCCTGTAAAATTGAATCATCAGCTCCGGAGCCACTTCCGCATTGTCTTTTCTCGATCAACTCAACCCGCAGCAGCGCGAGGCCGTCGAAACCACGGATGGGCCGGTGCTGATCCTTGCCGGCGCGGGTAGCGGCAAGACGCGCGTCATCACCTACCGCATCGCTTACCTGATCGAGCACATGGGAGTGATGCCGGAATCCATTCTGGCGATGACCTTCACCAACAAGGCCGCCGCCGAGATGGGCGAGCGCGTCGAGAAACTTGTCGGCGGGCTGAGCATTGCCAAGCCAGTGATCTCGACATTTCATTCTTTTTGCGTGCGCGTTCTGCGGCGCGATATTGAAGCGCTGCAGATCCCCTCGGCCACGCCCGGCCCGCCACCCATCGGCCACACCAAGAAATTCGTCATCTATGACGAGAGCGACCAGCAGTCCGTTGTCAAGTCGGTGATGAAGCGTCTCGGACTCGACGACAAGCAACTCACGCCACGCACCGTGCTCTCGCGAATCTCCTGGGCGAAGAATCACATGCTCGATCCGCAGGAGCTTTACCTGCAATCGGCCGATCCCAAGACCGAGAAGATCGCGCACCTGTTCGAGGAATACCGCAAGGAGCTGCGCAAAGCGAACGCCCTCGATTTCGACGACCTGTTGCTCGAGGCGACGCGGCTGCTGAAGTCGTCTGCGCCGGTGCGCGAGTATTACAACCGCCGCTTCCAATATCTGCTCATCGACGAATATCAGGACACCAACCGCCCGCAATACGAACTCATGCGAATGCTCGCCGGAACGCGCCACAACGTTTGCGCCGTCGGCGATGAAGACCAGTCAATTTATTCTTGGCGCGGCGCCGATATCCGCAACATCCTCGAATTCGAAAAAGATTTTCCCGAGGCCAAGATCATCCGCCTGGAACAGAATTACCGCTCCACGCAGAATATTTTGCAGGCGGCGTCGTCGGTGGTCGCGAACAACATCCGGCGCAAAGGCAAGAATCTTTGGACTTCGCGCCAGGGCGGAACCAAGATCGGCTACTACGAGGCTCCGGACGGCGAAAACGAAGCGCTCTTCGCTGCCGACCACATTGCAAAATATTTACGTGAAGCTGCGCAGCGCGGCGAGACTCCACGCGCCGCCGTGCTCTACCGCACCAATTCTCAGTCGCGCCTGTTTGAAGAAGCCATGCGCCGCTACGGCCTCAAGTATCACGTGGTCGGCGGCTTCTCATTCTACGAACGCGCTGAGATCAAGGACATGATTTCGTATCTCAAGGTTATCCAAAACCCGGACGACTCGATCTCGCTGCTCCGCGTGATCAACACGCCTACGCGCGGCATCGGCAAGGGCACCATCGAAACCCTCGAACGCCTCGCGCTAGAGACCGGTTTGTCTTTGTGGGGCGCAGTCGAAGAAGCGATCCGCCGCCAACTCCTCCCTCCGCGAGCGCTATCCGCACTAAAGAGCTTCCACCAGCTGATTGTCGATGCTCAGGCGATGCTGTCAGGAACGTTCGTCGAGCAATTGGAAGAAAGCGCAGGAAGAGAAAGTGTGGCGCGGGCGCCCCTTCGGCAAGCTCAGGGCAGGTCCTCGCCCGCATCTGCCGGCACCGAGACAGGACCGGCAACCGAAGAGGATCCCACCGTCTTCGATCCGAATGATTTCGGCAACACGTCCTTCGACTTCAGTGCCGCCGAAGCCAGTAGCGCCGGCGTCCCGCCGGCTGTCGAGCAAGAAGAAGAGTCGGCACCCGGCACGCTTTCGGGCCAGCAAGACGCCGACGCTACAACTGCCGACCTGCTCAAATTCCTGATCGATCGCACCGGCTACATCAGGCTCCTCGAAGAAGAGGACACGCCCGAAGCTTTCTCCCGCATCGAAAATCTGCGCGAACTGGTTAATGCCGCCATGGACTCGCGCGACCGTGGCGAAACGCTTGATCAGTTCCTCGATCACGCCGCGCTGATCAGCGACGCCGACGACTATGACGAGCGCTCGCAGATCACGCTCATGAGCCTGCATGCCGCCAAGGGTCTGGAGTTCCCCCTGGTTTTTCTCAGCGGCCTCGAAGAGGGACTGTTCCCACACTCGCGCACCATGCTGCAGCCCGACGACGTCGAAGAAGAGCGCCGTCTCTGCTACGTCGGCATGACGCGCGCCATGGATCAGCTAATCCTCACTCGTGCCGTCTACCGCCGGAGATATGGCACGGATCTGCCGGAAGCCAGCGTTCCGTCGCGTTTCCTGGAAGAAGTTCCGATTCAGTTGATCGAAGAGCTAGGAAGACGCCGCAGCACAGTTAGTGTTGGCACGACTCGTTTGGGAACCGGCACTCCTGCCCGTCCAGCGGGGCGCAGCCCGGCAGCCTACGATGCGGAAGGCGCTCACTATTCCTACGAAGACGAAGACCAGAGCGCAAGCTGGAAAGGCGCTGCCGGCCGCGGCGGCGTCCCGGCCAGCGCGAGCCGCCAAAAGCCCGCCGCCCCGGCCAAGCCCTACAACTCCATCGAGAACATCGCGGAGTTTTTTGCCAGTCGAGGCAAGAAGTTTACTGTCCCCAAAACCCCGGACGAAGAGCCCACCGGCAAGCGGGGATTCCGTCCCGGCCAGAAGGTTCGCCACCCCAAATATGGCGAAGGAACGGTCTACCAGCGGGAAGGAGAAGGCGAAGAAGCGAAGATTACGGTACAATTCCCTCGCTTCGGCTTGAAGAAGCTGGTAGAGAAGTATGCCCAGTTGGAGCGGGCGTGAGCGCGATCTGGTAATTTTGTAGTCGGGTCATTTCGCGGTTACATCTTCGGCCTTAGAGTATGAAATTGCCCAATTACCAAATTACAGATTCAAGAAAGCAGTCATGGCAAACACAGCAGAGCTAACTAAAGACGAACGCAAGAAATCGAAACGCGCCGCGCGTAAGAAGACCAAAGCGGAAAAGCCCAAGAAGCCCCGTGATTACGCCCGCGGATCGAAAAAGCGCAAGGTGAAAAAGTTGGCTCGCGGCCAGTCCAAGCGGTAGGCCGCCCGCCTCGGAAGTACGGGCATGGGCCGAATCGCCCATGCCCGATTCCCTGTGAGGAGACAACTACCTCTTGTCACAATCATCTCCGGATCCCGCCGCCACCGTGCGCACATCCGACAATCAGCTTTTCTGCTGCAAGTCCATCGACAAGCTGATTGCGGAATCCGAGGTTCCAGGACAGCGGCTGCAAAAAACCCTCGGCCCCTGGTCGCTGACCGCGCTGGGCATCGGTGCCATCATCGGCTCCGGCATCTTCGTGCTCACAGGGACGGCCGCGGCCGGAGAATATTTTCAGGCTCCGTCGATTCTCCATGCGCAAGTTCTCGACATCATTGTGAACTTCCTTCGCGGCGGAGGCATGCGCCAGGTCCTCATGCACGGGCGTCCGGCTGCCGGACCCTCCATCGCCATCTCGTTCTTCTTGGTCGCCATGGCCTGCAGCTTCGCCGGACTCTGCTACGCCGAGCTTGCCTCGATGATTCCCATCGCCGGCAGCGCCTACACCTATTCTTACGCCACCCTGGGAGAAATCTTCGCCTGGATCATCGGCTGGGACCTCATTCTCGAATACGTGGTTAGCAACGTGGTGGTCGCGATCGGCTTTGCCGCCTACAGCAAGGCGCAATTGGAATCCTTCGGCCTGCACTTGCCGGACAAATGGTCCACGCCAGTCTGGGAAACCGGACACTGGACCGGCTCGTACTTCAACTTCCCCGCCTTCCTGATCATCTTCATCCTAACCGTGTTGCTGGTACGCGGCGTGCGCGAATCCGCCAAAGCCAACAACGTGATGGTCGCCATTAAGATCGGTGCTATTCTCGTTTTCCTCGTCATCGGTGGGGCGCTTGTGAATCCCGCCAACTGGCATCCCTTCGCGCCCTCCGGATTCGGCGGTGTCGTCACCGGAGGGGCCATCGTCTTCTTCACCTACATCGGATTCGATTCCGTCTCCACCGCGGCCGAGGAGGCGCGCAATCCCCAGCGCGACTTGCCCTTCGGCATCATCGCCTCGCTCATCGTCTGCACCATCCTCTATGTCGGCGTCTCCATCGTCCTACTCGGCATGATGAAATACACCACCTTCGTCACTGGTGAAGCCGCGGATGCCCCTGTAGCCTATGCGCTGAAGGTGCTCGGCGCCAGCCCCTGGTCGCGCTCCATTATCGTTATCGGCGCGCTCACCGGCATGATCTCCTCGCTGCTCGTTTTTCAATATGGCCAGGCCCGCATCTGGTACGCCATGTCGCGCGACCGTCTTTTTCCCGCGCTCTTCTCAAAGGTTCACGCCAAATTTAAGACGCCCCACTACTCCACCTGGATCGCAGGCTTCGCCGTCGGTATCCCCGCCGGCATCTTCGCCATCAGCGATGCCGCCGATCTCTCGAACATCGGCACGCTCTTCGCCTTCGCTCTGGTCTCGCTCGGAGTGATCATCCTGCGCCGCACCCAGCCCAACCGCCCGCGCATCTTCAAAGTGCCCCTGGTCCCCTGGTTCCCGCTGATCTCGATCGTCCTCTGCGGCGGCCTCATGACCGGACTCACCGTCATCACCTGGCTGCGCTTCGTAATCTGGCTGGGCCTCGGCCTGCTGATCTACATTTTCTACAGCCGTCACCGCAGCGAGTTCGCGAAGAAATAGCTGTCAGCCATCAGCAAAACCGAGCTGTCATCCTGAGCGCAGTCGAAGGATCCCTGTACTTTTCCACCCCGAACCTCAACCTCCGGCCCTCTCCGTGACTCCGTGGTGAGTTCTCGTCCTCGCAAATCTTCCACCAAGAATCTACAATCGGGAAGTGATGTCCTCCGCCCTCGACCGGCCGCCGAATAGTTTTCTGCGACTCCTGCCCAAGGCCGAACTGCATCTGCATCTCGAGGGCGCAATCGAACCGCAGACGCTGCTCGAACTTTGCCAGCGCCACGGCGAAAGCGCAACGCGGGCCGAAGTCGACCAGCTCTATCGCTACGCAGATTTCCAAGGTTTCCTTCTCTCCTTCAAGAACATCACAGAGCACTTGCGGACTCCAGAAGATTACGAACTCATCACTTACCGCCTGATGCAGCGGCTGAAAGAAGAAAACGTGCTCCACGCCGAAGTCTACGTCTCGGTCGGAGTCTGCCTGTGGCGCAAGCAGGACTTCGCCGCCATCTTCGAGGGGCTGGATCGCGGCCGCACCCGCGGCGCCCACGACTTCGGTGTATCGCTGCTATGGATCTTCGACGCTGTGCGCCAGTTCGGTGCGGAGGCCGCGCAGAAAGTCTTCGAGCTTGCTGTCCGCTATCACGACCGCGAGGTCGTCGGCATCGGCATCGGAGGCGACGAGCAGAAAGCGCCGCCTGAGCTTTTCCGCGACGCCTACGTCTGGTCCGCCGACCACGGCCTGCGCCTTACCGCGCACGCTGGAGAAACCGGCCCCCCGGAATCCGTCTGGGGCGCGCTGAACCTGCGCGCCGAGCGCATTGGCCACGGCCTCACCGCTTTCCACGATCCCGATCTCGTCGAAGAACTCGCGCAAAGGCAGGTCCCGGTCGAAATCTGTCTCACCAGCAACCTGCGCACTGGCCTCTGCCCCAACATCGCCGATCATCCCGCGAAAACCTACTTTGACCACGGCGTGATGATCACGCTCAACACCGATGACCCGGCCATGTTCGGCACCACGCTCGCTCGCGAATACCAGATCGCCCAACAAACCTTCGGATTCACCGACGAGCACCTGCGCGAACTCGCCCGCAACTCGTTCGAGGCGTCATTTTTGCCGGCGGAAAAGAAGCTGGAGTTTCTGGACCTGTTCGACGCCGCCGCAGCAAGGTGAATCATGGCGGTCAAGACCATCCTCCAACTCGGCGATCCGCGCCTGCGGGAGGTCGCCCTGCGGGTTGAGGATCCTTCCACTCCCGAGATCGCTGCTCTCATCAAAGACCTTGCCGATACGCTCGCTCACTGGCGCGCCGCCACGGGCTACGGCCGAGGCATCGCCGCCCCGCAACTGGGCATCCGGCAACGCGTTATCTTCCTGCAGTTGCCCGCAGAGAAGCCCTGGCCGCTCATCAACCCGAAGATCGTCGAACGCTGTGACGAAAAGATTGTCGTCTGGGACGCCTGCCTCAGCTTCCTCTCGATCTTCATGCAAGTCGAACGCAATCGCGAAATCACGGTCCGCTATCAGGATACGAAGGGTGAAAGCCACGAATTTCGCGCCGGTGACGACCGCAACCTCTCCGAACTCCTGCAGCACGAAGTTGACCATCTCGATGGCATCCTCGCCGTCGACCGCATCATCGACATCAAGACTCTCTGCACCCGCGAAGAATTCGAAAGGCGCTATCGCGAGAGCAGCCCATATGCCGGTTCTCCAGCTACAATCAATGGCTGAATGATCCGCAACGGAGAACTAACTGGCCGCTGATCACTGATCACTGATCACTGATCACTGATCAATGATCAACGGCCATTGACTACTGTGCCTCAACACATCGGCATCGTCGCCTGCAGCGCGGAAGGCGCCGCGCTCTGCTATCGCACCATCTGCCTTGAAGGAGCGGAGTTGCTCGGCCCGCACCATCATCCCGAAATTTCCATGCATGGCCACAACTTCGCCGACTACGTGAAGTGTATCGATGCTGGCGACTGGGCGGGCGTTGCCGAACTCATGCTCTCCTCGGCGGAAAAGCTGGCCAAAACCGGTGCGGACTTTCTGATCGCTCCGGTCAACACAGTGCATCAAGCTTTCGACTTGATTGAGCACCGTTCGCCGCGCCCCTGGTTGCACATTGCAGTTGAGGTTGCGAACGAGGCTAAGCGCCATAGCTACAGGCGCCTGGGAGTTCTAGGCACTCGGGCCCTGATGGAAGGTCCGGTCTACCGCGAAAAACTGAAAGCCGCCGGCATTGAGCATCGCATTCCCGGTGTGGAGCAGCGTGAGCGCATCCACCGCATCATCTTCGACGAACTCGTCCAGGGTGTGTTCTTGCCGCGCACCCAGGCCTACCTCACCGAAACGATCCGCACGCTAAAAGACGAAGGTTGCGACGCGGTTGTCCTCGGCTGCACTGAAATTCCACTATTGATGACGCCCGAGCAGTCGCCATTGCCCATGCTGGATTCCACACGCCTACTGGCAAGAGCGGCGCTGCGGAAAGCAGTAGAGGACTAGCAAGAACCATGTGGCGACAGCCGCCTCGGCTCTCCAGCCGAGCGAAGCGAGGCGCAGTTAAGGACAATTGGAGGTCATGCCATGAGAGTTTCCGCAGTTCTCTCTTTGACACTTCTCTTGACTGTGGCAGCCTTTTGTCAGGGCGGTGCTTTATACACCACAGCGGGCTATGTGCCTGATTCGGCCGCGGCGATAAAGATCGCCGAAGCGGTCCTGGCTCCCATCTACGGTAAGAAGCAGATCGACTCCCAAGCTGTCGACTTGCTGCGCGAAGCGGGGCGTGAACTACTCAATGGATAAAAGATCGACGTAAAGTTTTTGCAAAGACGGGCCGGTAAAACACCAAAGGCCGGAGGATCCCACGATCCTCCGGCCAGGTCTTTGCGAACGTCTGCAAATTTTATTGTTTTACATCAGTTGAGGCCATATCGAGAGTGAGCATGAACCCGTTGGTCCCTTTGTGTTCGAATGCTTTGGGCCCCGTCTTATAGGCCTCAAGATCATTCGGCATCATGACGAAACCGTCGTTTCGGGGCGTGCCCCAGTATTTCAGGTTGCGGATCACGACCGGGTCGTCGGTATTTCCGGGGAAGCGGTGTAACTTCACCTCCGCGGTCTTGCCGCCGTCGATCGTGGCGTGCGCTTCGTCTTTGTTGAATTCCCAAGTGTCAATGTTCCCCACTGCGGTCTGGAACGAGTTCCACTTCACGGGGAAGACATTGGGCAGGATCGCGCCCAGCGCGCTCTGTTGTTCCTTTGTCATGGCCTTATCAAAGGTAACCAGAGCCCAGTCGGTGTTTCCCTGCGAAAAATCCGCGCCCAGGTCGCCGGTGATCCAGAACTTCGCGCCGTCGAGATTGACCGGGCCATAGTGTCCGTGGTTCACCTTGTAGGCATTGTTGAATTGGCAATAGTGGGCTGCCGTACCGTGTTCGTGGTGGGCGGCAGGTTTGGTGTTGAAGTAGCATTGACAGAACATCGGGCAACTGCAGGCTTCGATGGTGGTCGCATTCAGCGCCCAGTCGGGCTGCGACTTGTCACTGGTGTTCATTGCGACCAATGCGAGGACGAGAGAGATACCCCAAGCTTTGAACATGCTTAATGCCTCCTCGGGGGCAAATTATGATCGTTGCAAAGCGATTTTTCAAGCGAATTTGCAACATGCGCGCATCGGCCCCATTTTCGCCATTCGCCCTTCAAAATTCGCAGATTGCTGTTGCGAGCCAGCATTTATCCAGCATCCATGCTGTAATAAGGTATTCAACCAATGCCGTCCACTGTTACAATCCTGCGCCGCCGCGTGAAGGCGCTCCACCGCAACCTTCGCGGAGCCGCCATGGCCGCGCGTGCCCTGGCCTCGACCGATCATCCTCTGCTGGCGCACATCATTCCCGTCCGCCGCTGCAACCTAAGTTGCACCTACTGCAACGAGTTTGACGATTTCTCCAAGCCCGTCCCCATTGAGGAAATGTTCCGCCGCATCGACAAACTGGGCGCGCTGGGCACAGCCGTGGTCACAATTTCAGGCGGCGAGCCGTTGCTGCATCCCGAACTCGACGACGTGATCCGCCGCATCCGCTCGAACGGCATGATCGCCGGATTGATCACCAACGGATATTTTCTGGTTGCGGAACGAATCAAGCGCCTGAACCGCGCCGGACTCGAGTGGCTGCAGATTTCCATCGACAACGTGAATCCCGACGAAGTTTCGAAGAAGAGCCTGAAGGTTCTCGACAAGAAGCTGCAACTGCTCGGCGAACACGCCGAGTTTCACGTGAACATCAACTCCGTTGTGGGTGGTGGCATTTCGAATCCGCAAGATGCGCTCACCATCGGCAAGCGCGCCATCGCACTGGGTTTCAGTTCTACCATCGGAATCATTCACGACGGCAGCGGCCAGTTGCAGCCGCTGGACGGGGAAGAGCGCCGCATCTACCACGAAATGAAGTCGATGGAGAAACGCAGCTTCACCCGCATCAACGCTTTCCAGGACAACATCGCGCAAGGACTACCCAACGAATGGCGCTGCCGTGCCGGGGCGCGCTATCTCTACATCTGCGAAGACGGCTTGGTGCACTACTGCTCGCAACAGCGCGGCTATCCCGGAGTGCCGCTCGCAACCTACACCCGCGACGACATGCGCCGCGAATACCTCACAGAAAAAGGCTGCGCACCTCACTGCACGGTGTCGTGCGTACACCAGGTTTCAATCTTTGACGGCTGGCGCGGGCCGCAGCATACCGCGCCGTCGATTCCAGCAGTGGAACCGGCGGGCGAACTGGTGCAAATCAAGTAGCGGCGTCTCGCCGCTCGGCAACTTCGTGTCAGCGCCGATCTCAATCCACCTCGACGGCTACTTTTTCGGCTGCGCCGATGGCGGCAAAATTCCATTCAGCCGCAAATACACTGCCGCATCAGCATAGTGGTCGGCCCAGCCGCTGGCCAGGATCAGTGCCGCCAAGGCGCGGGGACCTTGGCGTCCAAAGAGGTCGATGCCGTCGCCCAGTTTGGAGTCGTCCATCTTACCCAGCGCTTCGGCGCAAAAGTCGTACGAAGCCGTAGCCGCGGCAAGCAGATTATCCTTGGTGTCGGTTTCCTTGGCTTCCTCGACTTTGGGTGCGGCAATGTCCGCCGCCTTGGCGCACACCGCATTGTTGAAGCCAACGATGTGGACGACGAGATGCGCGAAACTCATCTGATCCGGTGTGGGTTTGTAGCCGAATTTATCGGCCGGCATGGCGGCAATGGCGCCGAGAGTATTGGTCCGCGAGCGTGGCAGCAGTATGCGCAGACCAGCCGTCACCGGATCCTTCACCGGCGCGGCAGCTTGCGGAGTTGCCGTCGATGCGGCGGAAGAAGGTGAGGCCGCAGTCTGCGTTTGTCCTGAACCGGCGAAGGCACAAACAAACACAGAAACGAGGAGGCACGTAACTAAAATGCGATTCATTCGATATCTCCTTAGCGCGTTAGATTGCGATACTCGGTTGCGATTCGCGCCACAACCCGCTCTCAGCGGGCGGCAAGCGCAGATGTAGCGAGCTTCCAGAATAGATACCATGCGGCGACGATCGTAATCGCCGTGGAGCGTTTCACCTTGCTGGTGCAGGAGAACCCGATGCCCATCAGCACGATAGTCCAAATGACGATAACGTCCAGGCCGGAT
>Ga0302180_10003268_pt1 | contig 12323 bp, 9 predicted proteins | sample I_Palsa_E3_2_FD_200575 | JGI IMG/M metagenome (GOLD analysis project Ga0302180, IMG submission 200575) | Peat permafrost microbial communities from Stordalen Mire near Abisko, Sweden - I_Palsa_E3_2 | ecosystem: Environmental > Terrestrial > Soil > Palsa > Peat permafrost | place: Sweden: Abisko... | reverse complement strand
AACGATGCCGCCCGCGAAGGTCTGGCGGACTCCATTGCCCAAGCTCTAGGCCATGGGCTCGGCCGGATCGACGAGGCGATCGAGATCCTCGAGTCAATCGAGCGAGACGTAACCGACCCGGCGACTGCCGCGCTTATACAGTGCCATAGAGCCGCCCTCCTCCTCTTTGGCGCTCGCTTCGACGAGGCCGCCACGCTCGGCACGGTGGCCCTCAGCTCGGTCAAGGACGACAGTATCCTCCTCAGAGCGCTGGCCCCGGTCGGGAGCAGCTTGGTCATGAGCGGTCGGATCAACGAGGCGCTGGCCCTTGGCGAGGGGGCCCTCGAGTCAGCCTTGCGGGTTCGGGATCGCCTCCCCCGAGCTCTGGGCTGGGCAATCTCCTCGCGCGTTACGGCGCTCTTTTTCGCCGGGCGGCCTGATGAATCCCTTGAACTTCTCGACATGGCGCAGACAGCCCGCTCGAACGTCTCGACGCAGCTCATGGCAGGGGCCAATGTCTACCGAGGTCGTATCCTCCTCGCGCTCGGAAAGCCGCGCACCGCCGCCCGGCTCCTCAACGATGCCGCCGCCACTTTCCGTGACTTCTCCGTCGCCGTCGAAATTTCCTGGTGCCTCGCACTGATTGCGGAGGCCTTTGCGCTCTTGGGCCGGTACGAAGAAGCGAAGGCGGCAGCGGCTGAAGCTGTCGCTCTCCGTCGACCCGCGATTGTGGTCAATCAAGTCGATCAAATGCGAGCCTTGGCTTGGATCGATGCCCAGGTCGGCCTCACCTCTTCTGCGATCGAGCAGCTCTGGATTGCCGCTGATCTAGCAGCAACCCGAGGCCAGCGGAGCTTCGAAATCTTCATTCTCCACGACTTGCTCCGATTAGGCGAACATCGGGCCGCTGAACGGGCCCGGCAAGTCGCTGAACACGTTGACGGCGCTTGGTCGGCGGCCATCGCATCACATGCAGCCGCCATTCTCACGGGTGACACAGGTGTCATGGAGGAAGCCGCAGAGGCCTTTGCGGCGATCGGGTCCTCGCTCGTGGCGGCCGAACTTTGGGCCGGGGCTTCAACGGCTCGACAAGTTGAGGGACTCCGAGCCAGGGCGAACGCAGCGGCTCGGCGCTCATTCGCGCTGGCCGAACTCAGCGAGGCGGCACGAACACCAGCACTCATGGGGGCGGTCACCCGGACCCCGCTGACACGGCGGGAGCGTGAAACCGCGACGCTTGCGGCCAGTGGGGCAACCAACGCACAGATCGCCTCCCTTCTTTCAGTTTCGGAACGCACGGTCGAGAGCCACCTCTACTCGGCGTTCGCCAAGCTGGGGATCGGCGACCGCAACCAACTCGCCGAGGCGCTCCAAGAATGACGCATCGCGAGGGAAGATCCGATCGACCGCGGGAACGGATTGACCCAGAGCCGCTACCGGGCCGAGCGGCCTGACAGGGTTTAAACGCCGACGGCCGGAACCTGTTGGGTTATGCAGTGAATTCCCCCACCACCGAGGAGTATCTCACGGGCCGGGACGCCTACCGGCCGCCGCCCCGGCAGTTCGCGAGCGAGGAGTTCCTGCACGAGGTCGTCATGACGAGGGTCTATCAGGGGGAAGACCACCGCAGCGTTACCGATGTAGAAGTTGATGTAGGACGCCGCCAGTGGATCACCACCCGTTCGGGGCTTCGCGCCGAGGGTTCGGTCGATCCCAGCCGCCTCTTCCGCAGTCATGGAAGGGATGGAGGGCGCGGGCACCAGCACCACCTCGAGCGAGCGGCCCTGGGCGTCCACAGAGGCCTCAAGCACCCGTCGCGCCTCATATGACACCTCGCGCAAAGGATTTGCCGGGTCTTCGCACCACGTCAGCATCACGCGGCCAGGTGCGAGGTAGCACGCCAGATTGTCGACGTGACCGTCTGTCTCGTCGAACGGGACACCCAGAGGAAGCCAGATCACACGATCTACCCCAAGGTAAGAGCGCAGATGACCTTCGATCTCGTCCTTGGACTGAGCCGGATTGCGGTTCCGGTTGAGGAGGCATTCGGCGGTCGTCAGACACGTACCCTCACCGTCGACGTGGATGGAACCGCCCTCAAGCACGAGCGGTGCACGGTATCGCCTCGATCCGGACAGCTCGCAAACCTTGGCGGCAACGAGGTCGTCGTTCGCCCAGGGAAAGAAGAGCCCACCCTCGAGGCCGCCCCAGGCATTGAAGACCCAATCCACCCCGCGGCGCTCGCTCCTAGTCGAATCGACGACGAACGTCGGTCCGGTGTCGCGGGCCCAGGCGTCGTCACTCGTCATCTCGACTACCCGAATTTCGGGCGGGAGCAGGGCGCGGGCGTGTTCCCACTGCCGCGAGGAGGCGAGCACCGTTGTCGGATCGCTCGTGGAGATTGCAGTGGCGACGGCGGCGAACGCCTCTTGCGCCGGCTTCGCCCCGAGCCGCCAGGTGTCGGTACGTTCAGGCCAGACGAGGTAGCAGCCGTCGTGTGGCTCGAACTCCGCCGGCATATGGAACCCGTCCGCGGCCGGCGTGGAGATAGACGGACTGGCGAGCACATCTCGAGGGTAGGCGAGAAGGCGCCCGTCCCCAAGTGCTCTCGCCCGGACTCTGCGGAGATACGCTCGGAACCGATGGGATCGAAGCTCGTGCTTGCAGTAATTCAACGCGCATTTGGAGATGACCGCGCCGAGAACCGCCAAACCACCGTCGACCAAGTCTCGGAAGCGATTACGAACGGAGCCGACGTCGTCCTGTGCCCCGAGCTCTTTGAGGGAAGGTACTTCCCGCAGTACGAAGAGCAGGAGTATTTCACCTGGGCCACGCCGCAAGACGAGAATCCCGCCATCGAGGCGATTAGGCAGGTGACGGCCGGTACCGGCGCCGTGGTGCCGGTCTCGTTCTTCGAGTACGCACGGCCCGTTTACTTCAACTCACTCGCAATGATCGAGGATGGAGAAATTATCGGCAGCTACCGTAAGTCCCACATTCCTGACGGCCCCGGATACGAGGAGAAGTTCTACTTCAACCCAGGCGATACCGGGTTTCGGACCTGGCAAACCCGCCATGGTTGCATAGGGGTCGGGATTTGTTGGGACCAATGGTTCCCGGAAGCTGCGAGGGCAATGACTCTCCTCGGCGCCGATCTGCTCCTCTACCCGACGGCGATCGGGAATGAGGTCGGGAGTCAGGCTGGCAACGACACGTCAGACATGTGGCGTCGGGCGATGGAGGGCCATGCGGTGTGCAACCACGTGGCCGTCGCCGCCGCCAACAGGATCGGAACCGAAGGGGAACTCACCTTCTACGGCTCGTCGTTTGTCGTCGACCACCGCGGGCGGTCACTCGTCGAGGCCGGTCGTGACACGGCGGAGACGATCTTCGCTGAAATTGACCTCGACCAGGCGCGGGCTGACCGGGCGGGATGGGGTCTGTTGCGGGACCGTCGTCCCGATTTGTACGGAGTCCTGACCCGCTATCACGGCTGAGGCGACACTAGCTGGTGCCGTGGATGGGAGCTGAAGGATCGAAAGGCCCGACCAGGAGGATCCCAGCAGGAGCCGCGTCAAATGGTCGGGACTCCACATTCGCGAATGGAGAGGCCGAGGGTTGGAGTCCCTTCACCTCCGCCGATGTGGCCCAGGTCACAGGCTGGCGGGCCGGGTTGAGGACATGATTAGGTTGGCGGTGCATGGAGGAGTAGATGGCGTCGGCCTCACCGGCGAGCACGGCCGGCTGCCATTCCCTCGCTCATGCAGCTGTGGCGGTGAGAAAGGAATGTGCCCCTTGAAGGCAACCTCTCGTCGATTGCGGGAGATCGGCTCGGAGATCGCGAACCGAAACAACCCAGACAAGGAGTGTCAACGGTGACGCTGCAGCTGAAGCCTGGAACCTCGTGGTGGGAGACGTACGGGCGTTGCACACAGGCCGCGCCCGAGGCGTTCGACTCGGACAGGTTGCTGAACTTGACCAGGGGGGAGTGGCGCCGCATCGGCATCCCGGGAAACCATGTGAACGCGGTGGACGGCACCCCCATCCCCGGGCCCCCCATGGTCGATCAGGACGAGGCTGTCGCGGCAGTCGAGTTCGCCTGCGGTGAGCATGAGCGGTGGGCCAAGGTCGACCTCGATGAGCGTCGGGACCGGGTCTCGGAGGCTGTCGATGCACTCAGCGAGCATCACGAGCTCCTCGCCCTCCTGTTGGTCTGGGAAATCGGCAAGCCCTGGAGGCTGGCCTGTGCTGATGTCGAGCGCTGCATTGACGGAGTTCGGTGGTATCTGGGGCAAATAGATCGCCAGCTGCAGACCCCGGACGGCGGGCAGCGCCAACCGCTGCCGGGGCCGGTGTCGAACATCGCGAGCTGGAACTACCCGATGAGCGTGCAGGTCCACGCCGAGCTGGTGCAGGCGCTCACCGGGAACGCCGTCGTGGCCAAGACTCCGAGCCAGGGCGGGTTTCACACCCTAACTCTGGCCCATGCGCTGATGCGCCGGGCCGGGCTGCCGGTGACACTCATTTCGGGCATGGGCTCGCGCCTGGGCGACGTGCTGATCCGCTCGGAGGGGCTGGGGGCCCTGGTGTTCGTCGGCGGGCGGGCCAACGGCCGCCGCGCTGCCGTTTCCCTGGCCGACACCGGTCGGCGCCATATGCTCGAGCAGGAGGGGCTCAACGCCTGGGGGGTATGGGACTTCTCGCAGTGGGAACTTCTGGCTCAACACATGCGCAAGGGGTTCGAGTATGCCAAGCAGCGCTGCACCGCCTACCCCCGCTACGTGGTCCAGCGCCGTCTGTTCCCTGCCTTCCTCGAGACGTACCTGCCGGTGCTGAACGCGGTTCGATTCGGGCATCCACTGGCGGTCGAGCACCCGGACGACCCGCTCCCCGAGTTGGACTTCGGCCCGGTCATCCACTCGGCCAAGGCCACCGACCTGGCGGGCCAGTTCGACGAGGCGGTGCGCGGCGGGGGCATTCCGCTCTATAGGGGCTCCGTCGGCGACGGTCGGTTCCTCGACGTGCAAGACACATCCGCCTACATCGCTCCCGCCTCAGTGCTCCAACCGCCGGCTGCGTGGTCGCTCCATCACGCCGAGCCGTTCGGACCTCTGGACTCGGTCGTGGTCGTAGACACTCAGGCCGAACTTCTCGCGGCCATGAACGCCTCGAACGGGTCGTTGGTCGCCAGCATCGCCACCGATGACCCTGACGTCGGATCCCAGGTGGTAGAGGAGCTGCAAGCCTTCAAGGTCGGCATAAATAAGCCCCGGAGTCGTGGTGACCGGGAGGAGGTGTTCGGAGGACTCGGCGCCTCGTGGAAGGGAGCTTTCGTCGGCGGGGATCTCCTCGTCCAGGCACTCACCTACGGGCCGGGCGGCGCGGACGAGCAGCTGTATGGCAACTTTCCGAGCTCATCGAGGCTGCCGCCTCGGTAGGTAATCCAGCTACGTCTCACGACGGTGGCGAAGTCGTCGGGGGCGATGACCGCCTCGGTGACGCAGGATTTGGCTTGGACGAGAGCCTTCGGTTTGCTGGAGAACATCTGCTCCATGCTCGAAGTCTCAAAGCGCCACTCCACGAGTATGACTATCGGTCTGGGTCGCGGACCGCACCTCAACCTTCGAGGGGAGCAAACGTGATCTTGAGTATCTTCGTGTTCGATGCCGTCAGTGAACTGGCATTGTTCACTGCGATGTAGCAGGGGTGGGTCGAATCGCAGATTCCGTTTCCAACCATTCCGGTGATGATGTGCATCGTGAAGTGCCCGCGCCCGGTGGGATCGGGATGGAGCAGGCCGGCGTTGGCGAAATCACACCCGGCCGAACTGCCGGTCGAGATGTCAACGTTCGAACACTCGAGAATGTTGATGACTTTGCCGGCTGTATAGCCGCTCCACTGGACGGTCACTGCTTCTCCGCTGGCGAGCCTGCGGCCGGGTGATACGGACGCATGCAGGTGAACCACGGGAAGAGGTGGGACCGCGACGGCCGCTCCGCGGGAACCCGGCGTCAGGCTCAGGGCGATCTTGGTAGTCGGACTGCGCCCGTCCGTGGACAGACGAGAGCGGGCCGCTCGACTGCCCTTGAGATAGGCCTCGAAGAAGTCAGTGGTCGTGCGGATGACGGTCGAGGAAGATCGCGGATCTTGCCCGCCCGCTGCGTCGTGGGAGCCGCCTTCGAGCGTCAGGAGACCCTTGGGTCCCCGAGCCTCGTTGTAGATCAATGGAGCGCTCCGGTACGGGATCAGCTGATCCGCTGTGCCGTGAACGAGCAGAAGTGGCGGCGCTTTCGAGAAGTCATAGTGGCCAGGCGGGAAGCCCTCAGTCGTTCCCGCCATCACGACGGCGGCCTTCACCATGGAGTCGTAGCAGCACGTGTTGGCCACCAGACCCAGCGTGGTGACCGCTCCGTTGGAGTGCCCAGCGGCACCGATCTCCTTGGGGTCAACCAGCCCTGATAGCGGACCACTGGGCAAGAGCGAGTCAGAGAGCACGGCGTCGATCACGTAGCTCATGTCCTCAGGTTGATTCACCACATCACCGGCGTCGGGACCACCAGGAACATTGGCGTTGGACAGTGGAAAGAGGGGCGCGGCCACGACGAAGCCCTCGGAAGCCCACGCGGTGAGCACATTGATGTAGCCCTGTGGGGTGCCGCCAAGGCCATGGGCAAAGACGATCAACGGGAACGGCCCCGCGCTCTTGTCGGGTCTGGCCCCCGTTGTGGTAGCGCTGCCAGTCGGGCCGGACGCCGGGTAGAGGATGGTTGTCACCAGGGTCCGACTTGGGAGTTGTGGGCTCCCGTCCCAAGCTGGGGTCGTGCGGTGCGGATCCACGAAGGTGTCGGTTACTTCGCCAACTGCGTACGTTGGAGTGACCGCCGGGGTCGCTCCCGCTAGCGCAATGCTTCCCGGCCACAGCGGGAACAAGACCGATCCGAGCAGTGCCGCTGTTGGCAGGAGCCACGTAGATGTGCTCATGCGACTCACCTGCGGACCTAGCTGATCGTCGAGCGTCGTGGTTCGTGCCATGGATTTTCTTCGTATCACAAGGCAGCCCCGGTCGCTCGTGACGGCACCGGTCTTTGTCGCAAGCCGAGGGCGATCGTCTTCCGTTAAGGCGGCGTAACGAGCGCATCGGCATGACCGGCGGCTCGTGCGAAGGCAGTTCCGATTGCCGATGAAGCGCCAATGACGAGGACCCTGCCCGTTGACCCGGCGTTGACCGGCGGGGCGGGGACACGCCGCTGCTCGAATACGTTCCCTGCCCGGCGTGATCGAGTCGGACTCATCCGGTTTCGACCATTGTCAGTAGGTTGCTAGCGAACTCAATGGCGGCAGCCGGGCTGGCGAAGTAGTGCTGACTGCCGGCATGGAGGTCGCGAAAGCCTTTTTGGATGGGCCCATCTCGCAGGGCGCGGGTACCGGCCAACAGGTAAGCCTGTCGAGCGATGTCAGCTCCGTCTTGGTTTACCTTTCGACATGCCTCGCGCAAGAGGCTCGCTGTGACCGCTGAAATCGCGCCTTCGCGAACCGCCTCGGCCTCGGCGGCCGTGCACGCCTCCCGTACCCAGGCCCGCCCGGCACGGAAGCGGCCCTCGAGCACCCCGAATTCGTATAGGAACCGCTCATTCGTCGAAAGAGAGGATGTGGCGCCGAGGCGCGTGACAGATCTGGCGACCGCAGCGACTTCATCGAGCACCCGGCGCGTGACTCCCAATGCCCAACCGGCATGGCCGGCAGCTGTGAGGGGGAGGACGCCGAGAGTGTAGAGCGGTCCGCCGCGATAGACCGTCGGCTGGAAGAAGTTGAAGGCGTGGTTTCGTGGAACGTGCACGTCGCGCAGGCGATAGTCGTAGCTAGCGGTGGCTTGGAGGCCCAAGACGTCCCAGTTGCCCTGCAGATCGGCTTCGGCTGCGGGGAAGCAGGCAAAGAGGTACTCGGAGTCAGACCCGTCTTGTGTGTTCGTCAGTACCCCCGCGCCGGCCCAGGAAGCATGGGCGATTCCGCTGCCGAACTGATAGTCGCCGTTGATAACGAGCTCATCGCCAAATAAGGCAGCTGTCCCGTTCGGCGCGAACTGCCCTGCCATCAGCGGAACCCCGTCCGCGAACACAGTCTGGGCGCCGGCGTCGTCCAGGTAGGCGCCGAAGTATGCGGCAGTGCAGTCGGCGGCGAAGTAGCACCAGCCTGTAGAGCCGTCGGCGCGTGATACCTCTTCGTAAACCTCGACAATATCGGGCAGGGCGAGCTCGGTCCCGCCGACTGCCCGAGGCACCATTAGTCCCAGCAATCCTGCGTCGATGAGCAGCTCCATTGACGCCATGGGTATGGGTTCGCCCGGTGGGCTCAATCTCGCGTTGTCGTCAAGCTGAATGAAAAGGTCGCGGGCGGCCTCGAGCGGCGATGTTGGCACAGACGCTTCCTTCCGGAGTCTTGGCAAAGGTGAGCCGGGCTTTTTTCATCTTATAAAGACTGAATGCTTGGCGTCTCGGGGCCGTACGAGGTACCGGACGTGACGAGCCCGGAAGCCCCGCTGAGGCAGCACTGACGGTCTTGGCAGGGGCGGGTGAGTATGGTCCTCGGTTTCTGTCTTGTGGACGGTGAGTCCCAGTCAGCGCCGGGAACGAAGCACGACCGGAACCGTCGACCGTTCAGTGAGGTCGAAGGTGGCCATCCCGTCGATGCCGATCATGCTGGCTGTCCATGGCAACTCTGGGGGTGAGGCGTCCGGATCAATGCGGAACCGCCACGCGACCGCAGCCTCGGATTCCGGTATCTCGGAGGGATCGATTGGCTCGACTACCGCGTGAGGATTCACCGTCCACACCAAGGAGTCGAACGTCGGGGCGTCTGGCTCCTTCAGCCAACTGAGCGGGCTCCGGGTGACGTCGTCGTCGAGACCTTCGCACACGCTGACCCAGAACCGCCCGGAGGAGTCGTCGTCTACGGCGACGCCGGAGCGCACGTAGTCATCGGGGATGAGTGGGTGCACCTGCAGCAATTTGGCGATGGCATCGATGCCGTCGCCCCGTATGTTTAGAGCCTCACGGAGGCGCTGCACTGTTATCGGCATCATGGCGGCGCGGTCCTGGACCGCGAGGTCGTCGAGCACGTCTGATCCGTAGTGCTCGTCGATGTAGGCGTAGCCCGAGCGCATTAACAGGTGGATGTCGAGTAGGAATTCCTTCACTTGCCGGACGAGCACGGCGTGGGAGAAGTCCTCCAGTCTGAGGGACGGCTGAAACTCGCCAGCGTAGTCTTCGAGCCCACCGAGCTCGCGTGACTCGCCTAACTCGAATCGGAAGTGGGCCGCCCTGGTGGTCTTCATGAGAGTAAGCATCGGATGGTCGGGACGCGGGCTGGCTCCGGGCGTTATGCGAACCTCCCAACGGCAGTGGGCACCGTCCGGACCCTCGACGGGCACAGGGGGCCGGTGAACCGGATTGGCCCGAGCCTCCGGATTGTTAACGGCGAGCGTGGCGTCGAACGTTCGATCCTCCATGTCGTGGCACATTCCGTGGATCGATCGTGGGTCATCGTTGGTGGCGAGGCGCACGTATTTGTAAGCGCCGCAGTGGGCCAGCCAGAAGTACCCGAGATCGTGGTCGACCACCTCGAAGCGGAAGTCGAGGTAGTGGTGAGGTGCACCGATGTCGAATTGGAAGTTCTTGAAGATCTCGGCCACGCCGTCACCGCTGAAACCGAGATTGTCCTTGTTCCTCGCGGTGTAGATCGGGCTGGCACCCATCCACTCGCCGTCAGCGATTGCAATGGTGGCCGGCTGACCACCGAGGAGGGCGAGGTGGGGAATGAAGGACTGGTTGTGGATCATCGACAGGAGCATGCTTTCCCGGGCGAGACGGGCCAGTGTCCTGCGGGAGAGTCTTTCGAGGCTCCAGGCGGGATCGAACGCCCCCGAGTAGTCGCCGACCGCATGTGTGGTCACGTATTTGCACCGCTTGAGAACAGAATCGACGACAGTCGTGCTTCGGAGATTTCAGGATTTCGCGGCATTCCGTTCCGGCCTGTTAGCCCAATCCCCAGTCGCTCGCAGTTGACGAGACGGGTCTTGCCGATTCGTGCTTCGCCCATCACCAGGATGGTCGAGCCTCGACCACGTACGACGTCCGCCGCATGCCCGATGCGTTCGGCCTCCGAATCTCTGCCGACCATCGTTCGCAATGGAGACCGTGGCATGCTCGGAACTCTAACGGGGTCCCGCTCGCCCGCTCCATGGGCACCGCCGGCTCCTGCGCTATGGCAAGGCCGGGGTGAGCCACAACACGTCGGGCCTTCCCCATGGGACCGAAGAGTCGCCGGCGACGTAAGAGAGTCGCCTACCACTACCAGTGAGGCTGGCGCCGAGACACTCCTTGCCGCCAGGATGACCTCGGGATTACAGTGTAATCTCAACCCGGGAGAGAGGCTGAGGTCGGACGTGGGTTGGGATTTCGAGACCGATGCCGAGTTCGCCGGCCAGTTGGCCTGGATGCGCGCGTTCATCGACCGTGAGCTGATTCCGCTTGAGCCGATCTTTGACGAATTGCCGCAGGAGGAGTGGCGCCTGGCCAAGGGATACCTTCAAGACCAAGTGAAAGCGCAAGGTCTGTGGGGTGCCTTCCTCGGCCCAGAACTCGGAGGGAGCGGATTCGGGCAACTGAAGTTGGCACTGATGTCGGAGATCATCGGCCGGTGCATGATGTCGATGACCATCTTCGGGGTCCAGGCTCCTGACAGCGGGAACATGGAGCTCCTGGCCCACGGGGCCACCGATGGCCAGAAAGAACGCTGGCTCTGGCCCAACCTGCGTGGCGAGATATCCAGTGCCTTCGCGCTCACCGAACCCTTTTTCGCCGGTTCGGACCCCACCGTCATTGGCACGACTGCAATCGCCGACGGTGACGAGTGGGTGATCAACGGGCGCAAGTGGTTCATCACCAACGCCTCGGTGGCCGACATTATTCTGGTGTTCGCCGAAACCAGCCCAGATGGTCGTCCGCACCACCATGCCTCGGTCTTCATCGTGCCGGCGGGAACGCCAGGCATGGAGATCGTCCGCGATATCGGGACCATGGCGCATCCCGACGTTGCCTACGGTCGCCCGGGGAACCATGCCGAGATCGTCTTCCGTGACTGCCGTGTACCGGCTGATCACCTGATCGGCCAGCCCGGGGATGGCTTCGTGCTCGCCCAGCAACGCTTGGGGGGTGGCCGGATCCATCACGCCATGCGTTGGCTCGGGATGGCGCAGCGATCCCTCGACATCATGGGCGAGCGGGCCGTGTCTCGAACGTCGCACGGAAAACTCCTGGCCCAGCACCAGATGATTCAAGACTACTTCGCGCTCTCCCATACAGAGATCCAGGCCGCCCGTCTCCTGACCTTCCAGACGGCATGGAAGGTCGACAAGTACGGGGCCGCCGCGGTTCGTGCCGACCTCGGGATGGTCAAGGCCCACGTGTCGAAGGTCGTACTGGCGGTCCTCGACCGGACGATCCAAGTGTGCGGTGCCCTCGGCTATTCGAGTGACCTGCCGGTGGAGGCGTGGTATCGCTCAACCCGTTTCGGCCCTATCGGCGATGGACCCGACGAGCTGCACAAGTCAGTTCTCGCCCGCACGCTGTTGAAGGAGTACCGGCCGGTCGAGGGTTGGCCGACCGAACACATCCCCAGCCGCCGACCGGCGGCGCAGGAACGATGGGCCGAACTACGAGTTCGTGCGGGGCTGGGATGAGGGGAGCCGGTCGTCAACGAGCGACAAGGACGACGCCCGTCACGCTTCGCCCCGATGCCCCGTCGTCATGGCGGCCCACGGCGGTGTTCTTCGACTTCGGCGGCACGTTGCGCACGGCATGGATGGTGGACGATGGCGCCGACTCCGATCCGGGCAACATCGTGCCCGACCTCGTGGTGCGGCGTCACGCCGAAGTGACGTACCTGGTCGGCGTCGAGGTCGGGCGGTGAGCACTGATGCGCTCGAGCGCTACCTCGATGAACGGTTGGGTGGACATGTCCCGATCACCGTGGATCCGATCAAGGGTGGTGGCTCGTGCGAGGTGTTCGCCCTCGACCGCGGTCCGTGCCGCTGGGTGTTGCGCAGAGCCCCGCGCCATGCCAGCTCGGCCACTGCCCACGATGTGCTCCGTGAGTTCCGCATCCTCAACGCCATCAAAGACGAGGCCGTCCGTATCGCCCGACCCGTCCTGTCGTGCCGCGACGTCGACATCTTCGAGACACCCTTCTACGTCATGGAGCGCATTCCCGGATCGCCCATCCGCTCTACCGTGCCTGCCGGATGGGCCGCTGCACCGGAGACGCACGGAGCGGCGCTCGACGAGCTC